>Ga0207797_1001153_pt1 | contig 19547 bp, 20 predicted proteins | sample PRCRCaboRojoPR_6_FD_187275 | JGI IMG/M metagenome (GOLD analysis project Ga0207797, IMG submission 187275) | Marine sediment microbial community from Cabo Rojo, Puerto Rico - PR CR 10% Liquid 1 (SPAdes) | ecosystem: Environmental > Aquatic > Marine > Coastal > Sediment | place: Cabo Rojo, Puerto...
GTTCCGAGGTTGCGCTGTCACCGGTTTAAGCGTTTCCTTCTTGCAGTGCGGTGGGGCGTGGCCTCACCCGTCGCGGTCGTCGTCGAACCGGAAGTCGTCGACGTCGTCGTCGGAAACGCGATAGTCGTCCTCGCCCAGATCGACCGTCCCGTCGCCGCCGGACCCCGGTCGCGGCCCCTGGTCCGACGCGCCGCCCGATCCGGGGAAGCCGAACGTGTACACGTTGCCGGTCGCGAAGCCGCCGGTGCGCTCGTCGATCGCGGGGACGACCCACCACTTCTTGATGGCGACCCGGATCGGGATCCGCGTCGGCGGGAACACGATCAGCAACCCGATGGCGTCGGTCACCAGGCCGGGCGTCAGCAGGAACGCCCCGGCCGCGATGAGCAGGCCGCCGTCGAGCAACCCGTCGGTCGGGACCTGGCCGGCCGCGAGCGACCGCTGGATCTTCCCCAGGGTGCGCCGGCCCTCGGCGCGCACGAACACCAGGCCCAGCAGGGCGGTCAGGACCACGAGCGCCACCGTCGGGACGGCGCCCAGTACCTCCGCGGCAACGAGGACCAGCACGAGCGCGTCGATCAGGGGGATGAGCAACAGCGCGAACAGCCACCTGGAACTGGCCATTGGTCGCCTCCGTCTATCCGCCCCGGGCCCAAACGTGTTGCGACACGGCACGGCGGGGGGCGCGGGGCAGGACGCCGGAGGCGCCCGGGTGCCCGGTTCGACATCCGGACGCCGTCGGGGGGCGCGCCCGACCCGCCCGGCCCGACACGCTTAGGCCGCCGGGCGCGAACCCCGTGACATGGACCGCGCGACCGGGGACTCGAAGGTCGACTGGCGCGAGTGGGGCGCGGAACCGTTCGAATACGCGGCCGTCGCCGACCGGCCCGTGTTGCTGTCGCTGTCGGCCCCGTGGTGTACCAGCTGTCTGGAGATGGACGCCGGGACCTACGGCGAACCGCGAATCGCGGCCCGCGTCGGGGACAGCTTCGTCCCGGTGCGGGTGGACGTCGATCGACGGCCCCGCGTCCGGGACCGCTACAACGCGGGCGGGTTCCCCACCGCCGCCGTCCTGGCGCCGGACGGGACGGTGATCGCCGCCGCCGGATACCTCGACCCCGACGGGATGCGCGACACGCTGGACCGCGTCGAGGAGCGGTGGACCGAAGCGGGGGCGGACGCCGGGACCGTCCCTCGAGTTCTCGAGGCGGCCGATCCGCCGGCGGCCGAGGTCACCGACGGGATCGAGGCGGCCCTGGCCGGCCGGTTGGTCGAGACCTACGATCCCGACCACGGCGGCTGGGGCGACGGCGCGAAGTTCCCGACCCCGCGAACGGTCGAGTTCGCCCTCAAGCGCGAGCGCGAGCAGGCGACCCGGACCCTCGACGCGATCCGCGCGAACCTGCAGGACGGGGACGGCGGGTTCTTCCGCTACGCCGCCGAACCGGACTGGTCGCGACCGAGCCGGGAGAAGCTGCTCGACGCGAACGCCGCCCTCGCCCGGGCGTTCGCCAACGCTTACCTCTCCACGGGGACGGCGGCCTACCGCGAGGCCGCCGACCGGGCGATCGGGTACCTGACGACGACGCTCTGGACCGGCGAGGCCTTCGCGGGGAGCGAGCGTCCCGCCGACGTCGACGGGGCCGACGACCCGGCCGGGGAGACGCCGCCGCGGATCGACCCGACCGCCTTCGCCGACCGCAACGGCGCGGCGGTCGACGCCCTCCTGACCTACCACGCCTACACCGACGACGAGCGCGCCCGGGAGTACGCCGAGCGAGCCCTGGACTACATCCGATCCGACCTCCTCGAGGACGGCGTCCCGATCCACTACCGCGACGGCGACGAGGCGGGGCCACGGGGGCTGCTCGCCGACGCCGCCGGGGTCCTGGCCGCGCTGACGACGGCCCGCGAGGTGCTCGGCGCGGACGTCCTCGACGACGCCCGGGCGCTCGCCGACGCCACGATCGATCGCCTGGCCGACGACCGGGGGTTCGTCGACGGGCCGACCGACGGCCCCGGCCTCCTCGACCGGCCGCTGCGTCCCGTCGACGACAACTACGAGATGGCGGCCGCGCTGCTGGACCTGCACGCCCTGACCGGCACGGGCCGGTATCGGGAGGTCGCCCGCGACGCGATCGCGGCCGTCGCCGGGGCGCGCGACCGGATGGGGGTGGGGCTGGCGGGGTACGGGAGCGTCGCGGCGCGCCTCGTGGGGCCTGCCCTCCGGATCGAGGTAGGAACGCCGGCCGGGTCGGACCTCCACCGGGCGGCCCTCCGCGTCGGCGACCACGAGAAGGTGGTCGTCCCGGCCGTCGAGGACCTGGACGGGACGGCCCGGGTCGTCGTCGGGGACGCGGAATCCGACCCCGCGTCGTCGCCGGCCGCGCTGGCGGACCGCGTCGCCGACCTGGTCTGAGTGGGGCGATCGGCGGACGCCACGCCGGGGCCAAACGATCCGGTCGTTCACAACGGTCGGTGAGTTAATGTTCCTGGAATCGATACGTCGCCACATGGCGAGCCTCAGGGATCTCGGGCTCTCGGAGTACGAGGCGCGGGCGTATCGGGCGCTGTTGAGTACGGGTCCGACAACGGCCAAGGAGTTGTCCAGGGCGAGCGACGTGCCCATGGGCCGGATCTACGACGTCCTGAACAGCCTGGAGCAGTACAACCTCGTGCGCAGCCAGACCGCCAGCCGCCCCAAGAAGTTCGTCGCGGTCGAGCCCTCGACGGCGCTGGACCGCCTGCTCGACGACAAGAAACGCGAACTCGAGGAGATGGCCGAGCAGTACGAGGAGATCGTCGACCAACTTTCGGGCGAACTCGAGGCGGCCGAACCGGTCGAGGAGCAGTTCTGGACGGCGGCGGTCGGCCACGAGGAGTCGGTCGACCTCCTGCTCGAGCGGCTGACGACGGCCGACGAGCGGATCGTCATCGTCTCGACGAGCCTCGGGCCGCAGTTCGACATCACGGCGATCGGGACGGCCGTCGTCGAGCACCTCGAGGAGGCGCTGGATCGCGGCGTCGCGGTGGACGTCCTGATGACGCCCGAACTGGTCGCCGAGCTCCCGGAGAGCGTGGGCGAGCGCTACAAGGAGCGGCTGTCGCCGCACCCGGACTTCGCCGTCAGGACCCACGAGGACATCTCGGGGACGTTCAACCTGATCGACGGCGTCGAGGTGTGCATCCAGGTCCCCCATCCGCTCACGTCGGACGACACCTTCGCGATGATCGACCTCAAGGACGCCGAGTTCGCGGGCGAGGTGTACGAGGCGTTCGAACCCCGGTGGGCCGAGGCCGAGCCCCTCAGTTTCTGAGTGCCGGGTCCGCTCAGTCGCCCCTCGGCGCGCCGACCTCCTCGCGGAGGGTTCCCATCTCGACGACCCGCTCGGCGTGGGCGTCGTGCTGGTGGATCGACTCCTCGTTTTGCTGTTTCATCGTCACGACGGCGTCGTCGGAGAGCTCGGGATACGCCTCGACGACCCCGTCGGCCATCGAGCGGACGCAGTCCTCGACGAACTTCGCGTTCGCGTGGGCCTCGTAGGTCATGTGGTCCTCGTCGGGCCGTTTCGCGGTGTTGTAGATCCGGCCCGACATCGCGTCGCGGGCCGTCTCGACGAGGTCGAACAGGTCCACCTCCGGGGCGCCCTCGTCCTCGATACACAGCGTGGCGCGGCCCCGTTGGGAGTGACCCGCCTGGGGCACCGCCTCGAGGAACTCGTCGACCTCGTCCCCGTCGAGCCCCAGCTCCGAGAGTTTCTCGCGGGCGTGGCTGGCCATCATGCCCTGCGAACAGGGGCAGACCGTCATCCCGGTGACGCGGGTGCCGATCTCCTCGCGGGTGCCCTCCGCCGTCGCGGTCGCGCTCGCGAGGACGTCGACGGTGGACTGCGTCGGCTTCCCGCTCGCCGGCGTCTCCTCCTTGACGACGAACTCGGCCTCCATCGACACCTCGGCCCGGTGGGTGTAGTCGTGTTTCTCGAGCAGTCGCTCGGCGGCGACGCCACAGACGTCCTCCACCCGGTAGGACTCCCGGTCGACGACCTCCTCCAGGATCTCGTCGACGACCTCCATGTTCCGGCTCATGTCGATGCCCTTGCGCCACTGGGGCAGGTCGACGTACACCTCGAACTCCGCCATCAGGATGTACGGCCGCTTGTTCTCGCGGGGCACCTTCACCAGCTTCTCGACGCCGTCGACGCCGACCCGGCTCAGGCCGACGGTGACTTCCGGTCGCGTGGCCTGGACGTCCGGCAGTGAATCGGTCATCGCCACCCCTTGGGGAAAGACCCGATTAGACCTTTCGGAAGCGGGACGTGTCGGGAAACGGACGGCACGCGCCGTCCCCCGGGCGGCCGCAACGCCTCCCGGCACCGGGCCGGCCCCTCACTCGAGCTTGTCCAGCGCGGAGTAGAACTCGACCTGCGACGTGGCCAGCCGGATCGGGACGGTCCTGGTCGAGATCGTGACCGTCGCCGGGAGGTCGATCCGCCGCCTGGACCGCCCGTCACAGATCACGTTGCCGTGGTCCGGCCCGTCGACCTCGACCTCGATCTCGCTGTCCGTCTCGACGATCAGCGACGGCATCGCCTCGTCGGCACACATCTCGGTGACGACGAGCCCCCTGACGGCGGGATGGACGAGCGGCCCGCCCTCGCTCAGGTTGTACGCCGAGCTGCCGGTCGGCGTGGCGACCATGACGCCGTCCGCCTCGGTCTCGGTGTAGTGGTTGTCGTCGATCCGTACTTCGACGTGGACCTCGTTGCCGTGGCCCCGCCTGGCGCCCATGACGACTGCCTCGTTCGTCGCCGGCGGGAGTTCCCACCCCTCCCCGCTGGCCTGCAGTCTGGGGAGGGTCATGATCGAGAGGTCCCCCTCGCGGAGCTCCTCGACGGCGTCCGTGATCGTGTCGACGGCTTCGTCCGGCGGGATGGCGTTCAGGAAGCCGACCTGACCGAGGTTGACCCCGAGGATCGGCGTCGCCCCGGCGCCGCGGGCGGCGTACAGGAGGGTCCCGTCGCCGCCGATGCTCACGACGAGGTCGCAGGTGTCCAGTTCCGGCGTCGGGATGCTCGGCACGTCCACCTCCCGCGCCGTCGTCCGGTCGACGAACGGCGTCACGTCCCGTTCCGAGAGCGCCCGTGCGATCACCGCCGCCAGCGCCGCGGCCGGTTTGTTGTTCCGCTGCGCGACGATCCCGACTTTCATCGTCCTGGCCTTGCCGGGCCGTGAACAATAAACTCCCCGTTGGCAACAAGGTTAATCAGACTCGGGAGTCGAACGAAGGGTAAGCGCCGATGGGACGCTCCGTATCGGGCACGTCACCGGTCCGCGCGGCGGTCAGCGCGGGGTCTGCGGGCGCGTCGACCGGACGCGACCACGGGACCGGGAACCGGAACCGGCCAGCAACGACCGGGGTGAGCGCCCCGTGAGCGGGGACGACGACTGGTTCGAACGCGCGATCGCGGCCGAGGACGAGGACGAGGGCGACGCCGACGAGAAAGCGAACGATGACCCGGACACGGGGGACGGTAGCGGGGAGGAACCGGCCGACCGGGCCGACGAGGACCGCTCCGAAGCGGGGACGGTAGAGTTCCCCGACGACGGCGCCTGGGAGACGGCGGAACCGTTCGCCGAACGGGAGGCCGACGCGGGGGACGAGCCCGAGGACGACGGCCTCTTCGACGACGACTTCGCGTCCGCGCTGGGGGATCTCGACCCGTCGGGAGCGTCGGCCGGCGCTTCGGGCGGAACCCGGGACGGACCGGACGGCGGCTTCGGCGTGAACGGCGCGCCGGAGGGGGACGGCGTCTGGGACGACGCGTTCGACGCGGGGGCGTTCGGCGCGGTCGCGGACGACCCCGGGTCGGGCACCGTCTTCGGGACGGGCAGCTTCGACGACGGCGGGACCGACTTCGACGGGACGGACGACGACTCGGACATCGACCGGATCGACCTGGGCATCGAGGGGCTCGACGCGATGATCCAGGGTGGGGTCCCGGAGCGGTCGCTGATGGTGGCCCTCGGCGCCGCGGGGACCGGCAAGACCACGTTCGGCTTCCAGTTCCTGGAGGAGGGGCTGACAGACGACGAACGGGCGGTGTTCATCGCCCTGGAGGAGCGTCGGGAGGGCATCGTCGAGAGTGCCGTCGCACGGGGGATCCCCTTCGACGAGTACGTCGAGGCGGGGGACCTCGCGGTCGTCGACATCGACCCGATCGAGATGTCGAACAGCCTGCAGAACATCCGGAGCGAACTCCCGGGCCTGGTGCGGGAGTTCGGCGCGACTCGCCTCGTCCTCGATTCGGTCTCGCTGCTCGAGATGATGTACGAGGACCGCGCCCGGCGGCGCAACGAGATCTACGACTTCACGCGCTCCCTCAAGGACGCCGGCGTCACCACCCTCCTGATATCGGAGGCCAGCGAGGACACCCCCTACGCCTCGCGGTACGGCATCGTCGAGTACCTCACGGACGCCGTGTTCGTCCTCAAGTACGTCCGGCCGTCGGACTTCCAGGAGACCCGGCTGGCGGTCGAGATCCAGAAGATCCGGAACGCCAACCACTCCCGGGAGACCAAACCCTACGACATCACCGACGAGGGCATCGAGGTCCACCGGCAGGCCACCATCTTCTGACGCCGCCGGACCGCCGGGGGCACCCCGACCACGCGACCGTCCGGGCCCTTCCGACACGCACAACTATTTTCGTCTGCGGCGACTGTTCATCCCACATGTACGATCGAATCCTGCTCCCGACGGACGGCAGCGCGGGCACCCGGTCGACGATCGACCACGCGGTCACGATCGCCCAAGACAACGACGCGACGGTGTACGTCCTCTACGTCGTGGACCGACGCCTGTCGCTCGCGGCCTCGAAGGACACCGAAAGCGACGTCATGGAGTCGCTCGAACGCGACGGCCGGCACGCCCTGGAACGGGTCGGGAGGGTCCTGGACGAGGCCGGGGTCGAGTACGAAACCGACCTCAGGGAGGCCGTCCCACACCGGGGGATCCTCTCGCACGCCCGCGAGAAGGACGTCGACCTCATCGTCATGGGGACGCACGGCAAGACGGGACGCGACCGCCTGGGCAACATCGGCAGCGTCACCCAGCGCGTCCTCGACAGCGAGCAGTGGCCCGTGCTCGTCATCAACGTGGACGGGGACTGAACGCCCGGGTCGTCCGTCCGGTCACGTGGGCTTCGACGCGAACCGCGAGGGTCTTTGGGCCTCGATCGAAAGCAACGTCCATGGACGACGAGGTTCGCTACGAACCGATCGGGGTCATCCGGTCGCCGTTCGAGTCCGTCGAAGGGATGCCGATCCAGGCGTCGGCCGCGGGGGACGCCGTCGGGACCGTGGAACTCGACGACCGGTACGCCCCCGGCCTGGCCGACCTCGACGGGTTCTCGCACTGCATCCTGCTCTATCACTTCCATCGCGCGGACGGCGAGGCGTCGCTGTCCACCCGGCCCTTCCTGGACGACGTCGACCGGGGCCTGTTCTCGACGCGGGCGCCGCGGCGGCCGAACCCCATCGGACTCTCGGTCGTGGCGATCGAGGACGTCGACGACGGGACCCTGACCGTCAGGGGTGTCGACGTGCTCGACGGGACGCCGCTGCTCGACCTCAAACCGTACGTTCCGGACTTCGATGTCCACGGGGACGCCGAAGCGGGGTGGCTCGACGCCACCTCGAGAACGCCCGACGACGTGACGGCCGACGATCGGTTCCGGTGAGTCCTGGGGCGGCTACGCCCGTGCAGTACCCCCCGAACGGCGCGTCACAGGCGCGACCCGCGTCCGTGTAATGTGCAGGCCCTGAATAGCGCGTGTGCGCGGTACACACGACCACAGCGGAGATAAGACACTGGCCACGGACGGATTCGCGCATGGCTTCAGAAACAGCCACGGTAGCGGACGACGCGTTCGAAAACGCCCCCGGGAACTGGAAGGCCGGGGTCCTCGCCGGTCTCGTCGGCGGCGCCGTCTTCGGGGTCCTCCTCTCGATCCGGATGACGCCCGTCATCGAGGTGGCCATCCCGTCCATGTACGGCTTCGCCCCACCGCCGAACGGAACGCTCGGGTGGGTCGCTCACATGAGTCACGCCGCGGTACTGGGCCTCGTCTTCGCCGGCGTCGTGGGCGTCGTCGGGCTGGACGACGCGTCCGCGTGGACGCAGGTGGCGGCCGGCCTCGCCTTCGGTGTCGTCCTCTGGATCGTGCTGGCGGCGCTGGTCATGCCGGTCTGGCTCGACGCCGTCGGGTCGCCGGCCGATCCGCCGCTGCCGAACTTCGACACGACGAGTCTGGTCGGCCACGCCGTCTACGGCGTGGCGGTCGGCGCCGCGTACGCCGCGCTGGAAGGCCTCTAGGGACCAACCGGCCGGAAGCGCGCTGAGGAACCTGTTCCCCGGCCTGGTCGACGGTCGTCGACCGTGGCCGGGGCCGGCAAACGGCGCAGTCTCTCGACCCGGGAAATCCGAGGCGAACGCCTCGCGCTTCAGCACGGGGAGGATATCAGTTGGCAGTATCGACCAGTTCGACGTGCAGTCGTCGTTGACACCCACTGGCCGGCCTGCCATCGTTCCCGTGCCGACGCCTTCGGGGGAACGGGCTCACCCGGCCTGTCGTTTTCCGTATCCGGAGCGGAACACTCGACCGACGCCGCCCGTGGGGATCCACCGTACCGGGCGTTACAGGCGTCGGTCCCGAACTCCGCCGCCACACACGCGAAGGGTTGAATTGTTTGCAGCAATAAGTTCGGTCGCAGACGGAATCCCCCTGGCACTCGTTCATCCACCGTCTGCATCCCCCCTCATCCCCACGCCCGCACCGCCAGCACCGTTTCGCCGTCCACACTGCCGGGTGAGCGCAACGAACGACGAGGGGCGCCTCCCCGCTTGCCGGCGGATCGACGCGGTCGCCCGGCCGGGCAGCCGCCGACGTTTGAAACACCTAGAGGGTAGCTTTAGGTACGGTCGTCCACAGGAACTCGGTAGCAGGCAGTGATCGCCCATCGCCCGTCCGGGCATCCTGCCTGCGACCGTTACGGGGGGAATCGGGGGAGTCCACTTTCGGGGCCGGCGTTCGGCTGACCGGGCCGACGTGCGGCCCCCTTTCATACTCGGATTGGTTACTCCGAACCATCGGGTCGGCCGACGACCGGAGTGTTTCTCGGCAACATACCACACGTTCCCGTCGTTTTATGTGTGATGGGCGAGGACATCGCTCGTCGGTAGGAGTGGCACGGCCCGGTACTGTCCGTTCACTGGAGCCTGTTGACGGCGGACGGTCGGGCCATACCGGGAAACGTCCATCCCCCCGGTCGTTTCCCTCACACCCCCCACGTACGCCTCCTATCGACAATTGCCCCCCGCGAAGGGTGGAAGCCCGGAGGGGCGATCTCGAACCGACGAGCGGCGGTCGAGGCACGGTGGCGTGACCCCGAGTGCGAACCGCCGGCGTTTTCAGAGCAAGAAACCACTCGTCGGATTTACGGTCCATCCGGGGGATATTTCGAGTGTCGATAGGCGAACACCAGTCGAGATGGGGTCAGACAACCCGTTGTAACCGGGCGTCGTTGACAGCCATGCCCTTGATCACCGACATCCGGTGTTAAGCCTATGCCTCGACCCCCGGCCTATCGACACTCTCCCCCCGAACGAGGCCCCGGAGCCCCCCGTCTCGTGATGGACGGTCCCCTCGATGCCGTCCGGATCCGGCCTCCCGACCCGACGAGTTCGTGGAGCGTTCGATCCGGGAGGTCCCAGGGGTTCGCCGTCAGGGGCTCCGTCGCGGCAACCGTTTCCCGTGCCGGCTCGTTATCGACCCCCTCTCGCCGACCGGGTAGCAGGTCGGACCACTCGTCATCGACGTACAATCGCGCCTGCACTCACGAAGGGAGCAAGGGGGCGGGAGACGATTTCGGGGGCTCTGTTCGGCTGCCAGGGCCGCGGTGAGGCCCGGAATTCCCGTTCGGGCTCGACGCCACCGGGCGGCCCCGAGGGGAGTGATCCGTTAACGTGACTAGCGGTGGCGTTTAATGCAATAGGTTACCAAATACCACGCGCCGATAGGGGGCGCAGGGATCAGAGGCACCCTGGGGAGGCAGGGTCGCGGAGGTGACTGCTGCATTTCCGCAGCGTTGCACCGGTGGTCCGCTGTCGCTCCTCTATCGGCACCTCCAGCCCCCATTTCCCCCTTTCTGCCACCCCCGCGATCCCGGACCCTGTCGGGGGCGTCCCTGACTCCCTCGGAGCCGTATTCCCGCGGAAGACCGGCCCGGATCGACCATTCGGCCGGGCCTCCTGGGGTAGCGTTCTGCGGGACCCGCAGGGAGGACCGACGCAACCGGCCCGACTGACACTCGGTCACTCGTGACGAGCTTTTGGTTACCGGGGTGGCTCGCGACGACGGCCAGTTGCCGTTGTCATCCGACAGAGCGTCGGAACGCTCGTCACTCACGGGAAGGGCGGGATTCTCTCGCTGTATCAAGAAAGGAAGGATGGGAACGCGAGTCCCATCGACCCTCGACTTCGACGACGAGTAGCCTGGATCGGCCGGTGGCCGGCCAGGCTGTCCAGCCCCGTAAAGGTGCTCTGCGGCCACTGCGTCGAGGCGTCTGAGACGTGATCGTCCGGTCCGTCGTGGGGGCGAGATTCGGACCCACCTGCCCATCCCGCGCCTGCCCCGCAGGGGGAGGGAAGCCCACCGCTCGCCGTTTTCGGGATCGACGAACCGGAGGCGTTCACCTGCGTCTTGTCGGTCCAGCCCGTGCCCGTGAACCCTGGCACACCATGCCGTCGTTTTAATTATCAGGGTTGATAATGAACTCCCGCAGGTGGCGTTGCCATCCCACTATCCGGCCCCCGCCCGCAGTCAACACACCTGCACCCGTTTCGTGCCTCTGACACCGGACTGGGGCGGAGGGGGCGACCCGTTGCCCGTCTTTTTCGTCGCCGGGGAACCGGAACCGGAATGGGAACCGGAACCCCGCCGAACGTCGTCCCCGACCGACTGGACCCGGGTGACGGTTTTTGTTAATAGCAATCGGCCGTGGAGTTTATTCGGTGGCTCCCGGTAGCCCCGATGTCGGCAGGCGTGACGTGAGTGCGTCGATCGGGCCACCCGTCGCTGGTGTCGTGCCGGCCACACTCGACAGCCGACGCCCGACAGCAGTCGGGTCCGAATCGCCCTCGCGGCGCCCTGTCGACGCTCCCCCGAAACGCGCCACCTTTTCGGGGGGTTCCACCGTTCCGCGATCGTATCGCGACTGCCGGAACCGCCATCTCTCTGGGTACGGTTTCGACCGCCGTTCGAACGAGGCGGGATTGGGACGAGGTTGCGGCCGAGACCATCCCAGCGGCGGAGCCTCAGGCGGTTTGGCGCGTCACACCGCGACGACGATTTCTCGAGTGTACCGGGCGGACGACGGTGCGCTCCGAACGGACTGCGAGCGACACGGTTCGACCCACGCGAACCTGAAGCCTGCCCGAGTCGAGCGGTTTCGGAATCGCTCCAATGAGAGGGTCCTCCTCGGCGAGACGCCGTCGGGGAGAACGGAGGCGAACACCAGAGCCGTCAGTAGCCCATCCTGGGCTCGTCCCGTCGGGGGCGGGAGTGTGGTTCCTGTCGTACCGCTCACGGCTTCACCCGACGCCGCTATCGGGGTCGGTGGGGACTCCGGCACTCCGTGAGAACTCCTTGGCCCTTGAGATCGCTTGCGGGATGGCCTCATCGCGGGGAATCAAATGTAACGAGTTTCGAGAATCGATTCCTGCGAGGAGACCAGGGCTCGGGGTCGGCCTGACGAGTTTGGCGAGGTCGAAACGAACCATCAGCCTCTTTCGACGCAGTCGGTGTTTCGTCCTCTCTCACTCCCCCTTCCAGTCCGAAATGTGAACTATAGTGCTATTGGCTCCCCAATTGTCCTCCTAGAAACGTCCTTTACGTCCGATTCCCTTTCGTCACCTGGCGGGCGTTCCACTTGGAGGAATCGGCCCGCTACCGCCGAAGGGGGGAGTTCAGGAGAGCGCTTCCATGGTGTCCCTGTCCGGTCTCCACTTCCCGAATTTCCGGGCCCTCACACCGCTGCGCACCCTTCCGATCGCCCTCTGATTGCGCGGGGACCTGGATGAGTTCTTTTCTCACGGATCTCGACGATCATGAGTGGCACGCGGTTTGGTGCGTCGACCGGCCGACTTTCCATCGGTCGGTCATGACGATCACCTCACAGCGACAGCTGATATATCACGAAACCGCCGAAAACGGTATGTAGAGAGTGCGACGGCGGGGATGTTGAACTCCGGAAGACAGTCCGGGCATGCGGCGCTTCGCGCCGTTCCGGGCTGTGACTTCCGTCTTCAAATCCCCTCGGACGACATTCTTCGCCGTCGGACCGCTCGCTACGCTCGCGGATTGAGACGGCGAAGAAGTGCGACGGCGGGGATTTGAACCCCGGTTGCGACCGTGGCAGGGTCACGTGATACCACTACACTACCGTCGCGCGTTCTGCACTCTCAACTATCCAGGGATGACGATAAAAGGCTTCCGAAACGGGGGCGGATTCGGGAGGGGGCACCACGCTAACACCGTTTCCGGCGACCGCTCGGAATCCTCCAGACGGCCAACGTAGCCTCCATCCAGACGGCCAACGAGTCCACCGCGAGCGCGCACACGCGAGACGTGTCGCTGTGATCCACCTGATCGTCCTCCCGGTGACAGACCGATCGCTCCCCCGTGACAGGCCGCCACAACCGGGAAAACAATCCGCTACCCTTATCAGACCCGGTCTAATAACATCGGCACAGTCTAGTGGCGCGGCGCGTAAGCGTCACGGCATGACCGTCAGCGTGCTCGTGCCGTCGTCCCTCGCCCGTGAAGCCGAGGACAAACGCGAGGCGACTCGCAAACTCGGGTACGTCGCCCGTGCGGCGACGATCTTCCGGGCCGATCGCCTGCTCGTCTTCCCCGATCCGGACGGCGAGCAGCGTTGGGGCGGCGGGTTCGTCGAAACGGTGTTGCGGTACGCCGCCACGCCGCCATACCTCCGAAAGGAGGCGTGGGGCAGGCGGGACGAACTGGAGTACGCGGGCGTCCTGCCGCCGCTGCGTGCCACGTCATGGACCGGCTCCGGATCCAACGGTTCGGGGTCGTTAAGACAGGGAATCGTGACCGAGGTCGGACCTGACCGGCGCGTCCGGGTCAATTGCGGCATGCAACACCCGATCTCCCTCGTCGCCCCGCCCGAAAGGGCGCTCGACGAGGGGGAGCGCGTGACAGTCAGGATCTCTTCGCGACGTCCGGTCCGTGCGAAGATCGTCGACGAACCCCTCCCGGGGTTCGAGGTCGACCGCGCGGACCTTCCGGCGGCGCTCGGCCGTGAGGGCGCGGGCGTCCGGATCGCAGCCTCGCGACACGGTGAACCGCTCACCGTCTCGCGACTCCGGACGCTCGCCGGTCGCGTCGAGGACGACGGGATGACCGTCGCCTTCGGCGCGCCCGAGAGAGGGCTGCCGGCAATCCTCGATCTGGCGATCGAGGCAGTCGGCGACGCCGACGCTGCGGCGGACGCGGTCGCCGGCGAGACCGAAGTCGAACCCGAGTCGGGATCCGATACCGATATCGATGCCGACGCGGACCGATCCGCCGGGTTCGACCTCTGGCTGGATACGATTCCGAACCAGGGCAGCGAGACCGTGCGGACCGAGGAAGCGATGTTCGCCACCCTCGCTCCCCTGTCACTCACGGAGTGAGACCAGAATGCCACAACCAAACCGACCACGCAAAGGCTCGATGGGGTTCGGTCCGAGAAAGCGCGCGGCCGACGAGGTCCCGCGCTTCAACTCGTGGCCGGACGACGACGGACAGCCGACGCTGCAGGGCTTCGCCGGCTACAAGGCGGGCATGACCCACGTGGTGATGATCAACGACGAGGCGAACTCGCCTCGGGAGGGGATGGAGACGACCGTCCCCGTCACCATCGTGGAGACGCCGCCCGTCCACGCCGTGGCCCTGCGGGCGTACGAGGACACGCCGTACGGCCTCAAGCCGACGACCGAACTCTGGACCGACGACACCGTCGACCGACTCGAGAACGTCCTCGACGTGCCCGGCGACGGGTACGACGAGGAAGCGGTCGAGGCCCTCCGCGGCGCTATCGACGACGGCGAGGTGTCCGAACTGCGGATGATCACGCACACCGACCCGTTCGACGTCGACGGCGTCCCGAAGAAGACCCCCGACGTGATGGAAGTCCGCGTCGGCGGCGGTGCCGTCCACGACCGCCTCGACTACGCGCTCGAGGTGCTCGACGACGGCGCCACCTACGAGATGAACGACGTCTTCCGCGCCGGCGAGTACGCCGACGTCGCGGGCGTCACCAAGGGCAAGGGCCTCCAGGGCCCCGTCAAGCGCTGGGGCGTCCAGAAGCGCAAGGGCAAGCACGCCCGCCAGGGCTGGCGCCGACGCATCGGCAACCTGGGCCCGTGGAACCCGTCGCGGGTTCGCTCGACGGTGCCCCAGCAGGGCCAGACCGGCTATCACCAGCGCACCGAACTGAACAAGCGCATCGTCGCCATCGGCGACGGCGACGACGCCACCGTCGACGGCGGCTTCGTCAACTACGGCGAGGTCGACGGGCCGTACGCGCTCGTGAAGGGATCGCTCCCCGGCCCCGAGAAGCGCCTCCTGCGCTTCCGGCCGGCGATTCGACCGAAGGACCAGCCGCGCCTCGATCCCGAGGTGCGCTACGTGTCCACCGCATCGAACCAGGGATAACCCATGCAGGCAACGATCTACGACCTGGACGGCGAGGCAAGCGGGGAGATGGACCTGCCGGACGTCTTCGAGACGACCTACCGGCCGGACCTCATCCGCCGCGCGGTGCTCGCCGCCCAGGCCAACCGGAAACAGGACTACGGCGCGGACGCGTACGCCGGCCTGCGGACGCCGGCCGAGTCGTTCGGCAGCGGGCGCGGCATGGCCCACGTCCCCCGCGAGGGCGGTCAGGCCCGCCGCGTGCCCCAGACCGTCGGCGGCCGACGGGCGCACCCGCCGAAGTCCGAGAAGGACCGCACGCTGGACATCAACGACAAGGAACGCAAACTCGCGGTCCGGTCGGCCATCGCGGCGACGGCCGACGCCGACCGCGTGGCCGAGCGCGGCCACGTCTTCGACGAGGACCTCGACCTTCCGATCGTCGTCGGCGACGCCTTCGAGGAACTGAAGAAGACCCAGGCGGTCGTCGACGTCCTCGAGGGGCTCGGGATCGACGGCGACGTCGAGCGCGCCGACGAGGGGCGCTCGATCCGGGCCGGTCGCGGGAAGACCCGCGGACGGAAGTACAAGGAACCGTCCTCGATCCTCTTCGTGACGAGCGGGGAACCCTCGCGGGCCGCCCGCAACCTCGCGGGCGCCACCGTCACGACGGCGGCCGACGTCGGCGCGGAGGACCTCGCGCCCGGCGGCGACCCCGGCCGTCTGACCGTCTGGACCGAGAGCGCGATCGAGGAGGTGAGCGACCGATGAGCGAGGTCGTGAAGTACCCGCTGATGACCGAGAAGGCGATGAACCTGATGGACTTCGAGAACCAGCTCCAGTTCGTCGTCGATCTGGACGCCACCAAGCCCGAGATCGCCGCCGACGTCGAGGAGCGCTTCGAGGTCACGGTCGAGGACGTCAGGACGCAGGTGACGATGAAGGGCCAGAAGAAGGCGACCGTTCGACTCTCCGCGGAGGACGACGCCCAGGACGTCGCCTCCCGAATCGGGGTGTTCTGATCATGGGACGACGCATTCAAGGACAACGGCGCGGTCGCGGCACGTCCACGTTCCGGGCGCCGTCGCACCGCTACAAGGCGGAACTCTCGCACAAGCGGACGGAGGACGCCGACGTGGTTTCGGGCACTGTCGTGGACATCGAACACGACCCCGCCCGGAGCGCGCCGGTCGCCGAGATCGAGTTCGAGGACGGCGATCGTCGCCTCGTGCTGGCGCCCGAGGGCGTCGGCGTCGGCGACGAGATGCAGATCGGCATCTCGGCGTCGATCGAGCCGGGCAACACGCTCCCGCTGGCGGAGATCCCGGAGGGCGTCCCGGTCTGCAACGTCGAGCGCCAGCCCGGCGACGGCGGGAAGTTCGCCCGCGCGTCGGGCACCTCGGCGGACCTGATCACGCACGACCGCGACGCCGCGGTCGTCCAGCTGCCCTCGGGCGAGGTCAGGCGCCTCGACCCCGAGTGCCGGGCGACGGTCGGCGTCGTCGCCGGCGGCGGCCGGACCGAGAAACCGCACGTCAAGGCCGGCAAGAAGTACCACAAGATGAAAGCCCGCGGGACGAAGTGGCCGAGGGTTCGCGGCGTGGCGATGAACGCCGTGGACCACCCGTTCGGGGGCGGCGGTCGTCAGCACCCCGGTCAGCCCAAGTCCATCTCGCGGAACGCCCCGCCGGGCCGCAAGGTCGGGGACATCTCGTCCCGACGAACGGGACGGGGAGGTAACAAATGAGTTCAGGCGAGTACCGCACCGGCCGCGAGGGTGAGTTCACCTACCGCGGCCACACGCTCGACGAGTTGCAGGACATGAGCCTCGAGGAGGTCGCGGAACTGCTGCCCGCACGCAAGCGGCGAAGTATCGAACGCGGCCTGTCGGTCCAGCAGGAGAAACTGCTGGAGGAGGCCCGCGAGCGGACGGCCGAGGGGACGGCCAACGACCCGATCCGGACGCACCTGCGCGACATGCCGGTGCTCCCGGAGTTCGTCGGCCTGACCTTCGCCGTCCACACCGGTCAGGGCTTCGAGCGCGTCGAGGTCGAGCCGGAGATGATCGGGCACTACCTGGGCGAGTTCCAGCTGACACGCACGCAGGTCGAGCACGGACAGGCCGGCATCGGGGCGACCCGATCCTCGAAGTTCGTGCCGCTGAAGTGAGGTGACGACGATGGGAATCCACTACAGCGTCGACGCGGACCCGGACACGACGGCCAAAGCCATGCTCCGGGAGCGTCACATGAGTCACAAGCACAGCAAGGCCATCGCCCGCGAGATCAAGGGCCTGCCCGTCGCGGACGCCCGGGAATACCTGCACGCCGTGATCGACGGCGAGCGGTCGGTGCCGTTCAAACAGCACAACAGCGGCGTCGGCCACCGGAGCGACATCGACGGCTGGGACGCCGGTCGCTTCCCGGAGAAGGCCAGCGAGGCCTTCCTCGAACTGCTCGACAACGGCGTCAACAACGCCGACCAGCAGGGGTTCGACGGCGAGTCGATGGTCGTCGACCACGTCGCCGCCCACAAGGTCGGCGAAGCCGAGGGCCGCAAGCCCCGCGCCATGGGCCGGGCGTCGGCCTGGAACACGCCGGAAGTCGACGTCGAACTGATCCTGAAGGAACCCGAGGAGGACGAGGAATAATGGCGGACGAACAACAGTTCATCGACGACGGCCTCCAGCGGTCCCAGATCGACGAGTTCTTCGCCGACGAGCTGGGCCGTGCGGGCTACGGCGGCATGGACATCGCGAAGACGCCCATGGGGACGCAGATCGTCCTCAAGGCCGAGAAACCCGGCATGGTCATCGGCAAGGGCGGCGAGAACATCCGGAAGATCACCACGGCCCTCGAGGAGCGGTTCGACCTCGACGACCCCCAGATCGACGTCCAGGAGGTCGACGAACCGGACCTCAACGCCCGGATCGTCGCCGACCGCCTGGCGAACGCCCTGGAGCGCGGCTGGTACTTCCGGAAGGCCGGCCACACGACCCTCGAGCGCATCATGGACGCCGGCGCGCTGGGCGCCGAGATCGTCCTCGCCGGGAAGGTCACCGGGGCGCGCTCGCGCGTCGAGAAGTTCAACTCCGGGTACATCAAGCACAACGGCGAGCCCGCCCAGACGATCGTCGACAGCGGCCAGTCGGTGGCCGTGATGAAGCTCGGCACCATCGGCGTCAACGTCAAGATCATCCCGCCGGAGGCGGAGCTCCCGGACGACTTCGAGATCCACGAGGACGTCGACACCTCCGAGTTCGCGCCCGAACCCGAGGAGGGCGAAGGCGTCGAGGAGCTCCTCGAGGAGCCGACCGACGAGGAACTCGAGGAGCTCGAGGAAGCGGCCGCCGAGGGCGAGACGGAACCCGCGGAACCCGCCGAACCGGCCGAGGAGGCCGTCGAGGAAGCAGTCGCCGAGGAACCCGTCGAGGAGTTCGAGGACGTCGAGACCCCCGGCGGCGAGGACGAGATCGCCGAGGAGCTCGAGGAACTCGACGAGTCCGTCGAGGCCGAGGCCGAGGAGATGATGGCGGAGATGGAGGCCGCCGAGGAGGAGGCCGAAGACGACGAGGACGACGACGGAGGTGACGCCTGATGGCGATCCTGCGACCCGCGGAGATCCGGGACATGACCGAGCGGGAGCGCCAGGAGGAACTCGAGGACCTCGAGACCGAGCTCCTCAACGCGAAGGCCGTGAAGGCGGCCGGTGGCGCCCCCGAGAACCCGGGGCGAATCAAGGAACTGCGCCGGACCATCGCGCGGATCAAGACGATCCAGCGCGAGGAAGGCGACCTCGAGGAAGACTAATGCCGCTGACCCCCGAGACGCTCCCGCGTCACGAACTCGTCGGCCTGCCCGTCCGGGTAGCCGACGCGCCGAACCCGGACCTCGTCGGCATCGAGGGCCGGGTCGTCCGCGAGACGATGCGGACGCTCGTCGTCGGCGACGAGTCGGCCGGAGCGTCCCGGGCCCGACAGGTGCCGAAACCGGGCTCGACGTTCGAGTTCGCGCTCACAGATGAAACCGCCGCGGCCCGCGAGGGCGCGGGGACCGCGTTCGACCCGTCCGCGACGGACGGCGAGAGCGTGGCCCACGTTACGGTGGATGGAGCGCGACTGCTCTCACGACCCGCATTGCGCACCGAAACTACAGGTGATTCGAAATGGCGATAGGATTGAACGTACCGGAACCGGAGGAGACCTGTTCCGACGACGACTGTCCGTTCCACGGGACCCTTTCCGTGCGCGGGCAGACCCTCGTCGGCACGGTCGCCTCCACCGACATGGAAAAGACCGTCATCGTCGAGCGGGAGTACGACGTCAAAGTCCCGAAGTACGACCGCTACATGAAGCGGCGCAGTCGCATTCCAGCGCACGCGCCGCCGTGTATGGACCTCTCGGTCGGCGATACGGTCAGGATCGCAGAGACACGACCGCTCTCGAAGACGAAAGCGCACGTCGTGATCGAACAGACGGGAGGTGACGAGTGATGGAAGCCCTCAAGGCCGACGTCACTCAGGGCCTCGAAAAGGGTTCGCTGCTCACGTGTGCCGACAACACCGGCGCACGCGAGGTGAAGGTGATCAGCGTCACCGGCTACTCGGGGACGAAGAACCGTCACCCGAAGGCGGGCCTGGGCGACAAGATCACCGTCTCGGTCACCAAGGGGACGCCCGACATGCGTCGCCAGGTGCTCGAGGCCGTGATCGTTCGCCAGCGCAAGCCCATCCGCCGTCCCGACGGGACGCGGGTGAAGTTCGAGGACAACGCCGCCGTCATCATCGACG
>Ga0207797_1001154_pt1 | contig 19547 bp, 18 predicted proteins | sample PRCRCaboRojoPR_6_FD_187275 | JGI IMG/M metagenome (GOLD analysis project Ga0207797, IMG submission 187275) | Marine sediment microbial community from Cabo Rojo, Puerto Rico - PR CR 10% Liquid 1 (SPAdes) | ecosystem: Environmental > Aquatic > Marine > Coastal > Sediment | place: Cabo Rojo, Puerto...
CCTTCTCGTGCACGGCCGACACGTCCTTGTCGTGTTCGGTAAGTGCGGAGCCCTCCAGAATCCCTTCTGTGTCGAGCACGGTGAAGGGCACGTCCGCCTCGTCGGCAATCTTGTGGGCCTGCTCCAGCTCTACGCGGTGCTTCTGCCCATAGTCGAATCCGAGGGCACGGATCGTGTCGAAGTGCTTCTTTGCCCAAAAGAGACAGGTCGTCGAGTCTTGGCCCCCAGAAAAGAGGACGAGCGCCGAGTCGCTCGGAGCGGAAGAGAGACTGCTTGATTCCATGGGGAAAACTGATGTATTCAAAGTGCCGCAGAGCAAATGGGGCTCCTTTCCCTCCCAACAAAGGAGCCGGCTGTCGGACCCACAAATGACGTAGTGAGAAGAATAAGGTGGTTTCGTTTCCTCCTTGAACATGTCCTAGGCAGTTGTCTCTGCCATCTCATTGACCTGGTCACGAAGTGCGTCTCCACTCGACACGTTCGGGACCGCGCGCAGCGGGAAGCCACGCCGATTTGACAGAGTTGCATCCCCGATCTCAATGTACCACCTCAAGATGAGGTCGGAGCTCCAAATAAAACGCTCCGAACGCATGGCCACACCTACCAAACGGTGAGAGACAGCCATCGTATAAAATGAGTGTGGAGCGCAGACGACGGCTCCCCGATCGTATCATTACTCCGGCATCCATCTGCACCGCCCGTCGGAGGCCCTCCGTTTTCGAGTGCAGTATTCCAGATGCCCATGCCCCTAGCCCCTGATCCGACCGACGCATGCCGGAGCAGAATGCTCCTCGTCGTGGCGATTGTCGTGACGACCTGGATCTCCTCTGGGATTGCCCGCTCTCAACCGCGTCCCGACGTCGCACTCCACGGAGTCGTCGACACCATCGCGGCGCACGAGCGATTCACCCTCACGATCAGCGCCAGCGTCCCTGCCCACAGAGCGGTTGAATTTCCGGCTACGGACGCCGGCCCATCTGTCTTCGGCGACCTGACCGTGCTGAGCCGAAGTCCGGTCCGCAAACAACGCGTCGGGGCGGGATACGCCATCCGTAGTGTCACCTACGAGGTGACGGCCGCCGTGCCCGGATCGATTCGTGTGCCGCCCCTTCCGGTGCGCGTTGACGCCGCGGTGGACACGGTGGTCTCCTCTACGCTGCCTCGTACCATCTACGTGATGTCTCGGACCGAGGCGTCTTCAGCACGTCCCCATGCGGGGCCACTGCCCCAGTTGTACTTTTCGTGGACCTGGATCCTGCTGGCGAGCATCACCGTGGCGCTCTTTGGGGTTGGCGTCTATCTGTGGAGGACGGCTCGCCCCACATCTTCGGACACGACATCGTCGGGCGCGCCTCCTCCCGCGACTGATACGGACCCGACGCCGCACGACGTGGCGATGCGGGAACTACACAGGCTTCAATCCCGAGACCTAACCAACCCGGACGCCGTCGAGTCGTTCTACGTCGCGTTGTCCGACACCCTTCGCACCTACCTGTCCGCCCGGCTAGACCTCGGGGCCCGTGAGCGCACGACCCACGAGGTGGTGGCTGTACTCGACCGTCGGGCCGAGGTCCCTCCGCTGGCCACGGAACAGATCCATGCGGTGCTGGAGCAGGCGGACCTCGTCAAATTTGCGGATGCGCAGCCGGATCCGTCTCTCGCAGCGGAGGCCCTGCAGGCCGCTCAGACGGCCATCACGACCGTAGAGGATGCTGCTTCCACCGAGCCCCCACCGAAGAGGACAGCAGGAACGTCCAGTTCGGATGCACCATCACAGTCAGAGGGAAATGCTGTTCGCTGAACGGCGAGAAAAGAGCATCATCCACGCTCGGCGTCGAAGGCACGATTCGAACCCATCGCTCGTTTGAGTCGGCAGACGATTTCCCATCGCCCGCACTTCCTCTGCACAATTGCTTTGCTAGTCATGACGCACGATGCTTTTCTCGACGCCGTGCAGGAGCGCTTGGCACTGGACGACGAAGAGGAGGCCTCGAACCTCGTGACGGTCGTTCTAGAGACGTTTAGCGAGATTCTGTACCGCACCGAGCGCGACACGGTGAGCGCTCCGCTCCCCGAAGAACTTGCTCACCTCCTCCACGCCGCCAAGACGGAGCACACGCGCGAGCAGGTGGAGCGTCTAAACGCCGCGGCCTTTCTCGACCGCGTGCAGGCTCGCGCAGACCTGAGCCGCGAGGACGCCCGGGCGACCACCGAAGCCGTGCTGTCTGTGCTTCGGGAAGCGACAGGGGAGGCCGTGCTCTCTGACGTCAGCGACTCATTGCCCGCAAGCTACGCAGAAATCTTTCCGTTCATGACTCCCCCGAATGCCGGCACGGCAGAGTAGCGTCCTGTGTCGTCCCGAGACTGCTTTCCGCACAGTTGGGTGGGACATCGACGTGCCCAGTCTGCCCCCGCCAATAAAAAAACGCCCGCCGGGCTCGAAGCACCGGGGACGCACCGGAAAACCTCTCAGAGAAATGAAAAAGGCCGCCCCGAGCGGAGCTGGCCAAGACTTTTCTATTACTCACAACTGCTTATAGTATAGCAAAACCGCCCCCGGGGTGAGCTTAAACTAAGAGTGACATTATTGTAACGCACGGAGGATCGGGGACATTTGCTTCGCCGTTTCCGCCAGACGCCCGCAGACCAGCGACACGAAGGAAGGGGCTGCTCGCCCGACCCAACTGAGACGACGTGCGCACCCAGGGAGTTGGTCACACCTCGAACAATACCGGGGCCTACGGTTTGTAGAAAGCGCTTCCGGGCCCGGCACTTGTGCCGTGACGAGCACAGCGCATACTCGCTGGGTCAGCAGCACGTCCTACCGCCATCTCCAGCAATCCTATTCCCCAACCATGAGCGACCCTGTATCCGGCATTCACCACGTCACGGCCTACGCCCACGACCCGCAGGAAAATCTCGACTTTTACACCGGCGTCCTCGGGCTGCGGCTCGTCAAGCAGACGGTCCTGTTCAACAACCCCTCCGAGGTCTTTAAGGGACCGACGATGTACCACTTCTACTACGCCGACGAGACGGGCACGCCCGGCTCCGTCCTCACCTTCAAGCCCCACCACAGCATCCAGAAGGGGCAGGTGGGTCGCGGCCAAGCCACCGCCACGGCCTTTACAATTCCCGAAGGCGCGGTGGACTACTGGGTGAACCGACTCGGCGAGGCCGACGCGGCGACCCTGTATCCCGTCACGGAGCGCTTCGGGCGCACCGTCATCCGGTTCCAGGACCACGACGGCCAGCCCTTAGAGCTCATCACCGGAGAGTCGGACATTGACCCGTGGACTGACGGGCCAGTGCCGGCCGAGCACGCCCTGCGCGGCTTTCACGGCGTGACCATTCATCCTCACAATGGTCAACTCACGGCCGATGTCCTTGACCTCCTGGGCTACGAGCAGGTCGATCACGAGCCCACGCCGCAGGACGGGGACTGGACTCGCTTCCGCGTCCCCGGCCCCGACCACGCCGAGTTCATCGATCTCTACAACGAGCCCAACATGCACGAGGGCGCGTGGGGCTACGGTACGGTGCACCACGTGGCGCTCCGGGCGTCGGACGACGAGCACCAGATGGCCATCCGGCAGCGGCTCCGCGACGCCGGCCACGACGTCACGACGATGAAGGACCGCAACTACTTTCACTCGGTCTACTTCCGCGACCCCAACGGCGTGAACTTCGAGATCGCCACGGATCCGCCGGGCTTCCTCCACGACGAACCAGTCGACGAGCTCGGCACCAAGCTGATGCTGCCGCCCTTCCTGCAGGACCGACGGGACGAGGTGGAAGCCCAGCTCGCGGACATCAGCGTATAGCGCGCGCCCGCTGACAGCACGGACACACAAAACGCCCACGGCTCCGACCATCGTCGGGACCGTGGGCATTTTTATTGGCTCCGGACCGAGCAAAAATACAGAACGCCCGTCCCAACGGGGACCGGCGCTTTTCTTTCGCAATCATGTCTACTCACAATGTACTCAAATTACCCCCCGGCTTTGCTTAACGAAAGAACGAAGATGTTGTAACGACACGGGATGAAAACGACCCCTTCCCTGATTCCCTTCCACCATCCGAATGGGCTTTCAGCCTGTCGGAATTCGTCTTCAGCCCAGGACCCGTTCGTCAAAACATCGCGGGCGGTCCCGAATTCAAGGCGGGCAGACGCGTCCGTCCCCCCGCCGGGGCGGCCGTTCACCACCATCCCCATTCCATCACAACGCCCTCGCTCAACATGGAAGAATTGGAAGGTCCCGGTCCGGAGTTTATCGCGGCCACCTCGATCGCACAACTTGTCCCGTTCCTCTTCGACGCGGCGGAGGACGTCAAAAAACTGGGCAGCGAGCCTGAACACGTCGCCGTGGCCGAGGAGACAGTTCGCGCATTCCTGGAGCGCCAGGACCCGGATCTCGACCGCTCAGTGGCTACGGTAACTCGTGTGGAGGACGGCGTGAAAATCGAGTACGAGGACCGCACCGTCACCATCACGTACGGCGAGTAGCACCGCTACGGCTTACGAAGCCGCAGATCGCCGCTGAAGGTTTCGATCTCGATGCGCGGGCCGCCATCTCCCGCAATCCGGCGCCCGTCCTCGGCCCGGAGCGCAAAGTCGGAGGTGAGATCCCCGAAGGCGTCCTCCTCGGCCACCACCTCGAACTCCGCGTCGGCCGGGAGGGTGAGCGCAATGTCGCCCGAGAAGGTCTCGAAATGGCTGTCGCCCGTCAGGGCCGCGAATCGGAGCCGGACGTCGCCCGAGAACGTTTCAAGCTGGACAGAGCCACGGAGGTCCCCGCCCTCGATTTCGCCCGAGAAGGTCTCGAGGTCGAGCGGCCCCTCCACGTCCCGCAGGGTGATGGTGGTGGAGAAGGTTTCGAGGGTAACGCCGGCGCGGAGGCCCTCCACCGTCACCTCCGAGCTGAAGTCGTCGATCGTGAGGCCAGCCGTGCGGGGCATCGTGACCGAAAGGTGAACATCGGGCCGGTTCACGTCGCCGATGCTAAACAGGCCCAGGAATTCCTGGCGGTCTTCCACTTCCTCGTAGTCCACCTCCACAGACAGACGGTCGCCGTCCTCTTCGAAGCGAAGCCGCGTAGCGTCCACGAGATCGGGGTCCTCCCCGTCGATGCGGGCCTCCACCTCAACCCGATCCTGATTCCCAGCCGTGACGTCGATACTGCCGGTAAACGTATCCAGTTCGACCTGCCCGTCTCGATCGAGAGAGAAGGAACGGGTGACCGTGCGGGTCGTCTGGGCAGAGGCGGGCGGGGCGAGGACGCCGAGCGCGAGGCTTAGCAGGAGACCAACGAGCAGGGGCCGGGAGACGGGCATGGGGATGCAAATCGGTTCGGGAGAGCGAGCAGTCGGGGGGTGCGGGAGTAGACAGGCCTGCTCCCGAACCGGTTGCACCCACCTGTTGCACCCACCTGCAGTCTCAGATCCGGCGCGAACTCAGGACGCCCCGAGTCCCGAGAGCTCTTCCGCTACCCTTCCCGCGTCTCCACCGTCCCAATCGTGTAGCCCTCGATCTCGCTCGTGCGGAAGCGGAAGACCGAGCCCCCGAGATTGATCGCCTCGGCCCCCGTCATGACCTCCTGCACGGACACGTGGACAAACTCCCCGTCGCCGGGCGTGCCCACGTTGTCGAGCATGGCAGAGATTAGGTCCCCCATCGCCTGCACGGCGCCATCCTCACCGTCGGACTGCTCCTGGGCCATCTCCACCATCCGTGCCGTGTCGGCCTCGAAGGTCTCCCGTCCCACGATGTGCCCCGTGACCAAGTTGCCACTCACAACCAGGGTGACCGGACAGGCGGCCTGTTCCTCATTCGCCTTTCTGCTCAGTGCCTCAATGCCAGGATCGCTCATCGAACCGTCGTGTGTTTGCTCGAAAGAGTTTCGGGCGCATCCAGCGGCTGCCACTCGGCAGCCGTGCAACAAGCCTCAACCTACGACGGAACGAGGGACGGCGACAACCCTCTGCGAACAATCTCGCGTTGAATATTGCCGCTGGGCGTGTCCGGAAGACACTGGCTCACTTTTATTCTTGACGTTGCCGTAAGCAGTGATTATCGTTCGTATTCCTGCAATCGTTCTGGGGGCATGCGGCATCCCGCCAACGGTCGGCAGCGGCGCCCCCCCGACTTCACTGAAGTCGCCCTACGAAGATGCCCCTTGCGCTGCTCGACTGACCGCCCACGATGCACAACCCCGCGAGGCTCCTCGGCCCGCAGCGACACGGCCCACGGCTCGGTTCGTCCTATTGCCGACCCAGAAGGTTCCTTGCGGATTATGACAGGCCGGTTCGGGTAGGGGAATTTTATAGATCACGTCGGAGACAGTGACGCTCCGAAATTCTGATTTTGGGCTGGGTTCCCAGAGGCCCAACCGCTTCCTTGGCTCCTCCCTGCCTCGGCGACCGCATTCTCGTCCCGGGGAATAGCGACCATCCTTGAGCGAGTCTCCGAAGGGTACCCAGTTCCCCAGCGCCTTCAGCACGCGCTCCGCAGATTGAGCCCATCGTTCGCATTCTCCGATCAAATCGGCGAGCCGTCCCTGCTCGCGAGATTGGCCCTGGTTCGTAATGGATCTGTCCGCTGAACGCGCCTGGAACGAGTGTCTTGAGATCGTCCAGGACAATGTCAGCCGACAGAGCTACAAGACCTGGTTCGAGCCGCTGGAGGCCCAGTCGCTGGAGGAAGAGGACGACCTGCGCAAGCTGACCATCCAGCTCCCGAGCCGCTTCTACTACGAGTGGCTCGAAGAGCACTACTTCTCGCTGCTTCGAAAGACGGTGACGCGCGTGCTTGGGCCGAAGGGGCGGCTGTTCTACGACGTCGTCATCGAGCAGGACGACCCGAACGACCCGGAGCAGGGCGCCTCCATGCAGCTCCCTGCGCGCCCTGCCGACAAGGAGGAATCTCCGCCGGATTCCTCCCGCCCCAAGTCTTCGGAAGACGATCCCGAGGAGCCGTCCGACGCGTCTCCGTCTCCGCCTTCTTCGGCGCCGGAGCCCGCCTCGGAGGACTCCCCGGCCCCCCAGGGACCGCCGGTTCCAGGCGGCGCGTCTCCCGAACCGGTCGGGGACCCCCCCCAGGACGAACCGCCGGTCCAGAACCCGTTTGCCATTCCGGGCCTCCAGGACACCGAAGTCGACAGTCAGCTCAACGACGGCTACACCTTCGAGCGCTTCATCAAAGGAGAGTGCAACCGCCTGGCCCGCAGCGCGGCCCATTCCATCGCCCGCGAGCCGGGCGCGGGGACGTTCAATCCGTTCCTCGTCTACGGCGGCGTGGGCCTCGGCAAGACCCATCTCATCCAGGCCATCGGCAACCACGTCCAGGAGCACCGGTCCGACAAAACGGTGCTCTACGTCTCCAGCGAGCGGTTCACCACCGAGTTCGTCCAGTCGATCCAGGAGAACCGAATCAGCGAGTTTTCGACGTTTTACCGGCAGGTCGACGTGCTCATCGTTGACGACGTGCAGTTTTTCAGCGGCAAGGAGAAGACCCAGGAGGAGTTCTTCCACATCTTCAATGCGCTGCGGCAGGCGGGCAAGCAAATCGTGCTGTCGGCGGATCGGCCGCCGCGCGAGATCGACGGCATTGAGGAGCGCCTCCTCTCCCGCTTCCAGTGGGGTCTCTCCGCCGACCTGAAGCCGCCCGGGCTGGACACACGCATCACCATCCTCGAACGCAAGGCCGAGGACGAGGGTATCGAACTCGCCGACGAGGTGATCGAGTTCATTGCACAGAGCATCGAGAGCAACATCCGCGAGCTGGAGGGAGCGCTGATTCGGCTCCTCGCTTACGCCACCCTCCACCAGCGCGACATCGATCTCGACCTCACCAAAGAGGTCCTGCGCGATCTCGTTCAGGAGCAGGAAGCCACCCTCACGATCGAGGATATTCAGCGCATCGTATGCGAGCATCTCGACGTGTCCGATGAGCAAATCCGCGGAAAGACCCGGAAGCGAGAGGTGGTGCGCGCCCGGCAGATCGCAATGTATTTTGCCAAGCGACACACGGACCATTCCCTGAAGGACATCGGGCTCCACTTTGGGGGACGCGATCACTCTACCGTGATCCACGCCAACGATACGGTGGCCGATCGGATGGACAGCGACGATCAGTTCCGAAACACGGTTGACGAGATTGGCCGGAAGATCGACCGTCACGGCCAGTAGTTCACCCGGGTTTTGCCCTGTCGACAGGTCGTGCTCTATCAAATGGACCTGGGGAGAGGAGGACACGGAGACGCGGAAAGGGCTTTTTCATCGGTGCGTCCCCTTTCTCCGCGTCCCCGCGTCGGGGCGAACGAGCGCCGAGGCAAAAGGGCACAACCTGAGTTCGTTACCGAGAGACGGCCTTCGCGGCCCTGAATCTTCCGCCGTCCCCTGCCGTACAGCTTGCGTATGACGTTGTGTGTCCATTTATTTTGGCATGGACCACACTGAACTTCGACAGCTCCTTTTCGCAACGCGCCGATCGCCATGAAATTCACCGCCTCTAGCGCCGACCTTCTCGAGGCGCTCAATACCGTCAAGGGCGCCGTTCCGTCGAAGAGCACGATGCCGATTCTGGAGTGCATTCTCTTCGAGCGCGACGGGGACACGCTGCGCCTAAGCGCCACCGACCTCGAAATCTCGATCATCCAGACCGTGCCGGTGCAGTTCGAGAAGAACGGCACGCCGGAGAGCACGCCCATCGCGGTGCCGGCACAGCGGCTGATCGACACCCTGCGCGCCCTGCCGGACCTGCCCATCGAGTTCACGGCGGACAGCGACTTCGAGATCCGGATGGAGACCGACCAGGGCCACTACAAGATGGTGGGCCACGATGGGTCGGACTACCCCGAGCTGCCGGAGCTGGAGGAGGCGCAAGAGATCAACGTGGAGGGCGGACTCCTGGGCCGCACGATCGACAAGACGGCCTTCGCCGTGAGCCAGGACGCCCTGCGCCCCGCCATGATGGGGGTGTACTTTCAGATCGGTCAGGACGAGACATCTGTGGTGGCGACGGACGGGCACCGGCTCGTGAAGCTCACATTGCCGGAGCTCCAGGCCCACACCGAGGTCGACTTCATCGTGCCGGAGAAGGCGACGAAGCTTGCGGGGCGGGTTGTGGAAGATGACGAGATCTGCACCGTTCGGGTGGACGAGAGCCACGTGAGCTTCGAGTTCGGCAACTCCCGCGTGCTCGCCCGCCTCATTGACGAAACGTACCCGAACTACCAGTCCGTCATTCCGGATGGCAACGACCGCCACCTCGTCGTGAACCGCGAGGACATGCTCAACGCCGTCAAGCGCGTGGGGCTCTACTCCTCCAGCATGACGAATCAGATTCGGCTCGACGTGACGGCCGACACCGTGACCATTTCGGCGGAGGACGTGGAGCGTTCCAGCGAGGCCGAGGAGACCATCCACTGCGACTACGACAGCGAGCCGATGGAGATCGGCTTCAATTCGGAGTACCTCACGGAGGTGCTCAGCAACGTCGACTGCGACGAGGTGGTCTTTGAGCTGAGCTCCCCGAACCGCGCCGGCATCGTGCTGCCCCGCGAGGCGGACGACGATGCCCCCGAGGAAGACATCCTCATGCTCATCATGCCGGTAATGCTCAACACCTACGCCTAAGCATCCTGGTCGCACCGGTTTACGGCTCGATTCTCGAAACGGGGGCTGGCGTTCTGCGCCGGTCCCCGTTTCTATTTGTCGAGACGCAGACTTGGCGAACCAGCGCCCCTATTCGCCCCCTCCCATGCCGTATTCCTGCTGGAGGGTCTTCAGGATGTCGTAGGCTTCCCGCGCCTGCCGACCGTCCTCCTTCACGACGATCTTGAAGTGACGTCGGGCGGTTTCGACGTCGGCCTTAGCGAGAGCAATCTTCCCGAGATAGAAGTGTGCCTCCAGGGCCAAGAAGGAGCCTGGCTCCACCTTCTGCAATACCTGCCCGAGGCGCTGCCTGGCCGACGCAAGCGCGTCGGGGTCGTAGCGAGGAAAGAGCCCGAGGGTAGAGGTGCGGGCGCGCCGAAGGGTGGAAAGGGCCGCCAGGTACTGCTCGTCGACCGACGATGCCTCCGACTCAGGGGCCGGGCTTCGCAGGTTCGTGTCGGCGTAGCTTTCTACGACCTGATCGCTGACCTCCACGGCGGCGAGGCGGTCGAGGGTCGACTGCGTGGCCTGGCTCACGCCGTACAGTCCCCCGTACGCGACCACCAGGAGCGTGGCCGCCACAGTCCCGTATCGCGCAAGCCGCGGCAGAGTCAGGAAGACCTCCAACACCGACCGCCCTCCTTCGGGACTCCCGCCCGGTTCCGGCTCCGGATTTTCGACCCGCGCCGGTGCCGACTCTTCGTCGAGCGCGTGCCCCGTGAGGGCCTCGAAGTGCGACACCGGATCGACGGCCGCCTCGGCCTCCTTGAGTCGGCGCCGGGCCGCCTCGACCTCGCGACGAAGTGGCTTCTCGTTCTCAATCCGAGCGTCGATCGCCGAGAGGGCGTCCCGCAGCCGAGGGGAGATTCCCTCCTCCCCGTCGGGGTGAAGGTGCCGAACCGTCACGTAGGTCGCAAGCAGGGCGTCGGACGGGAGGTCCGACTGCCAGTTTGCAGACAGATGTTCGATGGAGCGCACGTCTTCGAGGAGAGGTGCCCACTTGGGGTGGGCCTCCACGTACGCTTCGACCTCCCGTTTCTTCTCAACGGACAGGTGCGGATACGAGAGAATTTTCTCTTCGACGTCGTTCATGAGTTGAAATGCGTGCGCAACGAAATGAGAGGGGAGTGTCGCCGATGCCCGCATCGGACCTGCCCCGGACGGCAAGGAGCATTCGTCCTCCACCCGGAGCAAACGGGGCCGAGATCGGTCGAGCGAGTCTCCTCACCGAACCGGTCGGCCCTCGACTCTGGAAAGGAGCGGGCGGATGTGAAGTCGTTTAGGGAGACACATTGAAATCGTGCGCATAACCGTTTGCACCTAATTTTAACGTTATCCCTCTTCAAAAGTCTGCGTGGTCCACGTACTCTTGGAGCTTTTCGTCGGTGCGCAGGTGTTTTACGGCCTTGTGTTTGTACGTCCGCACGGTCGCCACGGGCTTGCCGACCGCCTCGCTGATCTCCTCAAACCCTCGATCTTCGAGGAAGTAGAGCCGGGCTGGCTCCTGGAGGTACTCCGGGAGTCGGTCGATGGCCTCGTCGAATGCCTCACGCACAAACCCCACCTCCGCGACGGTCTTTTCCTCCTTCGCCGTAAGGATGGGGCCTTCCTCCTCTTCGATCGATTCGGAGAACTGCTCCCGGCGAGTGTAATTGAGAAATGTGTTCTTGCACACCACGCTCACCCAGTTGGCGTAGCGGTCCGGAACCCGGACGCTGTCGCGGTTTTTTTGGATTTTTCGGTAGGCCCGCGTGATGAGTTCGTCGGCATCGGAGGGATTGTTGAGGGAGCCCTGCGTTGACTTGTTCAGAAAGTACTGGCAGACGTAGCAGTACGTCCACAAGTCTACGAGCCGCTCAGCGTCCGGGCCGCCCCCGTTTCTCCAACGCCGGAAGGCGCCGTTTGCGGCATCGGTGTCGTCGATCGAGAACGGGAGCCGATCGATGACAGTCCGAAGTTCGGAGGAAGGCGTCGACATGCACTGATCGGGCGAACTGAGAAAGAACCCAGGAACGAGACGTTTGTGATGCTCCGAACAATAGAAGATTATAAGGACCGGCGGAGCGGACGTCAACGTTGCTTCTGTTGACCGTACGGCAGCCGTGAATCACGAACCTAGTGGGGCGATGGGGATTGGGCTCTCCCTGGTCGTAGAAAGGGGTTGGAACAATAAAGACGACTCCCGCGGCGACCGGATGGGTCCCTCGTTCGACCTCATACGGCAGAAGCCCGACGGGCGATGAGTGAGCCGGTCGTCCCCGCTGAATCTTCTTACACCTCTTCGTCCGCGCTGGGCTCGAACCGCCGGCGGAACCAGTCGACCGTGTGGGCCAGCCCCTTCTCAATCGACACTTGCGGCGTCCATCCAAGCTGTTGCTGTGCCTTCTCGTAGCCGAGCACGCTGCGCTGCTGCTCCCCCGGCTTGGCCGGGCCGTGAGTCTCCTCCACGTCGGCCCCGGTCTCGTCACGGAGCATCCGGAACAGTTCGTTGACACTCGTCTCGCGTCCGGTGCCCACGTTGAATGTCCCGCTCCCGTCGTGGGCCAGCGCCGCAAGGTTGGCCCGCACCACATCGCCCACATACACGTAGTCGCGGGTCTGCTCGCCGGGGCCGTTGATGACCGGCTGCCCGCCACCGAGCATCTCCTTCGTGAAGATGGCCACAACCCCGGCCTCCCCGTGCGGGTTTTGGCGGGGGCCGTAGATGTTGGCGTAACGCAGCGAGACGGTCTCGACATCGTACTGCGTCTGGTAGTAGTGGAGATACTTTTCGGACGCCAGCTTCGCGACGCCGTAGGGCGAGACGGGCCGGAGCGGATGATCTTCGTCCTGGGGCGTGTACTCGGGCTCGCCGTAGATGGCCCCGCCAGTGGACGCAAAGATCACCTTCTGCAAGCCGTGATCGAGCCCCGCCTCCATCAGGTTGATGAGGCCCCGGATATTGACATCGGCGTCGAAGCTGGGGTCCTCTACCGACTTCCGCACGTCCATTTGTGCGGCGTGGTGGACGAGGCAGTCGTACTCGTGTTCGGCGAAGAGGGCGGCGGCCCCCTCAGATCGAATGTCGTGTTCGAAGAGGGGCGCGGCTTCGGGCACCTTCCAGCGACGGCCCGTGGAGAGGTCATCGAGGACGTGGACCTCATGGCCGTCGTCGAGAAGCGCGTCGGCGACTTGGGACCCGATAAACCCGGCGCCGCCGGTGACGAGAATGGTCATGCGTGGACGTGAATCGTCGGAAAGAGACATGATCTGCCGTGCCAACTTGCGCCCGACAGTGAGGATCCGGGGCTCACGCCGACAGTATGGGACCGCGCGGCGTTCTGGGCGGGGAGGCGACGCAAATTGGTATCGGACTCTGCTCCAAACTTCCAGGGATCTGCCGGGTTCAATAATTCCGAAGTTCCTTTGCGCCAACCCGGAGGTTCTATGCGTCACTGTTATCCGTTCGGGACAGTCCGCCAGCGCCGTGTTCTCCCACCCCTCGGAATGGTCGTAGTCCTCATTCTCCTCTGGATGGGTCTTCTCGTCCCATCGGCCCACGCCCAGCGGGCCAACCGCACCCCAGAGCAGCTTGAAAACGTGGGGGTCGACCAGCGGCTCGGGGCGACCATTCCGAAGGACCTGTCGTTCCGGAATGAAGAGGGCGCCCCCGTCCAACTCGCCCAGTATTTTGACGGGTCCACGCCGGTGATGCTCACGATGAACTACCACCGCTGCCCGCAGCTGTGCCGCATTCAGCTCCAGAAGTTTGCCCAGTCGCTGAGCGGCCTGTCGTGGACGGCGGGCGAGGAATTCGAGGTGGTGACCGTCGACATCAACCCGGAGGAGGGCCCCAAGATGGCACGCAAGGCGCAGGAGCGCTACGCCACGTCGCTGAAAGAGCCGGAGACGACGCTCGACGGCTGGCACTTCCTCACCGGCCGGCAGGACGCGATTCAGACCCTGGCCGACTCGGTCGGCATCCGCTACCAGCCCATGGAGGGCAAGACGCAGCAATTTGCGCACCCCGCGGCCATCGTGTTTCTGAGCGGCTCCGGCACCGTCACCCGCTACTTTACGACGCTCGACCCGGCTCCCGGCAACCTGCGCACCGCGCTGGTTGAGGCCTCGAACGGAAACGTCGGCAACATCATCGACAAGGCCTTCTTGGCCTGCGCGCAGTTCAATCCGGACTCGAATTCGTACTCCGCCAGCGCATTCAAGCTGATGCAGTACGGCAGTGGCCTGATGGCCATTGTGATGGGGGCCGCACTGTTCTTCTTCTGGCGCCGCGAGAAGGAGCAGCTCGACGCGGCGGAGGAGCAGGGCCTTGACGCGGTCCTCCACGAGCGCACGTAGCCAGACCGGACCTTACTCTTCTTGCTCCTCGCCCTCCCCCTCCTCGGCGAGCCCCGTCATTGTCCGACTCAGCCGCCAGAGGCGGGCGGCCGCCTTCTCGTCGTACGCCTCCGGCGACGGATTGACGATTTCGGTCTCATTGAAGTACTGTCCCGTCTCCTCCACCTCGGGTGAGGCCGCGAGGTAGATGACGCTCCGGGCCCCCTCCTCGGGCCGTTTGTAGAGCCAGGAGAAGAGCCTTGCGATCCGAGAGATCCAGCCGGAGCCCCGCCAGATGCCGGTGTTCACGACGCCGGGATGGACGGCATTAACGAGTACGCCCTCGTCCCGAAGCCGACGCGCCAACTCGTGGGTAAAGAGGATATTGGCGAGCTTCGACTGGGCGTAGGCCTGGAGGGCGTTGTAGCCCTGTTCGGCGTTGATGTCGTCGAAGTCGATGCTGGAGCCGCGGTGGGCTTCCGAGCTGACGGTAATGATGCGGGCCTCTCCAGCCCGACCCGCTGTTTCCCGAATCCGAGGCAGGACGAGATGGGTGAGCAGAAACGGGGCGAGATGATTGACGGCAAAGGTGAGCTCAATCCCATCTACCGTCTCTTCTCGCGTGTCGGAAAAGACGCCCGCGTTGTTCACGAGCACGTCGAGCCGGTCGTAATCGGCCCGGATGGTTTCACCGAGGTGATACACCTCCTCCTGCACGCTCAGGTCCGCGATGCAGAGGTCCACGGTGTCCTCGCGGCTGGGGTGCGCCAGCTCCGCCGCGGCCCGAATCTCCGCCTGCGCCTCCCGGCCACGCCCCTCGTCCCGGCACACCATCACCACCCGCGCCCCGAGACGAGCCAGCTCCGTCGCCGTCGCCTTTCCAATTCCCGAGTTGGCCCCGGTCACCACGCACACCGTGTCGCTCATGTCCTTCAGGTCCGTGCGGGGGTTCTCCATGACACCTCCTGGATTCAGTGCGAACGTCCCCTGAGCGTTTGCGCCATCGGTGGTGCTCCGACGCTCCGGTCACACCTTAAGCGTCAGGGCGTTCCGCAGGGCGTCGATGTTCTGGGCCACGGACTGATTCCCGCCAAACACGGCACTGCCGGCCACCAGCACGTCGGCCCCGGCCCGGATGAGTTCCATGGCGTTGTTCGGGCCCACCCCGCCGTCCACCTCAAGGTACGCGTTGGACCCGAGGGCATTGAGCTGACGCCGAAGGCGCTGAACCTTGGCCGTCGACTCCGGGATGTAGCTCTGCCCGCTAAAGCCCGGGTTGACCGACATGACGAGCACGAGGTCGACGAAGGGCAAGATGCCTTCCAGGTGCCCGAGGGGGGTGGCAGGATTGAGGGCAACCCCCACCTTGCAGCCGGCATTTCGAATGCGTTGAGCAACTCGGTGGAGGTGAGTGCACGCCTCCACGTGAACGGTGAGGTGGTCGGCCCCGGCCTCGGCGAATGCGTCGACATAGTCCTGCGGCTCCTCAATCATCAGGTGCACGTCGAGCCGGGCATCATGCTCGTCGGCCACGGGCCGGAGGGCCCGCACTACGTCGGGGCCAATGGTGATGTTGGGGACGAAGTGTCCGTCCATGACGTCGACGTGGAGCCAGTCGGGGCCCGCCCCGAGGGCTTCGTCGGCACAGGCGGCAAACCGTCCAGAATCGGACGCGATGATGGAAGGGGCAAGGGTGGGCATCGTGGGGAACGCAGGCATGGGAGGGGTCGCGGTCGGCGGCGGAGGGCGCACACTTAAGAATAAAAGGCCCACTCCGGTGAACAAAAAGGGGCGTCACAATCTTTTCCGCCTCGGAGACAGACTCTACCGCCCACTCAGCCCCCGGTTCACGAGGAGCCCTCTCCCTCACTTCTTGACTTTTCTCGTCCCCCTTCAGAAACAACCACATTGAGGAGGAGTAGGGGGGTACCCTATACGTAGATCTTCGGACATCTCTTTTCTTCATCGATTAGGACGAACGGCCATGCCGGTTAGCGACGCCGACCGCGAAAACATTACCTCTCGCCTCAGCCGCATTGAGGGCCAAATCCGAGGTCTGAAACGAATGGTGGAGGAGGACCGCTACTGCGGCGACATTCTCGACCAGATTCATTCCGTGCAGCAGGCCCTCAAATCGGTCGGGCGGGCCGTCACCCGAACTCACCTGGAGACGTGCGTGACCGACGCCCTTCGATCGGGCGACGAGGCGGCCGCCCAGGAGAGCTACGACGAGATCATGGGATTGCTCGAAAAAGAACTGTAGTCGGCTGGACCGTGATTTTCTCTGTGCTACGTCAACGGACCAACTCACTTCGGCTTGTTGACTAAATCAGAGGCAGCGTCTATACTGACCCGTTGCAAGAGCCTCATTGGGAAACGCGTGGTCCCATGGAAGAGCTCGCCAAAGACCGAAGCAATCCCGGCCAGAAGGCGTCCTCCAGTCGGGGCAGGCGGTCCGTCCACATCAAGTTCAAGCTCAGCGAGGACGCCCTCCAAGCGAAGGAACAGTTGGGCGAACACTGGGACGTGACGCCGAAGGAGGTCGCCGAAATGGCGGCCCAACTTACCCTGTCGTTCCTGGAGGATGAGGACAATGAGACGCGACGCTGGTTCGTCGAGAATGCCTCCACCCAACCCGGTGAGATCACGCGCAAGACCCACGTGGTGAGCCGAAACACGAAGTCGTTGTTGGAGGCGAACGCGGATGATTTGAATTTGACGCGGGACCAGTTTTTCGACGCGTGCCTCCGTCTTGCCCACAAGGTCGTTCAGTTCCTTCAGAAGACCCAACTTGAACGCCACGAGGAGCAGCTGTCTTCGCTGTACGACCTCCTCGAACAGGCCGAAGCGATCGAGGCCACCCTCAGGGAGGAGACGACGGACGTCGATCCCCTCAAGCCGGCCATCGCCGCGATTCGGCGCCAGATCAAGACCATCGTGGACGACATTGAGGACGAGGTGGAGCGGGGTGTTCCGCTCGGGCGCACCCACGAGTTTACGTAGAGACGATCACTTCTCGCGAATGTGCTGGGCGGTCGTCGAAAGAATGTCGGCCAGCTCGCCCCCGCCGTCCTCGTGCTGAGACGGGAGTTCAAGAAGCGGCGTGAGCTTCGAATATACAATTTGCCCTTCTTCCCCGCGGCGCGGGGCAAACTCCGCACTCCGCGTCACGACGAACTGGAGCATCCGGTGCGCCATGCTTTCAGCCGTTGCGCCCTCTGGTTTACTCAGGGCACTCACGCGTTGGTTGATCGTGGTGGCCCGCTCCCGAAGCGCATCGAGGGTCTCCTCCCCTGCCCCCGGCGCCCAGATCCCGTCGACGTGATCGGCGACTGGGGACTGCTGCCCTTCGGCCCGTCGCCAGAAGACCGGTTTCAGATAAATGCTCGTCTTGGGATGGCCCCGAATGCGCGTCAGCAGCCGGTAGGGCCGGTTGCCGTCCCCCTCCAGCAAAAACCCCTTCGCCGCTCGGGCACGGGGGGCCGACAGCTCTTCCACCGAGATTGCCTCCGGCGTACCGGGGGATGCGTCGGTCGCCCAGAGAAAGGACGGGGCGGGGCGGGGCGGAAATGAGGATGTGCTGACCAGCGGAGTACCTTCGCCGGTGGAGGGACGAGACTCCACCTCGGGGCTCGTTTCCACTGAGCCCTCCACTTCGCGACGTTCTCCTCCGGGGGGAGGGTCGTCCGCGGAGGCTTGCCCGCGCTTGGAAAGGGCCCTGCGGAACGCGAGGGCAAGGTCGTCGGGGGCGCCGGTTCCATTCTCCTCCGCCTGCTCTCGTGTCTCTTCTCCGGCCGTGGGCCCACCAGATACTTCTCCGGGCGATGTCTCGGGCGGGTCCGTGTCGGTCTCCTCTGCTCCAGAATCTTCTGTCCGAGACGTTTCGGAGCGCTCCACTGTTCGGCGTCCTGCCTTTCGAAACGCAGCGATCGTCCCTTCAACAATCTCTTCGGGGGACATTGCGGGCGTTGACGGAGGTTGCAGGACCGACCGCGCGGAGGATCGCTTTCCAGGAACCGCCCGCCGTACCCGGCCCCCGGCAGCCTTTCGGAACGCCGCGACGATGGCCTCCACCGAGGGCCCTCCCCCGTCGGCGTCGTTCGGGGAGGCGTCGCTGTCGGCGACCTCAAACAAGTCGGCCATGATTTCACTGTGGTCTCGACATCGAGAATGCCCACCGGAGCTCAGCGCTCCGACAAAAAGGAAGGCCGCCCGCACGTGGAGAAAATCACACGGCAGCGGACTGAAGGGGGATTTTCCAGAAACCGGGTCTGCATCGTTCGTAGCGGAATCCTTCGCTACCTATCCCCCATGAATGTTAAGATGCAATTCCCCCGAAAAAGTCCAGCCCATCTGAAACGCTGGGCTTCCTCTCCGGGCCGCCAAGGCTTGACGGCATCTTTAGGCACGCACCGCCTACGGTCGGAACCGTCTGGCGTTCGTATCGTCCCATACGATCCGACATTTCGCGGGGATTCCCCGCACCGACAAGGGCAAGTCCCGCACGGCCAGCTCCCTCTGAACCCCGTCAGGGCCGGAAGGCAGCAGCGGTAGGAGGTCGCAGCGGCGCGCTGCGGGTCGCTTGCCCTTTTTTCTTTTGGTCTTTCCGGTCCGCGCCGTCGTCTCGTCCGAACGGGCCGGGTCCCCTTTCGTATCACCGCCGAATTGTGCGGGAGGATTCCCCGCGCCCGTCGCTCGGCTCCCCGAATCGTGGCTCTTTCGCCTCATGCCTGTGTCTCTTCTCGCGCGCTCCCCCGTGTTTCTCATGACCCAGTCCGGCGACGGCTCGGGCGGTCTGTTCGGGTTGCTGTTGCCCCTCGTCCTCATCGGGCTCGTCTTTTACTTCTTTATCTACAAGCCCCAGAAGGACCGCGAGCAGGAGCACGAGGAGATGGTCAAGAACCTGGAGCAGGGCGATAAGATCGTGACCATCGGGGGCATCCACGGCACCGTCCAGCGCATCGACGAGGACAGCGTCCTGGCCCAGGTCGACAGCAAGGGCACGAAGCTCCGCATCAACAAGCAGGCCATCGCCAGCAAGGGCGAGGACGCGTAGCCCCCGCCGCGGTCGTCCGCCCCCGCAGGACTTTCCTTTCCCGCCATGAGCAGCTCCCGCTCCGTCGAGGCGACGTTCGATTCCATCGAGGAGGCCATCGCGGCCCTCCGGGACGGGGGCCTGGTGATCGTCGTCGACGACGAGGACCGCGAGAACGAGGGCGACTTCATCGGGGCGGCGGAGGCGATGACGCCCGACCTCGTCAACTTCATGACCAAGCGCGGGCGGGGCCTCCTCTGCACGGCTATAACGCCCGACCGGGCCGACGCCCTCGACCTCGGCCCGATGGTCGACTCCAACTCGGCCGTCTACAACACCCCGTTCACCGTCTCGGTCGACTACAAGGAGGGCACGAGCACCGGCATCTCGGCGGCCGACCGGGCGAAGACGATCCGGGCCCTGGCCGACCCGGGGGCCTCGCCCTACGACTTCGCCCGGCCCGGACACGTCTTTCCGCTGCGGGCCCGCTCCGGCGGCGTGCTGCGGCGGGCCGGGCACACGGAGGCAGCCGTCGACCTCG
>Ga0207797_1001155_pt1 | contig 19542 bp, 15 predicted proteins | sample PRCRCaboRojoPR_6_FD_187275 | JGI IMG/M metagenome (GOLD analysis project Ga0207797, IMG submission 187275) | Marine sediment microbial community from Cabo Rojo, Puerto Rico - PR CR 10% Liquid 1 (SPAdes) | ecosystem: Environmental > Aquatic > Marine > Coastal > Sediment | place: Cabo Rojo, Puerto...
CCAGTAGTCGACGTTGCCCAGCTGGTACTCGCCGTCCTTCACGACGACCGTCTCGCTGCCGACGGCACGCCGCACCCGGTAGAGCGTGCTGTGGAAGTTGTTCGTCACCTTTTCGGCCGGCAGATCGGGCCAGAAGATGAGGCCAACGGCATCTCTCTCCACTGGTCCGTGAAACAGGATATAGAAGAACAACTCCCTGGCCATAGCGGCCTGCCAGGCCGAACTCGGGATGGGCTGTCCTTCGCGAACGACCCGACCTTCACCGAAGGCGTAGACCCGCAAATGCCTCCTCAATCGTTCTTCTCGTTCCACGACACCCTGAGTGAGCTCTCGGCCAAATGCCCGTAGACGCTCTATCCCGGCGGCAAGCTCGCGACATCCTGGGACCCCTTCCTCAATTCCCAGCTCAACCAGTCCCTTTGCGCGCCGGCCTTCGGCAACGGCAAAGCGCCTGGTACCGGTTTCATCGGTGAGGCTCATAGCACGATGGAGGAGCTTCAGGGCTTGGCTCTTCTCATCGTTCAACAGCCTTGCCTCGGCCAGCAGGAAGAGCCCTCGAGCGAGGTCGTTGTCCGCTCCTTGTTTGTCCAGCGACTCCACCGCATCGACCAGGAGCCGAACCCCCCTCTCAATCTCACCTGCCTCTGCCAGAGCGATCCCCTTTCCCAGCGCCACTCGAGCGCTTTCTCCCGACTCTATCCCCCTCTGCGCGGCTATCTCTTCGGCGTTCTTGAGAAGAGCCAGGGCACGCGTCCGATCGCCTTGCCACCGGTACATGTCCGCCCGAGCCACCAAGACATCGACCGCTTCCTCCGGTCTGTGCTTCCTGGCGATCTGCCAGGCAACGTCATAGAGTGATTCGGCAGCCCGATAGAGACCCGCGTCCCGGTAGATCGTGGCCATCCCATCGGCCAGGTGGCCCTGGTTCTGTCTATCATCAGCGCGCTGGGCGACCGTTAGGCCCTCCTGGTGCAGCGCCAGCGCTCGCCGGTAGTCCTCTCTCTCATAGTGTAGCATGCCCAGGTTATTCAGCACCAAGGCCAACAACTCTGGCGCGTCCAGCCGCCGCGCGATAGGGAGAGCTTCGTTGAGATACTCGGCTGCTCTGGCAAAGCGTCCGCGTGAGGCATAGGCCAGGGTCAGATCCTGGAGCAAGGTCACCACGTTGTAAGCGCTGCCGAACTCTCGATACCACGCCAGAGCCTCCTCGAGCTGGCCTACCCCTTCCTCAAACCGACCCTGGGCTAGGTATGCCCGCCCCACCAGACGGCGTGCCTGCGCCCGCGCGGCAGCATCTGGCGGGCCCAGCATCTCCAGCGCCTCCTCGGCCTCTGTGACGACCTCCTCGTAGTGACCTTCATAAAGCTCCACTGCCGCTCGTTGAAGTCGCACCCGTGCCACGCGGCCGACGTTACCTCTGCGGGTGAAACCAGTCTCTGCATACGCCAGAGCTTCCCTCGCCCGGTCATATTCATACCGGTCGGCGAGCGCTTTGCCCTGGTAGAGAAAGAGCCGTGGAGCTCGGTCCTTGATGTCTGGCGGCAGAGCGTCTGCCCAGCGTAGCAGGGTCTCCACTCGGCCCCGGGTGAACCACTCCATAGCCACCCGTTCCATGAGTTCTATCCCGTCCTCGTAGGCCTCGCCGGCGAGATAGTGGTAGACCGCTTCCTCGACCTGGTGATCCTCTTTCAACCAGTCGCCTGCCCGGCGGTGTAGTGCCGCGTACCGATCCGGTTCTCGACCGCGGAAGTGTCTTTGGACGAAGTCTCGGAACAGATTGTGGTAGCGATAGACTGCGCCCCCGTCATCGCCAAACCGGGTGATGAATAAGTTTCGCCGCTCCACCTCGTCCAGGAGACTCTGAGCCCCTCGGATGCCCAGCGCCTGCCGACACAGCCGGGCCGACATCTCGCGAAGCACTGAAGAGTCAAACAGGAAGCGTTGAACGTCCGGCGGCTGTCGCGTCAGCACCTCCGATGCCAGGTAGCCGTACGTCTGGGATGTCGCTCTTTCGACATCCGCGATAACGGCCGCGGCGTCGCCCTGGATCAGATCGGAGACGAGCAGGATACCTGTGATCCACCCCTCGGCGTTGCGCGCAATGGCCTGCGCCTGAGCCTCTGAGATCTGGATCCCAGAGCGCTGAAGGAGACTTTGCACCTCTCCCGGTTCAAAGGAGAGATCTCTCTCTGTGAGACCGACCAGCTGTCTCTTGGCAACCAGCCGCGTGACGGGTATGTCGGGTAGCACGCGGCTGGCCACCATCAGATGGCAGTTCGAGGGAAGGACTTCCAGCAGGCGGTGGATGAACTCGCGGATGCCCACGGCGCCGTTCAGTGGCTCGAAGTTGTCGATCACGAGGATGAAACTCTCGCCCAGGTCAAGCATCTCGTTGACCAGGTCCCCGACGACCGCGGTCGGCTCGCGGAACAGGTTATTGTCGAGGGACGCGAGGGCTTCACTCGTTCTTCGACCAAAGCCGGGGAATTGCTCGCGGACGGCACCGGTGACGTATCTGATGAACAAGCTCAGGTCACGATCCCGCTCATCAACCGTGTACCAGCAGACAGGGACGGAGGTGTATTGAGCAAAGTCAACCAGAGCCGAGGTCTTGCCGTATCCGGCCGGGGCCGAGATGAGCGTCAGCTTCCGCTCCAGCCCTTGCGAAATAGCGTGACACAGCCGAGACCGATGAAGAAGGCCGGTGGGGGTTGGGACTTGTAGCTTTGACCGGATAAGTGTAGGGCCTAGATCGTTCAATGCTCTAGAGCTACCTCTGGTCGCGGTACTCGATGTCGTCGGGAAGAGCTTGTCGTGATCCTAGTGAAGTATACACGACATCGCTTCTAAGGCAAGCTCATCACCACGGCTTTATCATTCTAGGGTTAGCGCAGGTGGGCGCAGGTGACCGGCACTTAAGTCGGGACATCGCCAAGCCGAAATGATGCCCATCAGGACCTATACTGGGCCTTCAGGGCGCTCTCCCAAGTGCCGGTCACCTTAGCGACGAGAATGCTAAAACCCTAAGCTCATCACGGACGCTGCTTGACGGTGCAGAACAGTCGTTGTATCATCGCCTACCGGTTACCAGCCGTAAGGAGATGCCTATGAAGATATACTTCGCCGGGTCTATTCGAGGGGGTCGGCAGGACGCCTCACTGTACGCTGAGATCATCGCCTTGCTCCAACAGCGTGGAGCCGTCCTGACCGAGCACGTCGGGGAGATGACATCTCAGGAGGAGGATCTATCAGACGACGCCATCTACCATCGGGACATGGACTGGCTTGAGGAATCGGACGTGGTAGTCGCTGAAGTGACGGTTCCGAGTCACGGTGTTGGCTACGAGATCGCTCGCGCGGAGACTCTGGAGAAGCCAATTCTCTGCCTCTATCGCCCGGGGGCCGGCACCCGGCTCTCAGCCCTCATAGGGGGCAACCCGACAATCCGCTGTGAAACGTACCAGCAGATAAGTCAGGTGGACGCCAAGCTGGAGGACTTTCTTCGCTGGGCAGCAACGGACCCGGAGAACGGCGAATAGGAACAGGGAGCCCGCCAAGACACCTGGCCCCCTGCTCCTAAGGTCAACTCATCGACCTTCTCACTCGTTGAGCGCCTTCTTAAGCGCAACGCCCAACCGCCGGATACCCTCCACGATGGTGTCCGGATCGCTGTAGGAGAAGTTGAGGCGCATCGCGTGGAAGCCCCCGTCCTCATTCGGATAGAAGTGGATGCCGGGAACATAGGCCACGTTCTCCGCTAGAGCGAGCTCCAGGAACTCCCTCGTGTCGATCTTCTCAGGTACTTGAGCCCAGAGGAAGAGCCCACCTTCCGGATGCGTCCAGCTGCACTCATCGGGCCAAAGCTCGCTGAGCGCGTCGAGCATCGTGTCGCGACGCTCGCGGTAGACCCCGCGCAGCGTCTTGACGTGCTGCTTGAGGATACCGCGCTGGCAGATATCATTGGCAACATACTGGACCAAGGTGCCTGTGTGCAGGTCAGCTCCCTGCTTCGCTTGGACGAAGCGCCCCATCAGGGCCTCGGGGCAGACGATCCAGCCGAGCCGCAGCCCGGGAGCCAGCGTCTTGGAGAACGTCCCCAAGTAGATGGTCCGTTCTGGGACGTACGTGCAGATCGGGGGCAGATCCTCCCCTTCATAGCGGAGCTGACCATAAGGATCGTCCTCAACCACGGGAATGTCCAGCCTGGTAGCTACCTCGGCCACCTGCTCCCGCCGCTCCTGGGTCAGCGTCGTGCCGGCCGGGTTGTGGAAGTTCGGCAGCACGTAGATGAAACTTGGAGGCTGTCCGGAATCGGCCACGGCCTTATCATAGGCGTGCTCGATCTCGCTCACGACCATGCCATCCTCGTCGAGGCGCACGGTATGGTATCGACCCTGGTAGGCGTTCCACGCCTGGATGGCCCCTAGGTACGTGGGGCGGCCGGTAAGCACATAGTCACCGGGATCGATGAACACCTTGCCGATCAGATCCAGTGCCTGCTGGGAGCCGTTCGTCAGCAGGATGTTCTCCGGATTTGCCGGAACGCCATATCTGTGCATGGAGTCGGCCAGATATTCCTTCAGCGGTTCGTAGCCCTCTGTGGCACTGTACTGGAGAGCCTTTGTGCCGTCCTCGCGGACAATGTAGCGGCAGGCCTCCTCGACCTCTCGGATGGGGAAGAAGTCTGGCGCGGGCAGCCCTCCGGCGAAGGAGATGACTTCCGGCTTCTGCGTCAGCTTGAGCAGCTCCCGGATTGCAGAGCTCTTCATAGCCTCCGTGCGGGAAGCAAGGTAGGGCTCCCAGTCCAATACCGGTATGTCGCGGTCCAGGTCAACACCTAAGTCCATCTGTACCTCCATTGAGTATTGATCGGGCAGAACCCGATGCTCTTGAGAAGAACGAAACAGGCCACGAGAGGTTGCTCCCATCGTAGTGGAGCCATCTCGTGTCAACACTATGAGAAGACACCTAACGGTCGTCTTCCCGGCTTAACCCACAAAACAAAAAGGCCCATTCGAGATCATCTCTCGATATGGGCCCACCCCAGCGTGACGCCGTCGACAAGCGCCATCCTGACCACAAAGCCGATAAATCGTATCAAAAACCCCGCCAGACTCAAAGCGCTGACCAGGTGCAGAATAGGCTCCATCCCTGCGATCTCATTCCCGGCACGGAAAAAGGTGGTTGGGCAACCCACCGTGTGGACTTATACCTGTACCAGTGGGGCGATGTACTCAGTCTCACCCTAAGCTCAATTCTAGCATCAGATGAATAGAGGGTCAAATGCCCCTACGCGCTGGTCCCATGATACCAGCGAGGTAAGCTTGCCACCAGGCCAGGTCTCCCCAATGCACCTCCAGAGGAGAGAACGATGCCATAAGACAGGATATGCAGCCTCCGCTAGCCTGTGACTGTCCGCCGCAGCAGTTGAATCTCGTCCATACCTACCATAAGGGCCAGCCCCCCGTAAACGGCGATCCCGACCAGGCCGCCAGCACTGACGATCAGCGCCTCGCCCATAGTCCCTGCCGGCGCGAGCTGCGACACCCTGGACACCACGAAGTGGACGGTGACGGCCATCACGGCAGAGATAGGGATCGTCGCGAACAACGTTTTCCACAACCCTTCTCCTGCCAGCCCTCCCATCCTCCGCCGCAGCAAGACCAGCATCAGAAGCGCGTGAGCAGCCCATTTGAGCGAGTTGGCTAGGATCAGCCCGTTCAGCGTAAGCTGACCGAACAACGTTGGGGTCAGGGCCGCCACGGCGTAGAAGAGAACCGTCGCTACCCCGACCAGGGCCGGGGTCCAAGTGTCCTGTCGGGCGTAAAAGGCAAAGATAAGCGGCTGATCCACGGCGGCAAATACCAAGCCTAGAAGGTGAAAGCGCAGGGCGGCCACCGTCGCCATCGTATCAGCCGCCGTAAAATCGCCGTGCTCGAAGACCAAGCTGATCAGTGGCGTGGCGAGCACCCAGAGCCCGACTGTCGCCGGCACAGTCAGGGCGAGGACCAGACGCAGCCCCTGGGCCAGCGTCGCTTTGAAGCGCCCCGTTTCCCCATCGTTCGACTGCCGCGAGAGCGTGGGCAGAATAGCAATGGATATAGCCGTGCCGACCAATCCCAGGGGAAACTGGATAATGGTGGCTGAGTAGGTCATCCACGCGGGTGAAGCGGCTCCAGTATGAGAGGCGAGACGGTAACTGAGCAGCTCTGCCAGCTTGTCCACCGCCAGCCCAGCCAGGATAGGCAGATAGAGCCGTCCGATGCGGCGGAACGCGGGATGGCGGAGATCGAAGCCCAGGCGCAGGCGGGCATCCCGCAAGCCGGGGAGCTGCAGCACGACCTGAAGGAAGGAACCGACCACCAGGCCCACCGCCATGCTGTAGACCCCCCACCGTCGGCCCATGACCAGGGCGAACAAGACCACGGTGACGTTGAAGACAACGGCGGTAAAGGCGGGGAAGGCGAAACGGCGCAGGGCGTAGAGGGCGCCAGACAGGATGCCGGCCAGGCTAAGGAAGAGGACACCGGGCAACATCACTCGCAGCAGCCGAATCGCCAGCTCCTGGTCCGCGCGCGGCAGACCGCCAGCTGAGAGGCGCACGAGCTGAGGGGTCAGGAGCTCCCCCGCCAGGACGAAGAGACTGACCACCACGATGACGACCACCAGCAGAAGGTTCAGCAGCCGCCACAACTCATCGCGGCGCTCCTGACCAGCGTAGTCGGAGAAGACAGGAATCAGCGCCGAATTGATCATCCCCCCGATGACGAGGGCGTAGATGATCTTGGGGAGCGCCATTGCCGTATCCAGCGCGCTGACGTTCCCTCCCGCACCAAACAGGTCTGCCTTGACAATCTCGCGAACCAGGCCCATCACGCGGCTGAGGACATTCCCAATCGCGATGATGCCCGCCGCTTGCGCCACATTGATGCTTTGCCGTAGTGACGCGTCCTCCGACTCTGCCAAGCCCTACCCCCTTAGGTGCCAAGAATGGTAGCCAGCGGCGCTCCGGACCGCCGGCACAAGCGTCTCATTCTACCGCGATTTGGCGATGGCTACAAACCATCAAGACACGCTGCAGCAACTAGCTTGACGGAGCGCCGAAACGTGGTAGAATCATAACCGTCGATTGGATAAGGATAGCTTCTAAGGAGGACGTAGTGTCGCTGAGCAAGAGCGAGAAACAAGCGATCATCGAGGAGTACGGTCGTCGAGAGAACGACACGGGCTCCCCAGAAGTACAGGTCGCGTTGCTGACGAGACGAATCACGGAGTTGACGGACCATTTGAAAGAGCACAAACACGATGAGCATTCCCGCCGAGGCTTGATTAAGATGGTAGGCCAGCGGCGGCGTCATCTGAACTATCTGAGTCGCACTGCGCCCGACCGCTACAAAGATATCATCAAGCGACTTGGACTGCGCAGATAGCAGAGGTGCATCCATTGGTGACTCGTCTAGCGAGTCGATAACTCAAATGGTTCTGACGAGTGTGTCTGAGACGATAGTCAGTTACCCACTCGTCTGAGACGTATGACAACTGAGACCGGACACAAGGCCAGGAATTGGGGGGTGAACCGTAGCCCTGCCGTGCTGCTACGAGGCACCCCCCAGTCCCTGTTCTTCTGTGTCTGGTCGTAGACATGGAGGTAAAAGTGAATAACCATTCGTTCACCGCGAAGTTGGGAGAGCAGACCTTGCAGTTCGAAACGGGTAAGCTCGCCCCGCAAGCAGGCGGTGCAATTACGATTACGTCCGGCGACACGAAATTGCTGGTTACAGCAACGATGTCCCGGAGTGTACGCGAGGGGATCAGCTTCTTTCCCCTGACTGTTGACTTCGAGGAGCGGCTCTACGCGGCTGGCCGCATCCCAGGTTCTTTCTTCCGCCGCGAGGGTCGACCACCCGAGTCGGCGACGTTGATCGCACGGGTCACCGACCGCCCCATCCGTCCGCTCTTCCCCAAGAAGATGCGGAATGACGTGCAGGTCATCATCACGCCGCTCTCTCAGGATGAGAAGCATCAGGCCGACGTGCTGTCCATCATCGGAGCCTCGGCTGCCTTGACGATCTCCGACGTGCCTTTCGACGGTCCCATCGGGGCCGCTCGCGTGGGCTACATCGATGGGGAAATCGTCATCAATCCGACGCTTCCCGAAATGGAGGAGAGCAAGCTCGATATGAAGTTGGCCGGCAGCAGCGACGCCCTCCTGATGGTAGAGGCAAGCGCCCACGAGCTCGGCGAGGATATCATGGTCGAGGCGCTGCGCTCTGGCTATCACGAGATTCAAGACACCATCAATATCCAGAAGGAGATGCGGGAAGCCGTTGGCAAGCCGAAGCGGGACTACACCCTTCACGGCGTGGTCCCCGATGAGTTGGTCAACACGATGCGCAGCGAGGCGAGCGACCGGATCGCCAACGCCTTCTACGAGGCGGAGAATAAGGAAGAGCGCGATAATCAGGTCCGGGCTCTTCAGGAAGAGATGGTAGACCGGTTCGGCGAGCACTGGGATGAGAAGGTCATCAAGGAAGCGATGGATGAGATCGCCCGCGAGATCATCCGTGGCCGGACCATCTATGACAATTGGCGTGCCGACGGCCGGAAGTCGGATGAGATCCGCTCCCTCTCGGCCGAGGTAGGCTTACTGCCTCGGGCCCACGGGTCAGGGCTTTTCACCCGCGGCGAGACGCAGGTTCTGTCCGTCGCCACCCTGGGCACACCCCGCGAAGAGCAGATCATCGACGACCTTTCGCCGCGCGAGAAGAAGCGGTATATGCACCATTACAACTTCCCGCCCTACTCCACTGGCGAGACTTGGCCGCTCCGAGGTCCGAAACGCCGGGAGATCGGACATGGCGTCCTGGGCGAGCACGCCCTGCGCCCCGTCCTACCCAGCGAGGAGGACTTCGCCTACACGGTCCGCGTGGTGAGCGACGTGCTCAGCTCTAACGGGTCGACGTCGCAGGCGAGCATCTGCGGGAGCACCTTGTCCCTGATGGACGCTGGCGTACCCATCAAGGCACCGGTCGCCGGCATCGCTATGGGTATGATGAAGGACGGCGACAAGTATCAGATTCTGACCGACATTCAGGGTCTCGAGGATCATATCGGCGATATGGACTTCAAGGTCGCCGGCACTCGCGAGGGCGTCACGGCCCTCCAGATGGACATCAAGCTGGGAGGTATCTCCTACGAGCTCCTGGACGAAGCGCTGGAACAGGCCCGCGACGCCCGTCTCCAGATCCTGGACGTGATGGAAGAGGCCATCTCAGAGCCACGTATCGATATGTCGCCTTACGCGCCGCGGATGACCATTATTCAGGTCTCTCAGGACAAGCTGGGCGCAGTGATCGGCCCGGGTGGCGAGACAGTGCGCTCCATTGAGGATGAGTGTGACGTGAGCGTCGACATCGAGGATGACGGCACCATCTACATCGCGGCGACCAACGGGCCCTGTGCCGAGAAGGCTCAGGCGATGATCGAGGCGCTGACTGAGGAGCCCGAGGTCGGACAGATCTACACTGGGCGCGTGGCCAGAATCACGAACTTCGGCGCCTTTGTGGAGATCCTGCCGAATACCGACGGCTTGGTCCACATCTCTCAGCTCTCTAACGAGTACGTCGACAACGTCGAGGACGTTGTCCAGGTAGGCGATGAGATTATGGTGATGGTGACCAACATCGACCGCGAAGGGAAGATTCGCCTTTCCCGCCAGGCGGTCCTTGAGGGATGGACCCCTGAGGAAGCCCGCGCGGCGGATAGACCCGGGGGCGGACGAAGCCGCCGGTAAGATAGAGAGTAGGTCAGAAAGGGCCATGGCAGAGATAGCTGACACCAACCAACCGGCACCGGGCAGCCCGGAACCACGCCGTTCCAATTGGCTGCTTCGAGCGCTGCGCGAGATCGGCGAAACCGTCATTCCGGCGGTTGTCATCGCGCTGTTCATCAACCTCTTCTTAGCGCAAGCGACCCAGGTGCTGGGCCAGAGTATGGAGCCCACCCTGCACAGCTCACAGCGGGTGGTCATTGAGAAAATCAGCTATCGCTTCCACGGCCCCCGGCGAGGCGATGTGGTCGTCATCGACTCTCCTGATCAGAATGAAATGCTGATCAAACGCGTAGTCGGTCTACCTGGCGAGACAATCGCTGTCAGGAATGGGAGCGTCTACGTAGACGGGGAGCCGCTGAAGGAGGACTGGCCCGTGAACCGAGGCGGCGGGAACTATGCGCCACGGACCATCCCGCCCCTCCACGTGTTCGTTCTCGGCGATAACCGCGCGGCCTCTAACGATTCCAGGAGCTTCGGCCCAGTGCCTGTCGAGCATATCGTGGGCCACGCCTGGGTGACTTACTGGCCTCCCGAGGACATCGGGTTCGTCGAGTAGAGAGGACCTTGAGAACGAAAAGGGCCAGGCAAATTGCCTGGCCCTTTTCATTTATCGGGCTTTCGAGGAAACCTCACCACCGCAGCGTTATCGGTGTCGAGGCCTCCAGCGGGGAAGACCTAGAGGAATTCGCTCAGATCATGCCTGACGGCGTAGGCCGCGGCCTCGGTGCGATTCGAGAGGTCCAGCTTGCTGAGGATGCTGCTAACATAGTTTCTCACAGTCCCCTCACCCAGGTATAGCTCCTCCGCAATCTCCCGATTTGTCTTCCCCTCGGCCACCTTAGCCAGAACCCGCATCTCTTGGTCCGTCAGGTCAGCGAAGGCGTCGGCGTGCTCCCGGCGAGCTGCATCGCGCACGCGATCGAATACCCGCTGTGTCAGCGCCGGGTCTAGAAGCGCCTCGCCCCGCGCCACCGTCTCCAGGGCCCGGATCAGGTCCTCGTTCCCTATCTGCTTCAGCACGTATCCGCACGCCCCAGCGGCGATGGCGTCGAACAGCATATCATCCTCGGCGTAGGACGTCAGCATGATGATCTTCATGTCCGGCACTCGCTCCATGATCTGCTCGCAAGCGTCGATCCCGCTGCCCCCCAGGAGCCGGATATCCATTACCACCACGTCGGGGCGCAGGAGCAGCGCCTGGCGAACAGCATCGCGGACCGTCGCGGCCTCCCCCACAACCGAGAAATCAGGATGATTCTCGATCAGCGTGCGCAGCCCTAGACGCACAACCTCGTGATCATCTGCGATCAGTATCTCAAGGGACATTGTGCACAACCTGTCACAGATCTAAGCATCCGTCCTCTCTACTCGCCGAAGGTTGAAGATTCGAAGTGATGCGCTGCTGATAGGGCACGGTCAGCAGCATCGTCAGGCCTTCACCCGGGGCGGTGTCGATGTCCAGAAGGCCGTTAAGCAGTCGCGTCCGCTCTCGGATATTGCGCAAGCCGTGGCCGTTGCCGCTGGGAATCGACGACAATCCGACACCGTCGTCGGCGATGCTCAAGCGGAGCGTGCTCGGTGCGTACTCCAATCGAACCGCCACCTCCTGTGCAGAGGCGTGTCGAGCCGCGTTCGTCAGTGCCTCGCGGGCGATCTGCAGCACGTGCTGCCGCCGCTCCGCATCGAGCTGCCTCGTCTCGTCTCCTACGACGACGAACTCGGTCTCGAGCAGCGTGTTTACTCGGAAGTTTTTCAGGATGTTCCGCAGGCCGGTCTCGAGGTCCTCCTGGGGCATCTCTCCCCGCAGGTCAAAGATGTAACGCCGGATGTCCTGGATGGTCTCGTTCAAGTTCTCGATGGCTACCGTCAACTGCTGTCGGGACTGTTGCGGATCTTGGATCAGGTTCTGTCGGGCGCCTTCCAGGATCAGACCGGAGGCATAGATTGACTGAATGATGCCGTCGTGCAGCTCGCGCCCAATGCGCTCCCGCTCCGCCACGAGAGCCTGCATCTGTTCCACGTTCTCCAGCCACATCTCGATCTCCGTCAGGACCACACCTAGCGCGCGGACGACGCCGAAGGTGATCCCCACGCCGACCAGGGCGCGCAGCAGTGAGACGGGAACGCCCGTGCGCATCAAGACGAGTGTCTCATTGAATAGACTGGCGGGCAAGAAGTCCGCAGCTGGGCCGATAACCCCTGCAAACAGGGCGAAGGCAGCCAGAGCCAGCTCGGTGACGCGCATCGGGGGTTTGACCAGAGGAAGAAAGCGGTCGGGCTCAATCGTCCGGTACGTCTCGTTGCGAAGCGCCCACGCCCCTAACAGTCCCCCCGGGACAGCCAATCCATAGCGCGCGGCGATCTCTCCCATCAGTCGGATTCGGTCTCCGGGTGCACCCACCAACCGCATGATCAGAAGGCCTCCTCCCCACACGAGGAGGAGCCCACCGGCAATCAGCCAGCGCTTCCTGTCTCGGTTCTCAGGACGCATGATGAGCTGCAGGGCGAAGGTGAGCAGAAAGGCATACGCCAGGGCTAGAGCAACCAAGCGGAACCAATCAACCCTCGCGTCCGACGCTTGTGAGACGGTCAGCCACGCGCCGGTCCACGCCGCAACTGCCTCGCAGAAGCCGAAGGCGGCCAGAGGGGCCAGCTCACGGACGAGCTCCAACCGAATGCCGCCCCGGGTCAAGAAGAGGATCGAGACGCCCAGGACGAAAAAGACCTGTCCGTGCAAAAGGGCCCATGCCACTTGATGGGATGCGAGGAACTCCCGCAGCCAGACCACGTAACGCCAACCTTTCCTTAATCGCCTTCTAGTTTATTATACCAGCAAGGCCTCACAGCGGCAAATATCCCAGCCTTGCCGCGGATACACCGGGGGTTCCTTCCTCTCAGCGCCCCAGATCCTCGGACGAAGGGAGCTCGCCAATGCCGCCCCCCACCGGCAGCCGTGCCCAGAGCTCAGCTTGCCTTCGCCTCAGCCACTGATCAAGTCAGCAAGGTCTTCCGGCGCTACGCCGGGGCTTTCAATATCCTGCTTCTCGTAGAACCGGGACACGATGCCCAGAACGTCATCCACGGCCGCCCCCGTCAATGCCTCCTCTAGGTCTGACAGCTTCTCCTCCGGATAGAAGAAGAAGTCCCCAGACAGAGAGACCGCTGCCAGCGTATCGTCTCGAACCTCCAGATCGGCCCGGATCAGACCGCCGGGGGCCTTGTACACACGGTGACGCACGTTGACCCCGGAACGTATCTTCACGTCCCGTTCATCTTTCCGCGAGCGGCCTTTTCGATGGAGCCAACCCTCCGAGAGCATGCCTTCGGCCAGTTCGTCGACCATGGATCGCCAAGCGTCGTCGACCTCGGTCTCCATCTCCATTGGTCCCAGCGTATCCGTGAACGCATCGACCATCAGTGTCCAAAGCTCATCCCGCGGCGGCGCAAAACCGAGCTCGCGCTTAACGGTGGAGAGATTCTCGCGGATCGTCTTATACACCTTGTCCCGAAACTTCTCGTCGGGGACCTTCAGGACCCGAGCCATCGTTCCGTAGTCGAAGTCGACGATCAGGTTGCCCACCAGAACGTAGTAGTCACCGATCTCGGCGGCCCCCGTCCCAGACACTTTTCGATCGTTGGCAACAATGTCGTTCACTTCCCGATACTCAGCTGGAATCCCCAGAGCCCGGTACGCTTCGATGGGCGCCTGCAGGAACTTGCGGTAGAAAGCCAGCTTCCCACCCTCAGGCACCATAGGGTTCTCGCGGTGAATGACAAGTTGGAAGAAAAGCTGATCCCCGTCCAGATAGACGGCCCCGCCCCCGACCTCACGGCGGAAGATCGGAATGTCGTTCTCGCGGCAGTAAGCCACGTCCACCTCTTGCTCCAAGTCCTGGAACACGCCGATGCAGACGTAAGGCGTCGCAGGAGCCAGCAGGTTGAGCCCCTCCCGGTCCAGCCGCGGCTGAGCGTGGTACAGAAGCTGAGAGTCCTGCCAGGAGACGCTCTTGAGCAGATTGACCTTCATACTCTCTCCTCTATCAGGTTATCCATCAGAACGTAGTAGTGGCGGATGTCGTTGCTTTCCCGCTACCGAACGGGAGCCCACAGCGCGCCATAGACCTCGACGGGCGCTCTTGGGAATCTGCGGTAGAAGGTCCGCTATCCCCCTCGGGGACGAGAGGTGGTCCCAATGGAGGATCAACTGGAAGAAAGGCTGGTCATCATTCAGGTAGACGGCGACTCTGCCAACTTCCCGCCGAAAGGCAGGGACGTCACTCTGGCGACGGTACGCCAGGTCCACTCCTTGATCGACGTCTTGGAAGGAACCGATGTAGGCGTCAGGCGTCTCTGTGGCCAATGGATTCAGTTTTCAGTCTTAATGCTCAAGAGATACCTGGTTTAGTAGAGCAGCTGAGAGTCCCGCCACCATACCGTCGCCAGATAGTTGCTCGTCATGGAGTCTGAAACAAGCTCTCGATCTGGGCTAGAATCTGCTCGCTCGTGAAGTGGCGGGCGGTCAACGCGCCTGCCGGGCAAGACGCGACACAGGTGCCGCAGCCTCTGCACAGCGCCTCGTTCACCCGAGCCACTTGCTCCTCTTCGACGAAATCAATGGCCGTGTAGGGACAGAGCGAGAGACAGGTCTTGCAGGACGAACACAACGCCTCATCCACCACAGCGACGACGGGCGAGATCGTGACCTCGCCCCGATTGAGAAGCTTCGCGGCCTCATGGGCGGCCGCATCAGCATGTGCCACGGTATCTGGTATGTCCCGGGGACCCTGACAGGATCCTGCTAGGAGGACCCCCGCCACGTCCGTCTCGACCGGGCGCAGCTTGGGATGAGCCTCGCTGAACCAGCCGTCTGAGCCGCGACCGAGGCCGAAGAGCGCTGCGACATTATCGGCATCTCGCTGTGGCTCGATGGCCGATGCCAGTATGACCATGTCGACGTCAACTCCGAAAAGCCGTCCCAGGTCGGCATCCTCCCCGCGCACGCGCAGCTTCCCGTCGGGCAAGACTTCCACCTCGGCACCGTGACCGCGAACAAATGTCACATCCTCTTCCTGCAGCCGTTCGTAGAACTCCTCGTACGTTTTGCTAGCTGTGCGCATATCCATGTAGAACTCGTACACCTCCGCACCGGTGTTCTCCCGCACCAGGTGGGCCTGCTTCAGCGAGTACATACAGCAGAATCGAGAGCAGTACTCGTGAGCATTGTGGTCGCGGCTGCCGACGCAATGGATGATGGCGACGCTGTCCGGCTTCTCGCCCTCGGCGGTTAGGATCTCCCCTCCGGTGATGCCTCCGGAGTTGGAGAGCCGCTCAAACTCCATACCGGTGATGATGTTGGGGGACTTTCCGTAGGAATACTGTGACAGCTCATGAGGATCCCACATCTGGAAGCCGGTGGCCACAACGATCGCACCCACGTCCAGCTCGATGACCTCATCTTGTTGGTCGAAGTCGATGGCGTCAGCCTCACACAGTGTCTGGCAGGCCTGGCACGCGTCGGCGATCTCCCCATCGCTCCGGTCCAGCTGCCGGAAGTGGATACACGCGTCCTCGTCGATCACGGGCACAAGAGGAACGGCCTGCATAGAGGGCACCCATACGGCACTGGTGGGTCCCAAAGGCTTGGCCTCATAGACTGCGACATCCTCCAGGGCAATCTCAATAGCGCCAGTCGGACAAACGATCGTGCAGGCCCCACAGCCGATGCACTGGCTCGATTCCTCCAAGAACGGCGGACCCACCTGACGATCTATACCTCGCTGGGAGAAATTCAGCACCTTCGCCTGTACGAGCTCGTGACACGTTCGCACGCACAAGCCACAGAGGATGCACTTCTGTTCTGGATCCTCCGGCGGGAACGGGGGTTCGGTAACGCCATACTGCCTCGCCAAATCCTGAATCGCAGGCGCCTCGGGACAGCGCGAGAGCAACAGCCCCAGGATCACCTTGCGTGCCTCCCGCACCGGGGGCGAATCGGTCTTAACCTCGATCCCGTCCCAGGCCGGATAGGTGCAAGCCGTCTCCAACCGAGACCGCCCGTGACGCACAATTTCCACGGTGCATAGGCGGCAAGCCCCGTGGGGCTCCAGGAGCGGGTGGTAGCACAAAGTTGGTATCTCTATCCCGTTCTCTCTGGCAACCTCGAGGACGGTCTGTTCCTGTTCGGCCTGCAATTCTTGCCCATCAATGATCAATGTTGCCATATCACGCTCCTGGCTATCTCACCCCCACGGCGTCGAACCTGCACACGTCGTGACAGATGCCACACGTGATGCAGAGTTCTTGGTCGATGACGTGCGGCTTCTTTCTCTCTCCACTAATCGCATCCTGAGGGCAGTCGCGCTTACAGAGTCCACACCCGGTGCACGCCTCGGGATTGATGTAGTACTCAATCAACGCCCGACAGACCCCAGCGGGACACGTCTTGTCCTTGATGTGAGCTTCGTATTCGTGGCGGAAATAGCGCAACGTACTCAACACCGGATTGGGCGCCGACTTCCCCAGACCACATAACGAGGCATTCTGCACCGTCCGTCCCAGCGCCTCCAGAAGGTCCAAGTCGGCCATAACCGCATCGCCTTCGGTGATACGAGTCAGGATTTCCAGCATACGTCTGATGCCCTCGCGGCAGGGCGAGCACTTGCCGCACGATTCTTCCTTGAGGAAATCGACGAAGTAGCGAGCAACATCGACCATACAGGTATGATTGTCCATGACGATCATGCCACCGGAGCCCATCATCGACCCAGCCTCCAGCAGGCTATCGTAATCCACCTCGAGGTCGAGCTTGTCGGCTGGGATGCAGCCTCCCGATGGTCCGCCGGTCTGGATAGCCTTGAACTCTCCGTTGCCAGGCACACCGCCGCCGATGTCGTAGACGATCTCGCGCAAGGTGATGCCCATCGGCACTTCGATGAATCCGGTATTGGTGATCTGACCCACCAAGCAGAAGGTCTTGGTACCCTTGCTGTCTTCCGCCCCGCTCGAGGCGAACCAATCGGCACCGTTGTTGATAATCAAGGGCACGTTAGCCCACGTTTCCACGTTGTTGAGGGCCGTAGGTTGATCCCATAACCCGCGCTCGGTGGCGTGATAGTGTTTGGGCCTCGGCTCGCCAACCTTGCCCTCTATCGACTGCATCAAGGCGCTCGACTCGCCGCACACAAACGCGCCGGCGCCGCGCACAATCCGGATGTCAAGATCGAAGTCGACGCCCAGGATGCCCTCGCCCAAGAGGCCGTACTCTCTCGCCTGCTCCAGGGCAAGGCTCAGGTTCTTGACCGCCAGCGGATACTCATCCCGCACATAGATGAAGCCCTCGTGCGCGCCGATGGCGTAGGCACCGATGATCATCCCTTCGATGATGGCGTGGGGGTCACCTTCCATCAGACTGCGATTCATGAACGCGCCAGGGTCGCCTTCGTCACCATTGGCGACGACGTAGCGCACCTCACCCTCAGCTTCGAGGGTTGATTCCCACTTGCGGCCGGTGGGGAAGCCAGCGCCTCCGCGCCCCCGCAGCCCCGATGCCTTGACCTCCGAAATGATCTCTCTCGGTGTCATCGTCGTCAGTGCTTTGGCCAACGCTTGATACCCCCCGGAGGCAATGTACTCCTCAATCGACTCGGGGTCGATCATACCACAATTGCGCATCACGTGCCGCAGCTGCTTGTTGTAAAAAGGGATATCCTCGTATCGGCAGATTTCCTGGTGCGTCGCCGGTACCTGATAGGTTAATCGTGCTAGGACGCGCCCCTTGATCAACGTCTCTTGAACCAGTTCGGGCACATCGTCGGGTTGCACGCCGGTGTAGAAGACCCCTCCAGGTTGGATGAGAAGCACCGGCCCCATCGCACACATCCCGCGACAGCCGGACTCCACTACGTCTATCTCATCCCCCAGTCCTTGGCGTTCGATCTCTTCCCGGAGCGCTGGCACCAGACCCTCACAACGGCCGTGGAGGCAGCTGACGATGACGTCGGCTCGATGTCGTTCAGCCATCCTGCTCCCCCCATCCTCTTCTTAAGCGACCGACGACCCAATCATCCACCACTTGACCGTTCATCAAGTGCTCCTCAATGATGCGCGGCACCATGTTTGGCTTTACGTTGCCGTACGTCACACGGGGTTCATCCCCCTGTTGGATATCAACCAGCGGCTCCTTCGAGCACATCCCGATGCAGCCGACAGTGGTGACGCGAGCCTCGATAGCTCGCTCTTTCAGCTCATCCCGGATCACGCGCATCACCTCGCGAGCCCCAGCCGAGATGCCACACGTGCCCATGCCGACCGTAATTGTGGTGCTCGACTTCGCACTGACGCGCAGGGCCCTCTGAAGTTGATCGCGTAACGCTTTCAGTTCTTCCACGCTCTCTAGTTTTGGCATGTCTCATCTGCCCCAATCTATCCCGAGGATGGCGCGCTCGATGGATCGGCCGCTGGTCGGGCCGAAGGCGTCTCGTCCGGCGGGCCTACTCCGGGCTCACTCTCGCTGGCGGTCATTCGCCTGACCAGTTTGACTGCCCTGTCGGGCGTTGTGTGGGCATACGGTTCCTCGTTGACGACGACCACCGGTCCCAGGGCGCAGGCACCCAGGCAGCGCACTGCCTCCAGTGAGAACATCCCATCCGGCGTCGTCTCACCAGCCTCTATGCCCAGTTCCCGCTCCAGGGATTCCAGGATGCGCGGGCCTCCCAGCACGTGACAGGCTGTCCCCAAGCATACTTTGACTACGTACTTGCCCTTGGGATGCAGACTGAAGGATTTGAAGAACGTTGCCATCCGGTAGATCTCGCCCTCTGGCACGCCCAACCGCTGCGCCGTCTGTTCCAGCGCCTCACGGGGCAGGAAGTTGTACTCACGTTGGATGTCCTGGAGAATAGCTAACGCGTGCATTCGCTCCGCGCTGTAACAGTCTATGATCTCGTTGACCCGTTCCAATTCCACCGTCATCGTTCTTCAGTCTTCCTCTCACCGATCCTTGTCTCGCCCATCTCGATCCGCTTATCATGCGGAATGCGCCGCGTGAAGCACTCGGTCCAGCAAATGCCGCAGCCGGTACATGCGTCCTGATCCACGTAACGGGCCTTCTTGCGCACCTTGACCTTGAAATTGCCTACGTACCCAGAGACGTCCTCGACCTCACTGTAGGTCAGGAGAGTTATGTTCGGATGCCGACCGGCATCCATCATCTTGGGTCCAAGTATTCAGGTGCTACAGTCTAGAGTCGGAAAGGTCTTGTTGAGCTGCGCCATCCTTCCGCCGATGGACGGTTCGCGCTCGACCAGGTAGACCTGGTACCCCATCTCAGCGATAGCCAGGGCCGACTGGATCCCGGCGATGCCCCCACCCACAACAAGAGCTGCCTGGGTGAGGGGTTCTCGGCGCGGTTCCAGCGCGGTATGTAGAGCGACACGAGCAACGGCGGCCCGAATCAGCCGAAGAGCCTTCTCTGTCGCCTTCTGCCCATCACTGATCACCCAGGAGACGTGCTCACGGATGTTGACCATCTCAAACAGATAACGGTTGAGCCCGGCCTTTTCCACGGTACGCTGGAAGGTAGACTCGTGCATGCGAGGCGTGCACGAAGCGACGACAACACGGTTCAAGTCGTGATGCTGGATATCCGCTTGAATCATCTCCTGCCCCGAGCCCGAGCACATGTACCCGCTGTCGCGAGCCACGACCACCCC
>Ga0207797_1001156_pt1 | contig 19532 bp, 13 predicted proteins | sample PRCRCaboRojoPR_6_FD_187275 | JGI IMG/M metagenome (GOLD analysis project Ga0207797, IMG submission 187275) | Marine sediment microbial community from Cabo Rojo, Puerto Rico - PR CR 10% Liquid 1 (SPAdes) | ecosystem: Environmental > Aquatic > Marine > Coastal > Sediment | place: Cabo Rojo, Puerto...
CCGGCTTCGCGAGCGCGCTACTTGCCTCGGGCGATCACTTGCTCGTCACAGCGCCGAAGCACAAGAGCGGCGCGGTCGTTGCCTTCCGCGCCGGCGATGATGGATGGACGGAATCGCAGACCGTGACGGCCAGCGGACTGAGCGAAAGTGCCCGCTTTGGCAGCGCCATCGAAATGATTGGCGAGGACGTCCTCGTTGGTGCTCCACGGGCCTACGGCGCGACCGGGGCCGCCTACGCCCTGTCGTTCGACGCCGAAAATGAAACGTGGACGGTCGACAGTCGGCTCCTGCCCTTTGACGGTGCCTCCCGGCACCTCTTCGGCTATGCCTTCGCCTACGATGGATCGGACGTGTGGGTTGGCGCGCCCGGCGCCTCGGATCGGCACGGCGCCCTCTATCGATACGGTCGTACGGACAGCACCTGGACCGGCGCCACGCGGGTCGTGCACCCGAAGACAGAGGCCGGAAACGGCCTTGGGGCCGCGCTTGCGGGCAACGAATCGGTCATCGCCGCCGGTCTTCCGGGCGACGACCACGGCGCCGGCACGATGGGCATCTATTCCGTCGACTCCGGGGACTGGTCGCAGACCGAGCCCATCGCGCCCACCACCGGCACGGTCTTGAGCGCCATGACGGGCGAAGAGCAGAGCTGTGCGAACGGCAGTGTCGCCCAGTTCTCTTGTGAGAAGGTCGACATGAAGTCCTTCCTCCCGATCAAGGACATCGGGGGCGAGCGGGGCATCGAACTGAACGACATCTGGGGCTGGGAAGATCCTCAGACCGGCACGGAATATGCCCTCGTGGGCCGCACCGACGGCACCGCGTTCGTCGACGTGAGCAACCCCACGAACCCGGTGTACGTGGGGGAGATGCCCCTCACCGACGGCGCTCAAATCAACTCCTGGCGCGACATTAAGGTCTACAAGGACCACGCCTTCGTGGTGGCCGACGGTGCCGACGACCACGGCATGCAGGTCTTCGACCTGACCCGTCTCCGCGACGTCGAGGACGAGGAGATGCCGGTTACCTTCGATCAGGACGCCCTTTACGACAAGGTGAACAGCGTCCACAACATCGTCATCAATCAGGAGTCCGGCTACGCCTACGCCGTGGGCAGCAGCGGCGGTGGCAACTCCTGCGGCGGTGGTCTCCACATGATCAACATCCAGGATCCGATGAACCCCACCTTCGCGGGTTGCTTCGCCGATCCGTCGACCGGTCGCTCCGGCACTGGCTACACGCACGACGCGCAGTGCCTCATGTATAACGGGCCGGACACCGAGTACCAGGGCCGTGAGATCTGCATCGGCTCCAACGAGACGGCCATCAGCATCGCGGACGTGACGGACAAGGACAGTACGGTCGCTATCTCGACGGGGTCGTATCCGGATTACGGCTACGTCCACCAGGGTTGGTTCGGCGAGAATCAGCGCTACTTTTACCAGAACGACGAGCTGGACGAGGCGCAGGGCAAGGTCGAGCACACCCGCACGCTCGTGTGGGACTTGCAGGACCTCGACAATCCGAAGCTGGTCAATCAGTTCATGCTCCCCGAGAAGTCGATTGACCACAACCTCTACGTCGAGGGCTCCACGATGTACCAGTCGAACTACAAAAGTGGCCTGCGCATCCTCGACATCAGCAACCCGACCAAGCCGAAGGAAGTGGCCCACTTCGACACGCAGCCCTACGGCAAAAACGACCCGGGCTTCCAGGGCTCGTGGAGCAACTACCCGTACTTCGACAGTGGCATCATTATCGTGTCGAGCATCGGAGAAGGGCTGTTTGTGCTGGAGAAGCCGCAGCAAGAGCTGTAGGCCACCCGCTGGCGTTACGTTGAGTTGACTGGGCACGGGAGCGGAACGGGCTCCCGTGCCGATTCGATGTCCTCGAACGAATCGGATTGAAATCTCCATGCGTCGTCTCCTCTCGTTTCTCGCCGCCGTCGCTCTTCTGGGGCTGTCTCTCCCAGCGATGGCCCAATCCCCGAACCCGAAGCTGTACGTTTGTAATCAGGGAGAGGCCACCGTCTCCGTCATTGACATGGAGTCGATGGCGGTGGAAACGACCGTCGACCTCAAAGAGCGGGGCTTCTCAGAGAACGCGAAGCCCCATCACGTCCTGGCCGAGCCGGACGGCAGTCACTGGTACGTGACCCTGATTGGGGCCAACACGATCCTCAAGTTCAACGCGAACAATGAGATCGTGGCCCGACTGGATGACTTCGAGGTGCCGGGCCTCCTGTCGCTCGATCCGAAGAAAGACGTGCTGTATGCGGGCCGGTCGATGAGCGCGGTGAATCCGCCGAAGAGTCTGGGGATGATCGATCGCTCCAGCATGGAGGTCATGGAGCGGGTCAATACCTTCTTCCCGCGTCCCCATGCCCTGACTGTGCGGCCCAATGGCGACTACGTCTTCATCGCCAGCTTGGCCACGAACCAGATGATGGGGATTAACACGGGGACCCGTGAAACGAAGCTTACTCGATTAGGCGGCAGCACCCAGACCCCCGTCCAGTTTGCGGCCACGAAAGACGGATCCCGCCTTATAGCCGGGGGGCAGAAGACGGGTCAGCTGCTCGTCTTCGACGCGACGAACGCCCCGTCCCTCTCCGTGATTGATACACTCACGGTGGGCAAACAGCCGTGGCACCCGGTCATTAGCCGGCAGAGCGGGATGGCCTACGTGCCGAACAAGATGTCGCACTCGATCAGCGTCGTCGACGTGAACAACGCCGCGGTAGAGGCCACCATCCACGGCGATGGCCTCGCGCAACCCCACGGCGCGGTCCTCTCGGCCGACGGACAGTACCTCTTCGTGTCCAACAACAACCGCGAAGGCACCTATCAGGCGAGCGGGGACAACGGCACGGTGACCGTTATCAACACGGAGACGAAGGAAATCGAGAAGATTATCGAGGTCGGCAAATACCCCACCGGCATCGGCACGTTCGGCGGGCAGCAGGTGATGATGCCGTAGGGGCGGACGAACGTCGAGCCTTGGCGATGGGCGAGGGGAGACTGGTGAGGATAGAGACCCGAGGGTCGCGAGGGGAGGGCGCATACGCCGATCAGGAGAGCGTTCCTCCTTGCACCCTCCGCTCCCGTGCTCCCACGCCCTCCACTCCCACACGCCCTCGCACAACCACCACCCCCATTGGCGTAATCGTCAACTCCGTGCTTCGCTCGATGCCCCGAACGCTTCTTGTCGCCAGCTGCCTCGCCGGGCTCCTGCTGATGGGCTGTGCCGGCCCGTCGCAGACCCAGAAGACTGCGTCCTCCTCCGCGTCGTTTCCTGATGATTATCAGCGGGTCGTGGCGCCGACGTTTCCGGTGCTGAATGCGAAAGGGACTCCGATCTCGAACCCGTTCTACGGCGGCTTCAACGCGCCGCGCCCGCAGTTCGTGGACATCGACGGGGACGGTGATCCGGACCTCTTCGTGCAGGAGCGACCCGGCCAGGTCGCCTTCTTCGAGCACGTGACGGAGGGCGACTCCTCGCGCCTCGTCTGGCGCACGGACAACTACAAGGACCTGGACATCGGCGAGTGGTACCGGTTTGCCGACCTCGACCAGGACGGCGTGCCGGACCTCCTGACGGAGCAGCCCTACAGCCACATCCGCGCGTACCGGAACGTGGGGACCGCCACGGACGCAGAGTTTGAGCTCTTTACGGACACCCTCCGCACGCCCACCGGCGAACCGATTTTCTCCGACCGTCAGAACATCCCGAACGTCACGGACCTCGGGTGCAACGACCAGCTGGATCTGTTCTTGGGGCGGCTCGACGGCACCATTACCCGCTACGAGGCTGCCAAAGATTCCGCGGGGATGCCCGTGTTTGCCCACGTCACCGACAACTTTGAAGGCATCAAGATTGTCGGCGGGTCGGGGAATAAGGGGCCTTCCCTCCACGGCGCCAACACGCTCACGTTTGCCGACGTGGACGGGGACGGCGACTCGGACCTCTTCTGGGGCGACTTCTTTGAGCCGGGGCTCCTCCTCATCGAGAACACCGGCTCCTGCAGCAATCCCATCCTGAGCGGGCAGCCGGAGCGGTTTCCGCTGGAGAATCCCGTTCTCACGAGCGGGTACAACGCCCCGGCCCTCGCCGACTGGACCGGCAATGGAGAGATCGACCTGTTCGTCGGCGTGCTCGGCGGCTCGAGCAACGCCAACACCAGCCTGGCCGACAATTTCTACTTCTACGAGAACATGGGCGACCGCTACCGACTGCGCACGAAGCAGTTTGCCGGAGGGCTCGACGTGGGCAGTGAGAGCACCGTGGCGCTCGGGGACCTCGACGGTGACGGCCGCACCGACGCGCTGGTGGCCAACAAAATCGATCCAGATAAGGGGGAAACGTCGTTCGTCTATCCCCTCATCCACGCAAGTTCGAAGGACACAAAGCTCCGAAAACAAGAGCCTCTGAGTCTGCCCGATGCCTACCACTATGCGCCCGCCCTCGGCGACCTGACAGGCAACGGGGCCGACGATCTGATTCTAGGGACGTGGCAGGGAAACCTCTCTTACCACAAAAACGAGGGTGATGGGACGTTCACTGCGGTGGATGGCCCGCTTGCCGGCCTTTCAGGGGGCACCAACGTTGTGCCTGCGCTCGGTGATCTCACCGGTGACGGACGTCCGGACCTCGTTCTGGGCACCGCCAGCGGCTCCGTTATGCTACACCGCAACACGGGCTCGGCGTCGAGTCCCTCCTTTGCGCAGACGGCCGACACCCTCACGACGGTCGACAGCCGGGCGGCCCCGACGCTGCACGATTTCGACGGGGATGGGGCCCTGGATCTCCTCATTGGGACAAAAACGAAGCTGTCCCTTCTCCGCAACGAGGGGACATCCCAAAGACCCGATTTTGCGCCACCAACCCCGATACAGCGCAAGGGCATTCCCCGCCACGCTACTCCCGCAGTTGGCGACCTGAACGGAGACGGTCAGACGGAACTCGTCATGGGTGGGCAGCGCGGAGGACTGGTGCTTTTTCAGGCAGGGACGGTCCGTGAGTAGAGGGGGGAATGTCCACCGAATCAGCTACCAGAGCCAGGTGAGGGCCTTCTGGAGCAGGGAGGAAGTGGGGCGTTGGGATCTCGAAGGAGTCTCAGTTTCGGGCTCTTCCGTCGCTAGCACTTCGTTCAGCGCCGTCAGGTTTTCTTGGAACCGACGGATCAGCCGATCGCGAGTGGCGTCAGGGAGCGCCTCGTAACCGTCGTCACGGAGGGCCTTGAGGGCGCGTCGGTGATGCTTGCGTGCTCGCTGGAGTTCGTCAGTTGGACGCTGCCTGAGTTTCTCGATCGCGTCCTCGAAGTCCGACGGGGGCGTTTCGATCGGCAGCCGCACCGATGAAAAGGTGTCGCTGGAAGGGGTGCGGGAGGTCTCCGACTGCGAAAAGGAGGAAGCCGTTAACTGCATCGATGTGGAGGACTTAGAAGAGGGAGTGTCGGAAAAGAGAGGAACGGCAGTACTTCATCATCGTCTTGGAACCGCTTCCAAAAGATAGGCAGAAGACGAACTCTCTGTGTTGCAAAACGGTCAAGATTTGGCGACGAGTCTTGGAATCCGGTGCAATCGCTCGTTGAAGATTCCAGGGCAGCCACGACGGTGTTGAAATTTCCTGCGTCTCCCGCGCAACTAGCGCGAAGTGTACGGATTTAATTCCTTCTATCTTTTCCCAGACATCCGCATTTTTGATCGATATGACGGAAGTCGTGGACCGGCCCGATCAGTTTGAGCTCGTCTCCGACTTCGAACCGATGGGCGACCAGCCCAAGGCCATCCGCGAACTCGTGGAAGGGGTGGAGCGTGGGGACGAACATCAGACCTTGCTGGGGGCGACGGGAACGGGCAAAACCTATTCCGTGGCGAACGTCATTGAGGAGGTGAACAAGCCCACCCTTGTGATGAGCCACAACAAAACGCTGGCGGCACAGCTCTACGGCGAGCTCAAGCAGTTCTTTCCCGACAACGCCGTCGAGTACTTCATCTCGTACTACGACTACTACCAGCCGGAGTCGTACATCGTCCCGAGCGACACGTACATCGAAAAAGACGTGGCGATTAATGACCGCATCGAGCGGCTCCGGCTGCGGGCCACCTCCGAACTCGTGAGCGGGCGCGACGACGTGATCGTGGTGGCGAGCGTGTCCTGCATTTACGGGTTGGGTTCGCCCGCGGAGTTTCGGAAGGAAATCCTGCGGCTGGAGCGGGGGATGGAGGTCGAGCGCAACGACCTACTCCGCCGCTTCATCGACCTCTTCTACGAGCGCAACGACATCGAATTTGAGCCGGGGATTTTTCGGGTCCGCGGCGATGTGGTGGATATCTTTCCGGCGTACCGCGAGGAGATCGCGCTCCGGATCGAGTTCTGGGGCGACGAGATCGATCGCCTCAGTATCATCCAGCCGGAGAGCGGGCGCGAAATCGAGGACATCGACGAGTTTACGCTCTACCCGGCCCAGATTTTCGTGACCCCGGAGGATCGACTGGAGCGGGCCATTGAAGACATCCAAGAAGAATTGGAGTGGCGGCTGGCGGTGCTTCGGGAGGAGGGCAAGATGGTGGAGGCGCAGCGCCTGGAGCAGCGGACCATGTTTGACATCGAGATGATGCAGGAGGTCGGCTACTGCTCCGGCATCGAAAACTACTCGCGTCACCTGACGGGCCGGGAGCCGGGCGAGCGCCCGTATTGCCTGCTCGACTACTTTCCGGACGACTTCCTGCTGGTGGTGGACGAGAGTCACGTCACCATTCCCCAGGTGCGCGCCATGTACAACGGCGACCGCCAGCGTAAGCTGAAACTGGTGGAGCACGGTTTTCGGCTCCCCTCGGCCCTCGACAATCGTCCGCTCACGTTCGAGGAATTCGAGGAGCTCACGCCGCAGACGATCTACATGAGTGCCACGCCCGCCGACTACGAACTGCAGCAGAGCGGCGGCGTGTTCGTAGAGCAGGTGGTGCGGCCGACTGGGATTCCTGACCCCGAGATCGACGTGCGTCCGACGGAGACGCAGGTGGACGACCTGATGGAAGAGATTCGCAAGCGCTCGGAGCGGGGCGAGCGGGTGCTCGTGACGACGCTCACGAAGCGGATGACGGAGGACCTGGCCGACTACCTCGACAGCTACGGCGTAGACGTGCGCTGGATGCACTCCGACATCGACGCGCTCGAACGCGTGGACATCATTCGCGGCCTGCGGCTGGGCGAGTACGACGTGCTGGTGGGCGTGAACCTGTTGCGCGAGGGGCTCGATCTGCCGGAAGTGTCGCTCGTCGCCATCCTCGATGCTGACCAGCAGGGCTTCCTGCGTTCCGAAACATCGCTCATCCAGACTGCGGGTCGGGCAGCGCGCAACGTAAATGGGCAGGTCATCCTCTACGCCGACGAGATCACGGAGGCGATGGAGAAGATGATCAACGAGACCGAGCGCCGCCGGCAGCGGCAGCTCGAATACAACGAGAAACACGACGTGACCCCGGAGCCGATCGTGAAGTCGCCCGACGAGATTAAGATGGGCACGGCCATCGCCGACGAAAAGAGCGACGGGGAGGAGAGCGGCTCGCGGCACCATTACGGCAGCCCGGAGCAACTCTCCAGCGAGGTGGCGGATCCGGTCGTCGAGTACATGTCGGACGACCAGAAGCGGGATCTCATTGAGCAAATGCGAGAGGAGATGGAGGAGGCGGCCGAGAACTTGGAGTTCGAGCGTGCCGCGGAGCTGCGGGACAGCATTGAGGAGCTGGAGGCAGAGCTTTCGGGGAGTGGGGGATAGAGAAGCGAGAGTCGGGTACTGTGCGAATCCCTGGCTTCTTTGCGACCTCCAATTCTCGGTCAGTTTGTTGGGTCACTGGGGAGTAGGACGGTTTCGCCAGGTCCATAAGAAAAGTCGTCTCGGTACGTGAGAAACGCGGAGCCTCACCGCGACGACCTAGGACGAACCCTGAAACGCAGATGGTCGCGGCTGAGCCCCCCTCCCATCTGTCCCCAAAGCGGTCGGTTGGCACCAGGACGACTCTCCAGCCTCTACCGGAGAGTCCGGTTGGCACGACATCGGCGGGACTGTTCCCTCCGTTCACGATTCTCTGGAGCAACGAGGGACTGCGGACCGGTGCGTTTCACAATTCGGCGCGTGTTGGGTACACTGGAATCGGCGGAATGCTTTTTGGCTTCTCTCTCGTCCTCTCAGATCCCCGATGAAGCACGCAATCTGGATTTTCGCGAGCCTCCTCTGTGTTGCCCCGGCGCTTTCGCAGCCCGCCTCCCAGCAAGCCATTACCCCCGGCGCGTACGTCGATCACCATTCGGAGGGCTCCACGGTCGTCGTGGAAGGAGAGGAGGCGACCGCGAACGTCACGTTCTACCGCCCGTCCGTCGTGCGGGTGGACTGGCTCCCGCCCGGAGCCACGCCCGACAGTTCCTTCGCCGTCGTTCAATTGCCCGAGCCGGGCCTGAAGCCGACCGTACACGTGGGGCCGGACGCGCTCTGGCTCCGGTCACGGCAACTCACCGTCGAAGTCCAGAAAAGGCCCCTCCGGCTCCGGTTTACCGACGACGGAAAGAAACTCCTTGCAGAAGTCGATTCCGGCTACGTCGCCCGCGATACGTCACGCTCCATCCGGTTCTCCCTTAAGCCCGACACGCGCCTCTACGGCACCGGCGAACGGGTTCCCTTTGGCCTCCGCGGCGACACCCTCCGGATGGAAAACTTGGCCCACTACGGCTACAGCGAGCCACAGCTGCCGATGAAGATTAACGTCCCGTTTCTCACCACGACGGGCGGCTACGGCCTCTTCGTCGACAACACGTACCCGGCCCAATTCATGCTCGGCGCCGCCGATACCACCCGCACAAAGTTCGTTACCCCTGGTGGGGAGATCAGCTATTACGTCGTTGGCGAGGCCTCAATTCCTGAGCAACTGCGGCAGTACACGTGGCTCACGGGCCGCCAGCCGATGCCGCCCAAGTGGTCGCTCGGCTACATCCAGTCCAAGTTCGGGTACGAGACGGGGGCCCAGACGCGCGGCGTCATCGACACCCTCCGCCGCAAGGAGTTTCCCGTCGACGCCGTCATCATCGACCTCGACTGGTTCGAGCACATGGGGGACCTCCGGTGGGATCGCGAGGCGTTTCCCGAACCGTTCGACATGATCGGTGGCCTGCGGGAGCGGGGCGTGAAGACCGTCAACATCACCGAGACCTACATCACCCGCCCGTCGCGCCTCTTCGAGCCCGCCCTCGACAGCAATTTCGTGGGGCGCCGCGCAGACGGCTCGCCCTACGTGATGCCCGACTGGTGGTCCTGCGACGAATGCGACGTGGCGCTCCTCGACGTGACGGATCCGGCGGCGCGGGACTGGTGGTGGCGTCAGCACCCACCGTTCATGGGGGACCAGATGGCGGGCTTCTGGACGGATCTGGGGGAGCCGGAGCGTCATCCCACGGACATGCAGCACCACCTCGGCCCGCGCGACAAGATCCACAACGTCTACAACCACCTCTGGGCGCAGACGCTCTTTCACGGCTGGCACGAGTGGCGCGACAACCAGCGCGTGTTCAACCTCACACGCTCCGCCACGGCCGGCACCCAGCGCTACAACCCGACGCTATGGAGCGGCGACGTGGCGACCAGCTTTGAGGCCTTCCGGCTGCAGATTCCGTTTCAGTTGAACGTGGGGCTTGCGGGCTTTGGACTGTACAGCTCGGACCTGGGCGGCTTCACGGGAAAAACGCCGCCCGAGCTGTACGCCCGATGGATGCAGCAGGGCGCGCTCTCGCCCACCATGCGTCCGCACGGGAGCGACAAGCCGACCGAGCCGTGGCGCTACGGGGATCGCGTGGAAGAAATTTCGCGGGAGATGATCCGCCTCCGATACCGGCTCATGCCGTACCTCTACACGCTTGCCTGGCAGAACCACCGCACCGGAATTCCACTCGCCCGTCCGCTGTTCTTTGCGGATCCCAGCGACGAACGGCTGCACGAGGTAGAGCACTCGTACCTCCTTGGCGAGTCACTGCTCGTCGCTCCGGTGCTGCGCGACAGCGCCCGCACCCGGACGGTGACGCTTCCGGAGGGGACGTGGATCAATTACTGGACCGACGAGGCGGTGGAGGGCGGACGCACAGTGACCGTTGATGCCCCGCTCGACCAGATTCCGCTCTTCGTGAAGGGCGGCGCGATTCTGCCGATGCGGCCGGTCGCGCCCCACACGGAGGCCCAGCCGTCCGATACACTGGACCTGGCGGTCTATCCGGATTCGGGCCGCCCCGGCTCCTTTTCGCTCTACGAGGACGACGGCCAGACGCTCAACTACCAGGATGGGGCGTACGCCGTCACCGACCTCACACAGCGCCTTCACCCGCAGCGTGACGGGACCACCGACCTTTCGGTCTCGGTGGGGGGTGCGGCGGGGACCTACGGGGACCAGCCCGCCCGACGAACGGTTCGCGTCCATGTGCGTCGTGTCCCCAGAATGCCTGAGCGCATCCGGCTGAACGGCGAGACGCTCCCCCAGCGCGCCCCGAGAGGAAACGGGTGGCAGTACGATGCCGAAGCGAATGTGCTCACGGTCCGCTTCCGCGGTCCGGTTCACGACTCCCACTGGATCGCGATTGACGATGTGGCCCCCGCCGGACACTACTAAACACCGTGTCCGGCTCTCGCCGCTTCTTCACGCGGCACAGCGGTACCGTCCCGAAACTTCCGGGAATGCGTGTCGTGTATCCCTGTCAAGATTGCGCACACTCCGTACGTACGATTCAACTTGTTGCATTGCCATGAAAGACGGCCTGCATCCCGACTACAACGAGGTGACCATCAAGCTGGCGGACGGGAGTGAAATCACGACCCGATCCACGATGGACGACGATACCTACGAGTCCGAGATTGACTCCTCGAACCATCCGTTCTACACCGGCCGACGTCAGTTCGTCGACACGGCGGGCCGCGTCGAGAAATTCAACCGCCGCTACGGCCTCAACGAAGACGACGAGGGCGAAGAGGAGACGGAAGACGAGGCGGACGAATAGCCGCCGACACATTTTGGGGATCTGAACGGGTCACCTGTGCCGAGCGGGTGGCCTTTTGTTTTTTGCGTTGGAACGTTGAACGTTACTACGTTGAACGTTCTCTCAAACGGGGGGATCGGGAGGCGAGAACGTTCCAACGGTCAACGTATCAACGCATAAACGGAACACATGACTGATTTCAACCCCGTTCAACTCATCGCTGCCAAGCGGGACGGAGAAGCTTTGCCCGACGCGGACCTGAAGGCGTTCATCGACGCCTACACGAACGGCGCAGTGCCGGATTACCAGATGAGTGCGTTTCTCATGGCGGCCTACCTGAACGGCCTGTCGGCATCCGAGGCGGCCGCGCTCACGGAGGCCATGCTGGCGTCGGGCACGCACATCGACCTCTCCGACGTGCCCGGGACCAAGGTGGGTAAGCACTCGACCGGTGGGGTGGGGGACAAAGTGTCGCCCATCCTGGTGCCCCTCGTCGCGAGCTGCGGCGTCCCCGTCGCGAAGCTGAGTGGCCGCGGGCTCGGCCACACCGGCGGCACGCTCGACAAGCTGGAGTCCATCCCCGGATTCCACACCGACCTGAGTGTCGAGCAGTACCGGCGTCAGGTGGCAGATGTCGGTGCCGTTATTGCAGGACAAACTGGTAAAGTCGCCCCCGCCGATAAGAAGCTTTACGCCCTACGCGACGTAACGGCCACGGTGGAGTCCATTCCCCTCATCGCGGCCTCCATCATGAGTAAGAAATTGGCGGAGGGCAACGATGCGCTCGTGCTCGACGTGAAATGCGGGCGCGGGGCCTTCATGAAAAACGAGGACGACGCCCGCGCCCTGGCCGAACATATGGTCGCCATTGGGGCCGAGCACGACACGCCCGTCGTGGCGGTGATGACGAACATGGATGTCCCCCTGGGCCGCGCGGTGGGCAACTGGCCCGAGATTCAGGAGGCTATTGCCTGTCTGCGAGGAGAACACGCACCGTCAAGTCTGATGCAGATCGTTCGCGGATTGGCCGGAGAAATGATTGCGTTGGGTGGGGCCGCGGACTCGCCCGAAGAGGGACGAGCGAAAGCCCGAGAAGCCATCGAGAGCGGGGCCGCATGGGAGCGATTTCGTCGCCTCGTTGACGCGCAGGGCGGCGACCTGTCGGTCGTCGATGCACCAGACTCGCGACTCGACAGTGCGTCCGTGGCGGAGGTCGAAATTCCTGCCGGAACGGACGGCTACGTGGAGGACCTCGACGCCCTGTCTATCGGGCAGGCTGCCGTGGAGTTGGGAGCGGGCCGCCAGACGAAGGAGGAGAGTGTCGATCCCGTCGCCGGTCTTACGGAGCTGAAGAAACCTGGGGACGCAGTGGCGGAGGGGGAGGTCCTCGCCCGACTCCACTCCAGCGAGTCGCCTGATCTCGACGCGGTGCGGGCGGCCGTGCGGCAGGCCTACACATTCTCCGAGACGCCGCCGACAGCTCCCTCGGCCCTCAAGGCGCGCTACGATTCCAACGGTTGGGCGGACCTGAAGGATGAGCGCCACTAGGAGGTGTAACAATTCCTGCTCGTGCAAAGTATATGAAAGACGTGTTCACAGTCTACTCGACACTGACCCTCTGATATGTCTATCTGGTCCCGTTTTAAGCGTGCAATCCGGTCGCTCTTTGGGGGCGCCGTCTCGGCGATGGAGAACCCGCGCACCATCCTGGAGCAGAACATTCGGGAGCTCAACGATCAGGTGCCGGAGATGAACGAGAATATCGCCACGGTGAAGGCGAACAAGATCATGCTCGAGAAGGAGGTCAAGAAGACGAAGGACCAGGTCGAGCAGCTCTCCAACCGCATCCGCACCGCGCTCAAGTCCGACCGTGAGGACATTGCAAAGAAGTATGCCAAGCGCCTTGAAGACAAGAAGGAAAGCCTGGAGCGCACGCAGGAGCAGCTGAAAGGCGCCGAGCGGGCCTATGAGAAGGCGCTCAAGGTGAAAAAGGCCTTCATGCGCGAGAAGGAGCAGAAAATCCAGGAGGCCAAAGACGCTCTCCGGCAGCACGAGCGGGCGCAGTGGCAGGCCGAGATTGCCGACACGATGGAGCAGTTCGAGGTGTCGGGGCTCGACCAAACCCACGACGAGATGGTGCGGCGCCTCGACGAAGAGTCGGCCAAGAACGAGGCCCGCATGGAGATGGCCCTCGACTCGGTAGACACCGAGGCCCTACAGATCGAGGAAGACGCCGAGGACCTTCGGGCGCAGCAGGTTGTCGATGAGTTCAAAGCCGAGATGGGCATGGTCGACGAGAAGGAAGAGCCGGTCGAGGAAGAGACCATCGACGTGCCGGAAGACGAGGAGGTAGAAGAGCCCTCCAAGACCATCGGCAAGCAACGCAGCAAGTCGGAGTAGGCAATTTCGAGTTGCGAATGTCGAATTGCGAATTCGCACTCTCTAACCCGACACTCGACATTCGACATTGCCATGGACGACGATGAATTCCAGCGGATTAAGGAAGAGGAGAAGAAGCACCTGCGCGCCAAGAAGCGATTGCAGCGGACCCTGAAGGCGCTGAAGCAGCGCAACGAGGTGCAGAGCGTCGTGCAGCGCATGAAGCAGGGGGCTTCGCGACTGCTGGACGAAACCGAATCCCTTGTCGATTCGCTCCGTCGCACGATCGCGCAGGATCAAGCCCGGTTCGATGTCGCCCTCGACGACGAACTTATTGAGGACGAGGAGCTGCACGCCGCCGAGGAGGAGCTTCGGGAGGAGCGGGCCGAAGAACTGGTGCGTCGCATGAAGGCAGAACAGGACGCTACCTCGCATCCCCGCCCCTCGATGTCTGAAGATGAGGAGTCCTCTGACACCGAGTCCGACGATAAACCGGAGCAGGGGGGGCCGGACAAGACCATCGGTCGCATGGGGGATCTCCGCCCCGACGAGTCCTCGTAAGTGCCCCCGATCGCCGCGTCGGGATTCTTTTTGCCACACGCCGCACCGCCATGGACAAGGACATCAACTACACGAAGGAGGCGCTCTTCAACACCTGGAATTTGGTGTTTCTGATCACCGTCGCGGTGGTCGCGGCAGGGCTCGGCCTCACAGGCCTCTTTCCGGCGTGGCTCCCCGGCCTTCTTCTCTTTCTTGGTGGGGGAGCGGAGTTGATCTATCTGGGCGTGATGCCGCGCAATAAGCGATTTCAGCGCTATGTGCGGGCGGAGAAGCGGGCCGAACGGCACGAGGCCCCATCTCAGCGGGAGATTTTCAGTCAGCTCCGCAACCAGAGCCAGCGCCGCTACGCCAAGCTCCGAAAACTCAAGGACCAGATCCAAGCGAACTACCAGAAGCTCAGCTACGCCTCGCAGGGCATTCTCACCAGCCACGTCGACAAGATCGACGGCCTGCTCGATTCGTACCTCGACCTCCTGCACCAGCGGGAGCGGTACCGGGACTTCATGGACAGCGCGACCGAGGACCGCATCTTAGGGTCCATCGATGACCTAAAAAAAGACATGGCGGACGATCCTGATCGCGTACGGGCCGTGAAGCAGCGCCGGCTCAAGGTGCTAGAACGTCGTCTGGCGCGCTTTCGGAAGGCGCACGAAAACCTGGAGATCATTGGGGCGCAGCTGAGTACGATCGAGGACGTTGTGCGATACATCCACGAACAGTCCTGGACCCTTCAGAATCCCGAGGAGGTCACGGCGCAACTCGATACACTCCTTCAGGAGGTGGAGGAGACCCAGAGCTCCATCCGCGAGATCGAGGATGTCTTTGCCGCCCCGTCCGATTACCTCGACGACGAACTGGACGAAGATCTGGAGGCGCTCGACGCGGAACTCGACGCCGCGACGGAGGGACGTTTGGATCTTCCGGAGCAGGAAGAAGTGTCGGTGCCCGATTCGGAGGAGTCAACGGAGCGGTCCTCACAGTCCCGCGTCCGCGAGTAGCGACCCGTTGCGACAGGGAGCCCTGGAAGGGGTCACTCTGACGATTCAGCAGTCTCCCGCGCAGAAACAGGCATCTCCCCCCGACGTCCGTAGGCGAGGATGAGCTTCAGGTGGGCCACGGTGGGATCCACGAGGCCGAGGGACTGTAGGCGCGTTTGTGGGGTCTGCTGCAGATTCGGCGGACTCACGCGGCCCATCCACAGCTCCATCTTGTCGCCCAGGGCATGCGGGCCTGGAAACTGTCCCTCCGGCAGGTGGGTGGTGTAGAAGTTCAGCTTTTTTTGCAGGCGGTTGTGGACCTCCTCAGCCACTTCCGAGAGCTCGGGGCGGTTCTCCGCCACCATCGCCTTTCCCAGCAGGTAGTTTCGGTACGTAAACGGGAGGTCCAGGAGCGTCTCCACAATCGTGAAGGCGTGCTCGGGCTCCTCTTGGAGGCCCACCTCCGCTGCACGGGCCGTGGCTGTCGCGACGAGACAGAGCGTTTCCTCGGCCACGAGCTCGGGGTCGGTGTTCTCAGCGTCCCCAAGGCTGTCGAGGACGGCGTGCGTCAGGTCCTGCGTGAGGCCGAGCGCCCCAACGGTGGCAAACGAGATAAATCGTCCAACCCGGTCGAGGGACGCGTCGGGATCGTCAGCGGAAGCCATACAGACGACAACGAACGTGACGAAGAGAGGACGGCGGGGTGTTGATCAAGAGCCGTTTTCGGACTCGCTCTTCCAGTTGCCGCTCTGACCACCCGTTTTGGCCCGCAGGTGCACATCCCCGATACGGATGTCTTTGGTGACCGACTTGCACATGTCGTAGATGGTGAGGGCAGCGATCGAGACGGCCGTCAACGCCTCCATCTCCACCCCAGTGACCCCGAACGACTTGGCAAAGGCCCGAATGTCGATGGCCTGTTCCTCCTCGTTGAACGTGAAGTCGACCTCCACGCCGTTAATCGTGACGTCGTGGCAGAGGGGGATGAGCTTGTCCGTTTGCTTGGCCCCCATGATTCCCGCGATCTGAGCGGTGGTAAGGACATCCCCCTTGTCAATGTCGTGCTCCCGGACGCGCCGGTACGCCTCCGCTCCCAAATGAACTCGCCCCGCGGCGACGGCGGTGCGGGCGGAATCCGACTTTTGGGACACGTCCGTCATGCGGACGCCCTGTTCGCGTTCAGGGGGAGTGAGCGTAGAGGAGTCAGCCATGGGTAGATCGGCAAAAAGCGCAGTCAGTGAGCGAAAAACGGCCTCAGGGATGCCCGGCACGTGAGCTACGGAGGCCAGGACGCAGGACCCGCCAAAGATCTCGGTTCCGTCCGTTCGAATCGGAAGGGGAATCGTTGGTTTCAACGACGCACGGCCCGTCACCCCGTCGGCCACTCGTCCCCAGCGTACACCGGTGTCCCGTCAATATACGTCGCAACGACCTCTGTGTCGAGGAGACGCGAGGGGGCGACGGTCATCAGGTTCTGGGAGAGTACAACAAAGTCGGCCCGTTTGCCTGGGGTAATGGAGCCGACCTCGTCCTCCTGAAACGCAGCGTAGGCGGCGCCTTGGGTGTAGGCGTGGAGGGCGGTCGACCGATTCACACGCTCCCCTGGACGCCATCCGCCGGCAGGATCCCCGTTTTCGTCCTGTCGGGTCACAGCGGCGTGAAAGCCCCGGATCGGGTCGATGGGCTCCACCGGTGCATCGGAGCCGAACGCCAGTGACGCCCCTGCCTCCTGAAGACTCCGCCACGCATACGCCCGGTCGAGCCGATTGGATCCCAGGCGGGTTGGGGCCCAGCCCATGTCGCTGGGGGCAAACGCCGGCTGTATGGAGGCCATCACCCCGAGTTCCCCGAAGCGAGACCGGTCCTCGGGCGCTACGATCTGCGCGTGCTCGATGCGGGGACGCCGGACCGACTGCGAGCATTCCTGCATGGCCGATTCGTAGATGTCCAGTACCAGCCGATTGGCCCGGTCGCCGATGGCGTGCGTATTCACCTGGAACCCGCACTCGACGGCGGCCTGCACGTCACGACGAAAGGCCTCGTCCTCGTGGAGAAGCAGGCCGCGATTGCCCGGGTCGTCGGCATACTCGTCGAGTAGCGCGGCCCCGCGACTGCCGAGTGCTCCGTCCGCGAAAAACTTGACCGACTCGACGCTCAGTCGACCGGATGGATGGTGGAGGGGTCCCTGCTCACAAAAATGATCGAAGGCGTCGCCCCGCCCGTTGATCATGGCGTAGACCCGGAGCGGAAATCGATCGTCCTCAATGCGACGACGGAAGCGACGGATCGTGACGAGGTCCACCCCTGCATCGTGCAGGCCGGTGATGCCGTGTCGCGCCGTGTGACGAAGGGCTGCGGAGAGGGAGCGATCCCGTTGCGCCTCGGTGGGGGGCGGAATCTGATCTTCTACGAGCTGCATCGCCGCATCGACGAGGACTCCGGTGGGAGTGCCGTCGGGGGTGCGTTCGATGCGCCCCCCGTCCGGATTGGCCATGGTGCGGAGCCGGTCGAGGCCCACTGTTGCCTCCAGCGCGGCGGTGTTGGCCCAGCCCGCGTGCACGTCGGTGCGGGTGAGCCACACGGGCCGATCCGGGAATGCGGCGTCCAGCTGCTCGCGGGCGGGCGATTCCGAGGAGGGCCAGTCGGTCTCGTCCCAGCCGTGGCCGCGCAGCCAGGCGTGGGTCGGCAGATCATGATTGGCGACGAAGGTCCGGAGCCGCTCCACGACGGCGGTCGGGGAGGAGGTGTCTGTGAGGTCAGCTCGACGAAGCGATAGACCCAGTTCCTGGAGATGAGCGTGCGCGTCGATGAGGCCGGGGACGAGGGTGCGGCCGCGGGCGTTGATTCGGGAGGCGCTCGGAAAAGCATCCAGCAACTCATCGGCGTCACCAACGGCCACGAGCCGATCCTCGCGGACGGCCAGCGCCGTAGCAGTGGGACACCGGTCGTCGACGGTGTAGATCTGTGCGTTGTGGACGATAAAATCAGCGGTGGATGAAGCCATGACCTTTCGGAAGGGACGTGTGGAGTCTGATAAAAGGAAAGTATATCAAGATGGTATTTTTACGGAAGCGCTTCCTTCGTAAAGAAACAGTGACTGGAAGCGCTTTGCACCGAATCATGGTTTGATACTAACAGGACCTTCATCGATATAGGGGGTCCCCTAGACGGATTGCTTACAAGTGGTCGCTGAGAGCGTCTGCCTCCCGCCAGGTATACGCTTCACATTTGGTCAAGGCGAGAACCACGATTATGGGTCACCCTCTCCCACCCCCATCACTCGTGTCCAGGTCCGCCCGTCCCTCCCTCGGTCCCCGCGGAGAACGATCAAACTGCGGGGTCGGCGTCCTCATGGACCTGGGGGGTGAAGAGAGCCACGCCATGATTGAAGAAGGGCTGGGCGTGCTCGAACGCCTCGACCATCGGGGCGCCCGAGGCGCAGAACCGAATACGGGCGACGGGGCCGGAATCCTTCTCCAGAAACCGCACGACTTCTTTCGGACCGTCGTTTCGGGGCTCGGAGAATTCGACGCGTACGGCGTGGGGCAGTTCTTTCTCCCCCCGGACGAAAGCGTCCAGCCTGCGCTCCGCGACTTCATCGACCGGCGGGTTCAGGCCGAAGGCTTCGAGACGATCGCGTGGCGCGACGTGCCGACCGATGCGTCGGACCTCGGTCCCACAGCCCGCGCCACCGAGCCCGACGTGTGGCAGCTCTTCGTGCGGCCCACCGAGCCGGTCTCGCCGGAGACGCTCGACGCGCGTCTCTATGTCCTCCGTCGCCTCATCGAGAACGACGTGGCGGACTGCCGCCTGAAGGACAGCGACACATTCTACGTCTGCTCGCTGGACCGGCGCAAAATTGTCTACAAGGGGCTCCTCACGAACGCGCAGGTGCGCAGCTACTACCCGGAGCTCTCCGACGACCGGGTGCGGTCGAGCCTCGCGCTGGTCCACTCGCGCTTCTCCACGAACACGCTGGGAGCCTGGCGGCTGGCGCATCCCTACCGCAACATCGTCCACAACGGAGAGGTGAACACGCTCCGCGGCAACCTGAACTGGATGCGGGCGCGGGAAATGGACCTCCAGACGGACGTGTTCGGGGAGGAGCTCGACCGCATTCGTCCCATCACCACCGAGGCGCAGAGCGACACGGCGGTGCTCGACAATGTGCTGGAGGTCCTCGTGGAGAGCGGCCGGTCGCTCCCCCACGCCCTCCGCATGCTCATCCCGGAGGCCTGGAGCAAGGACGATCGGATGGCCCCGGCCCGGCGGGCCTGGTACGACTACCACTCGACCCTCATCGAACCGTGGGATGGGCCGCTCCTGGTGGCCTTTACCGACGGTGCAAGCGTGGGGGCGGCGCTCGATCGCAACGGCCTGCGGCCCTGTCGCTACTGGACGACGCACGACGACATGCTCGTGATGGCGAGCGAGGCCGGCGTGGTGGATCTGCCGCCAAAGCGCGTGAAGCGCAAGGACCGGCTCCAGCCCGGACAGCTCTTCCTGGCCGATGCGGAGGAGGGGCACATCGTGCCCGAGGAGGAAGTGTTCGATCGTCTCACGGACGAGAAGTACGCCCGGTGGCTCGACGAGCAGCGG
>Ga0207797_1001157_pt1 | contig 19530 bp, 15 predicted proteins | sample PRCRCaboRojoPR_6_FD_187275 | JGI IMG/M metagenome (GOLD analysis project Ga0207797, IMG submission 187275) | Marine sediment microbial community from Cabo Rojo, Puerto Rico - PR CR 10% Liquid 1 (SPAdes) | ecosystem: Environmental > Aquatic > Marine > Coastal > Sediment | place: Cabo Rojo, Puerto...
CAGATCAACATGGTCCCGTTGATGATGCTCGATTCCATCGCCGTGAGCGTGCGCGTGAACGTCCGCGTGCCCATGGGCGACGACTGCTCCAGCGTCGACTTCACGACGTGGTGCGGGGCGCTCTGCGTGACGTGCAGGGTGCCCGAGACCCCGTTGCTGCCGGACGAGCTCAGCGAGACGGTGTACGTGTCGAACGTGCCGGCCCCGGTCTCGACCGATCCGGTGCCCGTGATCTCAAACGTCAGCGTCTGCATCTTCTGCTGCTGCTCGTTGAACACGTTCACCGATGTCGAGAAGTCGGCGTCGAGCGGCATGGCGGCGAGCGCGAGACGCACGTTGGATCCCCCCGCGAGTGTGGCCTGGTCGAAGCCCTTCTCGATATTGACGGTCTGCCCGCGCATCTTCAGGGTGCCCGTCGCGGCGGTGTCGGTGTAGGTGACGTCGAGCGTCATCGGTCCACGCATGTGCCGCTCCATCGGGCGCAGCGAACGGTGGTGCAGAATGAGCGAGTCGGTCACGGTTCCCTGCGGCGTGGAGGTCTGGTCGACGACCGTCCACGTCGGCGTGCCGCCATGATTCGCAGACGTAATGGCGCGCGAGACCGACAGGTCCATCGAGCGACCGCCGGCTTTCAGGTTCACGTTGTATTCCAGGGTCGCGGCCTTCATCTTTGACCCGTCGATCATCGCCAGCGCACTCTCGGCCTCCTCGCTGCTCATCGCGCCGGCGGTGGCCGTCGTGTCCGGCATGGTCACGGAGTCCGGGTTCACGGCGAGCGCGTTGAGGCGCTCCTGCACCGGCTCCGAGACGCTCGTCTGAGACCGGCCGCCGAGCTGAGTGCCCAGGAATGCCTCCATGGCCGCGGCCACGGCGAGGCGGTTGTTCTCCTTCGCGAAGCCATGTCCTTCTTCGGGCGCGACCATGTAGCGGACGTCCACGCCGTTCTCGCGTGCGGCGACGACGATCTGGTCGGACTCCTGCTTCGGCACGCGCGGGTCATTGGCGCCCTGGATGACGAGCAGCGGCGCGTCAATCTGATCGGCCGAGAAGAGCGGCGACTGGCGCTTCATGCGCTTCCGGTCCTGCGGGTCCTCGGGGTTGCCCACGCGCTTCTCGAGGATGCGCTTGAAGCTCGCCCAATACGGTGGGATCGAGTTGAGCAGCGTGATGAGGTTCGACGGGCCGACGTACGACACGCCCGCGGCATAGCGCTCGGGCGTAAACGTGAGGCCCGCGAGCGTGGCGTATCCGCCGTACGAAATCCCGTAGATGCCCACGCGCTCCGGATCGGCAACGCCCTGGTCCACGAGGTACTGCACGCCGTCGGTAATGTCGTGCTGCATGGCGCCGGTGCCCCACTCTTCGTTGCCGGCGTTCAGGAACTCCTTCCCGTAGCCCGTGGAGCCGCGGAAGTTGGGCTGCAGCACGGCGTAGCCGCGGTTGGCCAGGAACTGCGCGAACGAATTGTAGCCCCACGTGTCGCGCGCCCAGGGGCCGCCGTGCGGGTAGACGACGAGCGGCAGGTTCTCGTGCTCTACGCCCGTCGGCAGCGTGAGGTACGCCGGAATCGTGAGGCCGTCACGCGCCTCGTACTCGATGGCCTTCATCTCGGCGAGATGCTGGCTCGGCAGGTTGGGCCGGGAGCGGTACAGCCGTGTGAGCTCCTGGGTCTCGCGGTCGAAGAGGTAGACAGAGCCCGGATCAACGTCGCTCGACGCCGTCACGATGCGCATCGACTCGTCCTCCGTCGAGGCGCCGAAGGACACCTGCCCGTCGAGGTTCTCGCGAAGGAACGCAAGGTCTTGCTCGAAGGCCTCGCTCTTGGGGTAGATGCGCTGGCGATCGCCGGTGTAGACCGTGGCCACGAGCTCGTCGGTGGCATCCGAGAAGATGGCGCCGCCGAAGTCGACCTCGCCCTCCGGATCCCGCTCCACGAGTTCGGTGTCCTGCGTTTGGGGGTTGAACAGGACGAGGCGCTGGAGGTCCGACCCCTTGTTCGTCGACATGTAGACGCGCTCGCCGTCCTTGTGGAAGCGAATGGGGCCGCAGCTTTCCTCGAAGCTACACGTGTAGACGGTTTCGAGCGAGTCCTCCTCCACGCGCCGGAGGATCTCGGTGCCGCCCTCCTGCGTGGTGCGCGTGGCGAGACGGAGGGTGCCTTGCAGGTCCGTCTCCCACCCGGCAATCCGCTGGTCATTCTTGAAGAGCAGCTCGCGCTCGCCGGTCTCCAGGTCGATCCGGTAGACGTCGTGGTACTGCGGGTTGCGGTCGTTGAGACCCACGATGATCTCCCCCGGTGTGGCTTCAGGCACGGCAATGAGTTGGGCCTGGACATCCTCATAGGGCGTCAGGTCCTCGGCCGGAGGCACCCCCAGGTCCGTTTCCGTTTCCGAATCGGGATCGACGGCATAGAGGTGGAAGTTCTCGTTGCCGCCCTTGTCCTGCACGTACAGGATGCGCTCGCTATCCTGCGACCAGAAGTAGCCGCGGACGGGGCGCGTCGTGTCGGCCGTAACCGGCTCGGCGGCGTCGAATGGCTCGTCGACCCTCTTCACCCACACGTTCATGACGCCGCGGTACTCTTTCGTGAAGGAGACGTGCTCCCCATCCGGCGAAATCTGGGCGTTCGCGTACTGCGGGTCGCCGAAGAACGTCTGCCGGTCGATGAGTGGGGGCAGCTCGCCTTCGTACGCAACCGTCGGCGGATTCATGTTGTCCGCCGCTACCTGCGCCGACATCGGCTGTGCGGCGGCCGGACCGCCGAGCGGCACCAGAAAGGCGGAAAGAAGGAGGGTCAGACACACGCGAAGGGCGTATCGCATGGAATTGGGGAAGCATTCGTGAGTAACGTCGAACGGTCGTGTCCGGTCGCGGACCCCGACCTGAGGGAGAAGCACTTCGGTGAAACCCACGAGACACCTTCTTGCGTTGTTACAGCGCCGGGAACGCGTATCCCCAATGAAAACAGAGCCGTAACGTTCTCCCTGTCGGCGCCTTCGTTGGGCTACGACGCAAACAGCGCCAGGCCCCCGCCGATCAGAAACAGCGGAATGGAGAGCCAGAGCGGGCCGCCCTGCACCACGGCGATGACGCCCCCGAGGATGCACGACCCGGCGAGGACGCTGTTGCGAAGGCTCTCGTAATGATCGGACGACCGGCGTTCCTTCATGCGGTCCTCCAGGTGGGCGGCGCCCGTGGACAGAAGCTGAGGGAGCTGCACCGCAAGATCCGCCATCTCCGGCGCGTTGGCGAGCAGCTCGCGCCCGAGGGTGCGCGGATCGAACCGGTCGAAGAAAATGCGGCGCACGTGCTGCTGCGAGACGCCCACGATGTCGAGGTCCGGATCGAGCGTGCGGCCCACCCCTTCGAACGTGACCAGCGCCTTCACCATGAGCGTCATCTCCACGGGGAAGAACACGCGGTAGCGGCCGCCGAGGCTGAGGGACTCGAGGATGACCCGGGCGAAGCTCAGGTCGCCCTGTTTGCTCCGCAGCAGGAAGTAGCGCGCGAGGTCGGCCACGGCGCGCTCGAAGCCCTCCGGGTCGCTGTCCTCGCCGAAGCGGGCCATTTCGACCAGATAACGGGCGGCCGTTTCGACGTCGCCGCGAACGAGGGCGTAATAGTAGTAGAGCAGGCGTCGCCGGAGGCGCGAATTGAACCGGCCCACCATGCCCAGGTCGATGAAGCCAATCTGGAGGTCCTCCGCCGTCTCGCCCGGCATGATCTTGAGGTTGCCGGCGTGGAGATCGGCGTGGAAGAAGCCGTCGTCGTACAGCATCTGGATGATGGCCCCTGCCCCCAGGTCGATGACGCGCTGGCGCTCGGCCTCGCTGAGGTTCAGCGACGCCGGGGAGCCCGGGCGAATGCCGTCCAAGAACTCCATCGTGAGCACATCGTCGGAGCTGAGGCCCCGATAGATGTCGGGGAAGATGACGCCCGGCTGGTCCTGGAAGTTGGCCGCGAAGACCTCGGCGTTGGCCGCCTCGAACGTGTAGTCGACCTCGCGGCGCGTGTAGGCGCTGAACTCCTCGATGATCTGCTTCGGCTGGTAGCGCGGCAGAAGCCACTGCAGGAAGATGCCGAAGAACTCCAGCAGCTTCAGGTCGGACGTGATGACGTCGCGGATGCCGGGCTTGATCACCTTCACGACGACCTCGTCGCCGTCTTTGGTCGTGGCCCGGTGCGCCTGCGCGATGGAGGCCGAGCCCAGCGGCTCAGGATCGATGTTCTGAAACAGCGCCTCGGCGGGTGCCTCCAGGTCGCGCTCAATGGTGGCCTGCACCTGCTCGAACGGGATCGGCGGCAGGTGGTCCATGAGGTTGTCCAGCTCCTCGGTAACGACCTCAGGCAGCAGGTCCTCGCGGATGGCCAGAATCTGCCCCAGCTTCGTGAAGGTGGGGCCGAGGATTTCGAGCCGGCGGCGCAGCTGTTTGGGGAACGGAAGGTCGCGCAGGTCGCTCCGCACAAACGGCGTGAGGATCCACGCGAGGAATCGCTTGCCGGGCGAGCGCAGTCCGGTTTTCTGCACGTCGGGCAGGGAGCGGACGTAGGCAATGTGCCCGCCCATGAGCAGGCCAACGACGTGGCGGTAGACGACAAAGAAGCGGCGCACGGCGCCTCGGTACGGCGCCAGCGGGTCGAAGTCGGCCAGTGGGGACGTTTTCTCGGTGCGGTCCGCCTCCTCGGTCGCCCTGGGCAGTTCCTCGCGCACGCCGTCGCCCTGCCACGGGGGGCCTGCCATCGACTCCGCCTCCGCACGCCCCTCCGGGCCGGACGCCTCCGCGGTCCGGTCGTCGGCGACCGAAGACGACGGAGGCTGTGTGGAGTCGTCGGCCATGAAACGGCGGCGTGGGTGCGTGGAAGTACGGGCGCAGGACCTCCCTGAAGGTGGCTCTCGGAGGGCGGCTCTGTCAAGCGCTGTACCGCATCGGTCGCGAATAGTTGCCCTGGTGGCGGTTGTGGGCAAGGGCATCGTTTCTTAACATACGAAGGATCGAACCGTCTGTCTGACTCTCTTTCTCCCCACCCATGAAGCGTTCCCTGTTTGCTCGCCTCAGCGCGATGATGTTCCTCGAGTTCTTCGTCTGGGGCGCCTGGTACACGAGCGTAGCCGTGTACATGACGAACCACGGCATGGAGAACCTGACGCATTGGCCCTTCACCGTGAACCCCATTGCGGCCATCGCGGCGCCGTTCTTCGTGGGCCTCATCGCAGACCGCTACTTTGCGACGGAAAAAGTGCTGGGCACGCTTCATCTGCTGGGGGCGGGCTTCATGGCGCTGGCCCCGTTTGCGGTGAACGCACCGGTCGTCTTCATTCTGCTGCTGCTGGCGTACAACCTGTGCTACATGCCCACCATGAGCCTGGCCAACACGCTGGCCTTCGCCAACATGAGCGACCAGGAGCAGGAGTTTCCGTACATCCGCGTGTCGGGCACGGTGGGCTGGATCGTGGCCGGGCTCGTGGTGAGCTTTGGGCTGGGCGCGTTCGTCGGCCAGGAGGTGCGTCCGGAGGCGACGGCGCTTCCGCTGTATCTGACGGCGGGGGTGAGCCTGCTCTTCGGGCTCTACAGCTTCACGCTCCCGCACACGCCGCCGCCTGCCGCCGGCGAAGAGGTATCCATCCGCAGCATCATCGGTGTCGATGCGCTCAAGAAGCTGGGCAGCACGTCGTTCTACGTCTTCCTCGGCAGTTCGCTGCTCATTAGCATTCCGCTGGCGGCGTACTACAACTTCACGCAGGTCTACCTGGGCGTGGCGGGCTTCGAGCAGATTGCCGCGGTGCAGACGATCGGGCAGATGTCGGAGGTTCTCTTCATGCTGCTCATGCCGTTCTTCTTCGTGCGCCTCGGCGTAAAGTGGATGCTGGGCGCCGGCATGTTCGCCTGGGTCGTCCGCTACGGCCTCTTCGCGATGGGCGCGCCCGACGCGGTGACGTGGATGATCCTCGGCGGCATCGCGCTGCACGGCATCTGCTACGACTTCTTCTTCGTCACCGGGCAGATCTACGTGGACAAAAAAGCGACGGCCGACATCCGCGGGCAGGGACAGGGCCTCATTGTGCTCGTCACCTACGGCGTAGGCATGCTCATCGGCGCGCAGGTGGCCGGGCAGGTGTACAACGGCTTCCTCGGCACGCAGGACGCGCTGACGCTCTCGCAGTGGTACGACTTCTGGTGGATCCCGGCCATCTTCGCCGCGGCCGTCATGGTCTTCTTCCTGATCTTCTTCAACGACCGCGTCGTGGAGGGCGAGGACGAATCCATCTCGACGGTGCCTGGTGTGGAGGGCGAGGAAGAAGAAGTCGCCACGGCGTAGCGAGGTCGCCTGCATGAGACCTGGAGACCGCGAACGGCGGACCGCTGCTTCAGGACGGTCCGCCGTAGATTCTTCGTTGGCCCGCACACTCGCGCAATCCGCCGGTTGACGTTGGACGACAAGGCCCGGCTCCAGGATGGGCCTTGCGCTGTGGTTGGAATAGATCGTCCGCCGCACGAGCCTGGAAACAGATCGCCGGATTCTGCTGTAGAGGAAGCGTTACGCATGCTCCGTGTACATCACCCGTCAACGATCCCTGATTCCCGTGGATGCGTCCCCCAACGATCCGATTGAGGTCTCCCTCGGGAAACGCGGCGGTGAGCCGGTCTTTCGGGGCACCCGGATCCCGATTGCGCACCTGTCTGACTATCTCCGGCACGGGTACACAGTCGAAGACTTCATCGAGCATCACGACATTGATCCGGACCTTGTGTGGGACGTGTACCGGCAGACATTCAGCGACGGAAACGAGAGGGATGAACGTGTTCCCGCATGAAGATTCTGCTCGACCACGACGTTCCTCATCCGCTTCGCGTCCAGTTTCCGGAGGGCCATGAGGTGGTGACCGCTCAGTACCGAGGGTGGGCGGACTATGATGATGACGCGATCCTTGCCGCCGCTGAGGAGGAATTTGCTGTCTTCGTCACCCTCGACACAAACCTCGTACACCAGCAGAACGTCCACGCTCTGGATCTCGGGATCGTCGTGATCGACGTTCATCCTGCTGTTCCACACCACCTGGAACAGCACATTGCGAAGATCAGAAGTGCACTTCTCATCGCGGCGGAGGATCATCGCGGCGGAGGATCAAGGAGTTGTCGTGGTGCGCGACGATGGAATCGCTGTTTTCTCTCCCTGAACGGCTCTTCGTTACCCACATCCTTTCGGATGTTCATTTTTGGCTGGATCCAAAAACGAACCAAAAAGATCACGGCTGTGATGACTCGGGCTGACGCCGACTTCCGCTTCGCGTCCGCCGTCGTCCGAGCGCCCGACTCATCAATGCCGAAACGGCACAACCCTAATCGCAGAGGCTCGAAGCACGGTGTCGCCCGCGTTATGGGTAAGGCGTAGCCCTGAACGGAGCGGAGGCAAAAAGATCAAGGCCACACGAGATGACTCACAAAGAGCCCCGGCGAACCCTCCGTCTTCCTCCGCACGGAAGCCGTCGGCATCGGCTCTAATTAGAAGGAGTCGTTGAGCGGACGCTCTCTTCCGCCACGTCCTGTCGCCTACACGCCCCTTCTCCCACACGCCTCCGCCGTCCGCGGTCGGTCGTCCGCCGTCTACTCGTCCGCCGTCCAGACGTTGTTCGAGCGGTCGACGTCCGGAAGGAACTGCTCGGGATCGAGCTCAACGCGCGTGACGGTCCCGGCGGGGAGGGGCACCTCCGCGGTGCGGGCACCCTCCATCCACGTGCCGACTCCAACGCGTCGCTGCACGGTCGAGCCGTCGGCGTAGGTCGCGGTGAGCAGGACGGGCATCATGAGGTTGCGGCGGTCGGCGACGGTGACGGTCGTGCCGTCCGACGCGGAGGTCACGTCCTGGATGCTGTGGTCGAGCGCCCAGGCCTCGTAGAACGCGCCCGTCCAGAACCAGTCGAGGTCGCGCTCGGCCACGTCTTCGACCGTGTGGAAGAGGTCGTACGGCGTCGGGTGCTTAAATGCCCAGCGCTCCACGAACGTGCGATAGGCCGCGAAGAATGTGTCGTCGCCGAGGATGCCGCGCAGGGCGTGAAGCATAACGCGCGGCTTGCTGTAGGAGGCATAGACGCGCTCCGGCCCGTGCACGGGATACCGGTCGGCATGACGCATCGAGGGCGCGTCGTTCGGCGTGCCGCCGTAGCGGTAGTAGGAGCCCTGGTTGGCCGGGTCCCAGGCGTCCATCTCCGGGTAGAAGTCGTCCTCGCCCTCCGACTCGTTGAACTCCGTCAATCCCTCGTCCATCCAGGCGTAGGTCTTCTCGTCGGTGCCTACGACCATCGGAATCCACATGTGGCTGATCTCGTGGTAGGTGACGCTGAACAGCCCCTGCGCGTCGTAGTCGCCCCCGATGAGCGTAATCATCGGATACTCCATGCCGCCGATGGAGATGCCCTCCACCACCGTCATCTGCGGGTACGGGTAGGCGATGAGCATGTCGGACAGATGCTCGACGGAGAACTGCGCGTACTCCGCGGAGCGCGTCCAGAGCGTCTTTTCGGGGCGATAGAGGCTGTGAACGAGCGCGCGCTCGTCCCCGGTCTCCGCCGAGGTGGCGTCCCACACGTACTGCGCCGACGTGCCGAACGCGAAGTCGCGCACGTCCTCGGCGTGAAACCGCCACGTGAGTGTGGGCCGGTCGGACGCATCGACCGTGGCGGATCCCGCCCCGCGCTGTTGCTCCGAGACAACCGTCACGATGCTGTCGGTCTGCGCGGCCCGGTCGAGGCGGGCCTGGACGGACTCGGTCAGGACGTCGTCCGGGTTCTGCAGCGTGCCGGTGGCGCCGACGAGCCAGCCTTCGGGGACGGTGATCGATACGTCGTAGGTGCCCCAGGGCATGTAGAACTCGCCGTCGCCCTGGTAGGGCTGCGCGCGCCAGCCGTGGAGGTCGTCGTAGACGGCCATCTGCGGATACCAGTAGCCGAGGTAGAACGTCTCGCCGTCCTGCCCCATGCGGAAGTTGTTGGGGCCCGGCACCTCGAAGTGCCACGCCACGTCGAGCCTCACCGTGTCGCCCGGGGCCACGGGGGCGCCCGGATACACCGCCATCCGCGTGTCGGAGACCGCATACGCGTTCGGCACCGGCGGATCGCCCCGCATCGGCTCGTCGCTGACCTGCATGTTGGCGGCGTCGAGCGTCGTGCCGTTCAGGGCCACCCGGTCGAGGATCATGCCGCCCGTGACCGCCACGCTGCGGTTGCGCACCACGCCGTCGCGGTACACGTTCTGCCGCAGATGCACGAGCAGGCGGCGGAGCGTGTCGGGCGAGGCGTTGTGGTACCGAATGGTCGCCTCGCCGCGCAGCATTTCGGACGCCGGGTTGAGCGTGGCCTCGATGTCATAGTGGGCGGTGTTCGTCCAGTAGTTCGGCCCGGGGGCGCCGGAGGCCGTCCGCGTTCCGTTGGCGATGGCCTGCTGCACGTTCGCCGGAAGCGTCACCGGATACGGGATCGGGCGGCGCTCCGTCATCGTCGCCGACCGCTCGGCATCGGCGGGCTGCGCCTGGACGGGAACGGCCAACAGGACGAGCAGAAGAGCAGCGACGAGGATACAACGATCGTTCATGGGTTGAAGGTTGAAACGGTGCACGTTGGAAGGTTGAAACGGTCGGCGCAGAGTTCAGCATTCCGGGTTCGCCGGAGGGTTCATCGGTGCTCCCGACGCCGAACTCGGAACTCGAAACTATTCCGATCCGCCGTGGCGCTCGAACCATTCGAGGATATAGGCCACCTTCGCCATGAGTTGGCTGGGCCGCGCCGCGATGCCGTGCGAGGCGCCGGGGATGCGCACGAGGGCCGACTCGACCTCCGCAAGCTTCAGCGCCTGGTAGAACTGCTCGGATTCCGACATCGGCGTGCGGTAATCGTCGGTGCCCGTGAGCAGCATCGTGGGCGTCGTCACCTGGTCGATGTAGGAGATCGGCGAGCGGTCCATGTAGTGCTCCTCGTGATCCCACGGCATTCCCGGGAACCAGTACTTCGCCCCGAAGGGATACATGTCGGCGGTGAGCACCCAGCTGTACCAGTTGATGACCGGCTTGGCGGACACGGCTGCGCGAAAGCGATCGGTGTGGCCCACGATCCACGCCGTGAGCACGCCGCCGCCGCTGCCGCCCGTCACGTACAGCCGGTCGGTGTCGATGTAGCCGCGGTCGATGACGGCGTCAACACCGGACATCAGGTCGTCGAAGTCGTGGCTCGGGTAGGCGTGGTGGATCGCGTTGCCAAACTCTTGCCCGTAGCTCGTGCTGCCGCGCGGGTTCGTGTAGAGGACGACGTAGCCCGCGGAGGCGTAGAGCTGCACCTCGGAGGAGAAGTAGGGGCCGTAGCTCGCGAACGGACCGCCGTGTATCTCCAGAATGAGCGGATATTCCCGACCGCTGTCGGGATCGAAGTTGGGCGGCGTCACGATCCAGCCCTCAATGGTTCGTCCGTCGTGCGAGGACTCGTAGGTGAACGCCTCGACCTCGCCCAGTTTGGCCTGCCCGAACAGGTCGTCGTTCAGGGACGTGAGGACGCGCGGCTCCTGGCCCTGCTGCGCGACGGCCACGTCGGCCGGGCGCTGCGGCGTGGAATGGGTGTAGGCGACGCGCCCGTTCGATGCGACGCTGAAGGAGCCGCTCGTGTACGGCCGCCCGATGGAGGTGCCGCCCACGGTGCCTGGGGTCACGTCGGTGCGGTCGCCGTCGGTCGTGATGAAGCCGATCTTGGTGGAGCCCTCGTCGACGTACTGGAAGAAGAGCCCGTCGCCGTCGGCGCTCCACGTGGGGTCCTGCACGTCGCGGTCGAAGTCGGGCGTGAGGACGCGGACGTTGCTGCCATCGCGGTTCATCAGGTAGAGCTTCGTGACCTGGTAGCCCTGCTCGCGGTCGTCGAAGCCGGTGTAGGCGATGGTCGATCCGTCCGGCGAGACGGCAGGGTCGCCGTCCGGCCCTTCGCGACGGGTGAGGGCCGTCACGTCGCCGGTCTCGACGTCGATCGCCAGCACCTCGGAGTTGAGCGGATCGAGCGTGCGGTCGTCGTGGCGGTTGGCGCTGAGGATCAGTGTCGTGCCGTCCGGGGTCCACTGCGGCGTGCCGCCGTAGTCGTACGGGCCGCTCGTGATCTGCCGCGGCGTGCCGCCCGACGCCGGCAGCGTGAAGAGGTGCGTGTGGCCGTCCTCGGTGTAGCCAGAGCCGTCGGAGCGGTAGTACGTGTCGTCAATGTAGTCCGGCCGCTCGGCCCAGTCGGCGCCCTCGGGCGGACTCGGCATCTGTGCGAACGGCTCCTGCGGCGCGGGCACGAACATCGAGAACGCCAGGTGCTCGCCGTCGGGCGACCAGGAGAGGCCGCCGGGCGACGCGTCAAGCTGCGTAAGGCGGGCCGTCTGCCCGGTGTCCATCCAGCGCACGAAGATCTCGGCACCGCCGTCGGTCGCGGCGACGTACGCAATCCGGTCGCCGCTCGGCGACCAGGCGGCGGATCCGGCCTGTGTCTCGGGATCCGTAATCGGACGGTGCCCGGAGCCGTCGGCGTTCACCACCCAGAGGCGTGCGCTCCGGCGGTCCTCCATCTTGTCCATGTACGAGCGGGCGTACACGACCCGGTCTCCGCTGGGCGAGATCTGCGGACTGGCCGCGTACTCCAGGTCGAAGATGTGTCCGAGGTCGAAGGCCAGCGAGTCTTCGGCGTACTGGGCCGACGCCGGAGCGGCCAGGAGCCCGACGCTCAAAACGAGGGCACAAACAGCAAAACAGCGACGCATGGCAGTCAGGGGATTTCGGTGGGAGCGGTGACGTGCCTCAACGTACGACGGCGCGCGCAGAAGATGAAGGGCCGTGGTGGAGGCCACGGTTCCCCAACAAGAGAAACCACGGTTCCCAACAAGAAAAGACCGGCCCGTTCTTCACCAGACCAGAGAGAACGGTGCCGGTCTTTCCACATGCCACCACTCATCACATCAGCAAGCGATGCTGGGTCCCGCGGACGTGCTCCCACACACGTCCGCATGGCGGCACTTTTCGAAATGTCGTGCAGGGTATCAGGAATCAAGAATCCTGCCAGTCACGGGTCGTATGGGGGATGTGCGGTGGAAGCGTTACGATTGGCGTCCGAAAGATGGTACTGCCGCTTCTCGATGCGAGTGAATCCGCCGCAGGGCGTCAAACACTCTCTTCCAAGTCAGGCGGCAAGTGCCGGTGTCGGATAGAATGTTTGACTGTTGCCGTTGGGACGTTGTTACGAGCACCGTTGGGCGTTTGCGCTGCCTGCTCCATACGTTGTGAGTCATCCACCGCCGCGATTTGCTGAACGAGAGACGGCTCAACGCATGCTGATCTACGAAGTCAACCTCACTGTCGACGGAGACATCGCGCCCCGGTACAGCACGTGGCTGCGCGAGCACATTCGCGAGATCCTAAGGATCGACGGCTTCGAGGCCGCTGCCTGGTACGTGCGCAGCGACGACGCCGAGACCATTCCCGACGGGCGCGAGGTGGAGGATCCGCGCGAGTGGACGATCCACTACCAGGTGCGCGATGCCGACGCCCTGCAGGCGTATTTCGACGAGCACGCCGAGCGGTTCCGCCGGGAGGGGACCGACGAGTTTGAGGGGCACTTCGAGGCGGATCGGCGCATCCTTGAGCAGCAGCGCATCTTCCACGCACAGCGCACCGACAACACCAAGCCGATGTAGCACGTCTGGCTCTCGGTGTGGCGTTCCGAGGCGAGAGCCAGAGCCCGAGAGCGGCCTGTCTCCAAAAGCGCGTTTCGTCGTGGCCTCTCCCGACAGTAGCGATTCGGTTCGGCAGGACATTACAGAGCGGCTCGACGCAGTCGAGCGCGAGCACGACGCGACGGTGCTCTACGCCTGCGAGTCGGGCAGCCGGGCGTGGGGCTTCGCCTCGGCCGACAGCGACTACGACGTACGGTTCATCTACACCCATCCGCGCGACTGGTACCTGTCCCTCGATCTCGATCGCCGCGACGACACGGTCGATCCGCCCGTCACGGAGGCGCTCGACCTGCACGGGTGGGACCTGCGCAAGGCGCTCAGGCTGTTCCGCACGTCCAATCCGTCGCTGCTGGAGTGGCTGCGGTCGCCGATCGTCTACCGCGAGGACGAAGCCACGATGACGCGCTGGCGCGACCTCTTGCCCCGCTATTACACGCCACGGGCAGCCGGGTATGCCTACCGCAACATGGCGCAGAGCATCGCTCAGGGGCACCTGTCTGGCGAGACGGTCTCGCGCAAAGCCTACCTGTACGTCCTGCGCGCGCTGCTGGCGGTCCGCTGGGTCGAGCAGCAGGCGGGACCGGTGCCGGTTCGGTTCAACACGCTGGTGGGGTCGTGCGTCGAGTCGCAGGCGCTGCAGACGGCCATCGAGCAGCTCGTGGCCGAAAAGCGGGCCGGCCGCGAGGAGGACGCCCTTCCGCCCCGTCCCCCAATTCACGCATTCATCGATGAGGAGCTCGACCGCCTGCAGGATTCCCACTTCGCCGATGCTTCTCCGCAGAATCCCTGGGAGCCCCTGAACGCGGTGTTCCGCGACGTGCTGTCTCGGTTCGCTCCCCTGCCGTAGACGAGCCGCCCCGCCGTTCGGCTGCCCGCACCCCATCATTCACGGCATTGTCAACGCCATGAGGGCGCGGCTGGGGATCTTGGACGGACCCTGTAGGTGTGATGTATTCCCTTCTGGGTGACATTCTGGCAGCCTGCGTGATCGACGCGCGGGCTTCTCCTCTGCAGTTTTCCGGCCTCCTCGCACACCATGGATCGATCCTCCATCCAGGAACGCTTTGGCATCGTCGGCGCCTCCGATGCCATTAAGAACGTCATCGACCGCGCGCGGCAGGTCGCCAAGACCGACATTACCGTTTTGCTGCAAGGCGAGAGCGGCGTCGGCAAGGAACTGATCGCGCAGGTCATCCACGAACTGTCGCCGCGCAAGCACGAGCCGATGGTCGTCGTCAACTGCGGCGCCATTCCCGAAGGCCTCATCGAAAGCGAGCTGTTCGGGGCGGAGAAAGGCGCCTACACCGGCGCGGTCCAGAAGCGCGTTGGATACTTTGAAGAAGCGGACGGCTCCACCATTTTCCTCGACGAGATTGGCGAGATGCCCAAGGCGGCGCAGGTGCGCCTGCTTCGCGTGCTGGAGACCGGACGGTTCAGCCGGGTCGGCTCCTCGCAGCAGCAGCACACCGACGTCCGGATCGTGGCGGCGACGAACAAGGACCTTGCCCACGAGGTTCAGCAGGGCCGCTTCCGGAAGGACCTGTACTACCGCCTCAGCACGGTGCTCATCGAGATTCCGCCGCTGCGGGAACGGCAGGAGGACATTCTGCCCATTTTCGAGACGTTTCTGCACCGCTTCTCGAAGGAGTACAACTCGCACGGCAGGCGCCTGACTGACGACGCGATTGACCTGCTTGAACGGTACCACTGGCCCGGCAACGTGCGCGAGCTTCGCAATGCCGCCGAGCAGGCCGTCGTGCTCCTGCGCGAGGAGGAACTGGACGCCGACGACCTGCGCCCGCTGCTGCGCAACGTGGGCGCGTCCGAAACCTCAACCGACCTGATGCGCGTGGAACGACGGGAGCAGCGGCGCCCCCACGACGAGGAGGCCGAGCCCACCTCGGACATTCGCGAGCGCGAGCTTCTTTATCGCGCCATCCTCGAGATGCGGATGGAAATGCGCGACATGAAGGAGCAGTTGGAGGCGCTCGTCTCGAACGTGGGCATCGTCGTGCCCCGTGAGATTGCGGAGCAGAGCGACTTCCCGGGCGCCTACGACGACTTCGTGGTGGTAGGCGGCGAGCGAGGCGGATCGCGCTCCGAGCGCTCCCGGTCGCGCCGCGAGTCGGGCGAGGTCGACTCGCTCATTCGCGACGTGGTGTACGAAGTCGACGAGACCGGACCGTCGCGCCCCGAGCAGGCGTCCGAGCGACCGTCGGACGCCCGCCCGAACGGAAGCCGCTCGCCCGACGTGCCCCCGCACGAGCCCGAGACGGTAGAAGCCGAAGCCGCCGAGGTCGAGACGCCGGACGAACCGGAGGCGCCGGAGGATCTGCCCACTCTCGAAGAGGCGGAGAAGCAGCTCATCACCGACGCGCTGAAGACCTTCGACGGCAACCGCCGAAAAACCGCCAAGGCCCTTGGCATCAGCGAGCGCACGCTGTACCGCAAGCTGAAGGACATCGACGAAGACGTGTAGCGATGGGGGGTCCCGCTTGTGCGTCCAGCGTTGGGGGCTGGGCGGGGAACGGCGCGATCCACCCGCCGAGAAGGGGTTTGGCAGGCCTCCGCACGCATCCGTCCGCTGTCTCCGACGTCCCACGAATCACGTCTCGCGCCTTACGAATCCCGTGTCCCATCTCACACCTTACGAATCCCGTGTCATGCACTCCGCGGCGTGCCTGATTGGGGGGGTGCTCCTCGTCGCGGGCGTGCTCACGGGGTGCAGCTACTACTCGTTCACGGGCGCCAGCATCCCGTCGAACCTCAACACGATCGCCATTCCGCTGGCGCAGGACAACAGCATCAATCCCGTCAACACGCTCAACCGGGACCTCACGAACGAGCTGGTGGATCGGTTTGTGGAACGCACGCGGCTGTCGCTCACCACGAACCAGAACGAGGCCGACGCACTGCTGACCGCCCGCATTCAAGACTACCGGAACGAGGCCTCTGGCGTGAGCGGCGACGAGCGCGCCACCGTCAACCGCGTGACCATCCAGGTGCGGATCCGCTACGTCGACCAGACCAACGACGAGGTGCTGCTCGAGCAGGCCTTCAGCGGGTTCGGCGAGTACGACCCCGTGGAAGCCGGGGTTGCTGGGGAACGCGAAGCCGCCCGGGTGGCGGTTGAGCGCGTCGTTGACAACATCTTCAGCTCGGCCACGAGCAACTGGTGAGCTTTTGGGGTCGGAGCTCCGGGTTCGGAGTCGGAGACGGTCTACTCTGAGCCCGGAACTCTGAACCTCGAACGAATCAGTACATCGCTTCGGAGCGCGTGTCGGCGTGGCGACGCATGTAGCGGACCATCGCCGGGGCGTAGTCCTCCAGGCGCGGACACTCGATCCCGGTTCCCGCCAGCGCCGCGTCGGTGTTCGACCGGTCGTAGTGCGACGGATGGTCGAAGTAATCGATGAGCTCGGGCGCAATGCCCAGATACGCCCCGATGCCCGTCCCCATCAGCGTGCGGGCCACGGCGGGCGGAATGGGCACGTAGCCGACCTTCATGTCCAGAAGCTCGGTGAACGTCTCCATAATGGCCTGCGTCGTGAGCGGGTGCGGGTCCGTGAGATGGAAGACGGTTCCCGTGTGCTCCGGGTGGCTCGACAACTCGACCATGGCGTCGACCACGTAGTCAACCGGCACGAGGTTCACCTCCCGCTGCCCAGAGCCGACCCGCGTCATCAACGTGACCCGGGGGAGCTTCTGGAGGGCGTTCAGAATGAAGTACGGACCGTCAAACTTGTCCGTCTCGCCGGTGCGCGAGTCGCCCACGACGATGGCCGGGCGGAAGATCATCGTCGGGAGGTCGTCCATGCGCTCCTGGACGAGCACCTCGGCGTGGTACTTGGTCTCCTCGTAGAAATTTTTGAATCCGGCGTCGTGGACGAGCTCGTCCTCGTAGATGGTTCCGGTGCGCAGCCCCGACACGTACGCCGTGCTCACGTAGCCAAACGCCTCAAGGTTGGGGGCGGCATCGAGCAGGTCGAGGACGTGGCGCGTGCCGTCGACGTTGATGCGCCAGCCGATCTCGCGCGGAATGGTGAGGTCGTACACGGCCGCAAGGTGAAACGCCGCCGTCGTTTGCGTTGCCACCTCGTCGTAGCGGTCGCCCAGCCCGAGATCCGGCTCGGTGATGTCACCGGGAAGAACCGTGGTGCGGCCGGACAGGTCGAGATCATCGACGACGCGGTGGGCGCGGTCCTCAAACTTGGGCTGAACGAGAAGGCCGAACGAGGCGTCGGGATGATGCGCGGCGAGGGCGCGGACGAGACGAGTGCCGAGAAAGCCAGGGAAGCCGGTAAAGAAGATCACGGGGATACAAGCGTTGATGAACGGGGGCACACTATCTTTTTACGCACACGGCAGCCGGGAGATCTGAGAGTCCGTCTATGAAGATTTTCGCGGGCACCCCAGCAACGGTGTTGAATGTCAAGCGTGTGCGGGGGAGTGGTTAGGCTGCCACGGCGTCTCGGTTTTCATCATTGTGTTCAGGATCACGAGCAGTTTTCGCATTGCGGCAATGAAGGCGACCTTTCCCGCTTTTCCGTGGTCACGCAGCCGCTCGTAAAACTCCCGGATCCGCTGGGTATGCTGGATGGCTGTCATCGTCGCCATGTAAAGCACATGCCGGACTGCAGGCCACCCATCCCTCCCCGATGGCGTTCTTCAGTTTCCCTGCGCCGGGTCGCGACGAGTCGATGTGGAGTTCGTCCAAGACGGCGGGCGGGATGAGCACGCGGTCGAACTGTGTGCGCACCAGGTCGAGGTGACCGATGATGCTCAGGTTCAGGAGGGGAGAGGTATTGCTGACGACGGGCATGTTCCGGAGAAAGAAGAGATCAGCGGCCGAGTCCAGAGCAGACGTTATCCGTCGTCGTCCGCACCGCGAGCGTAGGCGAGGTCTTCCTCAAGTTCGTCGGGCCCGTAGTGTCGGTGAATGCCCCGCTCTCCAAGAAGCTGGGCAAAGGCAAACTTGTCGAGGTCTGCGAGCTCGCGCGCTTTTCCAAAGGAGAGCATTCCCTCCCGGTAGAGCGTGACGGCCAGCTCCCGCTGGAGCTCCTGTTCTTTGCGACCTTCCGGAAGGGTAATCGCATCGGCGACCGAACGGGGAATGTGCAGCTTCATCCCTTGAGGCTGGTCCATCGCACGTCACTGTGGATTGAGTGGGTTACGTCATGATGGAATGAAAGCGGGAGCCTGTTGGATCCTGAAAGTGCATGGACACGGCTCTGGTCCACCCCGGAAGGGTCCGCGTAGTGCTGCGCCGTCCTGCTGCCTGACGGCATAGAGGCTTCCTGCACCGCAACGTGTCCCTGGAGAGCGAAAATGAATGTTACACTCCGTCCCGCAACCTCCAGAGATCCTCGTCAGGCGCATAGTTGTTCACACTTGATCCACCGAGCCCAGTGTCTTCGAGGATCCCGGCGTGCTTCAGAATGCTTTTCATCTGGTAGAAGGTGGTCGAGCGATAGTGCATAGCGTCGACCTGCCCCCACTGAACCTGACCGCGATCACTGAGGATTTCGGCGCTTCGCTGTGGGTGGAAGAAGAGCACGGGTGTGCGGTCGTGGTCGAGGGCATCACACGTTCGGACGAGTTGAGGCATCAAGGCCGAGCCCTCTGCTTCTTTGAGACCCCGGACGACGAGGCGAACCATCGGCTCCTGAAGAAGCAGGATGCGAAGGGCGGCGCCGGCTCGGGGCATTACGTCTGCGAGTGTGGAATGAATGGCCGTCGGATGCACAGCGCTCCATGCAGCAAGGGAGGTGTCCAGGATGCCGCTCACGGCCGCGCCGGTTGGAGTGAGGCGCACGCCGTTTCCCAAAATGGAGAGGAGCCCGAGCGTTTCGGCACCACGAAGCGCGCCTTTCCACCGCTTAGGCATTGCTTCGTAGGGAGCCATAAGATCAGGAAGGGTTGCCGTGTTGTAGAGAGGACCGGGCTCAAGCGCAATCGTCCATGCTAGGTAGTGTGTGGGCAGATTGTATGTAAAGGTGCTCCATTCCTGGGCGCGAACTCCCGCGTCAAACTGACGGCGGATTGACTGGTACGGGTCCCGCCAGGGCTGGCGAGCCCGCGGCCAAAGGAGGGGGTGAGCCTCCTCCTGGTTCGGGGAGGCAGCCAAGAGGCCAATATTCTTTTCCTGCAGGCGATGGACGGTTGTCTCGCTGACCCGGTCCGAGGGAGCTGCGAGGAAGCTGTACTGAAAGCCTTCCTGGTACAGTTCTGCCTGTGCGGCACCCTTCAGGAGGTCGCCAGTCCCTTTTGCTTCGACGGCCAGGAAGCTCTCTCCATCGTCAAGCCGGCCAACGAGATCGGGATGACGGGCGGTTTCATCCACCTCCAGCGTAATGCGCTGATAGGGGGCCAAGCCGCCGTGATCCAAGAGCGTGTGATGCGTGTCAGTGACGAGGTGAAGCACGGAGCCGCCATCAGGGAGCGAGACGGACTTCAGGAGCGAATGAACCCGTTCAACGACGGCGGATTCGGTCATCCAGAATGGGCGTCACGAAGAGAGAACACGCAAGCCATCGTTCGCACCCACCGAGGGAGTGTGGTCACCTTGTAGATTTGAGCCGCTGCCAAGGTTCGCAACCGTAAGGCAGAACCAGTGATGATCAACTGGAGGAGTTGTGTACAGCGCGCTGGGCCCGGATTCGAGGATGTAGAGCGAATACCCCATCGCACCGACCGGCTGCGACACAAAAGTGAAAAGGCCCGACCGGCATCTGCCGATCAGGCCTTTGGCTCCCCGGGCTGGATTCGAACCAGCAACCCTGCGGTTAACAGCCGC
>Ga0207797_1001158_pt1 | contig 19510 bp, 17 predicted proteins | sample PRCRCaboRojoPR_6_FD_187275 | JGI IMG/M metagenome (GOLD analysis project Ga0207797, IMG submission 187275) | Marine sediment microbial community from Cabo Rojo, Puerto Rico - PR CR 10% Liquid 1 (SPAdes) | ecosystem: Environmental > Aquatic > Marine > Coastal > Sediment | place: Cabo Rojo, Puerto...
TCCCACGTCGCCGCGCTCCAGAGCCGGATCGTGCCCTCGTAGCCCAGCGAGACCAGTTGCTTCCCCCCGCTGATGAAGTGGAGCGAGCTCACCGCCGTCTCGTGACCGGATAGGGTCTGACGGAGCGCCCCGGAAGGGATCTCCCATACCTTGATCTCTCCACCCAGTCCCGCCGTGACAAGGGTTCCCTCATTCGGGGAGATAGCCACGCTCGATAGGTTCCTCCCACTGGCCTTGATGCCAATGATCTCTTCTCCGTCCATGGTCCAGACAACGGCTCGGCCTCCATACCAACCGGACGCCACCCACTCACCATGGTCGGAAACGGCCACTGCAGAGACCGTCTTCTTCCGATCTCGCAGCGTGTGGAGCACTTCGCGCCTGGCGAGCGACCAGAGCTTCACCGTGGTGTCACTCGATCCCGTCACGAGAATGTCCTCGTCGGGGGACAGCGCGATGGCGTTCACGCTCTTCTCGTGGCCCTGGAGCGTGGCGGCGAGCGCCCAGTCGCCGACGGACCAGGTCTTGACCTCGTTGTCCATCCCGGCGGAGATCAACGTGCGGCTGTCTGCTGTGAACAGCAGGTCCGGCGCCTGCCCCTGGTGGGCCTCGAGTGTCGTTAGTTTCTGCATGAGACTCTCCTCCCCAGTCTGATCTGTTACCAGACCGATCGTCTACTCCCAGGATCCGGCGTCCGTCAGCCCGTAGGGCTCGGCCTGACGGACCAGGAGCTGATAGCGTAACTCAATCAACTGGCTCAGGTGGAGCAGGTCGTGGGCCATCCACACTGCCACCCGCCGCGAGTTTCCAGTGCCGCTGTAGGAACAGAAAAGTCGCTCTTCAATATCCATTGTCGTTCAAGCGGTGTGACGCGGGGCGGATCTCAGATGGTGGTCTCGCTCAGCAGCAGTCCCGCGACTGGTAGGAGGCGAACGATGAAGAAGAGGATTCCTTCGAATGCCACGCCTCGCCGAGAAGTGAGTAGCAGATTTCGTCCCAGAATTGTCCCCGGTAGAAGCGCCATTCGTGTAGCGTCCCTTCCCGGGTGAACCCGAGCCGCTTCAGCAGCCCGCGGGAGCGTGCGTTTGACGGATGGACCATCCCTTGAAGCCGGTGGAGGGCCAGCGCGTCGAACCCGTAGCGGATCATCCGCGACAGGGCCTCTCGCATCAAGCCCTGACCCCAGTACTCGGGCAGGAGATCGTAACCGATATCTGCCCGGAAATCCCGATGAGCCCAGTTGTGGAAGCCGCACGTGCCGATAAGTGCCTCGTTCCCTTTCTTCGTGATGCCCCAGCGCATCCCGGAGCCCTCTCGCCAGATCGCGTCGCACCAGTCGACGATCTCGCGGGCCTCGTCCATCGTCTTGAGGATCGGGAAGTCGAGGTAGCGGGCGACCTTTGGATTCGAGAAGAGGCGGAAGACGGCACTGGTATCCCGCGCTGTGATTTGCCGCAGGATGAGGCGTTCCGTCTCCAGACACGGAAATGCTTCATTGCGGCTCCTGTCATCCACTTTCTGACTATTTGTGTTCACCGAGGGGTTCTCCCAGGGCCTGCAAAGTTGAGCGTTGGACGGTAGCTCGCCCGACGTCGTGGAACAGCCGGAGGAGCTGATCGGTTCCCGTGAGCCACCAGCTGAGAAGGAAGCCCCCGACAATCCAGTAGAACAGGAACCCGGCGAGGTAGCCCAGCTTCAACCCGGAGGCGGCAACGAAGGTCTGAAATGCGAAGTGCGTGGTGACGAGGAGCACGGCGGGTAGCAAGATGAGCACCCCTTCCCGGGTCGATAGCACCGCTCTATGCTCCGTCTTTCTTCACGTACCGGTCGAACCAGCGCAGGATGTGCTTCAGCCGCTCGACCCGCCGGTCGGTGCGGCCGCCGCGGGAGAGGCCGTGGGGCTCGTCGGGGAAGCGGATCATCTCGGTGTCGATACCCAGCTTTTTCAGCGCCACGAAGATCTGCTCTCCCTGCTCGATGGGGCAGCGAAGGTCGTTCTCGCTGTGGATGACGAGGGTGGGCGTCGTGGCATCCCCGATGTGGCTGATGGGCGACTGGTGCCAATAGCTCTCGAAGGCCTCCCAGGGCGGCTGATCGCCGAACTCCTGTTGGAAGGCCCAGTTGAAGTCGCTGGAGCCGTACATACTGATCAAGTTGCTCACGCTCCGCTGGGTAACGGCGGCCTGGAAGCGGTCGGTATGCCCGATGATCCAGTTGGTCATATAGCCCCCGTAACTGCCGCCGGTGACCCCCATGCGTTCAGGGTCGACGTAGGATCTCTCCTCAACGAAGTCGGCCCAGGCCATCAGGTCGGCGTAGTCGACGCTGCCCCAGTCGTTCCAGATCGCCCTGGCGTGCTCCTCTCCGTAGCCCCGACTGCCGCGCGGATTGGAGAAAGCGACGACGTAGCCCTGCGCGGCCAGAACGTAGAACTCGTGCATGAACAGGTAACCGTATTGGGTACGGGGGCCGCCGTGGATCTCCAGGATCGAAGGGTAGGCTTTCGAAGGGTCGAAACCCGGCGGCGTCACTATCCAACCCTGCAACTCGCGGCCGCCAGGGCCCTCGAACCAGACCTCCTCGACCTGGCCCAGATCGATCTCGTGGAGCAGAGCCTCGTTGACGCGTGATCGTTTCTTCGGTTCCCCGTCAGGTAGCTCGCAGGTCCAGACCTCGGCCGGCTCCTGCATATCGGCTCGGAGATAGGCCAGGGTTGAATGGCCGTCGTCGAGGGTGAAGCTCCCGACGACTCCATTCCCCCCGACGACGGTGCGGAGGGAGTCGGCCTCTCCGTCGACGGAGACTGACTGGAGTACTGTACGCCCGTGCCTGGAGGTTTGGATGGTGATCCGATCTCCATCCGGGGACCAGGTGGGCGGCGACATAGGCAGACCGCCCGGCAGGTCGTTGATGGTGGCGCAAGAGACGGCGACGTCGAAGCGCTCCGTCAGATTCCGGGCCTCGTCGGCGCCGTCGACGGGGGCGACCCAGAGGCCGGTGTTCTTCCACCAGTCGCCGCGGCCTTCGTGGCCCAGATAGGCCACCCACTTCCCATCGGGCGAGAAGACGGGTTTCTGCTTGGGGCCGATGGGCGTGTTGAGCCTGCGCAGCTCGCCGCCCTCCGCCGGTATGACGAAGATGTCGACGGCGTCAGGGTCGAGATCGGGGGCATCGGCGTGGTTGGAGTGGAAGACGATCCGCTTACCATCGGGCGACCAGCGCGGATCGAGCTCGTCGTAGACCTCGCTGTCGGTAAGCTGAGAGGGCTCGCCGCTCTCGGCGTCGACGGTCCAGACGTGCCAGCGTTCCTTTGGTAGGAACCCCTCGCCATCCAGTTTGTAGAAGACCCGCTCGATCCGGCGCGAGACGGTGCCCAGCTCTTTCTTCTGCTCGTCCTTCTCCCGTTCGAGGGCTTCCTGGTCCTTCTTGCGAAACTGGCAGAGGAGTTGCTGTCCGTCGGGCGACCACTCCAGGGTGCCGAACTTGCCCTCCATATCGGTGAGCCGCCGTGCTTCGCCGCCAGCGAAGGGGATGATGTGAATCTGGGGCTGACCTTCGTCGACGCGATTGGAGAGGAAGGCGATCCGGGTGCTGTCGGGGGACCACCGGGGCTTGGTGTCCGCGTGATCGCCGTGGGTGAACTGCCAGGGATCCCCGCCGCCGGTAGCGACGATCCAAAGGTTGGTGTATTTCTTCTCGCTTTCCTCATCCACGCGCTGGACGGAGAAGACGACGTGCTCGCCGTCAGGAGAAATCTTGCATTCGGTGATCAGCTGGAAGCGGTACAAGTCCTCGGGGGTGATCGTGCGTTTCTTCTCGATGGGCATCATTTCCTTCTCTTTTTCTGGTAGTTCGCGTCACGCAGGCTGCATCTCCCGACAGGTCACGGGAGGGAGCCCCGTGTGTCCATTCTGGCAGCGCGTGGTCGTCATTCCTCTGCTCTATGCGCCGACCATCTCATCTGATAGTGGGTGTCCGTCTCTCCCGTGACCACGAATCCCAACCGCTCATACAGCTCTCGGGCCCGATTGACCTTGAGGACCCGAAGCGTCAGCGGCACATGATCCTCTTTGGCCCTGCGTTGAAGTTGGCGAATCAAGGTTGTACCAATACCGCGATGTTGATACTCGGGGAGAATGGCGATCAGGGCGAGGAAGAGGCTGTCCCCACGGTCCTCGACCGAGAATACACCGACGTCGACCTCGTCGTAACGGATGATCTGCCGCCGGGCAGCGTCGAAGCGCTCACGGAAGTACGCCTCCTGCCACGGCTCGTCCCACCCATAAGTCTGCTCGACGGACTCCCTCATCGCGGCACGGTGGACGCGGTAGGCAAACTCGTAGTCCTCTGGCGTGGCCGGTCGAAGGTCAATGCTTGACAAAGGGACCCCTACAACGCTGTATTATCGCCATTGAGGCTCGGTCCTGAGCGACAGGGCGCCGGCGCATCTGAGACGCCGATGACGGATGGCGGAGGACTGCTCCCAGGTCGCTTCCCGATTTCGGTTTTGGGCGAGATGGGAGGAGCTCCGTACCGGAAAGGCCGCGTGCCCGCGGGGCTTTCTGCCCCCCGAGGCTACATATCTGAAACTGGCTGTGGCTCTCCCCGTCGGGCTGATTCGTAGAGCGCGTTCAGCGTGGACACGTTCGCCCGGCTGCTGGTGAGGGGCACGGACAGGGATGAATCGTCCAACACCGCTGCTGTCAGAGCTTCCACTTCGTAGTGGTACGCATCCTTTTCTGCCACGGAAATCTCTTCCCCTTCGTCTCCATCGAGGTCGTAGAGCAGAAGCCGGGTCTCTTCCGAGACGGGGTAAGGGTGTTCGATGACGAGCCTTCCCTCTTTGCCGGCGACCTCTGCCTTGCTGCGGAAGGGTTCAAGGAAGCTGCAGTCGAACACACCGAGCAGCTCATCGTCGTATCGCAACATCCCTGCGAACGTGGCGTCCACCCCGCTGCTGCTCAGCGTCTGCCATCCAGAGACCTGGTCGGGTTCGCCCACTATCCAGCGGATGAAGCTGACAGGATACGAGCCGATGTCCCACAACGAACCACCGCCGAGGTCCGGATCCCATCGGACATCGTCAGGGCGATCCAGAGGGAAGGTGAGATGACCGCGTATCATCGTAATCTCACCGACGGCGCCGTCGCGGACCATGTCCTTTGCTTTGTGGAGTATGGGATGGTAGAGGTACATGACTGCCTCCATGGCGATTACCCCATTTGCCTGAGAAGCCTCGATGATGCGATTGCACTCGGCCACGCTGAGAGCCAGAGGTTTCTCACACAGGACGTGCTTGCCGGATTCGAGCGCCTTCACCGTCCACTCAGCATGAAAGCTGTTCGGCAATGAGACGTAGATCACGTCTACGTCGGGGTCTTCCAGTAGCGCCTCGTAGGATCCGTGGGCTTGGGGAATGCTCCATGCGGTAGCATACTGGTTGGCTCTCGACTGGCTGCGGCTGGCAACGGAGACTAGCTCGGCGCGGGGGCTCTCGCGGATGGCCGGGATCAGCTTGCGGTTGATGCGAGCGGTCGAAAGGAGGCCCCACCTGAGTGTGTCGGTCATTTCCAATCTTCTCCTACTGAATCAGCGGGTTTCTTATGGCTCCAGGTCCCAGTCTCGCAGGGATTCGATCAGCTCGTGGGCTGTGAGGTCCAGCTGCACCGGCGTGATCGAGATATAGCCATGGGCCATAGCCCAGATGTCGGTCCCTTCCTCCTCAACGCCGGTTGGCTCGGGGCCACCGATCCAGTAGTAGGGCTTGCCGCGCGGGTCGAGGCGGCGGATCAGTTTGTCCCGGTAGATACGGAGGCCCATCCGTGTCACCTTCACGCCCTCAATCTCATCCAGGGGAAGCGGAGGGACGTTGACGTTGAGCAACACCTCGTCGGGAAGCTCGTTTTTCAGAACCTGGCGGCCGAGGTGGGCCGCGAACTCGGCAGCGACGGAGAAGTCGTCGTATTCTCGGGAGTTGAGCGACACCGCAATCGCGGGGATGCCGGAGATGGTCGCCTCCATCGCGGCGGTCACGGTGCCGGAGTAGGTCACGTCGTGGCCGAGATTGCCGCCCCTGTTGACCCCAGATACCACCAGGTCTATCGGCTTCTCGACGAGGCCGAGAGAGGCCAACGACACGGCGTCCGAGGGGGCGCCGGTGGTAGAGAGCGCCAGCGTGCCATCAGCCAGGGTAACCTCGTCGACACGCAGTGGCTTATGCATCGTCTTGACGTGCCCGGATGCAGACCAGTTATGACTGGGCGCAAGAACAGTCACAGTGCCGATCCGGGCACAGGCGTTCTTAAGCGCCAGTAACCCGGGAGCTCTGATGCCATCGTCGTTCGTCACCAGGATTTGGGGGCGCTGCTCTGTCACGGAAGGGTTCCTTGTTGTGGTTGGATGCTACTCTCGGCTTCGCGGGACGACGGAGACGGTCACGAGATTGCTCTTGGTTTCGTTGCCCGCGGCATCGACGGCGACGACGTAGAAGGTGTGCTGTCCCAGCCTGGTGGAGCTGTTGAGCGTCCAGTTGACGTTGAAGGGGGCCACCTGGCGCACGGCAAAGGGTTGGAGATCCGGTGGTTCGGCTTCTTTGCTACCGGCGAACGTGTAGAACTTCACCCGGTCCATCGAGTAGTCCTCGACCTCGGCATTGACGTTGACCCACTCGTGGTATCCCAGCTCGTACTGGGATCCCTCAGGAGGATAGTTGAGGTCGACCGTCGGCGAGATGTTATCCACCGTCACCTGGATGGTAGTCTCCCGCAGGTTCGACGCGTGATCGACGACCTGAAGGCGCAGGCTGTAGAGCCCGTCGAGCCCTGTGGTGTCCCAGTTCTCCAGCTGCCCGTAGTCGACCTGGTTGCTGTGGTCGGGGCCGATCTGGATCCACTCGGTCGGGTTGAGCCCCTTGCCAAAGACGAGTCGGTAGAAGTTGAAGTCGCCTCCCCGGGCATTGCCCATAACGGGGACGACCCCACTAACGTACGCGTAGGACTCGGGCGAGACGATGGCCACCTCGGCATCCCGGCGAGATGGCCCGTAGATGGTGTCGTACTGGGTAGGCGGTGTCTCGGGACGCGCATCCTCGGGGAGGCCGGCGAGCCAGCTCTCGGCCTCGGGCGGGTAAACCTCGTAGACCTTCTCCTCGCAGAGCTCCGGTGGGGTATGGACGGTGCACAGCCGCCCGGTCTCTCGATTGACGCGGAAGGTCTGATGGATGTCACACCTCTCGGTGGGTTCGGTTCCGGGAATGAACAGCTCGGTCACCGTGGGACAGTGCTCGGTGGGTTGCTCACCGGAGACGGAGCAGACCGACTTCTCGACCAGCCCGTCCGGTCGGATGAAGGGGGCGGGGGGATCGTCCTGGAGGGCGTACGTCATCACCGCGTTCCAGATTGGGCCAGCACCGCGAAGCCCGGGTAAGTTATCCATCATACTGTTGTCGGTGTTCCCCACCCAGACACCAGCGGCGAGCTGAGGCGTGTAGCCGATTGTCCAGGCGTCGCGGAAGTCGTTCGTCGTTCCGGTCTTGGCCGCCGCCGGTCGGTCGTTGGGGAGCTCCAGTGGGTTGGGATGGCCCATAGCGGCCCAGCGGGCCTGGCGGTCGGAAAGAATGTCGTTCATCAGGTAGGCCAGTTGAGGCGAGAGGACGGTGTCACTCTGAGGCTGGTCATACTTGTATAGCACATTCCCGTTTCGGTCCTCGACTCGCAGGATGGTGACAGGATCGAGCTGCCGGAACCCCTCTCGCATCTCATTGGCATGCACCGGGGCGCCGACCATACGGCCATTGTTGGCGAAGATGCTGAACGCGTAGACCATGTCGAGGAGGTGGACCTCACCGCCACCCAACGTCAGGCTCAGCCCGTAGTAGTCGAGGCCCCGGTTGAGGGTGTTGATGCCCATGCGGTGGGCGGTGCGGATGACGTCGTCGACGCCGGCGATCTCCAGTGCGGCGACGGCGGGTATATTGTAGGATCTCGCCAGGGCGAGCCGCAATCGTTGGGGGCCGTGATACTTCCGATCGTAGTTCTCCGGTACGTAGGGCTTCCCGCTGGACTGGCGGAAGGCCTGCCGGACGTCGAGGAACATATGGGCGGCGTTATGGCCTTGGGACAGGAACGTCACGTAGGTGAAGGGTTTGAAAGACGAGCCTGGCTGTCTCCCATTCCCATCGGCCGCGACGTTGAACTGACCGTCGATCGATTCGTCCCAGTAGTCGAGACTGCCGACCATGGCGAGAATCTCTCCGGTAGCTGGTCGGATGACTACGACGGAGGCGTTGTTGACGTCATGGTCTCTCCCTACCTGGTAGGCGCGGAGTGGAGGGAGGTACTGAGCAGCCTGACAGCCGTTCTGGATCGCTTCCTGAATGACTGTCGTCTCGTCCTCGCCGGAGAGACGGCGAATTTGAGTCCGAGCGGCACAGCGGGCCTGTTCCTGCAGCTCCAGATCCACGGTGGTATAGACCCGCAATCCGCCGCGGTAGAGGGCCTCGGGGCCGACCTCCGGCATCTGTTCGAGCTGGTCGCGCACGTAGACGGAGAAATGAGGGGCCTTCATGTCGAACCGCTCGGCAGACTGCTCGTGAGCCAGGTCCCAGGTTTCCTCCTCGGCGGCCCTGGCCTCCCGGGGTGTGATGTAGCCATCCCGCACCATACTATCAAGCACGAGTCCCTGGCGCTTCCGTGCCATCTCCGGGTTGTCGAAGGGATTCATGCGCGGATACTGGGGGATGGCGACCAGGGTTGCTGACTCGGACAGGGTCAGGTCGCCGGCGCTCTTGCCGAAGTAGACCTGCGCCGCTGCCTCAATGCCGTAAGCGAGGTTCCCGTAGAAGTTCGTGTTCAAGTACCACTCGAGGATTCGCTCTTTGCTGTACTTCTGGGTGATGCGGTGCGAGAGCAGAATCTCGGTGATCTTCCGATCGTAGTCCTCCCATCCCGGCCCGCCGGGGCCTACGTATCGACGCTCCTTGTCGATGACGATGTTCTTGATCAGCTGCTGGGTGATGGAGGAGCCGCCCTGGATCTCCTGCCCGCGGACGTCGAACCAGAAGGCACGGGCCATACCGCGCGGGTTGAAGCCAGGATTCTGCCAGAAGGAGCGGTCCTCGCTGGCCACCGTCGCGTCGATGAGGTGATCGGGGAGTTGATCGAGCGAGACCCAAACCCGCTCACCGCCGGTGGGATCGATCACCTTGGCGATGACCTGGCGTCCGGTGCGATCGTAGATCTCGGTCGTCTCGAAGTTTCGCTCGGCGGCCTCGATCTCCTGAGGTTCCGGCAGGTCGCGGGTGAAGTAGGAGTAGGCGCCGGCGACGGCGCTCACGCCTCCGACGATCGACGTGGAGGTCGCGATGAAGAAGGCGAGCGACACCACGCCGAGGATGCGCAGCACCTGGCGGAGACCAGATCGCTCTTCGTCCCGTCGGTCCTTGTGACGGCGCAGGGCAATGTAACGGATTATTCCGTTGGAAGTCATATCAACCAGTCCTCCCTAAAGTGGTTTTTACATCGTACCAGAAGCGGGGCAGGTTGGCAAGCATTCGCTCATTTTGGGATTTGCATTGTTTGACAGAGACCCATCGCTATGGTATTATTCGCATTCGGATCTTAGCACTCATTCGTTTAGAGTGCTAAGTTTAACGTGCCAACTGAAGCGTGCTAGAACGTGGGTCGAGGAATGGACGCGAACCAGGAGCTTACGCCCCGTCAACAGACAATACTGGGACTCACCGTGCGCGAGTACGTGAAAACCGCTTCGCCGGTCAGCTCGCGGGCATTGGTGGAGCGGTATGGGTTGCCGGTGAGCTCGGCCACTGTGCGCAACGAGTTGGCTTACCTGGAGGAGACCGGTCATCTTACCCATCCCCACACCTCGGCCGGGCGCGTGCCGACGCACGAAGGGTACCGGTATTTCGTGGAGCGGTTGTTGGGCGAGGTAGAGCTGCCGCTGCGGGAACGTCTGACTATCGTTCACCAGTTTCACCAAGCAAGGGAGAACCTGGAGCAGTGGATGCCACTGGCGGCCTCGACGCTTGCACGCACGGTTGATGGGGCAGCCCTGGTGACGGCGCCGCGCTCGAGGAAGGCGCGATATAAGCACCTTCAACTCATCCTGACGGAGGGGCTTGGTGTCTTGCTGGTTCTGGTTCTACGTGGCGGCATGGTCAAGCAGCGGATGCTGACACTGGCCGAACCGTTGACGCAGTCAGAGCTGGCGGAGGCCAGCAAGCGGATAAACCAGGCGTGCTTCGGGCTGACTGCCGGGGAGATCCGGGCCCAATTAGATGGGCTTCCCAGTTTGGAGACCGATGTTGCCGGCCTCGTGGCGGACATTATGGAGGCCGTTGATACGCGTTCTAGCGGCCCTGTCTACAGCGAAGGGTTGAGCAAGGTCCTGCAACAGCCGGAATTCTCCGAGACTGAGAAGGCCCAAGAGCTTGTCCAGGTCATTGAGGAGCGGAGCTTTCTCAGAATGGTTATGGAGGAAGCGCTCGGTCCCGAAGTAGGCAACGTGCGCGTGTTGGTGGGCGGCGAAGGGGAGTGGGATCAGCTGCAGGCTTGTAGTCTGGTCCTTACGCGTTACGGCGTGGCGAATTTCTCCACGGGAGCGCTGGGCGTGGTAGGTCCGACGCGGATGTCCTACGGGCGTGCCATCTCAGCAGTACGCTTCGTCGCAGGACTGTTGTCTGACCTGGTACTTGAGGTGTATGCGCCAGAGGGGCCGGAACAAGGCAGTCAAGAATTCGAGGTAGACCGACAAGGAGATTGATATGCCCGATAAGGACACGGTGGAACAGGAACCCCGGGTTGCTGAAGAAGAAATGGAATCTACCGAGCAGGTGGACGTTGTCGAAGCGTCGGACGTTGTCGAGGAAGAGGCAGAGGCCGAGGAGCCAACTGAGGTTGAGCAGCTCCAGGAGGAGCTGGAGGAGGCGAGGGCCGAGGCGGAAGAGTATCTCGACGGGTGGCGGCGGGCGCAGGCAGAGTTCTCCAATTACAAGAAGCGACAGCGAGCGGAGCAAGCCAAGATTCGGGAACTCGCGAACGCCAATCTGTTGCGCAAGCTGCTGCCCGTTCTGGACGATTTCGACCGGGCAATTGCTACTATGCCGGAGGGCGTTCAGAAGTTGAGCTGGAGCCAGGGCTTGCTCATGGTCAGACGGAAGCTGGAAGCTATTCTCGAATCGGAGGGCGTCGAACCGATCGAGACGGAGGGAGAATCGTTTGACCCCAATTACCACGAAGCTGTGACGCACGAGGAACTGGAAGGGTACGAGGAGGGCGAGATCATCGGGGAGGTGCAGAAAGGGTATGCCCTCGGCGATCGCGTACTCAGGCCGGCGTTGGTGCGCGTGGCAAAGGCGCCATCCAGCCCGCCTGAAGGCGACGACGTAGCCGGTGAGGAAAGCGGAGTGAGCGATGGGTAAGATCATCGGCATCGATCTGGGTACAACTAACTCGGTCTGTGCGGTGATGATGGGCGGGGAACCAACCATTATCCCAAGCGCTGAGGGGGGGCGGCTGTTCCCCTCGGTCGTAGCGGTCACTAAGACCGGAGAACGGATGGTGGGACAAGTCGCTAAGCGCCAGGCCGTGATCAACCCGGACAACACCATCTTCTCCATCAAGCGCTTTATGGGGCGCAAGTTCGAGGATCCGCAGGTCGAGAAATCTGTCAAGCTGGTTCCCTACAAGGTGACCGAAGCCCCTAACGGGGACGTGCGGGTCTGGATGGGCGATAAGGAGTACAGCCCGCCGGAGATTTCGGCGATGATCCTGCAGAAGATCCGGGCGGACGCTGAGGCATATCTGGGGGAGGAGGTGACGCAGGCGGTAATCACCGTTCCGGCGTACTTCAACGACAGCCAGCGGCAGGCGACAAAAGACGCCGGCCGAATTGCGGGCCTGGATGTGCAGCGGATCATCAACGAACCGACAGCCTCATCGTTGGCCTACGGTTTGGACAGGGAAAAGGATGAGACCATTGCCGTCTTCGACCTCGGCGGTGGAACGTTCGATATCTCGATTCTCGACGTCGGGGAGGGAGTCTTCGAAGTCCGTTCGACCAGCGGTGACACATTCCTGGGCGGTGATGACTGGGATCAGCGCATCATCGATTGGCTGGCGGATGCGTTCCGCAGAGAGGAGGGGATCGACCTGCGGCAGGACCGCCAGGCCCTTCAGCGTCTGAAGGAGGCGGCCGAGAAGGCGAAGGTGGAACTCAGCACCGTCCTGGAGGCAGAGATCAATCTGCCGTTTATCACCGCCGATGCCTCCGGTCCCAAGCATCTGCAGATGAAACTGACGCGGGCCAAGCTGGAGCAGCTGACGGAGGATCTGATCGAGGGCACGCTGGGACCATGCAAGCAGGCGCTCTCGGATGCGAAGTTGAGCGCTTCGGACATCGATGAGGTGATTCTTGTCGGCGGTCAGACACGGATGCCGGCTATCCAGAAGCTGGTGAGCGATTTCTTCAGAAAGGAGCCGCACAAGGGGGTTAATCCCGACGAGGTGGTGGCGCTGGGAGCGGCGATCCAGGGCGGTGTGCTGGGTGGTGAGGTCAAGGATATCCTGTTGCTGGATGTGACCCCGCTGACACTCAGCATTGAGACGCTGGGCGGAGTGGCGACGGCACTCATTGAACGGAATACCACGATTCCCACGAGGAAGAGTCAAATCTTTTCCACGGCTTCCGATGGACAAACGCAGGTCGAGATCCGCGTGCTCCAGGGCGAGCGGGCGATGGCGGCTGACAATAAGGGGCTGGGCAAATTCGTCCTCGATGGCATCCCGCCGGCGCCGCGCGGCGTGCCTCAGATCGAGGTGACCTTCGATATCGATGCCAATGGCATTCTCCACGTGTCCGCTGAGGATAAAGCCACAGGTCGGGAGCAGTCCCTGGAGATTATCCCGTCGAGCGGTCTCTCCGATGGGGAGATCGATCAGATGGTGGAGGAGGCTGAGTCATACCGCGAGGAAGATCGGCGGAAGAAAGAGAGAGTGGAGGCCCGCAACCAGGCTGACAGCACCATCTATAGCGCCGAGAAGTTCCTGCGCGAGCAGAGTGACAAGGTTCCAGCGGATGCACGCTCGAGCGTTGAAGCCAAGATAGAGGCCCTGCGGGGGGTTCTGGACGGGGAAGACGTGGGAGCGATTCAGCGTCGGAGCGAGGAATTGAGACGGGCCGTGCAGGAGATAGGGGCGACGATGTACGAGGGCACGCCTGGCTCTGGAGCGACGCCGTCGCCCGGCGAGGCAGGTGAAGAGGACGAAGACGTTGTCGACGGGGAGTTTAGCGAAGCCTAGGGGCCCGCGTGAAGTTTCCAGATGGAGCCGCTTGCTTCTCATCCCAGTCCGCCTATTCAGTCTGTGCGAGCGAGTGAGTCGTTGGACGGAAGCAGGATCGTGTCAGCTTCCTGCTGAATTTGAAGGGTTGTTATGGCATCTAGACTTGACTACTATGAAGTTCTTGGGGTCGATCGTTCGGCCTCGCAGCGAGACATTAAGAAGGCCTATCGCGACAAGGCGCGTCAGTGGCATCCGGACGTAAGTGATGCGCCCAACGCAGAGGCGCGTTTCAAGGAGGTCAACGAGGCCTATCAGGTCCTCTCTGATCCTGAGAAACGGAACGCCTACGATCGCTTCGGACATGCGGGACTCGAAGGATCGCGTGGTGGGTTCGACTTCGGTGGTTTCAGGGATCCCTTTGATATCTTTGAGGAGTTCTTCGGTCAAGGATTTGGGTTCTCCACGAGACGGCGTCGAGGTCCCAGACGAGGTGCTGATCTACGTTACGATCTTCATCTGGCCTTTGAGGAAGCAGTCTTCGGTTGTGAGAAAGACATCGAAGTCACCCGGCACGAAGTCTGTCCTCAGTGTGAGGGCAGCGGGGCAAAACCGGGAACGTCGCCGTCTCAATGCCCTGACTGCAACGGCAGGGGACAGGTCCGGCAGGTACAGCGTTCAATCCTGGGCTCCTTCGTCAGCGTAACAGATTGTCCGACATGCCAGGGTGAAGGAACCGTGGTTGAGGAGTCCTGCTCTCGTTGTCACGGCGACGGAAAGGTCCGAGTGACACGGGAGCTATCTGTCAGCATTCCATCGGGCGTTGATGACGGCACCCGGATCCGGTTGGCTGGTGAGGGTGAGGCAGGAACCGAGGGTGGCCCGCGTGGTAATCTCTATATCGTTCTAGATGTCGATACTCATCCCGTCTTCCGCCGACGAGACGACGACATCCTCGTCGAGGTCGAAATCAACGTTTCTCAGGCGGCGCTGGGAGGCGAGATCGAAGTGCCAACGCTCGATGGTGACGAGCAGATCACGATCGAACCGGGCACGCAGCCCGATACCGTTCTCCGCTTGCCTAGTCGGGGGGTGCCTCACGTCAAGCGCAACGGTCGTGGTGACGAGCTGGTGCTGATTCGTATCGGTATCCCGAAGAAACTTTCCCGGGAGCAGAAGGAGCTCTTCCGCGAGTTAGGAGGGACGCTAGGTCCCGAGACTGTCGTTGAGGAGAAACGAGGTTTCATGGACGACGTGCGGGAGTTCCTGGGGCTGTGAGAATACGCCGCAGGGTCTGAGCTTGGTTCTCGATATCGGCTGCGTTCAGTAGTTCGGCGCTGGCGACCGAATTTGTACGGGACGTGAATAGGATGGAATGGCTCGAAGTAAGTGTGGACGTGGAGGCCGAAGTGGCCGAGGCAGTGGCCGAGGTCCTGTCGCGCTATGCCAAAGGTGGCGTTGCTATCGAGGCTGGCCCTGAGGGATGGCATGATGGTCCGGTTTTTGTCAGGGCCTACCTGCCGGTTGACAACGAGCTGTGGGCCAAGAAGCAGAAGATCGAGGAGGGGCTCTGGCACCTGGGACAGATAGGGTCTGTTCCTGACCCTTCCTTCCGTTCGGTGACGGAGAAAGACTGGGAAGAAGCCTGGAAGAAGCGGCTGACAGTCCTACGTATCGGAGAGCGTATCGTCATCCAGCCGTCGTGGCTGGACTACGATGCAGAACCGGAGGATGTTGTCATTCGGCTCGATCCGGGCATGGCCTTCGGCACCGGCCTGCATCCTACGACGCAGATCTGCTTGCGGGCTCTGGAGGATTTCGTTCAGCCGGGCATGGAGGTACTTGATCTGGGTACCGGCTCCGGAATCCTGGCCATCGCAGCTGCCAAGCTGGGAGCCGCGCGGGTCCTGGCGGTAGATAAGGACCCTCAGGCTGTGGTAGTGGCCCGCAGGAACGTAATTGATAATGGCGTGGGAGATCGAGTACAGGTGAGGGAGGGATCCCTACTGGACATCTCCGACTATTATGACCTGGTGGTGGTGAACATCCTGGCGCGGGTAATCGTGGAGCTGATAGAGGAGGGGCTCGCAGAGCATCTGCGAGCTGAAGCCGTGCTGATCACCGCGGGTATCACTATCGACAGTGCGTCAGGGGTTGCCGCGGCGTTCGAACGGGGAGGGCTGGACATGACTGATCAACGGCAGCAAGATGACTGGATAAGCCTGCTGGCAAGGCGAGCTTAGGATCTGTTGGCGCTACTCTTGATCCGAGGCCTTGTAACGGTAGACGATGCGACCCCGGGAGAGATCGTAGGGGGATAGCTCCACTCGGACGCGGTCGCCGAGCAGCACGCGAATGTAGTATCTACGCATCTTTCCTGAAAGGTACGCCAGCACTTCGTGACCGTTGTCCAACTCCACCCGGAACTGTGTGTTTGGCAATGCCTCAACGACAGTGCCCTCCATATAGATCTTTTCTTCTTTTCCCATTCTGTTGCTTCTTCTCCTCTCGCCCCGATTGTTTAAGACTTGATTAAAGCCCCGTCGCCTCCAGAATGGAGGCGACAGGGACTCCTAATTACGCTGCTGGTTCTTCGTCCTCTTCTTCCTCGGGGGCATCTTCTTCCGTTTCCGGCATTTCTTCCTCACCCTCATCTTCATCCTCAAGGTCTGAGGGTTCCTCTTCGGCAGGTTCTTCCTCGACCGTTTCGGTCTCAGAGGCTTCCTCTTCGACGGCTTCCGCATCGGGAGCTTCCTCTTCGACGGCTTCCGCTTCCGGGGCTTCCTCTTCGACGGCTTCCGCTTCCGGAGCTTCCTCCTCGGCGGCTTCCGCTTCCGGGGCTTCTTCTTCGACGGCTTCCGCTTCCGGGGCTTCCTCCACGGCGGCTTCCGCTTCCGGGGCTTCCTCCTCGACGGCTTCAGCCTCGGGAGCCTCTTCTGCGACGGCTTCCGCTTCTGGGGCCTCTTCTTCCACCGGTTCAGCCTCAGGGGTTTCTTCTTCAGTGGCTTCGGCCTCGGGGGCCTCCTCCGGAGCTTTTTCTTCCTCTTCGATTTTGTGGTCGGCCATCCAGCGTTCCCACTGATCTCGCTGTACCTGTCGGGCGCTCAGGGTAATGCGTTGCTTATGAGCGTCGATGCCGATGATCTTCACCAGCACCTCCTGACCCGTTTCCAGGATCTCCGTCGGGCTCAACTGGGAAGTACCTGTCATCTCGCTGACGTGGAGCAGCCCCTCGACGCCCAGGCCCAACTCGACGAAAGCGCCAAAGTCGAGCACGCGGCTCACGCGTCCCTCGACGAGCTCGCCCACTTCGTACTGATCGGCTACCTGGGACCAGGGGTTTGGCTTGAGACGCTTGAGACTCAGGGCGATGCGGGTGCGTTCCCAGTCCAGGTTGAGGACGTAGACTTCTACTTCATCGCCCACCTCGACGACCTCCCGCGGGTCATCCACCTGCCTCCAAGACAGCTCTGAGATGTGGATGAGGCCGTCGGCACCACCGAGATCGACGAAGGCACCGAAGTCTGTGATGCCCGTAACGGTGCCTGTGACCGTCTCCCCTTCGGTTAGCTCTTCCATCACGCGTTCGCGCTGGATCTTCTGCCAGGCCCGGCGCGCCTGCCGCTGTGAGAAGATCAGGCGACGGCGGTGGCGATCGACCTCAATGATCTTAAGCCCCACCTTGTCCCCTACCATATCCGCCAGTCGCTCGCGACGCTCGTCCCCCTGGAGACCTCTGGGCATTCCCACCGTGTGGGAAGCCGGGATAAATCCACGGATCCTTCCGAATGGGACGAGGAGTCCTCCGCGGTTGTAGCCGGACACTTCACCTTCGTAGAGTTCGCCTCTCTCCATCATCTTCTCGGCCTTTTCCCAGTCCTCACGCACCAAGGCTTCGTAGATAGAGAGAATCAGACGCCCCTCTTCATCTTGAGGTTTCTGGACGGCCACGGCGAGCTCATCGCCCGGCTGGATGGTCTCAAGGGTCTCGTCATCGATGCGATCCAGATCGCTGGGAGGGACGATGCCGTCGCGCTTGAAACCAGCATCCACAATCGCACCACGGTCGCCGATCTCGATGACGACCCCGATGTGAATGTCCCCCTGTTGAGGCAGTTGATAGTCGTACTCACCTTCGGTGAGATACTCCTCCAACTGCTCCATCATTGTCACGCTGGACTCTTCCTGGTCGTTCACGTCCTGGTTGGTCGGTGGGGTTTCCATATTCATCTACTAGTATTGCTCCTAAATAAGTTACGTAACCTCCGCAAAAGACCCGACACGTCTGCCACCCATTGAGCGCGCAGACCATGTCGGGTTCAAGAGCCACGGCCGTCAGGCGGAAGCCAACTAGAATCGCTCGACTCTGCGCACCTCCAAGGATGTTAACGCCGACTCGCCAAAGCGAAGGCTTTCAAATCGAAAGCTTATTGTATCATGCGGTGAAGGAATGTCAAATTACCCTACTATACTCTCGCCGCCGTCGACCGGGATGACGGCCCCGCTGATCCAGTTAATCTGTGGGTCAGCCAGCACGACCAGGGTCTTCGCGACATCCTCGGGAGTGGTGAGGCGACCGTGAGGATTCCGCCGCAAGGCTTCCTTGATATAGTCCTCGTGACCAGGAATGGCACGCAAGGCCGGCGTGTCGGTCACGCCGGGACGGAGGCAGTTGACGGCGATACTGCGGGGGCCGAGCTCAAGGGTAAGCTGCCGCATATGACTTTCGAGGGCTGCCTTCGCCGCCGACACGGCCCCATAGTGGGGCGCCATCCGCTCAGCTCCGCCGCTGGAAAGGGCGTAGACGCGGCTACCGCCGACGAGCAGGTCCCGGCGCACCAGATCCTGTACCCAGTAGACCAGGGTGTGGGCCATCACACGGAGCGTCATCTCCATCTGGGACTCGCTGACCTCGTCGTCGGGATCGTCGGCGACGAAGGGAAGGAGACTCCCGAAGGCGAGTGAATGGAGCATAAAGTGGATGGCATCGGCAGGATCTTCGGCAAGCGTCTCTTCGATCTGATCCAGTACCCGGGTGCGCTTCCGCTCGGCAGCGGCGTTGGTGTTGAAGAAGACCGCCTGACTACCCGTGGCCTCGATGTCCGCGATAACCTGCTCTGCCCGAGCCAACCTCGACCGCGGATCGAGGTGAACACCAAAGACGTTCATGCCTGCTTCCGCCAGCGCCCGCGACGTCGCCGCGCCGAACCCACTGGACGCTCCCAGCACGAGGGCCCATCGACCATCTAGTTCGTTCTTGCTCATTGCGTTACCTCCTGATCACGTTTCATCACGTTTCATCACGTTTCAATCTTGACATCTCAGGTATGACAACACGCTCCACGCGTTTTCGATACGTTCTTGTCCGCCGGTCCGGGTTCCGGTAGAATGGTCGGTCATGGACCGAGTCACTGTACGTAAGCTCGACCATAACGGGCGTGAGGTTATCTCGTATCCCGGACGGGTCTTGAAGCGCACTGACGGCGCGATCGTGCTGCGCACCACCTGGGATCGAGAGCCGATGGATCTGGGGTTCGTCACCCTGGAGCCCGAGGATCGCTGGACGGAGTATTTCTACAGCGACCGATGGTACAACATCTTCGAGATCCACACCAACAATGGGCATCTGAAGGGCTGGTACTGTAACGTCACGCGCCCGGCCCATATCGGGGAAGAAGCGGTAGCTGCCGAAGATCTGGCCCTGGACCTGTGGGTCGCGCCAGATCGTAGCACGAAAGTGCTCGATGCGAACGAGTTTGCTGACCTTCCATTGGCGCCCCAGGAGCGGCGGGCTGCGCGACAAGCCCTGGCTGAGCTGCAGGCTATGGTGGCGGAGGGGGCCCACCCGTTCGATGGATGAACCAAGAGAACAGCCTGAACGGCTTACTGGTCGTTTCCGGCAACTACCATTGACGGCTAGGCGGCTTTCAAGATCCGTCCGATGAGATGGCTGCCGAGAATCGCCAATCCGTCGGTGGACATGTAGTGGGCGGCGGTGTCCTCGAAGAGCACCCGCGCTTGCGACGGGAACTCCTCATCCCCGCGCCAATAGACGACGGCGACGTGGATGCGCGGCAGGAGGGTGAAGACGTAGCCGGCGTCGCCGATCTCCTCCAGGGGCTTACTGTCCAGTTTCTCGGCGGCGCGCGCGAGGTCGGCCGGAGTGCCATCCTCGTCGACGACCGCCTGCTGCTGGACTACGGGATGGCTCCCGG
>Ga0207797_1001159_pt1 | contig 19490 bp, 16 predicted proteins | sample PRCRCaboRojoPR_6_FD_187275 | JGI IMG/M metagenome (GOLD analysis project Ga0207797, IMG submission 187275) | Marine sediment microbial community from Cabo Rojo, Puerto Rico - PR CR 10% Liquid 1 (SPAdes) | ecosystem: Environmental > Aquatic > Marine > Coastal > Sediment | place: Cabo Rojo, Puerto...
CGGAAAACGAGGCGACGGATGCGCTAGCGAATGCACGGTGATTCGGTTGACCCCAATGTAGCTAGCTGGTGTTGGTGTGCGCGCAGGACGGGCTCCGCTGTCGATTCAGTATAGTTCTGAACCCGATACAGGTGGACAGGATTGCAGATTCCCGGCCCCGGTGATCCGCGGAGCTGAGCCGGGGAAGTACCTGACGCGGTCGGCACGATACCGAATAGACCGGGAGCATCGTAGTAGCAGCCCAGACGATCGATCGCGCCAGCGACGAACTCTCAGGAAGGGTTATCTCATCTGACATCCTCCGTTCGCACCGATCCTTACCAACGGTCCCCCGTGACCGGAGCGCCGTTCCCGGCGCTCCAGCCCTCGGAATCGTTCAGACGGGATACCCGGAGGTATACCAATGGCAACCACCACAGCCGAATCCGTCGAGTCTCATCGACCGCGTCGCGTACGGACCGTATCGACCAGAACCATCGCACGGGTCACCGGACTCCTCTACGTCCTGATCTTCGTCACCGCTGGCTTCAGCGAGGGGTTCGTCCGCGCCACGCTGATCGTCCCCGGGGATGCGACCGCAACGGCTGCGAACATCCTCGCCTCGGAGGGGCTGTTCCGACTCGGGGTCGTCAGCGACCTGATCGCGTTCTCGGCCGACGCCGTCGTGGCCGTCCTGCTGTACGTCCTCCTCCGGCCGGTGAGCCGGACCCTCGCACTGGTGGCCGCAGCCCTGCGGCTGGTCGCTCACCCCGCGATCGCGAGCATCAACACCCTCAACCAGTTCATGGCGCTGCAGCTCCTGACCGCTCCGGAGTACCAGAGCGTCTTCTCTCCCGAGCAACTGCACGCGCTCGCGCTACTGTTGCTCACCGCGCACGGCTACGGCTACCTGATCGGCGGGATCTTCTTCGGTCTCCACCTGTTCGTGCTGGGCTATCTGCTCTACCGGTCCGAACTCTTCCCCGCGATCCTCGGTGTTCTGGTCGTCCTCGCGGGGGTCGGCTACCTGACCGAGAGCTCCGTGTTCTTCCTCGTGCCCACCTACGAGCCGATCGCGTCGACGATCGTCCTCGTGACGGCCGTCGTCGGGGAGATGGTCCTCGCGCTGTATCTGGTCGTGAGAGGGGTGCGGACACAGCCGCCGGCGACCTCGGAGGTGGCCTGATGGCGGAAACGGAATCCCGATCCGCGAGCGCGTCCCCGGCGTCGGCCACGACAGCGGAAGCCACGACCACCATGCACGCCGTCGTCCAGTCGGTGTACGGCGGTCCGGAGGTGCTGGAGTTCGCCGAGGTTGATAGGCCCATCCCCGGAGACGACGAGGCCCTGGTCCGTGTCGTCGCCGCCTCGGTCGGGGCGGGCGACTGGCACCTCATGCGCGGGACGCCGTTCCTCATCCGGCTCATCTACGGTGGCTATCGCCGTCCGAAGTTCCCGACCCCGGGCGTCGACATCGCGGGACGGATCGAGGCGGTCGGCGCAGATGTCACGACGTTCCAGCCGGGCGACGAGGTCATCGCCGACCTCTCCGAACACGGGTTCGGCGGGTTCGCCGAGTACGTCCGTGTGCCGGCGACGGCGCTCGTCTCGAAGCCGGCCAAAGTGTCGTTCGAGGCGGCCGCAGCGAGCCCGACGTCGGCCGTCGCCGCCCTCCAGGCGCTCCGCGACGCCGGTCGACTACAGGCCGGCGAGCACGTTCTGGTCAACGGGGCCTCCGGCGGCGTGGGAACGTTCGCGGTGCAGATCGCCAAGCACCTCGGGGCCGAGGTCACCGGTGTGTGCAGCACCGCGAAGATGGAGCTGGTCCGCTCGATCGGTGCCGACCACGTCATCGATTACACCGAGACGGACGTCACCTCCGCCGGGACGCAGTACGATCTGATCCTCGATACGGCTGGCTCGCACTCGATGCGGGCGTACAGGCATGCGCTCACTCCGACCGGCCGATACGTCATGGTGGGCGGCCCCACGGGTCGGTTCCTGACGGCACTGGTCCTGGGTCCACTGCTCTCGATGACCGGGGAACAGGAACTCGGGGGCTTCAGTCTGGAGGTCAACAGTGATGATTTGGCGTCCGTGGCAGGGCTGCTCGAATCCGGTGACGTCACACCCGTGATCGATAGACGGTACGAACTGCGCGAGGTGCCCGAGGCCATCAGCTATCTCGAAGACGGTCGTGCGACAGGGAAGGTCGTGATCACGTCGGAGGGCCCACCGTAGCCACCCCGATCGGTCACGCGGCCCCTCCTCGTCCGACCCGGGCCACGAGGGCTCGCGATGAGCCGAGAGCCGTCGACGTCGAGCGGGTCAGAGCACTGCGATCGGGTCGTATCAGTCTCGGAACCGCTGGTCGCCCGCCTCGGGAACGTTGCTTCGGTGCCGATACGCCACCGGTGACGGCGGCGGCCTCGTCCGCCGACTCGCCGAATTGCCGGTGCCCCTCGGGCGGCGGCAGTCCTCCGTCCGGTCGGTCCACCGATCTCGCCTCTTGACCGCCATCCGGGTCATCGTCGCCGGCTCGCGGAGGCGGTCACCGGCTCCCTCGAGATCACCGACACGCCGCCGAACCCGGTGGAGACCGGGGGTCAGGAGTCGACCTATCGCGCTTCCCCGTTCGCTTCACGATCGGCCTCGGCTGGCAGGATCTCGCGAGCCGAGCCGACGTTCGAGCGGTCGGCGTCTCCGGTCACGCCCCGTACGTCTCCCGACCGAGTGACCCGACGGTGGTCCGGGAGTCGCGCTCTCGTTGTCCGGGCATTACGTGGTGGGGTCTCCCCGTTGCTCGATCGGGGCGTCGCCCGTCGCTCACTGGCTCGAGCACGGTGCGAACGTCCGGCGCGGAGGCGAACCGACGGCTCGTCGGCCGGAAGGGAACTACCGGGGAGCGAGACGTGGATCTCGTCGTCCAGGCATCGAGAAGGGGAAACACACCGGCGTGGATCACCAGAAGCTACTTCTCGTGTCGACGGGACGGCACGGCCATGGACCCCCCGCTCTTGCAGGGGTCGACCGACGGGACGAGGGCGGTCGACCCGATCGGGACGGCGATCGTGCTCCTCCTGGTCGTGCTCGGAGCCTACGCCGCACGTCAAAGCTGGCAGCAGTACCGGACCGGCGACCCGCGGCTCCGGTGGGTGGTCGCCGCCGGCCTGGGGGTGTCCATCGCCGTGCTGGGCACGGTGTCGTTGCTGCTCGATCTCGCCGCCGTGCTCGGCCTGCTGTAGCCGGGGAGACGGGGTCTTCGGTTGACGCCTCCCGACCGGACGCGGCAGCGAACGAAACACCCAACGGGATCGGGGGAGTCACAGGCTCCCGGGCAATGGGCGTCGCCCGGTTCCGGTCGTCCCGGTTCCCCACGCTCCGGACCCCGGTCGCCGGGGTGTCGGCGGGCGGTCCGGGTGTTCGACCCGCCCCGAGGCCGTCCCGGGCCGACCGTCGTGGCTCGCAGGCCTCGATCCGGCGGACGACCTCGGGGCCGCTGGGCGCACCGCCTGCTCGCCGGGGACGGGGTCCCTCGCCACCCTGCCTGCCCCGGCGGGTGGTTCTCCTCTGACGTGGCCGAGCCGACCCGGTAGCGTCCCCGGAGGCGACCTCACCGACCGGGAGAGGACGTCCGCGAGAGGTCTCTCCCGTCCCCGTGCGCCCGGGGGTCGGTCCTCACGAGCGGGACCTCCTGTCGTCGGCGTAGGGTGGACGAGGCGCCGGCGCTGCCGGGGTCCGACGCCCGTCCGCACGTCGACGCGGGGGACGGGGCGGGACGGACGGGGCGGTGGATCGACCGCCCGTCACTCCACCGGCTCGAACCGGTAGCCGTCCCACTCCTGGCTCTCCGGTTCGCGGATACCGGCGCCGGGCTCGCGGAGCTCCTCGACGTACACCGGTCGGACGGTGTCGCCGGTCTCGACCCCGTCGGTCGTCACACCGCCGATGGCACGGACGGGGGTACCCTCGACGTCGAACTCGACGATGGCGATGGTGTTCGGCGAGCGGACGCCCGGCGGCGTCGAGTGGGAGGTGGTCCAGGTGATCACCTCGGCGGTGTACTCGCTCAGGTCGACGGTCCCGACCGGCTCGCTGCCGTCCGGGCCGATGGGGTGGCCGGGGTAGGTGATGCTCCCGTCGGCGTACCGGTAGGCCTCCATCATTATGCGGCCTCCATGAGGGTGGTGATGACGCAGTTGCCGAACCCGCCGACGTTGCAGGCGAGGCCAACCTCCGCGTCGACCTGGCGCTCGCCCGCGCCGCCGACGAGCTGCCGGTAGATCTCGTACCCCTGTGCGACGCCGGAGGCGCCGAGCGGGTGGCCCTTGGACTTGAGCCCGCCCGAGGTGTTGATCGGGAGCGGACCGTCCATCGCCGTCTCGCCGTCCATCGCCATCTTCCACGCCTCTCCTTTCTCGGCGAGGTCGAGGCCCTCCATCTGGAGGAACTCGAGGATGGTGAACATGTCGTGGAGTTCGGCGACGTCGACGTCCTCGGGGCCGTAGCCGGCCATCTCGTAGGCCTCTCTCCCCGACTCGACCACGCCGCCCATCGTCGTCGGGTCGGCCCGCTCGTGGACGACCAGCGTGTCCGTCGCGCCGGCGACCCCCGCGACGGTGGCGTAGTCGTCGGTGTACTCCCGGGCGACCTCCTCGGGGCAGAACATGAGCGCCGCCGACCCGTCGGTGATGGGACAGAAGTCGTAGAGCCGGAGCGGATCGGCGACCATCGGCGATTCGAGCGCCGTCTCGAGGTCGATCTCCTTCCGGAACTGGGCGTGGGGGTTCCGGGTCCCGTTCTCGTGGTTCTTGACGGCGACGTGGGCGAGCGACTCGCGGGGGGCGTCGAACCGCTCGAGGTAGTGTCGCGCGGTGAGCCCCGCGAACGAGGGGAGCGTGAGCCCGTGTTTGTACTCGACGGGGTGGGTGATCGAGGCGATGACGTCGGTCGCCTCCGCCGTGGACCGGTGGGTCATCTTCTCGCCCCCCACCAGCAGCGTCATGTCGCTGGCGCCGGAGGCGACCGACTGCCACGCGGCGTAGATGCCCGCGCCGCCCGAAGAGGAGGTCTGGTCGACCCGCTGGGTGTACGCCGGGAGGACGCTCAGGTCGTGTGCGAGCGCGTTCATCACGCCGGTCATCCCCTCGAACTCGCCGCTCGCCATGTTCGAGACGTAGAGGTGTTCGACGTCGTCGGGCCCGACGCCGGCGTCGTCGAGACAGGCCTCGCCCGCCTCCGCGAGGAGGTCGAGCACCCACTCCCCCTCGCGCCTGCCGAACTGTGTCATCGAGGCGCCGATGACGGCAACGTCGCTCATGGTTCGTCGGTGACCACAGCCCTGCGCGTCCTAACTGTTTGGGAAGCACCCCGGCCGTCGACAGGAGCGACCGGACGGGCGCGCCGCCGGTCGTGGCCGTGCGGGAACGATCGGGCGGTCCCGGCTGGCCTACCAGGTGGCGGCCCGGCCGGCGACCTTCCACTCCCGGCCCGACGGGCAGTCCGCGGGGAGTCCACAGGGCGAGCGCAGGCCGAGCCGGCCGGCGAGTCGCCAGGGGTCGACCGCGTAGCGCGGCTCCTCGGCCTCGGCCCCGGCCCGCGCCTCGGCGTGGAGGTGTTCGGCGAGGACCGTCGCGAGCGCCGCCGCCTCCGCGTCGGTCGGGTCGCCCGAGACCGCGACGTCGGCCCCCGCGACCCGGAGGGTCGTTCCGGCGTCCCCGGCGTCCCCGGTGTCCCCGGTGTCGGCCGGCACCGCCCGGTCCTCGTCGGTCGATGCCTCCGCGCTCCGCGAGAGCCCTGCGAGTTCGGACGTGGTCATAGCGGGATGTTGCCGTGGTCCTTCGGGGGTGACTCCTCTCGCTTGCGATCGAGCAGTTCGAGGTCGTCGATCAGCCGGCGGCGGGTCGACTCGGGCTCGATCACGTCGTCGACGTAGCCCCGCTCGGCCGGCTTGTACGGGTTCGCGAACTCCTCGCGGTACTCGTCCATCAGCTGCTGGCGGCGGGTGTCGGTGTCCTCGGCCTCGGTCAGCTCCCGGCGGTAGAGGATGTTCACCGCCCCGCGGGGCCCGAGGACGGCCATCTCCGCGCCCGGCCAGGCGTAGTTGACGTCCGCGCCGAGCTCCTTCGAGCCCATCACGATGTACGCCCCGCCGTAGGCCTTCCGGGTGATGACCGTCAGCAGGGGGACCGTGGCCTCGGCGTAGGCGTAGATGAGCTTCGCGCCGTGACGGATGATCCCGTTGTGCTCCTGGTCGGTCCCGGGCATGAACCCGGGGACGTCCACGAGGGTGACGACCGGGAGGTTGAACGAGTCACAGAAGCGGACGAACCGGGCGGCCTTCTGGGAGGCCTCGATGTCGAGGGTACCCGCGGCGGCGCGGGGCTGGTTGGCGACGAGTCCAACGGGCCGGCCGTCGAGCCGCGCGAACCCGACGACGACGTTCCTGGCGAAGGAGTCGTGGAGCTCGAGGAAGGAGTCCTCGTCGCAGACCTCCCCGATGACCTCGACGACGTCGTAGGGCTTCTTCGGCGCCTCGGGGACGATCCCGCCGACGTCGGCGTCGCGGTCGGGGTCGTCCCAGGGCTCGACCCGCGGGGGGTCCTCGACGTTGTTCTGGGGCAGGTACGACAGCAGCCGGCGGATGCGGTCGAGCGCCTCCTCCTCGCTCTCGCAGGCGACGTGCGCGACACCCGAGGTGCCCGCGTGGGTCCGGGCCCCGCCGAGCTCCTCCATCGACACGCGCTCGCCGGTGACCGTCTCGATCACGTCGGGGCCGGTGATGAACGCGTGGGAGGTGTCCTTCACCATGAACGTGAAGTCCGTGAGCGCGGGCGAGTAGGTCGCCCCGCCGGCACAGGGACCCATGATACAGGAGATCTGTGGGATCAGTCCGGAGGCGTCGGTGTTGCGCTTGAAGATCCGCGCGAACCCCACGAGCGAGTCGACGCCCTCCTGGATCCGCGCGCCGGCCGAGTCGTTCAGGCCGATCACGGGGACGCCGGCGTCCACGGCACGGTCCATCGCCTTGCAGATCTTGTCCGCGACGGCCTCGCCGACGCTCCCCCCGAGGACGGTGAAGTCGTGGGCGAAGACGAACACCTTGCGGCCGTCGACCTCGCCGTAGCCGGTGACGACGGCGTCGCCGGGGTAGCGCTGCTCCGCCATCCCGAAGTTCGTCGACTGGTGCTCGACGAACGGATCGAGCTCGCGGAACGTCCCCGCGTCGAGGAAGTAGTCGATGCGCTCGCGGGCGGTGAGCTTCCCCTTTCCGTGCTGCTTCTCGACGCGGTCGGGGCCACCGCCGGCCTCGGCCTGCCGGCGGCGGCGCCGCAGCTCCTCGACCGGGTCGAGGTCGTCCGCGACGTCGGCCGTCGGGTCGGCGGTCGACCCCGGCCCCGACTCCGACTCCTGGCTCATCTCACCACTCCATCCCGCCGTTGACCGCGAGTATCTGGCCGGTCATGTAGCTCGAGTCCTCGCTGGCGAGGAAGCGGACGATGCCGGCGACGTCGTCGGTCGTCGCGAACCGGCTGAGCGGGATGCGGTCGAGGATCTTCTCCTGGACCCGCTCGGGCACCGTCTCGAGCATGTCCGTCATGACGAACCCGGGAGCGACGCAGTTGGCCGTCGACCCCTCGTGGGCGAGTTCGAGCGCGATAGTACGAGTGAACCCGAACAGGCCGGCCTTGGTCGTGGCGTAGTTGGCCTGTCCGTAGTTGCCCTGCTGGCCCACGACGCTCGAGATGTTGATGAGCCGACCCTGCTCGGACCCCCGGATGTCGTCGAAGTACGTCTTCGTGCAGTTGAACACGCCGCCGAGGTTCACCTCCATCACCCGGTCCCAGTCCTCGCGTGTCATGTTCTCGAACTTCTTGTCGGCGGTGAGCCCCGCGTTGTTCACGAGCACCGAGGCGGGTCCGAACTCCTCGCGGGTCGTCTCTGCCATCTCCCGGACCTCGTCCAGGTTCGAGACGTCGGCCTGCACCGGGACGGCCTCGCCGCCGGCCTCCGCGACGACGTCGGCGACCTCGTGGGCCTCCGCCTCCGAGGAGCGGTAGTTGACGACGACCTCCGCGCCGTGCGCGCCGAGCTCCTCCGCGATGGCCCGGCCGATGCCGCGCGAGGCACCGGTCACGACACACGTCTGGTCGGCGAGCATGGGGGGGCGTTCGCGGGTCCTCTGTGACTGCCCCGCGGGTTGGGCGTTCATGTTCGGAGGGCGTGTTTTCACCGGCATAATAGTTCCCCTTATACGGCCTATAATATATTCCTGCGTATGGGTATGCCGTGGCAGAATTTGTCACGAACGCCGATCGGCGTGCTGTATAAGCGATAGACGTTGCCTGGGTCGGATAATACGTCCTAATACATTCGTGAACGCGATCCACGGCCCGGAACGACAGTTACTTTAGGCCGGCCTAAACAGTGGGCCGTGACGAATGCAACGAGACACCTGCGTCATCGTTCCGACGATCCGCGAGCCGGAGTGCGTCCGCGAGTACGTCGCCAACGCCTGCCGGTACGGGCACGCCGACCGCCTGTTCTTCTGTCTCGTCACGGAGGAGTTCTGTGACGTCGCGGGGATGCGGTCGATGCTCGAGGAACTGGACGTCGCGGGCGCTGTCTTCGACGGACGCGACCGCGAGTCCTGGTACGTCGAACGGGGTATCGAGGAGTACGGCCACATCGTCCCCGCGGCGAGCCACGCGGAGACCTCGTTCGGCCTGCTCTACCTGTGGGCGAACGACTTCGAGTTCGGGTTCTTCATCGACGACGACACCCGGCCCCACGACACGGACTTCTTCGGCGGCCACTACGCGAACCTGGCCCGCGAGGGGCCGATCGAGGAGGTCCGTTCCGACGAGCGCTGGGTGAACGTCCTCCACCAGAACGTCGAGGAACACGGGCTCTACCCCCGGGGCTACCCCTACGGCGCGATGGACGAGACCGTCGAGACCCGAACCGTCCACCTCGACGGCGGGCAGGTCGTCGCCTCCCAGGGGCTCTGGACGAACGTGCCGGACCTCGACGCCGTTCGCATCCTGGGCGACGGCGACCTGAAGGGACAGGCCCGGACACGGACGACCCGGGAGGACTTCGGGGAGGACTTCCTGGCCGCGCCGGGACACTACCTCACGGTCTGCTCGATGAACCTCGCGTTCCGGCGGGAGGTGGTCCCCGCGTTCTACCAGCTCCCGATGGACGACAACGACTGGGACGTCGGGCGGTTCGACGACATCTGGTCCGGCGTGTTCCTCAAACGGGCGGCGGACCTCCTCGGTCACCGGGTGCTGACGGGGACGCCCCTCTGTCGGCACGACAAGGCCCCCCGGCCCACCTTCGACGACCTGGCGAACGAGGCGCCCGCGCTCGAACTCAACGAGCACGTCTGGCGGGTCGTCGACGACGTCGGCGAGGGCGCCGAGAGCTACCGCGAGGCGTACGCCGCGATGGCCGACGCGCTCGCGACCGGCGACTTCGGCGCGTGGAACAACGGCGCGTTCCTCAACCACGTCGGCGAGCACATGCGCGACTGGCTAGAGGCCCTCGACGCGCTCGTCCCGTCCCGGGTCCCCGCGGCCGCGGACGACTGATCATGACTGACGAACCACACGCCACGGATGAACCGCAACCCTCAAGTCGTTTAGGGCGCCCTAAATCGAACGTGCAACGCGACGGCCCCTCCCGACGGACGCGCCGGCGCTTCCTCGCGCTGGCCGGATCCGCCGGTGCGGCGGCGCTCGCCGGATGTAACGCCAGTCAGGCGCCCGGGCCGCAATCCGAGTCTCCAACGGGGACCGATGCGGACGGGGACGGCGGTGACGGCTCGGACGGCTCGAGCGCCGACGGCGGGAGCGGCGACCCGGTCGGACAGGTGGGCTCCGGTCGCGAGGGCCGACCCGCCCCCGGCGGCACCCCCATGTCGGAGATGCCGGACCTCTCGGGGACGGTCGACGTCTACTCCGGGCGCGGGGAGGCGCTGGTCGGCGCGCTCGTCGAGTACATCGAGGACCTCTACCCGGACCTGAACCTCAGGGTCCGGTACGGCGGCTCGACGGACCTCGTCAACACGATCCTCACCGAGGGGCAGAACTCCCCGGCAGACGTCTTCTACTCCGTGAACGCGGGATCGCTCGGCGCGCTCGCCGAGCGCGACCGCGCAGCGGAGCTCCCGGAGGGCGTCCTCGAACTCGTCCGCGGGGAGTTCCGCGACCCGGGCGGGCAGTGGGTCGGCACCTCCGGTCGGGCGCGGACGGTCCCCTACAACACCGAGGCGTTCTCGGAGTCGGAGATCCCGGACGACATCTTCGCCTTCCCCGACGCCTCCCGGTTCGAGGACGAGATGGGATGGGCGCCGTCGTACGGCTCGTTCCAGGCGTTCGTCACCGCCATGCGCATCCTGAACGGCGAGGAGGCCACCCGCGAGTGGCTCCAGGGGATGCTCGACCTGGGTATCCAGTCCTACTCCGACGAGTTCGCCATCTCGCAGGCGATCGCCGACGGCGAGATCGCCGCCGGCTTCGCGAACCACTACTACATCCAGCGCGTCCTCGACGGCCGGCCGGACGCCCCCCTGGCGACGGCGTTCACCGAGGGCGACGCCGGCGCGGTGTTCAACGTCGCCGGCGCGGCCGTCGTCGACACCGCGGACGACACCGACATGGCGGCGAACTTCGTCCGCCACCTGCTCTCGGCGGAGGCCCAGGAGTACTTCGCGACGACGACGTTCGAGTACCCGCTGATCCCGGACGTGGAGCCCGTCGGTGCGCTGCCGACCATCGACGAACTGAACCCCCCGCAGGGGCTCGACCTCTCGGAGCTGGCGGACATCGGGCCGACCATCGAGCTCCTGCGGGACGTGGGGATCTCGGTGTAGGATGGCGACCCGTTCCGTGCCGGCAGTGCTGAGGGGGGGCGAGGGGCGCGAGCTCCCCCTCGGGCTGACGCTGCTGGCCGGGGCGGTCGCCGCGGTCGTCCTCTCGCCGCTGGTCTGGGTGCTCGCGAGCGCGCTCGAGGCCTCCGGCTGGCTCGATCTCGTCACTCGGCCCACCACGGTCCGGGTGTTCGTGAACTCGGCCCTGCTCGTCGGCCTCGTCACCGGCGCCTCGATCGCCCTGGGGGTGCCGATGGCCTACCTCACCGTCCGGACGGACCTCCCCGCCCGGCGATCGTTCACCGTCCTCCTGGCGATGCCGCTGGTGATCCCCTCCTACATCGGCGCGTTCGCCTTCGTCTCGGCGTTCGGGCCCCGCGGCGAGCTCCGGGACCTGCTCGTCCCGCTGGGGATCGAGCAGCTGCCCTCGATCTACGGGCTGTTCGGCGCGACGCTCGTGCTCACCCTCTACACCTACCCGTACGTCTACATCACGACCCGGGCCTCGCTGAAGTCGATGGACGGCCGGCTGGTCGACGCGGCCCGGACCCTCCAGCACACCCGCTGGGAGGCGTTCAAGCGGGTGACCGTCCCGCAGATCAAGCCGGCGGTCGCCGCCGGGTCGCTCCTGACCGCCCTCTACACGCTGTCGGACTTCGGGACGCCCGCGATCATGCGGTTCGACGCGTTCACGCGCGTCATCTTCGTCGAGTACAACGACGTCCTCGGCGGGGGGCGAGACCTCGCGGCGCTGCTGTCGCTCCAGCTCGTGGCGGTGACGTTCGTCATCCTCGCCGTCGAGTCCCGCGTGCGGGGAAGCGGCGTCGAGACCGACCGGACCGCGAAGGGATCGACGGTCCGGCTCGGGCGGTGGCGGTGGCCGGCGTTCGGCCTGTGTGCCGCGCTCGCGGCGCTGGCGCTCCTGGTCCCGCTCGCGATACTGGGGCTCTGGCTCGTCCGCGGCGGGGGCGGTATCGGCGCCGAGTCGCTCGCCTTCCGGCCCTCCTACGCGCTGAACTCCGTCGGGGTCGCCGCGATCGCCGCCGTCGTGGCCGCGTGCTGTGCGCTCCCGGTAGCATACCTCTCGGCGCGGTCGGACGCGTCGCTGGCGTGGCTCATCGAGCGGGCCACCTACGTCGGCTACGCGGTCCCCGGGGTGGTGATGGGGCTGGCGCTCGTCTTCTTCGGCGCGCGTTACGGCGGGGCCCTCTACAAACAGGGGCTGATCCTCCTGCCGCTGTTGATCTTCGCCTACGTGGTACGGTTCCTCCCGCAGGCGGTCGGCTCGACGCGCGCGTCGTTCCTGAGCGTCTCGGGGACGCTCCCCGAGGCGGCACGGACCCTCGGCCGGACGCCGACGCGGGCGTTCCGCGACGTCGTCCTGCCGCTGGTCGCGCCGGGCGTCCTCGGCGGTGCGGCGCTCGTCTTCCTGACGACGATGAAGGAGCTGCCGGCGACGCTGCTCCTGCGCCCACCGGAGTTCAAGACCCTGGTGACGTACATCTGGACCGCCCAGCAGTCCGGCCACTACGGCCTCGCCGCGGTGCCCGCGCTGGTGCTACTGGGGGTATCGGCGGTGTCGATGCTGGTGATCCTCTACGTGGAGGGGTACGATGTCGAGTGAGGACCTGCTACGGGCCGGCCGGGAGCGACGCGAGGTAGAGCCGCCGGCCCCCGAACCGACGGGCGACGTCGTGCTCGAACTCGACGGCGTGAGCAAGGCCTACGGGGAGACCCCCGTTATCGAGGACCTCTCGCTGTCGGTCTACGAGGGAGAGCTGCTGACGCTTCTGGGTCCCTCGGGCTGTGGCAAGACGACGACGCTCCGGCTCATCGCCGGGCTCGAACGGCCGACCGGGGGGACCGTCCGCATCGAGGGCGAGCCCGTCGCCGGGGGCGGGGACGCCTTCCTCCCGCCGGAGGAGCGCGACGTGGGCGTCGTCTTCCAGGAGTTCGCGCTGTTCCCGCACCTCACCGCGCGCGAGAACGTGGCGTTCGGGCTGGCCGACCGCCCCGAGACCGAGCGCGAGCGGCGGGTCGAGGACCTGCTCGAGCTCGTCGGGCTGACCGACCACGGCGAGAAGTACCCCGAGGCGCTCTCGGGCGGTCAGCAGCAGCGCGTCGCGCTCGCCCGGTCGCTCGCGCCGGAGCCACGCCTGCTCCTGCTCGACGAGCCGTTCTCGAACCTGGACGTCGACCTCCGCGTCGAGATGCGCGAGGAGGTCCGGCGGATCCTGGACGAGGCCGGCGTCACCGCCGTCTCCGTGACCCACGACCAGGAGGAGGCGATGAGCATCTCCGACCGCGTCGCGGTGATGTACGACGGCCAGCTCGAACAGGTCGGGGCGCCCGAGCGGGTGTTCCAGCAGCCCCGCTCGCGGTTCGTCGCCTCCTTCCTCGGGCACGCCTCCTTCCTCGCCGGCACGGTCGACGGCGACGTCGTCCGGACGGGGCTCGGTCCGGTCCCGATGGAGCGGGTCCACGGACTCACCGCGGAGTACGACGGTTCCGACATCGACGTCCTCGTCCGGCCCGACGACGTCGCCGCCCGAGCGGCGGACGGCGACCCGAACGGCCGGGTGGTCAACCGGCGGTATCTCGGGCCGACCGTCCTCTACCGGATCGAGCTCGACAGCGGCGACACCATCGGCGCCATGCACAACCACGCGGCGGAGGTGCCGCTGGACGAACCGGTCCGTGTCGACCTCGCCGCCGACCACGACCTCGCGTGGTTCCCGCGTGGCCGCCGCCGGATGGCCGACGGCGGCCGGGACGGGTGAGGCGAGTCCCGCGAGGCGGGTCCGGCCGGGGCGTAGCCCCGCCCGCGGTGGGCAGGCTCGCGACGACGAGCCGCCCCGAGGACGATCGATGATGCCCGACGACGACCGGACGACGACCCGCCGTCCGAGCCGGGAGACGCTGCTGACCTTCGGCGTCGCGGCCCTCGCCGGGGCCGCCGTGTTCCTCGTCGCCGTCGAGCTGTTCCCCTACGGCTCGGCCAACCACGACGAAGGGGTCTACCTCCAGCAGGCCCACCTCCTGCTCGACGGGCAGTTCGGGTTCACGACCGACCACCCCGACGCGTTCCGCTGGTGGTTCTTCGTCGAGGACGGGCCCCGGCTCTACCCGAAGTACGCGCCGGTCCCGGCGGCCGCGTTCGCTCTCGGGGTGGCCGTCGGCCTCCCCCGGCTCGCGCTCGCTGGCGTCGGGTTCGGCATCGTCGCGCTCGTCGGCCTGCTGACCGCGGAGGGGTTCGACCGCCGGACGGGGGTCCTCGCGGCCGGTATCGTCGCGACCACGCCCCTGTTCCTCGTGAACACCGCGACGTTCCTCCCCTACGCGACGACGACGCTGCTGAACCTGCTGTTCGCGTACGGCTACGTCCGCACCGTCCGGACCGAGCGGCTCCGCCCGGCCGTGCTGGCGGGGACGAGCGTCGGGCTCGCCTTCTTCTCCCGGCCGTACACGGCCGTCCTGTTCGCGCTCCCGTTCGTCGTCCACGCGAGCTACGGGCTGCTCGCGCCGGCATTCCGCCGGGAACTGGTCGTTCTCCGGGGCCGACTGCTCCGGTACGGGACCGTCGCCGGCCTCGGCGCGGCCGGGGTCGGGGTGACGCTCGCGTACAACGCCGCGGTGACGGGCGACCCGTTCACGTTCCCCTACCAGGCGTTCGCCCCGCGGGACGGTCTCGGGTTCGGTACGCGCGAGATACTCGGCTACTCGCGGGACTACACCCCGGAACTCGCGCTCCGTGCGAACCGGCTCGTTCTCGAGGCGTTCGCGCGCAGGTGGTCGTTCGCGCCGCCGCTCGGGGTCGCCCTCGCGGTCCTCGGACTCGTCCTCACGGTCGGGCCCGGCGCGTCCCTGCTGGGGTCGCGCGCGACCGCGCGAGCGGACGACCGGGTCTACGACGCCCACGACGAGGCGCTACGGACCGTGTTCGCCGGCGTCGCCCTCAGCGTCGCCGTCGGGAACCTCCTCTTCTGGGGGAACCTCAACCTGCTCGGGGGGCTCTCGGACCCGACCGACGGCCTGATTTCGATCCTCGGGCCCTTCTACCACTTCGACCTCCTGTTCCCGGTCTCGGCGTTCGCGGCCGCCGGAGCGGTCCGCGTCTGGCGGGGCCTCCGGCGGGCCGCCCTCGGAGCCGACCGCTCGGCGACCGAGGTCCGTGTCGCGCTCGCGGTGGTCCTCGTCGCCGGCCTCGCCGTCTCCGGGGCCACGACGGCGGGGGCGCTCGACGACCCGGTCGAGCGGAGCGCCGTCTACACCGACCGGTACGAGCGGGTTTACGAGCCGCTCGAGGCACGTGCGGGTGGCGCGTGGCGCGGCGGTGCCCTGGGGAACGAACCCGCTTTCGAGGACGCGCTCGTGTTCGTCCCGTCGCCGTACGGCGAGTGGCTCGGCCACCCGTTCCAGTCGACGTGGAACGACGCGGGCCCGGACGGCGCGGCCGTCTACGCCCTCCCCGGGAGCCCCGAGCAGACGTTCGCGGTCCTCCGGTCGTACCCGGGGCGGTCCTACCACCGGTTCACCTACCGCGGGACGTGGACCCCCGATCCGAGCGGCGACGTGACGCCGGCCGTCCGGCGGCTCCGGCTCCGCGAGGGGGCGAGCCACGGAATCGCCACGACCGTCGGCGTCGTCGGGTCGCCCTCGACGGTCAGGCTGGTCGCCGGCGAGGCGGACGCGGCCGATTCGGCCGTGGCGGCCTACGACGTGACCGCCGAGCCGGGATCGAACCTCACCGTCGACTGGACGGTCGAACCGGGGCGCGCGGCGGTGACCGGCGACGGGTACGACCCCCGGGGGGACGGCGTCGTCCGGTTCGACGGGGCGACCCGGCTCGCGCTCGTGGTCACGTTCGTCCAGGAGGGCGGGGCGACGGTCAGCTACCGGCAGGAGCTGACGGTCCGGTCCGACGGCGACCGGGTCGAGCTCCTCTGGCCGCCGGAGACGCGGGTCTGCCGGCTCTCGTCGGACTGTGGCCACGAGGGGACGTACCTCCGCGGGCGCGGCGACTACCTCGACGGGGTCGTCGTCGAATCGAGCGCGAACACGAGCGGGTGAGGGCTCGGCGAAGGGGACCACCGGGTAGCCCGACGGGCCACAAGGCCCTTCATCCGAACGCCGCTGTCACCGCCCGATGTCAGGCCCTCCGGAGGACGGTCGTCCCGGCGTCTACGCGGAGCTGGCGGTACGTCCCGACTGCCCCGTCGCCGCCGTCGCCAGCGAGCTACCGCTCCGCGAGTTCGTCCCCGCCACCGGGTGCGGGCCACCGAGGTTGATCGTCGCGGGGTCGGCCGACGCGCCGGGCGAACGTGACGCCCTGGAGGTGGTGGCCCGGACCTGCGAGTCCGTCGTCTGCCGACCGACCGGGGAGGTCGAGTGCGACCACGACCGGTGCCCGGCCTGCGACCCCGGGGGGCTCCCGCTCGACCCGCTCGAGGTCCACTGGGAGGGCGGCGAACTCCGCCTCCGCGTCGCCGCCGAGGACGGGGACCGGGTGCGCCGCTGCGTCGACGCGATGAGCGAGGAGTTCTTGGTCGAACCGGTCCGCCTCTCGACGGGCGGCGGGGCCGGTGACCCGGACCCGACCCGCCGGGTCGTCCTGGACCTCGAGGAACTGACCGAGCGCCAGCGCGAACTCGCGCGGGCCGCGGCCGAGCGGGGCTACTTCGAGCCCGGCGGCCCGACCGCGGAGGCCGTGGCCGAGGAGCTCGAGATCACGAAATCGACGCTTTCGGAGCACCTCCGCGCGGTCCAGCGGGAGCTGTTCGACCAGCTGTTCTGAGTACCCACTGACACCGGGACGGGCGGCCGTCCTCCCGGCAGCCCGGGGGGCGCGCTAGTGTTCCTTTCACGGACTTGAACTCCCGAACTATTCGCCAGCAGCCCTACACACCGTACGGGCCTACCGTCGACTGGATCGATCATGACGACGAACGGCCACACTCGACGGCGCGTGCTGAAGTCGACCGGTGCGGTGCTGGGTGCCGCCGTCCTCGGTTCGACGCCCGCGGCAGCCGGGAACCACGAGGAGTGGACGGTCGAGGAGACGCCGACGGGCGATACGCTGTACGGCGTGAACTACACGACCGATGGCGCGTACGCGGTCGGTGCCGGCGGCGTCGTCATCGAACGAACCGAGGAGGGCTGGAAGAAGGCCCTCGACGGCGGACCCACGGGGAACGGGAACAGCCTCTACGGCTCGGACGTCATCGACGACGGGAGCGTCCTCTGGTTCGCCGGCTCCTCGGGCGCCATCGGCGAGTACGACGTCGAGTCGGGCGTGCTCACCGACCACTCGGCCCCGAACGATGTGACGAACAACTTCAACGGTATCGACGTCCGTGGCGAGAGCGGATCGGCGAACGTCTACGTCGCGGGCGACTCGGGGAAGATCTACTACTCGTTCGACGACGGCGAGACCGGGTCCTGGGGGAGCGTCACGCCCGGCAGCGGGTCGAACATCAACGCACTGGACTTCTTCGGTCCCCGGTCGGGCCACGCGGTCGACGGGAACAAGACGGTGTTCGTCACCGACGACGGATCGACGTACGACGAGCTCGGGATCGCCGACGCGAACGAGGACTTCTACGGCGTGGATTCCGACGGGGACGCGGACGTCACCGTGGTCGGCGGCGGCGGCACGGTCTACGAGTGGGACGGCTCGCAGTGGACCCGGACGGACCTCGGGGACGCCTCGCTCCGCGACGTCGAGGTCTCGAGGGACGAGGCCTACACCGTCGGGGGCGGCGGGAAGGTGTTCCGCCGCAGCGGCGGGACGTGGAGCCAGGAGGCCACCCCGACCGGGCAGAACCTGAAGGCCGTCGTCGACGGACCGACGCCGCTAGCAGTCGGCGCCGGCGGGACGGTCATCGCCCGGAAGTGACCGGTCCCGACCCCCGGGAGCAGGACGGAGCCGGGCGGTACCGTTCGTCCCGTCCGGACTCCCGGTAGAGAGGGAACCCGCCGGAGAGCTGCGGGACGGTCGGGTGGGGAGTGTGCCAGCAGTCCGTCCCGTGCGAGCGCGAGCGGACGGCCGTGGCGCTCGCCGGCCGGGGCCGGATCCGCTCAGATCCGGTCGAGTCCGCGTTCGAGGTCCCCGAGCAGGTCCTCCGTGTGCTCGATCCCGACGGACATCCGGACGAGCGACTCCGAGATCCCCATCTCCTCGCGGGTCCCCTCCTCGAGGTAGTGGTGGGTCATCGTCGGCACGTGGGCGATCAGCGACTCGACGCCGCCCAGGCTCACAGCCAGCCGGACGTGGTCGAGGCCCTCGAGGAACGCCGCGGCCTCGGGCTCCCCGCCGTCGATCTCGAAGGAGAGCATACCTCCGAACCCGTCCATCTGCTCCCTCGCGAGCCCGTGCTGTGGGTGGCTCTCGAGCCCGGGGTAGTGGACCGCATCGACCTCCGGGTGGGCCTCGAGGAACTCCGCGACGGCGATGGCGTTCCGCTCGTGGCGCTCCATCCGGGCCGGGAGGGTCTTCGTCCCCCGGAGGACCAGGTACGCGTCGAACGGCGAGAGCACCGACCCGGTGCCGTACTTCTGGACGAAGGTGGCCCGCTCGGCGATCTCCTCGTCGCTGGTGACGATGGCGCCGCCGAGCGAGTCCGAGTGGCCGTTGATGTACTTGGTCGTGCTGTGGACGACGACGTCGGCCCCCAGCTCCAGCGGCCGCTGGAAGTACGGGCTGGCGAACGTGTTGTCGACGCAGAAGGTGGCGCCGGCATCGTCAGCGATATCGGCGACGGCGCCGATGTCACAGAGCTTCATGAGCGGGTTCGTCGGGCTCTCGGCCCAGACCATCGCGGTCTCGTCGGTGACGGCCTCGGCGACGGCCGCCGTCGAGGTCGCGTCGACGTACTCGACGTCGACGCCGAAGCTCGGCGCGTAGAGTTCGTCGAAGAGCTTGCGGGTGCCGCCGTAGAGGTAGTTGAACGCGACGACGTGGTCGCCGGGCTCGAGCATCGACATCGCGATCGTGCCGATCGCGCCCATCCCCGCCGAGAGGGCGAGGGCCTGGTCGCCGCCCTCCAGCGACGCGAGTCGCTCCTCGAGGGCGGCTCGCGTCGGGTTCCCGCTCCGGGCGTAGGTGAACTCGGATCCGGCACCCATCCGGTCCTGGACGAACGTGCTCGCGAGGTGGACCGGCGAGACGACGTCGCCGTCGGCCTGACGCCGAGGATCTTCGCCTGCCGAGATCGTCCGCGTCTCGAAACGTGGTTCGGTTTCGTCGGACATGTGGGGTCCCCGGACGTTCGGTGGGGGGCACCTAATTCCCCGGGTATCCCGCCATCTCGTCACCTCCCCGGTCCCGACCGCAGCGTCCGATGCTCGTGTCCGGACACGGAGTCACGGTCGGGGTCGCCACGGGCCACCAGTGGACGGTTCGCGTCCTGCACTACGGTGAGCTCACCCGGCGAGTTCTGTATAGCAGTATGTGGTTTACGAGTCGTATCTCGGGCTGTAGTATGGATGTCATTTCCGCCGAAGGCGCTCGTCGACCGAGACCGAGACGATGCTCTTCGCGATCGCCAGCCCCCCGTGGAGGGGGTCGAGCGTGGTCTCCCCGGCCCGTTCGCGGTACTCGATGGGCTCCTCGCGGACCCGGTGGCCCCTCGCGAGC
>Ga0207797_1001160_pt1 | contig 19490 bp, 23 predicted proteins | sample PRCRCaboRojoPR_6_FD_187275 | JGI IMG/M metagenome (GOLD analysis project Ga0207797, IMG submission 187275) | Marine sediment microbial community from Cabo Rojo, Puerto Rico - PR CR 10% Liquid 1 (SPAdes) | ecosystem: Environmental > Aquatic > Marine > Coastal > Sediment | place: Cabo Rojo, Puerto...
GACCGGAGCGATGCGAGGGAAGGGATTTGAACCCTTGGACCTCTACAGGAGCGGATCTTGAGTCCGCCGCCGTTTCCAGGCTTGGCTACCCTCGCACGCACCCCGACCGTAGACGACCACCGTGGTTCAAGCCACCGATTTTCCGTCGTCGAGTCCGACGGACGAAACGTTTATGTTGTTTGGTAACGTACACCAAGGTCCGGAAGGAGTCACGGGGACTCACCGGGCGACCGGTTCGATCCGAACGGATCGGATCGGATGAGAGGTACAACCGAAGCCCCCGTAACAGGGGAACGAGGTACACGCCTCGACGGAGGACCGTAGCGACCCAAGATCCGACCGCCATGGTGGCGGAATGCGAAGGCCAAGTACCGGACTGCGTGTGAATGCGGTTCGGGAACCTGGGAAACCAGCACGGTCGTACGGGTCGTGGAAAACGTCTCCCGTCCGGGTCCAAACCGTGACTGCTCCTTTTTGCCGGCGCGACGCCGTGCGACCGATACGCACCGTGAATAGGCACACGTCGATCCGCCCACGGATAACGAAGTCCGGAACCCGTCGGACGGTCCGGAGTACGCTCGACGACGACTCGTGCCGACGGAGAGCCGAGGGCTTTTATCACTCGTCTCCCAAGGCCGGCTGGAATGTTCGACGACACGGGCCGACGCCGGTTTCTCCAACTCGCCGGAACGGGAACCGCCGCCTCACTCGCTGGTTGTAGCGCGCTGTCGGATCAGGAAGGCGGCGGTGGCGGCGAGGGAAGCGGGGAGACGGAGTCGGCGACGGTCACGCTCGCGGTCCAACCGGACCAACAGTCGCTCCAGGAAGTCCAATCGGAGATTCAGTCGCAGGTCCAGTCGGGCGAACTCGACCCGCGACAGGCACAGGCGGAGTTCCAGCGGCGGCGGACCGAACTCACGCGGAACGCGGTCGACACCTTCCGGAACCGGACGGGGAACGTCTCGGTCAGCGTCGACGACACCGTCGCGCAGTTCGGCGTGTTGCTCGTCTCGGGCGACCCGGCCGCGCTGATCGAGGCGCTCTCGTTCGAGGAAGTGAACGCGCTCTTGCCCGCGTCGACGTTCGATCAGGCGCAGGCCCAGGCGGGCACGTCGACGGCGACGGGGAACGAAACCGAGACGTCGACGGCGTAGTCGGCGTCGCTCAGGCACTCACGTCGCCCACGTCGGCGACGGCGGCCGCGATATCCTCACCCCACGCCAGTAACGACTCGTCGCCGCCGAAGGGCGCGACGACCTGCAACCCGAGCGGCAAGTTCCCGACGCGCCCACAGGGAACGGTAAGCGCCGGGACGCCGGCGTTGGTCCACGGCAGGTTCATGATCGGGTCACCGGTGTCGTCGATGCCTTCGGGCGCCGGGCCGGGAGCACCGGGCGACAGCAACAGATCCACGCCGGCCTCGCGAGCACGCTCTCCGACGCGTTCGCGCAGGTCGAGGCGATCCGCCCGCGCGGTGGCCAGTTCGTCGACGCTCACGTCGCGTCCCTCCTCGATCAGCGCGGTCGACTCGGGGGCGTAGTCGTCGCCGTACGCGTCGTACCACTCCGCGTGCGTGAGGGCGAACTCCGCCGCCGTCAGCGCGTCGTGGCTCGCGTTCACCTCGTCGACGTCGTCGAGCATCTCGACGCGCCGAACCTCGTAGCCCGCGTCCTCGAGTGCGTCGACGCCGGCCTCGACGCCGGCCCGGCCGGCGTCCGTCGCCTGCTCGGCGTACGGCCCCTCGACGACGCCGAGAGTCGGCTGATCGTCCGGGTCGACCGGCTCCCAGCCGTCACAGAGCGTGGCCGCCGCGCGGGCCGCCCCGGCGACGTCGGCGGTGAACGTGCCGACGTGGTCCACGGAGGGCGCGAAGGGAACGACGCCGTCGAGTGGGATGCGCCCGTAACTCGGCTTGAATCCGACGACGCCACAGAACGCCGCGGGACGGATGACCGAGCCGACGGTCTGGGAGCCGAGCGCGAGCGGACACATCCCCGCGGCGACGGCGGCGGCGGACCCGCTGGACGAGCCCCCGGGCGTGTGTTCGAGGTCGTTCGGGTTGCGGGTCTCCGGCGGGTCGAAGTACGCGAACTCGGTGGTGTGGGCCTTGCCGAAGGTGAGCGCGCCGGCGTCGTGAAGACGGGTGACCGCCGTCGACTCCGCGCCGGTGATGGTCGCCGGCGGCACCGACGATCCGGCTTCGGTTAGGAAGCCGTCGACGTGGAAGATGTCCTTGACGCCGACGGGAACCCCGAACAGCGACGGCCGACTCGCCGGGTCGTCGTAGCGGGCGTCGAGCGCCGTCGCCTCACGGATCAGTCGGTCACGGCGTCCCGGTTCGGGGAGAAAGGCAGTGACGTCGTCGTCGACGGCGTCGAGCCGGTCACACAGGTCGTCGACCACCGCCGTCGGCCGCCGGTCGCCCTCTCGGAGTGAGCGAGCGAGCGGCGCGAGTGGCTGCGGGTCCGAGTACATATCCACTCACCGGGTGCCCACGACGCATAATCCTTCGGGAGGAGGCGACCGACTACCGGGTCGGGGCGTCGGCGCCCGTCCGTCGTCCGGTCCCCGTGGCCGGACCGGCCAGTCGGTACAGGCCCCAGAGCCCGAGACCGCCAGTCCGGCGAGGACGAGACCGGTTCGGATGGCCGGGTCGACGCCGGGGTGGGCGAGTACCTCGCCCGCGGGCGAGGTGGGCGGCACCGCCCCAGCGGCTGCACGACGTATCTCAACGCCGCGTTCACCCTGCTCTTTATCCGACAGGTGTACGTGGGCTACGTGAGCGACACGGGCAAGGGGGCGGTCGGCGAGGGCGACGGTGAGGGCCACACCCACTAGCGGTTACGGCCCACGGGGAACCCCACCCGGTCGGGTCCGTCGTTGAACCGGTCGATGATCGCCCGGTAGAGGGTGTTTCGCGTCCGCGTCCCGCGGCGCGAGGCGACCGGCCGCCTCACTCCGCCGACCGCTCCGGCGTCCCCGTCCCGTCGAGCGAGAGGGGGTCGCCCTCCCAGTCGACGTCGAGACGGTGTCGGGAGAGGTACGGCGCGATGTCGGCCCGCGTGACCAGCCCCAGGTATCGACCGTCCGTTCGAGGTGGCTCTGTCGCCTCGCTGTCTTCCCGAGGCGGCTCTGTCGCCTCGCTGTCACCGGGCTTCGCCCGGTTACTCGTGGCGCGTTGCGCCACGCTGTCGACGACCGGAAGCCGAGCCACACCCGCGTCGCGCATCCGGTCGGCGGCGAGGCCGACCGGCGTGGTCGACTCGACGGTCACCACCGGCGACGACATGAAGGACTCGACCGTGGGGTTCGCACCCCCTTCGGCGACGACGGCGACGACGTCGGCTTCGGTCACGATTCCCGCGACAGCGTCGCCGTCGCTGACGACGAGGGCGTGCACGTCGGGCCGGCGGAGGTGACGCGCGGCCTCGACGGTCGTCGTGTCCGGCGGAACGGTCGGAGCGGCCTCGGTCATGACGGCGGAGACGGGAACGTCGATCATGGAACGGTAGTGACCCTGACAGTACAAATAAGTATTGTACGAAAGTTTAGTTATTTGCCTAATAGGAAAAGATACGTATGCATATACTGATCAGAAAAAGAAATTTTCTCCCATTATGAGCTCAAGATTACGTTGTATTCGATTCCTATAGTCGGCTAGCCGCCCCACGGCAGACGAGCGATCCGTCCCTCGGCGCTCCTCGACGATAGAAGATAGATAAGGCCGGCTGGAGAGGTCGAGGTATGGGCCCTCGACCTGCCCTCCAGCACGCACTGCTCGGGATCGGTGTCCTCTGTCTCCTCGCCGCCACCCTCGTCGGCGGCAGTGGGTCGGCCGACCCCGACTACGCCCACCACGTCGAGGTGGCCGGCGACGACACGCTCGCGTACGGCCTCGCCTACGACGAGACCGACGTGCTGGCGTACGAGAACCTCTCCGACCGGGGACAGCAGGTGTTCGACCGCGCCCGGACCGACTCGCCGTACGTCGTCGAGAACGAGTCGGCCACCGCGCCCGACTTCAGGTACACCAGCGACCACGTCGCCGTCGGAACGGGGCTCTACCCCGTCCGATACGAGGGGACGGTCTACTCGCTCCGGACCGAGCGAGAGAGCGCCGGGTTCAACGTCGCGGCGTCGTTCGCCCGCCTCGCGCTCCGGGGCCTCGGAATCCTCCTCGTCGTCGCGGGCGGCCTCCTCGCGGGCTGGCGGCGGTATCATAGGGGCGCGTCGTAGCGGTCGGTTCGTCCCGTCTCTCGGATCGAAAGTCGTGGCCGACGCTCTCGATGCATACTTAGTAACAACCAAATCCGTCAGCCGATCTAATAATGTTTAATTTATGCAATTCTATAGCCGCGCTCGCTGTAACTGAGAGGGAACTACCGCGTAGCAGTCGCCGTATTACGACACGTAGTGTCGGATAATAACAGCCCTTATCACCTACCAAATACGGCGTAGTATTGTGGTGAATTTACAAAATAATTCGGCAGGTCGGAGAGGGTCACTCATCAAGCTTCGGTGGCTGGCAGTCGCCTTGGTCGTCGTCACTGGCGTCCTGCACGTGTATGCTGGCGTCGTCGAGGGGCGGATGCCCGTTACACTCGCAGGCGTTGGCTACGCCGGAGCGCTCGTGCTCTTCTTCCTCGACTATCGGCGGCGACTACTCTACCTCGTCGGGATTCCGTATACGGCCGTCCAGATTCCGATCTGGCTCGTGGTCAAGTCGGAGTACGGAGTGGTCGACTACGTCGACAAGGCAGTTCAGGTCGTTTTGATCCTCGTGTTGATCTACCTCTATCTGAACACCCCGTCCGGGTCGACCGGTGACACGGCAACAGCCGCGGACTGAGCGGGCGAATTCACGGAGAGATACCGTGCTCAGTTATCTCGAAGCACCATGATTTTCACCCGGTTCACGCCGTCGAAGTCACGGAGTTGGTAGGCTAATTCTCGAACGCGTTCGCCGGCACCCTGGCAGAATAAGGACTCCAGACACCACTTCCCTTGGTGTGTGTGACTCGTGTTGAGAATCACGTCTTGATAGTCGTGTTGGACACCGTGGAGTTCCCCGATCACCTCGTGGTGGCGGTAGTCGAAGGCGACGAGTGCAATAACGTCCTCGCTGAGGTCTTCTAGTCGGGTATGCGACTCGATGTACTCCTGCATCGCCTCACGGACGGCCCGTGACCGATTGTCGAGCCCCTCGTCTTGCCAGACCTGATCGAACTCGTCGACGACGGCGTCCGGAATGTTGAAACTCGTTCGCATCGGATGCGATTCGGACTACTCGTACAAGAGTGCCGAGTACGAGTAGTCCTGAGTCGGCCGTCCCGACCATCAACCCTCGATTGGTGTCTCCCAGAGCAAGATACCCGTCGAGCCGACGACGAGGGCGACACCAGCCACAGCGAGCGCGAACAGTGGAGAGACGGCGTCGGAGACGACGCCGCTCCCGAGTTGGAACGGGACGACGGCGAGTCCGCTGACCATCGCCATCGCACTGAGTACGGTCGCCCGCCCCATCGTCTCGATGCGGTCGTTGATGTACTGGCCGGCGAACGACCGCGTCACGTCGGAGAGTCCGCGAACCAGCAGGAACGTCGGAAGCGCGAGCACCGGGACGAAGTACATCCCCACCAGTGCGCCACCGACGACGAAGGGTAGTCCCAGAAACCACGTCCGAAGCCCCAGACGGGCACGAATCGCACCGGTGTAGTAGCTCAGTCCCGCGCCGAAGAGACTGTACGCCGCGTAGAACCAGCCGAGCAGTGACGTCACCTGCGACTGCGGCAGACCGAGGTCGAGGACGACAGTCTCGAAGATCGGCTGGAGAAACACGAACACGAGGTACGTCACCGCCGCGTAGAGGACGTAGTAGTACAGCACGAACGACCGTATGGTACGCTGTGAAATCGTCCGCCGGATGATCGAGAGCGTCCGGCGAAAGTTCAACGCCGTGGTGTCGGTTCGTTCGTAGGTCTCTGGCTCGTCGACCGTCAGGAGAACGACCACGCCGATTGCCGTGACCGCGGCGGCGACGAACCACGGATACGACAGGTCGAGACGTCCAAGATAGCCCCCGGCTATCGCCGCCCCCGCGCCGATAGCCAGTGACACCGATTCGCCCCGTCCACGGACGTGCGCGAACTCGTCCTCCGAGAGGTCGTCCGTGAGCGTATCGTACAGCCACGCGTCTTCGCTTCCGGAGCGGAAGTTGTACCCCATCGACCAACAGACGTACAGGGCCGCGAGTGTCCAGAAGGAGCTGGAAAATCCGATTCCGAGCAGTGTGAGCGAGATGAGCGCAGTTCCAGTAAGGAGGCTGTTTCGCCGACCGACACGGTCGCCGATATAGCCCGTCGGAACCTCGCCAAACAGCGTCGTCAGATTGTAAATCGCCTCGAGAATGGCGATTTGCGTAAAGGTGAGCCCCTGCGCGAGAAAGAAGAGATACATGATCGGGCGGTAGAACTCGACCGCCTTGGTCGATTTGTAGAGATAATACTTCAGAACGCTCGCCGGAGGTAGATCGGCGGAGGCCCCGAATGGAACGGCCATACTGGCGATGGATATCCCGGCGGAATGGTCGTTGTGTTATGATCGATCTGGGATTTCGTAATACGGTCGGGCCGGGGCGTTGCCACGCCAGACCGGCGAGCCATCGATCCCGTCGGCTGTAAGTTCGTGGAGGGCGTCGGCGCTCCGGGGTGCCGACGCGCATCACACAGTTACGGCCGACAGTAGAGGGCCGCCGACCGACACGCTCAGTCGTCGCACGCCGCCGGCGTCGCCGTTCCCGTCACCCGCGTCTCGCGGCGGTGGAGCCACAGGGCGGCGACGACGGCGACTACGGCCGCGGCCGTCGCGATGCCGAACGCGACGCGGTAGCCGGCGACGGTGTAGACCCGTGCGCCGTTGATGACCTCGCCCGTCCAGTAGGCGTCGAGGACGGCGCCCATGACCGTCGGGAGCGTCGCCGCCCCGACGTAGCCGAGGCTGTTGATGACGCCGGTGACGGTGCCGGCGACGGCCGGTTCGTGGCGCTCCTTCCCGACGGTGAACACGAGGGAGACGCCGCCGTTGGCGAGGAGCGCGACGAACAGCGCCGCGCCGACGACGGGGAGGGGCGGGACGAGCGTCAGGGCGCCGTAGGCGAGCGCGAAGACGGCCGTCGTGGCGACGATGAGCTCCGTCCGCCAGCCGGTCCGGTCGGACAGGGCGCCGACGGCCGGCGAGCCGAGGACGAACCCGACGTTCCCGACGAGGACGTACGTCGACGCACGCGCCACCGAGATGCCGTAGGTGTCGGCGACGAAGGGGACCCCCCACAGGCCGAGGACGGTGAAGTTGACGCCGAGGACGACGAGGAGCAGGAGGCCCATCAGCCACGTCTCGACTTCGCCGAGGACCGTCCGCGTGTTGGCGGCGATGTCGGCGAGGGAGGCCGTCTCCTCGCCGTCGTCGCCGGTGTCGGGGCCGTGGACGCCGGTGACTGGCGTCGCCGGTCGGTCGCGGACCGCCCCCGCGATACCGACGGCGACGACGGCCGTCACCACCCCGGCCGCGAGGATGGCGAGCCGCCAACCCACGCGGTCGATGGCGAGCGCGAGCGGCGTCGTCGCGAGGATGCCGCCCGCGCCCGCCGCGGCGACGGTGTAGCCGGTCATGGTCGCGAACTCGTCCGGGCGGAACCAGTTCGCACAGAACCGCAAGGTAGCGATGTAGAGGACGCTCCCGCCGAGGCCGACGACCGCCCGCGCGAGGAAGGCGGAAAGCAGGGTGTCGCTCCGCGCGAACCAGAGGGCGCCGACGCTCAACACGGCCAGTCCCACGGCGCCGACCCACCGCGGCCCGTAGCGGTCGACGACGAGGCCCGCCGGCAACTGGAGCGCGGCGTAGATGTAGAAAAAGGAGGCGTGAAGCAGGCCGAGTTGGGAGCCGGTCGCGTCGAAGGTGCGGGCGAGCGAGTCGGCGAGGACGGCCGTCGCGGTCCGGTGGAAGTTGACGAACAGGAAACCGCCGGCGAGGAGGGTCCACAGAAGGGCACGCCGTTGTCGGACGGAGAGCGAGGCCATACACGTCGGTCCGCGGAGCGGCCTCAATAGCGTGTTGGAACCGGTTACGTAGGACGGCGATCCGACGACCGAAGGCGCGGGCCCGGCGGCATGGCGCGTTTGTGCGACGACGACCGCCACATCTCGGCGAGGTGATCGACCGTCTCGCGGTCGATGTCGGTCTCCGCGGCGACGTGGGTGGGCGACTGCCCCTCGTCGACGAGGCGCCGCAACACCGCGTCGACGGTTTCGTAGTCGGCACCGATCTCCCCTTCGTCCGTCTGTCCCGCCCACAGTTCGGCGGTGGGCGGTTTCTCGACGAAGCGCTCGTCGAGGTCGAGCGCCCGCGCGACGTCGGCAACCTCGGTCTTGTAGAGTTCCTTCATCGGCAGGACGTCGGCGGCCGCGTCGCCGTACTTCGTGACGTAGCCGAGCAGTCGCTCGGATCGGTTGCCGGTGCCGAGCACCAGCGCCTCCCGTTCGTTCGCGACGGCGTAGGTCAGGACCATCCGCGACCGGGCGCGCACGTTGCCGAGCGTGAGGCGCGACGGGTCGAACGGCAGTTGCTCGCCCACGGCGTCGACGACCGGTCGGATCGAGAACTCCTCGAACTCGATCCCGCGCTCGCGACAGAGCCCCCGCGCGTCGGCCATGTTGGCCGGGTCGTTCGGCCGGCCGGGCATGATCAGTCCCGTCACGGCGTCGGCGCCGACGGCCCGGACCGCGAGCGTCGTCGCCACCGCGGAGTCGAGGCCGCCGCTGACGCCGACGACGTAGCCCGCGGCGTCCGCCGACGCCAACTGCTCGGCGAGAAACGCCTCCATCCGCTGGATCGCCCAGGGGACGTCCATACTACTCGTTCAGGTGGGAAGCGGGAAAGGCGCTCCGGCCGTCGTGGCGTCGCGGACCGGGACGAGACGACGGGCGCGAAACGGGACGCGAAAGACGGTGGGGGCGGTCGACCTAGTGGAACGTTCGGCTCGCTTCGGTCTCCGTGCCGATGTCGAGTTCCTCGTTCGCGAAGCGCTTCTCGATCTCGCGGTAGCGCTCGCGCACGTCGTCGGTGACGCTCGCGGTCACCTCGTCGAGCGCCTGCTCGAAGTGGTCCATCGTGATGCGGACGTTGCCCACGGACTCGCCGATCTCCTCGGGCGAGACGCTGTGGATGAACTCGCGGCTGGCGGCCATCGAGGCCTCGCGGCAGACGGCCTCGATGTCGGCGCCGACGTAGTTGTCGGTTCGGCGGGCGAGGCTGTCGAGGTCCACGTCGTCCGCGAGCGGTTTGTCGCGGGTGTGGACGTCGAAGATGGCGCGCCGGGCCTCCTCGTCGGGGACGGGCACGTGGACGTGCCGGTCCAGCCGACCGGGGCGCAAGAGTGCGGAGTCGATGAGGTCGGGACGGTTCGAGGTGGCGATGACCACCACGTCCTCCAGCGTCTCCAGCCCGTCGAGTTCGGTCAGGAGCTGGGAGACGACGCGCTCGGAGACGCCCGAGTCGCCGGTGTTGCGGCCGCGCTCGGTCGCGATGGCGTCGATCTCGTCGAAGAAGATGACGGTCGGCGCGTTCTCGCGGGCCTTGCTGAAGATCTCGCGGACCCCCTTCTCGCTCTCCCCGACGTACTTATCGAGGAGTTCGGGCCCTTTCACCGAGATGAAGTTGGACTCGGCCTCGTTGGCGACGGCCTTGGCGAGCAAGGTCTTCCCAGTGCCGGGTGGGCCGTACATGAGGACGCCCTTCGCGGACTCCATGTCCATGGCCTCGAACACCTCGGGGTAGTCGAGCGGCCACTGGATGGTCTCGCGGAGGCGTTCTTTGGTGCCCTCCAGTCCACCCACGTCGTCCCACGTCACGTCGGGAACTTCGACGAACACCTCGCGGAGCGCGGAGGGCTCGATGCCCTTCATCGCCTCCTGGAAGTCCTCCTGGTCGACCTCCAGATTCTCGAGGATCTCGGCGTCGATCTCCTCCTCTTCGAGGTCGATCTGCGGGCGGATACGCCGGAGGGCGTTCATCGCGGCCTCCTTGGCGAGGCCCTCGATGTCGGCGCCGACGAAGCCGTGGGTAGACTCCGCGAAGCCCTCGATGTCCACGTCGTCCGCGAGCGGCATGTTGCGGGTGTGGACCTGCAGGATCTCGCGGCGGCCGTCGCGGTCGGGGACGCCGATCTCGATCTCGCGGTCGAACCGGCCGCCACGGCGGAGCGCGGGGTCGATGGCGTCGACGCGGTTGGTCGCGCCGATGACCACGACCTCCCCCCGCTCCTCCAGTCCGTCCATCAGCGAGAGCAACTGCGCGACGACGCGGCGCTCCACGTCGCCGCCGGCCTCGCCGCGCTTGGGCGCGATGGAGTCGAGTTCGTCGATGAAGACGATGGCGGGGGCGTTCTCCTCGGCCTCCTCGAACGCCTCCCGGAGTTGCTCCTCGCTCTCGCCGTAGTACTTCGACATGATCTCCGGCCCACTGATGGTGTGGAAGTGGGCGTCGATTTCGTTGGCGACGGCCTTGGCGATGAGCGTCTTCCCGGTGCCGGGCGGGCCGTGCAGGAGCACGCCCTTGGGCGGGTCGATGCCGAGGCGCCGGAACAGTTCGGGGTGGCGCATCGGCAGTTCGATCATCTCACGGACCTGTTCGAGTTCGCGGTCGAGGCCGCCGATGTCCTCGTAGGTCACGTCGGGCGTCTCGGGGCGGGCCTCTCCGCCCGTCTCCCGGATCTGTTCGGCGGGCTTCTCGCTCACCGTGATCTCGGTCGAGTCGGTGACGACGACGGTCCCCGAGGGCGTCGTGTCCGCGACCTTCAGCGGGAGCGCCTGACTCTGTCGGCCGCTCATGAAGCCGAAGCCGAAGGGGACGCGGAGGGTCTGTCCCTTCGTGAGCGGCTTGTCGGTCAGCTTGTCACGGAGGTAGTGGCCGATGTCCCCCCGGATGCCGATCTGCTGGGGGAGCGCGACCGTCACCCGCTCGGCCTGTTGCACGTCCGCCTTCTCGACTTCGACGCGGTCGTCGATGCCGACGTTCGCCTGCTGGCGGAGTTGGCCGTCGACGCGGATGACGCCCGTGCCCTGGTCCTCGGGGTGACCGGGCCAGACGCGCGCGATGGCGGTTCCCTCTTTGCCCTCGATGCGGATGTAGTCGCCGACCTCTAGCCCCATCTCCGCGACTGCGGCGCGGTCGATGGCGGCCAGTCCGCGGCCGGCGTCTTTCTGTTTCAGTGGTTTGACGACGAGCTTCATTGGGTTCCCCTCAGCACGAGTACGCCGTTGTTCGTGTCAACACTTTCGACCGAACCCGGAAGATCGAACTCCATCGACGTCTCCCCGTCGACGAGGACGATGACCGTCTCGCCGACGACGTCGACGTCGACGTGGTCCTCGCCGACGCGGAGGTCCGCGGCGATCACCCACTCGTCGTCGTAGTCGTACCGGCGGACGAACCGCTCGTCCTCACCGGCGTATTGCTGTCTCACCATGTCAATTCCTAACCCCAAGTTAGCTATCTAAATATATAAATCTTTCCTCGACGAATCGCAGTACGGGGCGGGGTCGGTCGATTCTCCGCCACATTGCGGTTCAGGACTCGCACGGAGCGTCGGTCGGCTTTATACCCTTCCCCCCGCTACCGACCGTATGGAGACGGTAACGCACCACGGACGGGCAACGACGTACCGCCGCCACGACCGCGGCGGTGACGGCGACCCGATCCTGTTCGTCCACGGGAGCGGGGGATCGCACGCGGTCTGGAAGTCCCAGGCTCGACTCGCCGACGACCGACCGGTGATCACCCTCGACCTGAGCGGCCACGGAGGGAGCGACGACGTGGCGGCCGAACCGGGTTACGAGACGCTCTCGGCCTACGTCGACGACGCCCTCGCCGTCGTCGAGGCGACGGGCGCGCGGGTTCTCTGTGGCAACTCGCTAGGTGGGGCGGTCGTCGTGACCCTCGTGCTCGAACGCGACGTCGACCTGTCGGGGCTGATCCTCGCGGGGACGGGGGCCAAACTCGCCGTCCTCGACGACCTGCTCCGGTGGCTCCGAACCGACTTCGAGCGGGCTATCGAGTTCCTCCACGGCCCGGATCGACTCTTTCACGACCCCGACGACCGACTGGTCGACGCGTCGAGCGAGATGTTCCACGCGTCGGGGCGGGCCGTCACCGAACGCGACTTCCGAACCGCCCACGAGTTCGACGTGCGCGGCCGCCTCGGCGACGTCGACGTCCCCACGCTCGCCGTCGTCGGCGAGTACGACGCGCTCACGCCGCCGTGGTATCACGAAGCGCTCGCCGAACGCATCCCCGACGCCGAGTGGACGACGATAGACGACGCCGCCCACCTCGCCATGCTGGAGCGCCCCGAGGCGTTCAACGAGGCCGTGTCGTCGTTTCTGGACGGCTGAGCGGGATCGTCACACATTACCCGCTCGGCGCCAATCTACACGGCGTGCCACACCGCGTCGAGCGAACCGACCCCGACGGCGTCGACTTCGGGTGGGTGATGCAGGTGACGTTCGTCGTCACCATCGTCGCCGGCGCACCCCTCGTCGCCGCCCTCTCGACGTTCGTGACGCTCCCGACGTGGGGCGCGCGCGCCGCCTTCGCGGTCCGCGTCGGCGCCCTCGTCTGGTTCGTCACCGCGCTCCTCGCCTACGCGTACGCGAGACGAGCGACGACCGCGTAGTCGGAACCTCTTTGCCGCCGACACGACACCTCCAGGTATGATCGACGAGACCATCGAGGAGATTCGCCGGATGCAGACCCACAGTTCGTCGGTGGTCGCGGTGAAAGCCACCGAGTCCCTCGCCGAACTCCTCGATAGGGACTACCGGAACGTCGAGGAGTACGAACGTGACCTCGAACGCAACGCGGGGGCGCTCCGTCGAGCCAACTCCTCGCACGCCTCCCTCCACAAGGCGATGCGGGAGGTCGTCGACGGCGTCCTCGGCGAGGCCGACACCGTCGAGGCGGCGAAATCGCGAACCCGCGAGGTGATCGACCGGATCGTCGAGGAGATCGAGACGGGTAAACACCGGGCGGCCGCCCGCGCCGCGACCACGTTCGAGGACGGCGAGACCTTCCTCACCCACGACTTCTCGACGACGCTCCTGGAAGCGGTCGAGGTGGCGGCGGCCGAGGGCTGTCACCTCACCGCCTACGCCACCGAGGCGCGGCCGCGATATCTCGGGCGCAAGACCGCGCGCCGCCTCGCGGAGATGGATCGCGTCGATCCACACCTCCTCGTCGACAGCGCCGCCGGCCACGTCCTCGACCGCTGTGACCGCGTCGTCGTCGGGATGACCTGCATCGTCGGCGACACGCTCTACAACCGCGTCGGTACCTTCCCGCTCGTCGCCGCCGCCAACGTCGCCGACGTCCCCGTCACCGTCGTGGGGTCGGAGTCGAAGATCGTCCAGAGCGACTTCGTCTTCGAGAACGAGGAGCGCGAACCCGCCGAGGTGATCCGCGAACCGGTCGAAGGGGTCACGATAGAGAACCCCGCGTACGACGCGACGCCGATGGACCTGATCGACAGCGTGGTGACCGATCAGGACCAGTTCGTGCCCTGACGCCTACCGCCGGATCAACTCCGAGAGCCGGTCACGCAGGCGCTCGTCGGGGCCGAGACGGAGGTAGTACGCGTCGCCGTCGTCCTCGTAGTACCGCTCGATCCGGCGCTTGATCTCGAAGCCGACCGACTCGTAGAAGGCGAGCGCCCGTTCGTTCGTCGCCCGTGCGTGACAGGTGACTGTCCGGTGTTCCTCCGCGACTTCCGCGACGAGTCGCCGCCCGAACCCCTCGCCGCGACGCTCGGGCGAGACGGCGAGAAAGAGGATGTAGCCGTCGCGTCGCACCGTCGCGAAGCCGACGAGGTCGTCGTCGAGATAGAGGAGGTGCGTCGTCGCGCGACGGTAGGCGTCCATGAAGAAACGCTTGCGCTGTTTGAGCACCCCCTCCTCCCGACGGATGCGTTCTTTGAGTTCCCAGGCCTCGTCGGCGTGATCCGTCGCGCCGGGGCCATCGACGCGTTTCTCGACGGTGACGCTCACTACCGCAGGTCTAGCGTGGCCGTACAATATAACTTCACCGTCGCCGACCATCCTCGCCGACTCCTCCGGGACCAACGGTTTTCACGGTCCGCCCCGTCTCCGACGCCATGAGCTACGAACTCCGTCCCCACACCGCCGACGTGGCCGTCGCGGCGACCGGCGCGGACCTCGGCGAGGCGTTCGCCGCCGCCGCGGACGGCCTCGCGGCCGCGACGTGCGACCGGATCCCGGACACCGGCGAGCGCTTCTCCCTCACCGTCCGCGCCGAGAGCCTCGAAGCCCTCCTCTTCGACTACCTCGACCAACTCATCTACGAACGCGACGTGCGCGGGGTCCTCCCCGTCGGCAACGAGGCGACGGTCCACGAGGACGGCGAGGAGTGGGTGGTCGAGGCGAGCGCCCGCGGCGTCCCCTTTGCCGACGTGACCGCCCGCGACGTGAAGGCCGTGACGTACTCCGAGATGCGCGTCGAGGAGACCGACGAGGGCTGGGAGGCGTACGTCGTGCTGGACGTGTAGTAACGTATTCCCGCGTCGGTCACGTCGTGTCGACTATGACCACACGCGAGTTCGACGGCATCCAGCTCGAACGAGTCCGGGAGTTCGTCTGGGAGATGCCACGCGAGGGCGACATGCGCGTCCCTGCGCGGGTGCTGGCGAGCGAGGCGCTGCTCGACGAAATCGGCGAGGACAAGACGCTCCAGCAGTTGCGGAACGCGACGCATCTGCCGGGCATCACCGGCCACGCCATCTGCATGCCCGACGGCCACCAGGGCTACGGCTTCCCCGTCGGCGGCGTGGGGGCGACGGACACGGAGGACGGCTGTATCTCGCCCGGTTCGGTGGGGTACGACATCAACTGCTTGCCCGGCGACACGGACGTGCGACTCTCGTTCGGACGCAGGCTGTCGCTCGAGTCGCTCAGGGAGCGGTTCGAAACCGAGCGTGCCGCCGTCGCAACGGGTGACGAACTGACCGCGTCCGACATCCGGCTGTTCACCGAATCAGGTCCCAAGCCCGTGTTCGAACTCGAAACGAAGACCGGAAGGCGGATCGAAGCGACCGCCGATCACGAGTTCGAAACGCCGGACGGGATGGTTACCGTCGAGGACTTGGGACCGGGCGACTCGGTGTACGTCCAGCCGTTCGAAGGTTTCGAACACGACGACCCGGACGAGTTTACCGTCCTCTCAGAGGACGACTTCGCGGACGACGACCCACAGCTTCGACGAGTCCTGAAAGATAGGGGGCTTCTCCCACTTCGGTCAACCGACGAGACGTTCAACCGACTGCTGAAAGTCGTCGGCTTCCTGCTCGGGGATGGATCGTACGGCGGGCCGGGACAGACGTGGTTCTACGGCGAACCGGAGGAGCTAGCGGAGATTCGTGCGGATATCCGTGCAATCGGATTTACCCCGTCGAAAATTTACGAACGCGACCGGAACCACGATATCGACGGGAAGACGTTCGAGCGGACCGAATATAGCTTCAAGACGTCCTCGAAGGCGTTGCGCCGCGTGTTCGTGGAACTCGGCGTTCCGGAAGGGCCGAAAGTCGAGTCCGGATTCACGACACCCGACTACCTCCACCGCCTAACCGACTGGCAGCGGGCGCTCTTCTATTCGGCATACTTCGGCGCCGAGATGAACACACCAGCAGCGCAACACGACAAGAACCTCTACTGTCCGAAAGTGTCCCAGACCAGAACGGTCGGCACGAGGGCAGCAGGCCGAACGTTCATGGAGGATATGGCAGCGTTCCTCGACGACGTCGGCATCGAGACGAACGAGATAGAGGAGTTCGAGACGGATTCGAACCGGACGTCACCGACGGTTCGTTTCCGATTGGGGATCAAAAACGACACCGAGAACCTCCTAAAATTCTTCACTCGTATCGGGTACCGGTACCATCCCAAAAAACAGCGACGGGCGATGCAAGCCGTCCAGTACCTCCGAACGAAGGAGCGCGAGATCGTCCGACGCGAACGGATCGCCGACGAAGCCGAAGCGCTCGCAGATGGAGGGACGGACGTCTCCGATATCAAGCAACGATTCGATATCAACGGCCGGTTCGTCGAGCGGAGTATCTGGAGTGGGCGGACGGGGCGCCCGCGCCCAGGCGATGACTTCCCGGGGTTCGAGGAGTTCTGCGAGACGGTCGACGTGCGAGCGGACGGCGCCATCGAAACCGAGATCGAAGCGATCCGAGAAGCCGGTTCGAAGCCGGTCTACGACATCGGCGTGACCCACGACGCGCACACGTTCCTTGCAAACGGGTTCGTCGTCTCGAACTGCGGTGTCAGAATGGTGAAGACGAACCTCACCTACGACGACGTGCAGGGTCGCGAGGAGGAACTCGTGAACGCCCTGTTCGCGAACATCCCGTCGGGCCTCGGCGGCGGCGGCATCGTCGAGGGTGACATCGACACCGTGGAAGCGGTCCTCTCCCGCGGCGTCGACTGGGCGCTCGAAGAAGGCTGGGCCGTCGAGGACGACCTGACACACTGCGAGGACGAGGGCTACCGACCCGACGCCGACCCGAGCGCCGTCTCCCAGAAGGCGAAGGATCGCGGCAAGAACCAGTTGGGTAGCCTCGGCAGCGGCAACCACTTCCTCGAAGTCCAGCGGGTAACCGACGTCTACCGCGACGACGTGGCCGACGCCTACGGTCTCGAACCCGACCAGATCGTCGTCCTCATCCACTGCGGGAGCCGTGGACTGGGCCATCAGACCTGCACCGACTACCTGCGAAAGATCGAGAAGCGACACGGTGATCTGCTGGCCGAACTGCCCGACAAGGAACTCGCGGCCGCCCCCGCGGGCTCCGAGTTGGCCGAGGAGTACTACGGCGCGATGTGTGCCTGCATCAACTTCGCGTGGGTGAACCGTCAACTCATCATGCACCGCGTCCGGCAGGTGTTCGCGCGGGTCTTCGACCGCTCGTGGGAGTCGATGGACATGCACCTGCTGTACGACGTGGCGCACAACATCGCCAAAAAGGAGGATCACAACGTGGCGGGAGAGGAACGCGAACTGTACGTCCACCGGAAGGGCGCGACGCGGGCGTTCCCGGCCGGCCATCCCGAGGTGCCGGCGGCCTACCGCGACGTGGGCCAACCCATCATCATCCCCGGGAGCATGGGCGCGGGGAGCTACGTCCTCCGGGGCGGCGAGGCGTCGATGGGGCTCACCTTCGGCTCCACCGCCCACGGCGCCGGGCGGCTGATGAGCCGAACGCAGGCGAAAAAGGAGTACTGGGGCGAGACGGTGCGGGACGAACTCCGGGAGCAACAGCACGTCTACGTCAAGGCCCAGAGCGGCGCGACGGTGGCCGAGGAGGCGCCCGGCGTCTACAAGGACGTAGACGAGGTAGTGCGCGTCTCCGACGCCCTCGGTATCGGCGACAAGGTGGCGCGGACGTATCCGGTCTGTAACATCAAGGGTTAGCGCTCGTCGTCCCCACCCGCTCGCGCCTCGCCCTCGCGTGTCGTCGCAGCACGCCGATCCTCGCGCCGCCGGTACGCGAAGTAGACGAGCGCCGCGACACCGAGCAACGTGAGCGTGAGGCCGTCCTCGGGGACGGCGCCCGCCCAGACGGACCGAAGCAGGTCGGCGAGGCCGAGCGCGAGCAACAGGAGGCCCGCGGCGAGCAGCCACGTCCCCGATTCCCGTTCCGCGGCGTACTGTCCGGTCTCGATGAGTTTCATCTCCTTGCGGTGTTCGGTGTAGAGGATGGCACCGAAGAAAGCGAGGGCGGTGAGAAAGACGATGCCGACGACGGCGAGGCCGACGACGCCTTCGCCGGGGAACTGGAGCGGGACCATACGGCCGCTACGACCCGTCGACCGATAAAGCGGTCGTCGGGCCGGTCAGGGGCCGATCCGAACGTACTCGCTCTCGGGGACGGGTTCGACCTCCTCGCCGTCCTCGTAGCGGACGTAACTCAGGTAGAACGGCTCGCCACAGCCGGATTCGTCGTCGTCGCGGAGGGTGCCGTCCTCGCCACAGACGAAGCGGACGCCGTCGGCGGCCTCCACGTCCCCGTCGGCGTCGACGTACGTCCACCCTTCGAGCGGATAGGGCGTCACCGAGCGGTCGGCGAGGTAGCCCTCGCGTTCGAGTTCGACGATGGCCTCACACCGGGGACAGTAGTAGGTGACGGGGTAGGTCATGGAAGCCGTAGGGGCGAGACGAACTTATACCCATCACCGGACGACCGTCACCGGCACCGGCGACCGGCGGACGACCTTCTCGGCGACGTTGCCGACGAACAGGCGTTCGGACAGCGTACCGCTGTGACTGCCGATCACGACGACGTCGAAGTCGTCGGCGGCGGCGACGATGATCCGTGCGGGGTGGCCGACCCGCACGTCGGTCGTGACGTCGGCGTCGTACTCGGCGGCGATAGCGCGGGCGCGGTCCAGCGCCTCGCTCGCTCGCTCCGTCGCGGCTTCCTCGAAATCGTCGGAGAGCGCGAGGTCCGCCGCGGCGCCCATCATGGGCGACGGTCCGCCGCTGACGTGGAGGACCGTGATATCGGCGTCGGGGAAGGCGTCTAGCGCGTGGCGGAGCGCGCGCATCGCCATCTCGGAGTCGTCCACCGGGACGAGAACGCGAGAAACCATGGCGAACCGTTCGACCGACACGGGGATAAGCGCTCGGATGGGGACGACCGACGACGTGCCAGTCCCGTCGGTGCCGCGAAAGATATTGCAGTGACAGTACACGACCAGTGCGCCTCGACCGGAGCGGTCGTTCAGTCGCCCGCCGGTTCCGCCGCGTCCGCCCCCGTCGACGCTCCGCACCCGGGGAGGAAACGTTCGGCCGGGCAGAAGTCGGTGAAGCTACTCTGTACGAGGTTGAGTCCGGCGAACGCCGAAACCGCCAGGAACCACGAACTGACGAAGGTGCCGAGTATCAATCCGAGGAGCACGACTGACCCGCCGAGACGCCGGACCTGAAAGTGACATGCATCGCTCATACGATAGTTTGTATATTGCACAATACTAAAACTCTGTCGGCACGGTCGTCGCGTCCCCGAAACGAGGACTGACGGCCGGGAAACGGCCGCTCGACCTTCGGTACGTTTATTATTCCGACCCGCACGCTTTGTTGGCATGGGCGGACGACCCCTCGACGTGCTGGAGGCCTCGTTGGACGAGGACGTGACGGTACATCTCAAGGACGGCCGGGCGTTTCACGGCATCCTCGCCGGCTACGACCAGCACATGAACGTCGTACTCGAACCGGTCGACGAGGTCGAGGAGCACATCCTCGGCGAACCGGAGATCGAGTCGGTCGACAACACAACCATTATACGCGGCGACAACGTCGTGACGATAAGTACATGACGGGAGCCGGAACGCCGAGTCAGGGCAAGAAGAACAAGACGACCCACG
>Ga0207797_1001161_pt1 | contig 19453 bp, 22 predicted proteins | sample PRCRCaboRojoPR_6_FD_187275 | JGI IMG/M metagenome (GOLD analysis project Ga0207797, IMG submission 187275) | Marine sediment microbial community from Cabo Rojo, Puerto Rico - PR CR 10% Liquid 1 (SPAdes) | ecosystem: Environmental > Aquatic > Marine > Coastal > Sediment | place: Cabo Rojo, Puerto...
GACGAGCATCAAAATAGATAGGGTCTTCTTAGACATGTGTCTTCACTCCTTGTTAAGTAATGTTTTGTTGAGCTTCCCCGCGTTTTTTCTCCTCGATACGGGAAATACAGGAAAAGGCAATTCGTATCAAAATTCTTCTCTGTGTCTTTCACCTCCTTTTAACAATCATATCATGTCTACCATGGATATGTATGCCATTCAAAATTATCCTTTTAAGCCACTGCGGGCGATACTCTCTGTGAACTGCTTCTGCGTGAAAAAGTAAATGATCAAGATAGGGATAATTGTGATGAACGCACCCGCCATCATCAGATTCAATTCCTGTCCCGCCTCATCCACGAAATTGTTTAGACCTACAGCGATCGGCCGCCATTCCGGCGAGTTGGTGACCAGCAGGGGCCAGGCTAAAGCGTTCCAGGAGCCAATAAAGGACAGGACAACGATGACCATCAGGGGCGCTGTGGAAAGCGGCAGAACCACCGTCCAAAGGAAGCGCAGATGTCCTGCCCCGTCGATGCGGGCGGAGTCCCAGAGCTCATCTGGGATCTGGGCAAAGAACTGTTTCAAGAGGAAGATGGAGAAGACATTGCCCATGAAGGGGATGGTCAGGGCCGGCCAATTGTTGATCCATTTGATAGGCCCAATCCGCCCCAACCAGGTCACCGTCAGGAAATTGGGGATAATGATCACCATGGCCGGGATCATCATCGTGCTCAACATGACCGTGAAAATAAGGTCCCGGCCCGGGAAATCGATCCGCGCAAAGGCATAGGCTGCCAGGACGCTGAACGTGACCTGGCCCACCAGGGTAATGCTTGTGATGATCACGCTGTTAATGAAATATTCAGAGAATTGGGCTTCCCGCCAGGCGTTGAGATAATTTTCAAAATGCAGTGAGGAGGGAAACCAGCGTATGCTCAAAGACTCCCCCAGACTCATCAGGGAGGTGGAAATCATCCATACAAAGGGCGTGATGGCGATCACAACCCCCAGCAGTAAAAACAAGTACGTGATCAGTTTTTGGATGACATCCCGGAATTGATCGAAAAACGTCGCTGCCGAATCTGTTTTTGACGCGCGAAATAACTTGACTTTAGCCATAAAAAACCCTTGACCCTTGGACCCGCTGGTTTATGAACGTCAGACTCAAAATGATCGCAAAAAGCACAAAAGCCAACGCGGAAGCGTACCCGTAGCGCAGCTTTTCGAAAAACTCACTGAAGATGACCACACTGAAGGTATCCGTTGTCCCCAAAGCGGACGCTTCCCTCATCACCCAGATGTGGCTGAAGGCTTTAAACGTGCCGATGATGGCGATCAGGGAAAGGAAATACGTCGTGGGAGAGAGCAGAGGGAAAATAATAAACCGGAACTTCTCCCACGGCCCCGCCCCATCGATCTCCGCCGCTTCAATCAGGGGTGTGGATATATTCCCTAAACCGGCCAGGTAGATCACCGTATCGTAGCCGACATAGGTCCAGATGGAAAAAATCATGATCACCACCAGGGCCAGACTCGGTCCCCCAGCCCAGGGGGGCAGAGTCACACCTACTGTTTCAGCCAGCATGGAAAAAACACCTTGAGGTTCCCTTATCCACTGCTGGGGTTCCATACCCAGTTTCAAGAACAATTGATTCATGGGTGCCTGGTAGCGGTTGGAAAACAGCTGCCGGAAAATGGCAGCGCTGGCCACGGTTGGTGTCACATAAGGCAGGAAATACAGCATCCGGAAAATATCTGAACCCCACAAGTTTTGAAACAGTAAAATAGCCAGGAACATGGAAAACGCAAGTTGGAAAGGGACCGTGCCCAAAGAATAGAATACGGTCACCTTGAGCCCTGTCCACATATCTTCATCACCCGCAGCGATCACAGTCGGCAGCTCGCCAATCAGCAACCAGGCCCCGACCATCAGGCTGATGGCTGCCAGGATCCTCCACACAAATGAGAAGGTCTTGGTCTGATGGGTCGCGCTTTTCCACAGAAACCAGGACGCAACCAGGAGCAGCACCCCTGCTGTGAGGGTGGTCACTTGAACCCAGATACCCGGATCCTCTCCAGCTGCCACCGCCTCCCGGTATACAGACTGGATGCTCTGGACATTGATCCATAACAACCCCAAACCAACTGGTACAATAATCCAGATAAGCGTAAAATGCAGGATCTGGGAAAAGCGTCTGCTGGAGCGAATCAAATACAGGAGAAGGATCAAAAGGAGAATGGAGGCTGCAAAAAGGAACAGAAACAATCGCCAGGCCCCCAGCACGCCCGGTGTAAAGAAAGCCTCCCTCAACAGCCGTGCAAACAATTCTCGGGTTTTCTCTTTGCCCCAGATTTTATCAGCGATGGCAAGGATTTCAGGAAGAAGGAGAATGGTCCAGCGTACAAATGCCAGGATGGTGGCGCTGAATAAGGCCCCAGGGAAGAGCATTAACCAGTCCTTCCGAACCCCCTCCTCCTTGATGATTTTGACAATCCTTCGTAATAACAAATAGCCGCCCACTAAGGCCGCCGCGGCTAACCCGAAGAGGAGGACATGGGCTAAATTACCGAGGGCTTTACGATAATGTGTTAACCCCAGATAGTTCCCTTGTTTGATGCGCCATTTGTGTAAACTAACATAGAGTGCAAAACCGACAGGAAAGATGCCAAAAAGGAAGATCAATAAAGTCGCCGGGGCAATCATCAGATAAGCGGTGATATATTCCCGAATCTTCCGAATTTGCCGCCCGGAGAGAAAGTTCAAGTTCAATGAAAGCCTCCTTTTCATTCTCTTCGTCGCTGACTATTATAACAAAGAACAACCCTCTTTTGACGAATTAAGGATAAAAAAATGACCAACCAAAGCCGGTCAGAAGGACAAGCGGACCTAACAGCTGAAAACCTGCAATCTCATCTCGGACCGGATTTCACTCTTCCCCAATATGAAGGGAAATCCATCGTCAATATCCCTGACAGCATCTGCCGCTGGTTTGATATCCCAGGATTTGGCATAGGACCGCTGCAGGATGCTTACATTTCACCCATACCTGCTCCTCTGAAACGTGTGGTGCTGGTCATCGTGGACGCTGTTTCGTACCAGCATTTCCAGCGCTGGACCCAGGAGCGCAAACCTGCCTTCTGGAAGCCGCTGCTGCGTGCGGGAAACCTGTCCCCCATCACATCCATCTGCCCCAGCACCACCTGCGCTGCCATGTCCTCCATCTGGACCGGGCAGCCTGCCTGCCGCCACGGCGTCTCCGGATACGAGATGTGGATGAAGGAATACAATATGGCTGTGAACATGATCGTCCACGGCCCAACCACATTCCACCAAGGCGGGGGGACTTTGAGACAAACCGGATTCGACCCTGTAACTTTTCTCCCCCTTCCCACTCTGGGAACCCATTTAAAAGCGCACGACATCGCAGCCCATGCCTTTCAGCACTACTCCATCCTCAACTCAGGCCTCTCCCAGACCTTTCTGCATGACGTCACCTTGCACGGAATCAACACCCCGGCGGACATGTGGGTCAGCGTATGTGACCTCTTAGAATCCCAACCTGGCAAACGGATGTTCATCACCGCCTACTGGGGAGCGGTGGATGGCTACTTCCACCGCTTTGGAACGGAGGATGAAAGGCCAGCGATTGAATTTGAGAGTTTTACAAATCATCTCCAATCCCAATGCCTGGAAAAACTCAGCTCCGCGGCTAAAGAGGATACCCTCCTCATTCTCACCGCGGACCACGGACAAATCTCAACCCCTGCCAACCCCGATTTCCACCTCAAAAATTATCCTGATCTGACAGACATGCTCCATATCATGCCCACCGGGGAGAACCGCCTGGCCTACTTTCACGTCCGTCCCGGAGACCTCCAGAACACAAAGGATTGCATAGAGGAACATTGGCCGGATCAATTCCACTGTTACCCATCTGAAGACCTGAGCAAAGCAGGGTTGTTTGGACCAGGACCGCATCATCCCCGCTGGCTCAGCCGGGTGGGGGATTTGACATTGATCGCAAAAAACGACGCCTATCTGTGGTGGTCGCGCGATGAAAACGACATGATGGGCAGGCATGGAGGACTCTCCAACCAAGAAATGACTGTCCCCTTCCTGACCCTCCCCCTTTAAATAGATTGAGGCAAGGTTCCCTTGCCTCAATACACATATTTTTGAATTTGAAAAAAATACTCTAACCCCGCTGAAATGTGCCCCACGAGGTCCTATCTCACTGCAGGAAATTCCAGGGATTCACTTTCGTCCCATTGTAGATCATCTCAAAGTGCAGGTGGGGGCCGGTGGATTTACCCGTGGTCCCCAAGCCGCCGATCGTCTGTCCCTGGTTCACACCCTGGCCGCAAACCACGCTGATCGAGTTCAAGTGGGCATATAACGTTTGCCAACCGTTCCCGTGATCAATGACCACAAGGTTGCCGTACCCATAAATGCTCCAACCAGAATAGACCACCACACCGTTGTCAGAAGCCCAGACGGAATTCCCGATATCCCCCGCAATATCGATGGCCGGGTGGTTCGCAGAGGGATTGTAATCATAACCCGAAAGCCACCGCTCAACGGTGGGCCAAATGAATACACCCACACCCACAGGACCTTCATAAATGGTCCCGCAGTGACCCGGCCCGTATGTCTTCGCTCTGGCTGGATTGTCCCGCGTGATGGTGGGGGGCCCGTAATCCACCAATTCTCGCTGCCCACCGGGAACGATGAGCATGGTCCCCGGCTCAATGTCAGGATTTTCAATGTCAAAATCGTAAATATCAATGGGGTTTCCCGGCCACTTAACGATATCCATGGGATCCACCCCGTAGTATTCCGCCACCTTGATGAGACTTTCGCCCTCGCGCCATTTGTGATAGGTACCGTCCACGGGCAGGATATTTAACTCCTGGCCGGGCCTGAGCAGGTGAGGGTTGTCTCTCAACGTATCATAATTACCCCAGAGGATCGTTTCCGGTTTCAAACCGAATTTTTCCGCGATCCCAAAGATGTAATCTCCCTGTTTCACCGTATAAGTGATCACATCTACCCGGGGGCGGGATGGGATCGACGTGTGGAGGACCGGAGATCGCTCTAAACCATCCAAAGACACCCGGGAAATCTCAAAGGAGGGCATCATGTAACCGCCTCTGCCGCCCCTTTCCGAGGCTTGAGAGGTCGGAAGGGGGGTGGTCTCTTCCGAAACCTGTGCCTGGGAAGTAAATCGCCCTGCATTGAGGTAAAAAGCTCGCATTCCGAGGACGACCAGAATCACCGCGACCAGAATGCTGCCGAATGTCGCCATACGACGGGCTGGTTTCCCCAGCTCAGAAAACGACAGAAGATCCAGTATCCTGCTTAAAAAGGGGTTATCCCCCCCTTTTTGAGTGTTTTTTTGTTGTCGAGGGTCTTCCATGTTCATAGGCCAATTATCCTCCAGGGCAAAGGATAACATCCTCAGATGTGGACGTCAAGCGCTGGATACCCTCTCTAAATCCCCCTTAACCTGCCTCCCTTGCTCGCTTAGAATCCTTTTTCAGGCATCCTTATGGTTTCCATCCCTTCGGGGGGTTGTCCTCGAAGCCTCTCTATGGCACAATACTTGAGGACCGATAACAAAAAAGCGGCTGGGAGCGACCATGACACGCTGGACTTTGTTTTTTATAGTAATGATCATCAGCCTGGGAGCTGGCCTATATTACGGATGGGTGATCAACCCCGTGGAATATGAGGAAACTTCCCTCCAAACCTTGCGCATGGATTATAAAACGGATTACACTTTGATGGTCGCTGAAGTATATAAAGAAAACCAGGACATCACCTGGGCCATGAACCGGCTGGAATTGCTGGGATTCTCTTCTCCCACGGTATGTCTTGAGAACGCGTTGGCTTTCGCCTCCAAAGCGGGATACACTCTCCCAGACCTGTACTTGCTCCGGGACCTTAAAAACGCTCTAGAGGAGAGTAAATAAGGGAATGAACTCTGATCGCGGTCACTGGTATCTGATCACAGCGCTGGTCCTCGGGGTAGGTTTAGGCCTTCTTTTCTCGTGGGTCATCGCCCCGGTGAGTTTAGAGGACACACAACCCAAAAATTTGCATGCCGATTACAAGGACCTTTACCGTTCCTTGATCGCCCGGGCATACCAGGCCAACAAAAATCTGCAGCGGGCAGAAGCTCGTCTTGCTCTATTAGGGGACGAGAGTCCCGCCCAAGCCCTTGCTGCCCAAGCACAGAGAAGCCTTGCCGAGGAAGGGGACCAGGAAATGGCCAGGATCCTTGTCAACCTCTCCGCAGCTCTCCAACGCACCCCTTCTCCAGAAACCACCCCTTCCCCCCCCACGCAGACCCTCACCCCAGAAACCACAACAGCGGAAAATTCCACACCTTCACCGGGCTCCTCAAGTCAAACTGGAACACCGGAAGAGTCAGATGCAAACGGAACCCAGACCGAAATCCCCTCGCCCACACCCACCGCTACCAACGCGCCCCCTTTCGTCAAAGAGGATGAAGGAAAACTTTGCGATCCCGCTCTAACGACCCCGCTCATCCAGGTTTTCGCCACCAATGCGGACGGAGAGGGCATACCAGGGGTGGAAATCAAAATCTCCTGGCCTCCTGACCGCCAGGAGACCTTTTTTACGGGTTTAAAACCGGAAGTCGACAAGGGATATGCGGATTTTGAAGCGGACATGGGGGTGACATATACCATTGAGATGCCGGGAAGCGGTTTGGTGTTTCCTGAAGTGGTCATCCCGGAATGCACATCAGATGACGGTGATCCCTACCCCGGAAGCTACCAGATTTACATCACCCACCCCAACTGACTCAGGTCTTCCCATTACTGACACCAATCCAAAAATGATGGGGCAGGACCCTTTCTGTGATCTGAACGCGTACATCCTCCACCCTGATATCCCCTTCGTCCCCGACATCCCGCCCAAGATCATGATCCACTGTCGCGGGATGAACGAAACAAACGTTTGGGTCTTTGCCGTATTTCTTTTGATAATATTCACTCACCCGCTTCACCTTGGCGGGAAAACTTGTCGATTGATCTTTGTCAAACCACAACATGCCGATATCCACGAGTCCCTCCCCAACTGCTTGAAAATCCACCTTAATGACGAGGCCAAAACAAACCAGAACATTTGTTCTATTCAGATTATAACAAATAATCTGGCGGGGTGCAAGATATTGGGATATTGTTAACCGCGGATATATCGACACCGCTGCTCCAATCTCAAGGTGCACGATCCCCCATTGACAGACCTGAAAAACCTGCATGGTGCAGGAAGGACAGGAACGACTTATAATACACCCATGGCAAAAAATTACACACGTTACGTCTGTCAAGAATGTGGAAGGACCTCCCCCCGGTACATGGGCCGCTGTCCCGGCTGCCATGCCTGGGATACAATGGTGGAAGAAATCGTCGACCGAGGGGGAAAGAAAAAGGGTGTTCCTAACCAGGGCACCAAACCGGCCTCCACCCCAAAACCTATCACAGCGATCAAGAGCGATAGAGAAGACCGGATCCCCTTTCGGATCCAGGAATTCACCCGTGTTCTGGGTGGAGGGTTGGTACCAGGTTCCATCAATTTGATCGGGGGGGATCCAGGGATCGGAAAATCCACCCTGCTCTTACAAATTGCCATGGAACTTTCTGAAAAGGGGAATGTGCTCTACGTATCCGGGGAAGAGTCAGAACAGCAAATCAAGATGCGCGCCAACCGCCTGCGGCGAGGATCAAGTGGAGATCCCCTACCCCTTCCGGAAAACCTTTATCTCGTCACGGAGACCAATATCTTTACCATCCTGGATCATGCCCAGGAGATCCAGCCCCTCTTGTTGATCGTCGACTCCATCCAGACCAGTTACACAGATCAACTCGAGTCTTCCGCGGGGTCCATATCCCAGGTGCGGGAAAGCGCCTCCCAACTCCGGGAATACGCCAAATCCACGGGAACAAGCGTCTTTCTGATCGGCCATGTGACCAAAAAGGGGACCATCGCCGGACCGCGCGTGTTGGAACATATCGTAGACACCGTCCTCTATCTCGAAGGAGACCGCTATCAAGCCTACCGTTTGCTGCGCTCGGTGAAGAACCGTTTTGGTGCCACATCTGAAGTGGGCGTCTTTGAGATGCAGGAAAAGGGCATGATGGAGGTCACCAACCCCTCTCAAGCCTTTTTAGCTGAACGCATGGTCAATGCCCCAGGGTCCGCCATCGCTGTGACCATGGAAGGCACCCGCCCCATCCTGGTGGAAATTCAAGGCTTAACCAACCCCACCTCCTTTGGAAACCCGCGCCGGACAGCAAACGGGATCGAATTTAACCGCCTGCTCTTGATCGCGGCCGTGCTCAGCCGGCGGACGGGTATCCAGCTTACAGAACAAGATATCTTCGTCAACGTTGTGGGCGGGTTGAAGATCAGCGAGCCGGCTGCAGATCTTGCTGTCGCCGCGGCCATCGCCTCTTCGGTCCGGGACACTCCCGTCAAAGCGGACACCATTTTGGTGGGCGAGATCGGACTCTCCGGCGAACTGCGCATGTCAAGCCGGGTCAGCGACCGCCTGCAGGAAGCAGCCAAACTGGGTTTTAAGACAGCGATCGTCCCTCACCGTCTACGCAAGGGGGATATGTCCTGGCCGGAAGGGATTCAGGTAGTCGAAGCGCGCTCCTTACGCCAGGGTCTGGAACACGCATTAACCACATAAGCAATGCCACAACGAAAACCGCACTTCAGACTTGGCCCCATCCCCATCCATGGCGACCTCATCCTCGCCCCCATGGACGGCTACTCGGATGCCCCCTTTCGATCTCTGTGCCGGAAATTTGGGTCAGCGATGAGCTATTCAGAGTTCATTCAGGATCAAGATCTGCTCACCCGGCCAGCCTACATTGGTAAAAAGCTGGTTTACAGTGAGAAGGAACGACCGGTCGTTTACCAACTCTACGGACATGACCCTGCCCGCCTGCTGGAAGCTGCTCTGACCCTGGAAGAAAGGGGGCCAGATGCCATTGATATCAACATGGGCTGCCCGATCAGCGCTGTAGCGCAGCGGGGGGCGGGAGCGGGATTAATGCGCCGACCCCTTGCTGTAGCCCGTATTTTTAAATTGCTTACCAACCACTTAAGCATCCCGGTGACAGGGAAAATTCGCCTGGGTTGGGAAAATTGTCGAAATTACGCCCTGATTGCCAGGATTATAGAGGAAAACGGGGGAGCATTAATTGCTGTCCACGGCAGGACAAAAGAGGAAAGGCACAGCGGAATGGTTGACTTAGACGCCATTGCCGAAGTCAAGCAAATCGTTTCCATCCCTGTGATTGGAAATGGAGGGGTGAAAACGGTGAAAGACATCCAAAAAATGAAGCGGCATACGGGGTGCGATGGGGTGATGATCGGCAGGGCTGCCAGGGGAAATCCCTGGATTTTCTCCAGGCTGGATCGGGGCCAGGTGCCGCCCGACGAGGTGATCAAAACCATGTTCGCTCACCTGGATTCTTCCCTGGCTTTTTATGGAGAGCAGGAAGGTTTGATCTTGTTCCGAAAATTTGCGGCTAAGTATCTTGCCCCCTACGATCTTTCCCGGGCTGAGCGAAAAAACCTTTTAACCATCAGCGATCCTGAGACTTTCAAAAAAGGGGTCGTTGAGATCATATCCTCGAAGTCAAATCAGGTTTGATTCCCTCAAGGCATTACCTTGATTTCTGAAAAGCAGCCACGTCGAGGGGCGGGACGCCCCCTCTGTGCCATCCTGGCGGTGAACCAACCTCATTTTCTCCCCCAAAACCTGAAGGTCTTCCTCCGAAGCCCCCTGGCGGTAGGCAGGTTCTTGCTTCAAATGCGCATATAAAAGCAGGAAACCGTCCCCTGCGGTCAGGCGTCGGACAACCTCCGCATAACGCTCCACATCCCCACCTGAGAAACTGTGGAAACATCCGATGTCCAGGACCAGATCAAAAGCTTCCCTGAACGGGTCCAAGGTAAGCACATCCCCCACCATGAATTCAACCTTTTCCTTCACGCCAGCTTTTTTCGCTTTGGAGCGCGCTGAAAAAACGGCCTGGGGAACGTAATCAACGCCCACCACCTCCCAGCCGTGCTGGGCCAATGTGATGACATTTGTGCCCGTCCCGCAACCCAGGTCTATGGCCCGTCCTGGCTCACGCTCCTCAATAAAATCCAGCAATTCAGGAGGAGAGATCCCGGTGTCCCAGGGTGGATCAAAAAATAGGTATTGCAGGTAAAAGAACATCTTCTTGAACATCAAAATAAAGGACCGCCTCGCAGCTCCTGTTTACGTCCAGCTTTCCCTCAGGATACCTCATGGCTGAGGATGAATATCACAGCTCAAAAAAAGACCTGAAAAAAAGGAACAGCCAGTTGTGATCATTTACCTCCGCAATGCTCAATCCTCTGGAGAAAGAAAAAGACCTCACTGGTTTTTCCTTCAAAGCCGCTTACGAAAGAAAATTATAAATACAGGGGATTATCCAGCAGCTCTCGGAGTTCACCCAAGGTTTGTTCCCGGCTCCGGAAGTGTATGGCGTTGATCCCGTTTTCCCGTGCTGCCTGCACGTTCTCCGGGAAATCATCAATGAAGACCATTTCCCCCGGCCGAACTCCAAGTTCCTCGATGACGTGTAAGTAGATTTCATCTTCGGGTTTCGCCATCCCAATTTCCGCAGAGATGAAAATCCGGTCGAAAATATCATCTATCTCCCAAACTTCCGTCAGCACCCCGCGCAGATCATCCCAGGCATTGCTTAACAAAGCTGTCGTATAGTGGAGACCCAAACCCCGGATAAATTCAACGAGCACTTCATCCAGGGCATCCCCTCCCCAAAACTCATCCTTAAACTTTTCGAGTTCCGTGTCATTCAGACCCAATTCGTCCTGGATATTCTGCCAATGTTCCTCCGCGGTGATCTCACCCCGGGTGGCTAAAAGGGAGCTTTCTCGCTGATACACCAGCTCGCTGATCTCCTCGTAACTCATCCCCAACCTTTCCCCCAACGCTTTCCGCTGTTGTGGGTCTTCCGTTCTGACCAGCACACCCCCTAAATCGAAAATGATCGCTTTAATCATACGCTCCTCGCTATTCACTCCTATCCTCTTGTCCGTTTTATTTTATCGCACATTCAGGAACGATTATTTAAATCTGTAACACTGATCTCCTCTCCAGGACGGATTTCTTTTTCATAGAGATCATACTGGTGATGAATGCGCATCCCGGCTTCTTGATATAAGCGCATAGCGCCGGTCAAGTTTTCCGCATCTACACCTAAATCCACCTTGGACTTTTCTCGCTCGTAAAACGTCACAAATGCGTGCCGCAAAAGGGCGAGCGCAATACCCCGTCTCCGCCAGGGACGGCGCACTCCTAAACTGGAAATATAACCCGCGTTCCGATCTTCGGCGGACCATTTACGGCATAGGCAGATGCCGACGATCTCATCACCCTCCACAGCTAAAAACCATAAATCCGGGTCATAGGTTTCCTGCTCTGTCATATGATGCATGAAACGTTGATATCCCTCTTCGAAGGGTTCCTCCACGTATCCAAAATGATCGCTAAAAACTTCATCGTCGATTCGATAAACTTCCTCGGCATCCTGTTCTGGATCATATCTCCGGAGAGATATTCCTTCCGGCCAATCGGGATCCTGCGGACGTCCTTCCATCTCGTACCGCATCTGGAAGAAGTGGCGGATGAGATTAAACCCTTCCCTTTCAAAAAGCGCTGCTGCCTCCTGGTTTTCATGAAAGGCGGAGATCCGCATCGAAACCCGGATTCCCGGCTTCACCTTTTCCAGCGCCTGACAGCTGCGCTCTTCCCCCCAAGAAAGCAAATATTCCCTCAGGGCTTGAGCTTCTTTACATTCCGGATCCACATCCATCCACAACCAGGGATGGACAGGAGGCTGCGAGAGGTCCCAGACCTCGATCTCCCCCACCAACTCTCCACGCGGGGAAAAAACCAAACGGACGCTCTTCTCTGGAGAGAACCCCGGTGTTTCCCACTCGTTTCTCAGCTTACCCAGTGAATAATCCTCCACCCCTTGATAATGCCTGGAAACTTTATTTTTCAAATGCAGCACATGATTAATATCACCCTCACCAGCACTTTGAGCTTTGAACCCCCTGGGTAATTTGAGCTCTTTTTCTGCCATCTCATATCTCCTCAAACACAGGACATGGTAAGGAAACCCCAATTCGATATCAAAGTGTATCACCCCTGGGTACCAGGGTCAATTTAATCCACGTTGAGACCTGCTGTTTAAGAAAAGGGCTAATTTTGTTTATAGATACTTTTTATAGGTTGTTAATCTTGCTCACATTTCCCCATGGTACCTTAAAATTGTTATAAATATAATTACCCGAAATCCGTTCAGGAGCAAAAAACACGCTTTACACTAGAACCAGGTAAAAAAGAGGATGAAGATGAAAGAAAATCATGGAGTTGCAAAAGCTACCTTCGCAGGCGGTTGCTTCTGGTGCATGGAAAAACCTTTCAAAAAGGAGGGGGTAGAATCTGTCATCTCCGGATACACTGGAGGAAGCACCAAAGACCCCACCTATCAAGAAGTGAGTACCGGAACCACGGGACATTATGAAGCTGTCCAGATCACATATGACCCGGAAAAAATTTCCTATCAAGAATTACTGGATATCTTCTGGAAACAGATCGACCCCACCGACCCCGGGGGATCTTTTGTCGACCGGGGGTCCCAGTACAAGACAGCCATTTTTTATCACGATTCAAGACAAAAAGAACTGGCTGAGAAATCCAAACAAGCGCTGGAAGAATCCGGACGTTTCGATAAACCAGTGGTCACAGAAATTAAAAAAGCTTCCACGTTTTATGAAGCTGAGGATTACCACCAAAACTTTTACTTAAAAAGCCCCGGCCATTATAAACAATATCGATCAAACTCGGGCCGGGACACATTCATCCAGGAAAGATGGGGAGAATAAGTCATGAAAAAAGAGAAAGAATACCAAAAACCTTCTAAGGAAGAACTGAAAAAGAAACTGTCCCCGCTGCAGTTCAAGGTCACTCAAAGAGACGGCACAGAGCGAGCATTTAAAAATGAGTACTGGGATCAGGAAGGAGAGGGGATATATGTGGATGTCGTATCCGGCGAACCTTTATTCAGCTCCCAGGACAAATTCAAATCCGGATCCGGCTGGCCCAGCTTTACAAAACCGATCCAGGAAGAACGGGTGATCAAAAAAGAAGACCGGAGCCTGGGTATGCGCAGAATCGAGGTCAGGAGCCAAAAAGCGGATTCCCATCTCGGCCATGTTTTCAATGATGGACCGCAGCCAACTGGAAAACGGTACTGCATCAACTCCGCATCCCTGCGTTTCATCCCCAAAGAAGACATGGAGGAGGAAGGATACGGGGAATATCTTGACCTCTTCGAATGAGGATATAAATAGCACCAGCACCTCCTCTTGAGCTGGGACAGACAACAAAACTTTGCTTTACCTGAACAGGGCCCGTAACGATCCCTTGGACTCCTTGTTAATTAAGGCGATAGACCATCGGATAGATTCAGACAAGGAGGATGCAAATGAAGGGTAAGGTCGGACGTTGGCTGTTCATCGCAGGGCTAATTGTAGCTGTCATCGCAGGTTTATTCTTACAGGCAGCTTGGACGACATGGGTGCTGGCTCTATTGGGACTCGTGGTTGGTTTCTTTAATGTGGCTGAAGAAGAAACCAAAGGGTTTTTAATCGCAGCGATCGCCCTCAATGTCTCTGCTAGCGCTTTCCAGGGGGTTCCATTCGTAGGTTCGTATGTCACTAACATCCTGGGCTATATTGTCGCTTTCGTCTCCGGGGCTATGCTGGTGGTAGCGCTGATCTCGCTGTTTAAAAAAGCTGGGTCATAACCCCCCATCTTCTCTCTCTTTTCCTGGACGGTTAAAAAACCGTCCAGGTTTTCTTATTTAAGACAAAGATTGAAGGTAACAAATTTCACATCATTTGGAGAACTACGCAGGGGATCTCCGTGGTAAGATAGTATTCCACCGGGAGAGATATCAATTACAGCTCAGTCCTACCACTCCAATCAGAAGCATTTTATGATCTTCATCGCCCAAAAAAATCAAAGATGGCCCAACAAGTAAACCCCCTTAAAAAACGCGTGGAACAACTTCGGGGCGCCTTGAAAGACAGGCAGCCTGAGCAGCTTGCTCTACAGACGAACACATCGTATCAATCCGGAGCAGACAGCTACGGAAACTTTCTATTCCCGTATTGGGAAGAAGAGGTCCTGCTTTCCACACGAGATTATGTAGCCAGGTATCGGGCTACAAAAGAGGTTCTGATCACCATCCACCAGGCGATGATCCTGTATTATTTCCAGGATTCCAAAGGCTCAGGAACGCCAAAAGGGTGGATTTCATTTTCAGAACTGCCAAACGGCCAATTTTACACTTCCGCTTTTCAAGGGTATACCTCAAAAAAGCTCCTCCAACATTTTCAGAGAGATTACACAGCATTCAAAAAAGCGTCACAAAATATAAACGGAAAAGTTATCAACTTCGCTTCGATAGCTTACCAGGTGTCAATCCTGCCCAAGGTAAGTGCGCTCATCGCTTGCTGGAAGGGGGATCGAGATATCTCCCCTTCATACCGGATATTATTTCAGGATACGGTGAAGTACCATCTCCCCACGGACGCTTGCGCCATCCTGGGCAGCATGATCACCTCTAAACTTATCAGGGAACGGGAGCCGCCGGCACGCAAGGGCTCAAAAAAGAAAAAGAGACAAACGCGAGGACATGAATTATGAAAATAGCAATCAGTGGAAAAGGCGGTGTTGGCAAGACAACGCTGGCCGCCTTACTGGCCCAGACCTATGCTGACCAGGACCGGCAGGTACTGGTCGCAGACGCAGACCCCGCCCCCTGCCTTGCGGATGCGCTTGGTTTTCCAGAAGAACTCCGCCAACAACTCCGTCCTATCGCTGAGATGGACGCTTTGATCGAAGAACGCACAGGGGCCAAGCCGGGTTCATCAGGCGGTTTTTTCACCCTCAATCCCAGGGTGGACGACATCCCGGAGCGGTTCAGCCTCACCTACCGGGGAGTCCGTCTCCTGGAATTGGGAGGGCTGGATCTGGGAGGATCGGGCTGTATCTGTCCGGAAAGCGCCATGCTCCACACCCTTTTCACCCATCTGCTTTTCCGCGATGATGATGTTTTGATCCTGGACATGTATGCCGGCGTGGAACATCTGGGCAGGGCAACTGTCGATTTCGTTGACGCCATGTTAATCGTCGTGGAACCCACCCGCCGCAGTCTGGGCACCGCCAGACAGATAAAAAAATTAGCCCTGGACATCGGACTCTCCAACCTCTGGTTGGTGGGAAACAAAATCAGAAAAGAAGACGAAGTCGCGTTTTTGAAATCGGAATCTCCTGGGCTCCCGCTCCTGGGCACCCTGCCTCTGGACTTGGGGGTCCTCGACGCGGACCGTATGGGTGTTCCCGTCTACGACCATGTCCCTTCCCTCAGGAAATCTGCTCACCAGATGGCGAAAAAACTTGAGGGGCCTTATCCTGAGGTTCACGAATAAGACTTGATTATTTGCTGAGGAGAAGATTCCAAGATGACGACAACCATCGCTTTAGCTGGAAAAGGGGGCACGGGGAAAACCACGGTGGCCGCCATGGTCATCAAGTACTTAATGTTAAATCAAAAAGATGCCATTCTGGCCATAGATGCTGATCCCAGCGCCAATTTAAACATGGTTTTAGGATTAGAACTGGGGTGGACGGTGGGAGAAATCCGGGAAAACCTCCTGGAAAAAGTCAAACAATCGGTGTCCGCAGGAGGAGCGGCCATGGGGTCTGTGAGCGGCGGGATGTCCAAACACGACTACCTGGACTACGAAATACACACCTCCCTTGTGGAAAGCGAACGCTTTGACCTCATCGCCATGGGACGCTCCGAGGGCCCGGGCTGCTACTGCGCTGTGAATCACAATTTACGTGAAATCATGGACAACCTGAGTCAAAATTACCAATACGTGGTGGTTGATAATGAAGCCGGGATGGAACATCTCAGCCGGCGAACCACAAACGACGTGGACCATCTTTTTGTGATCAGCGACCCGACCCAACGCGGTATGACCGCGGCTGAAAGGATTGCCAGACTCAAAGATGAACTGGACATCGAAGTGAAGAACACATACCTTATTCTTAACCGCTTACCCGGGACAATCCCTCCAGCTCTCCAGGAAAGGATTGATGAGATTGGAATCCCCTTCTTGGGCCCTATCCCTGCTGACGATACCCTCACAAACTTTGAATTCAGCGGGAAGCCGCTTATCGAGCTCAGCCTTGATTCCCCTGTCTACCAAGCTGTATCCGAGATGTTAGAAAAGACTCTGGACGTTTAGGTCTGAGGATCATGGTGGATAACAAAACGGGACGCAGAGCAGTGCGTCCCGTTCTTTTTTTATTAATTTGCTTCTAAAACAGTCCTGACTATTCTTCTTGATCCGTACCTTTTCTGTCTATCATCCCCCAGAAAAGAAAGGCCCCGGCAGCGCCAAGTAAGTACCCCCCTAAACCACCGGGGGATGTATACCGGGCCAGCAGAGCTATAAACAGGAAAAAGACAGCGAAGACAATCGCCTTTAACTGCCAGCCTTCCTCTGCTTGGTTAAAGGCCTGCCATGTGAACCAACCCGATGTGATGCCAAAGGCGATCATACCCAGCGCCCGGGCTAATATACCCAGGATTCTCAAAACATCCTCAAATGTCGTCATGCTCTTCCTCCTTTGTGAGACGAAAACGAATCAATCAGCTGCCATTACAACCACATCAGGGAAAAACTGCTTGATCGTCCCCTCCACCCATCCCTTCAGGGTGTAAGTGGAAAGCGGACAGCCGTTACAAGCACCACCCAGTTTCACCCGGACGATATCATCCTCAAAAGAAACCAACTCAGCAGACCCACCATGATACTGTTCAATGTATGCGCTGATATTGGAAATTAAAACTTTCATGCGTTCTTCCCGTGTGTGTCCCTCCATGTTTTCATTCATATTTAATCTCCCGCTGTTCCATCATGGATCCCATTCCGGAGTAATGCCATCACCTGATTATGGGTCCCACGAAGCCGCTGCGCGATGACACCAGCTAACCTATCTAAGATAAGTATACCCGTATCTGGATATTTTTCACATAGATCTTTCAAGGCCTGGCCCTCTAAGCGTAAGAAGGTCCCCGCTTTTGAGCAGACTGCGCTGGAGGTATACGAGTGGCTACCCACCGCAGAGGACCAACCAAAGACGCCGCCTTTGTTGACCATAGAGACTGTGAGTATAGGCCCATCATCGGGCTTGAAGCGAATCGCCACTTCTCCCTCCACTACAAAATAAATGTATTTCGCCTCTTCACCCTGGGAGAAAATGACCTCATCGACATCAAATTGAACCTCCCGGAACAACGGCTTCAGGAGATCAATTTGCTTTTTCGATACATCTTCTATGAGTGATAAATGATCTATAAACAATGCGGGCATACATTCCTCGCCTGAACATGGAATGTGAAGGTCGGTTCCTCTGTCTCACTCCCTTGGCGGGGGGGCTTCAGATCGGCAAAAACAAGAACAGCTACAGTACTATTTAATTTAATGAGAAAACAGGGGTTTTCATAGTGGCTATCTTCTTGAAAGTATAGACATTCATCACACTTTCCAGGAAAGCCCGACCTGGATCATCGGACTCCGCGCACCGCTCCCGTCTGAACAGCCCACAAGCCCGCATAGACCCCCTCTTTGGCAAGTAAAGTTTCATGTGTGCCTTGTTCGCACAACCTCCCTTCATCCAGCACGAAAATTCGGTCCGTATTCACCACTGTAGATAGGCGGTGGGCTATGACCAGTGTGGTCCGACCCTGCGTGATGCGTTCCAGAGAACGCTGGATCAGGGCTTCCGTTTCGTTGTCCACCGAAGAGGTGGCCTCATCCAGGATCAAGATGGGAGGGTCCTTGAGGATCACGCGGGCCAAAGATATCCTCTGGCGCTGCCCTCCGGACAACTTCTGACCCCGCTCCCCCACCATGGTCTCATAACCCCCGGGCAAAGACATGATGAAATCATGGGCTTCAGACATCTTCGCTGCCCTCAGGACCTCTTCCCGGCTGGCCTCGAATGTCCCATAGGTAATGTTTTCCCACACTGTACCCCGGAACAAAAACACATCCTGGCTTACAAAACCCATCGCCCTCCGGAGATCCTCCAGTTTGAAGCTCCGCAAGTCATGACCATCCAGGGTAATCCTCCCTCTCTGGACATCATAAAAACGGAGCAGCAGCTTCACCAACGTGCTTTTTCCCGCGCCCGTGGGGCCGACGATCCCCACAGTTTCCCCCTCCTGGATGGTTAAGGAAAGGTCATGCAGGACGGATTGCCCTTTCCCATCTTCGTATTCAAAAGTCACATTCTCAAATTGGATGTCCCCCTCTACCTCATCCACCGGCAGGGATCTTTCCCCTGATTCAATCTGCTGATCGGCATCCAAAAGGTTGAAAATGCGGTCAATGGAAGCCATCGCCCGCTGGTAGAGATCTAAGGTTTCGCCCAAGCGAGTCAGCGGCCAAAGCAATCGCTGGGTGATGAACACCAACACGCTGTACGCGCCTACCTCCAGGCTTCCCTCCAGGGCAAGGTAGCCCCCAAAGATGAGTATACCGATAAAACCTGTCACAATCACCATTCGGATCAAGGGAACAAACGCTGAACTGAGGCGAATTGCCTTGCGGTTGCTTTCCCGGTAACGATCGCTTTCCTTTTTAATCCGCCCCAATTCGTAATCTTCTGCGGTGAAACTTTTAATGGTCGCAATTCCACTCAAGTTATTGGACAGCTGCCCATTTAATAACCCCACCAGTTCCCGGACTTTGGCGTAACGAGGTGCCAGATACCTTTGAAAGCGGATGGAACCCCAGATGATGAAAGGCATGGGTAGGACCGCCATCCAGGCTACTGAAGGCGCAAGGTAAAAGAAAATCCCTCCGATCACCATCACGGTGGTCACGACCTGCAAGATCTGATTGGCACCGATATCCAGAAACCGCTCCAATTGGTTGATGTCATCGTTGAGCACGGACATCAGCCCGCCGGTGCTCCGGTCCTCAAAATAAGTGAGTTCCAGCGATTGGACATGTCCATAGGTTTCCACACGGAGCTCGTGCTGCAGGGTCTGCGCCAGATTCCTCCACAGGACGGCATAATAATATTGGAAAAGGGACTCCAGCGCCCAAACGATGAGCGTCAGCCCAGCCAGGACCAGCAGTTGGGTCCGCGTATCCGGAAATCCCAAGCCGGCGATAAGGGAATCCTCTTTCTGAACAACGATATCCACCGCCGCCCCGATCAAGGCGGGCGGAGCCAAATCAAATATTTTATTTAAGATCGAGCCCAGCGAGGCG
>Ga0207797_1001162_pt1 | contig 19428 bp, 16 predicted proteins | sample PRCRCaboRojoPR_6_FD_187275 | JGI IMG/M metagenome (GOLD analysis project Ga0207797, IMG submission 187275) | Marine sediment microbial community from Cabo Rojo, Puerto Rico - PR CR 10% Liquid 1 (SPAdes) | ecosystem: Environmental > Aquatic > Marine > Coastal > Sediment | place: Cabo Rojo, Puerto...
GTCTTCGTGTGCCGGGTTTCTAACCGAGAAATAACCGGAGACTGCGTAACCAGCTACCTCGCCCTGCCAGTTTTTTACCAACTTCCTTACCCGGGCTTCATCGAGTTCGGAGATCTCCTCGCCTCTGGCGTTGAACTTACCGGGGACATAACCTCTTTTCGAGCGGGGAAACTCCTCATCCCGGTCGGGCTGCCAACCGAGGGTTAACAGTCCGACGCTCCGCCCCCTTCCTTCCACGATTGTATTTGTGGCAAGGGTGGAGGAAAGCGAAACCTGCTCTATCTCTTTTGCATCCACATCCCGGGTAACTTCGTCTATTGCCTGGAAAATCCCCCGGGAGAGGTCGTCGTGGCTCGTCGGAACTTTGATCGCAGCTACTATTTTCCCCCGGTTCCTGTCAAGCAAAACTGAATCCGTAAAGGTATCACCCGTATCCACGCCAACGGCGTAATCCAAAACTCCTCCTTCTTTGATATTTCGACAGAAGACCGAAAACGACCTAAAATATCAAAGGTATCGGACTCAATTTTGACGAGGTACAGCCTGGCTTGCAAGATCAATCAGCGGTGGGCGAAGCTTTTAATTTCTGTAGTTGCTTTAGCTTTCTCGGGTTCGAGGATTAAGAAGGATTTGTTTTTGAAAACTGACCTTTTTGTGTTTAAATTAACAATGAGCGCTGGAAAATTATGTTGAGGTTTTTGCAATAAGTAGCATAACTGGTACAAAAAAACTCACAACTTAGTTTATTTCAATAGGTAATTCATCATTTAATTGAACCACGCGGAGGCCTCAGCTATCGAACTTTTTAAGGTCAGGTTTACATATTTCCCCCACGAAATTAGTTGACCGACAAAAACCCGTTCGGTAACATCGATTAAATCGTTGGTCATGGTAAAGCAAAAAACCTGGAGGAAAAATGAAACTGGGAGAAATGAGCTGGAAGGATTTTAAGGACAGTAAACCGAAAACGGCCGTTGTTCCAACCGGTAGTACGGAACAGCACGGCCCACACGCACCTCTTCAAACGGATACCCTGATTGCCGAAGCGATGGCCGAAAAGGCGACCGAGGAGACGGACACCTTGCTCTTACCGTCGATAAACGTCGGGGTCTCTAGAGAACACTCAAGCTTCCCCGGTACCCTTTCTCTATCCCCGGATACCTTTCGGAGCCAGCTCACCGAAACCATCCTATCGGCTCACGACAGCGGAGTAGAGAAGTTCGTCGTGGTTAACGGACACGGGGGCAACGTCAGGTACATCAGAGAGGTCTGTGAAAACCTCTACCACGATGAAGGCTTACTCGTACTCGAGTGGACCTGGTTTGATGCAATAAACGCCCGCGGTATGGGGCATGCCGGCGAGCTGGAGACCTCGCTTCTGCTTTACTTAGAAGAAGATTTACTGAGCGAACCGGGGGAACCAGGAGACACTTCGTGGGGTAAAAAAATGCACGGTGCAATTTTTGATTACGATACTGAGTTCTTTACCAGGGATGGCGTGGTTGGGGATCCAAATGAAGCGTCAACTGAAAAAGGAGAGAAGATTTTTGAACAATCCACGGAAGAGCTTTCCGATTTGTTGAAGGCACTTATCAGCGATAAAAATGATTTTTCTGAGGCATTTTTTGCGGAGTAAACAAATTATCAGGAGGAGATTATGACCGAAGCACAACAGGTAAAAGAAGACGAAGCAATGCTAAACAAGTTCAAGTTTATAGACGAGATCATCGAAGAACACGGGAAGGACCCGGAATCCCTCATCCCGGTATTAATCGACATTCAGGAGGAGTCCGGTTACATTTCCCCCGAAGTTCAGAAAAAGACGGCTGAAAAATTGGAAGTCCCAACAAGCAGGGTCAATAGTGTAGTTTCCTTTTATTCCTATTTTTCCGCTCAACCCAAGGGGGATCATACACTGGGGCTTTGTATGGGGACGGCCTGTTATGCAAAAGGAGCGGAAGACGTACTGGAAGAACTGAAAGAAGAACTAAATATAGAGGAAGGCGGAACCAGTGAAGACGGAACGTTCTCCTTAAGCGTCAGGCGCTGCCTTGGTGCATGTGCAATGGCTCCAGTTATGATGGTGGACGACAAAGTATACGGAAATCTTACTCCGGACAGCGTTACGGACGTTCTGGACGAATACAGGGATTAAAGAGGAGGTCACTGATGCCAGTGGATAACAAATTAGAAGCGGATGGTTCAGAAGACGACAAAGTAAAGATAATGGTTTGTGCCGGGACAGGCTGCAAATCGTCCGGCTCAATGGATATATACGAAGGGTTAAAGGAAGAAATAGCCAAACTGGACGAGGATATCAAAATCGGCCATTTGAGCGACAACGGACACGAGGACCTGAACGAAGTAGACGTAGAAATAAGCGGTTGTCACGGCTTTTGTGACGAGGGCCCCCTGGTCCGGATTGACCCCATGGGCATACTGTACACAAACGTGGGCGAGGAAGACGTGGAAATGATCGTCGAAGATACGGTTCAGAAAGGTAAACTTGCCGAGGGCCTTTGTTATAAAACTGCCGACGGGGAAATGTATTCAAAAGAAGAAGAAATACCCTTCTACAAAGGACAAAAAAGACTGGTTCTTGGCAATTGCGGGAAAATTGACCCGGAAAGCCTCGAAAGTTACGAGGCAACAGGAGGGTATCAGGCTCTAGAAAAAGCACTTCAGGACATGGAGCCAAAGGAAGTCTGGCAGGAGGTCCTGGATGCCAAACTCAGGGGACGAGGCGGAGCAGGTTTTCCCACCGGAAAAAAATGGCAATTTGCCTACGAGGAAGAGGCCGAGCAAAAGTACGTAATCGCCAACTGCGATGAAGGGGACCCCGGTGCCTTTATGGACAGGAGTTTGACAGAGGGAGACCCACATCGGGTAATCGAAGGAATTACTACTGCAGGTTACGCCACAGGAGCAAACCAGGGATATATCTACGTTAGGGCTGAATACCCTCTAGCCGTAAAGAGAATAAATAAGGCTATCGACGATGCATACGAAAAGGGGTACCTGGGAGAAAATATATTCGGCAGTGGATTTAATTTCGACCTCGGGGTAAAGCGAGGGGCTGGAGCATTTGTCTGCGGCGAAGAAACCGCACTTATATCCTCGATTGAGGGCGAAGCAGGTCGACCCCATCCGAGACCACCCTACCCAGCTCACTCGGGACTCCACGGCAAACCAACTACCATCAATAACGTGGAAACGCTTGGTAACGTACCGATGATAATCGAGAACGGTTCCGACTGGTATAAAAACATTGGTAGCGAAAATAGTCCCGGAACGAAGACGTTTGCAATCACGGGAGACGTCGCAAACACTGGACTAATCGAAGTCCCGATGGGAATAACGCTTCGCGAAATAATTTACGACGTTGCGGGGGGAATGGATAGCGAAAAGGAATTTAAAGCCGTACAAATCGGCGGTCCTTCCGGTGGCTGTTTGCCGGACAAACACCTCGATATTCCACTTGATTTCGATTCTCTTCAGGAAGTAGGGGCAATGGTCGGCTCCGGTGGTCTGGTAGTAATGGACGAGGATAGTTGTATGGTCGACGTGGCAAAATTCTTCCTTAACTTCATTCAGGACGAATCCTGTGGTAAATGCACGCCCTGCAGGGATGGAACAAAGAGAATGCTCGAGCTTCTGGAAAAACTAACCGAGGGAGAAGGAGAAGACGGAGATATAGAGAAACTGGAAGAACTCTCGGAATACATAAAAGAGGCCTCGATCTGTGGTCTGGGACAGACGGCACCTAACCCAGTTTTATCCACGCTTGATTACTTCAGAGATGAGTACGAGGCCCATTTAGAAGGCGAATGTCCTGCCGGCGTTTGCTTTGATTAACTATTCAAGTAGTTTAAAACAGGAGGAACAATGCCAAAAAATACCAAAACGAAAACAATTGAGTTAGAAATAAACGGCCAATCAGCCCAGGGAAAAGAGGGTGACACCATCCTGGAAGTGGCCAACAAGAACGGAGTCGATATCCCGACGCTCTGTAACATGGACGAATTAGAACCCTCGGGGGCTTGCAGGATGTGTCTTGCAGAACTGGAATCCGGTGAGCTGGTCACTTCTTGCACTCACCCCGCCAAGGACGGAATGAAAGTAGAAACGGAAAACGAACGAATACACAACCTCCGGAAACTCAACCTGGAATTACAGCTAACAAATACGGAAGTTGACATGGATTGTGAAGGGGACGAAACCCGTTGCGAGCTGGCAAACCTTGTCCGGGAATACGATCTGGAGCCGGAAAGGTTCGAAGGGGAGAAGCGGAGTCATGAGAAAATTGACGATAACCCTTTCTTCGAACTGGATCACGACAAGTGCATCCTATGCGGCCGTTGTGTTCGTGCATGCGACGAGATTCGGGAGAGGTCGGCAATTGACCTAATTGGAAGGGGCTTTGATACAAAAGTTGCCCCTCCTTTGGACGAATCCCTGACTGAAGGCACCTGCCAGTTCTGCGGTCAGTGCGTCGACGCCTGTCCTTCGGGGGCCCTGACGTCAAAAATGAGAATTGATCAGGGTAACCCGAACGAGGTCGAATCGACTTCGACCGTCTGCACTTACTGTGGCGTCGGCTGTCGCATGGACGTCAAAACCAGGGACGGAGAAGTTGTAGATGTGGCCCCGGACCCGGAAGCCCCGGCAAATGACATTCGTCTCTGCAGCAAAGGCAGGTTTGGCTTTGATTTCGTCAACCGTGACGACAGGCTGACCCAACCGCTGATTAAGGAAAACGGCGAGTTTAGAGAAGCCTCCTGGGAAGAGGCGCTGGACCTCGTAAGCGAAAAGCTCGGGAATATCAAGGAAGAAAGCGGAAGTGACGCCATCGCCGGCCTATCCTCGGCCACCTGTACGAACGAGGAGAACTACCTCTTTCAGAAGTTCATGCGGGCGACTATCGGAACGAACAGTGTCGATCACTGCGCCCGTCTCTGCCACTCCTCCACGGTTGCCGGGCTGGTTCGCGCCTTCGGCAGCGGTGCCATGACCAACTCCATCGGTGAAATCAGGAACGCGGATACGATTCTGGTGACCGGATCGAATACCACCGAGTCTCACCCGGTAATTGGCTTAGAAGTTAAGAAAGCCGTCAAGAACGGAGCAAACCTGATAGTTGCCGACCCCAGGGAGATCGAACTCGTTCAGGAAGGGGATGCGGACATCCACCTAAGACAGAACTCCGGCACTGACGTGGCCTGGCTCATGGGCATGATAAACATAATCCTGGAGGAGGACCTCTGGGACGAAGAATTCGTCGAGGAACGAACGGAAAACTTCGAGGCGATGAAGGAAGCGGCCGCGGAGTTCCCGCCGGAAAAGGTGGAAGAAATCACCGGTATCCCCGAAGAAAAGTTGAGGGAAGCAGCTCATATGTACGGGGAAGCTGAGAAAGCGACCATCCTGTTTGCAATGGGAATTACCCAGCACAGCCACGGTACGGACAACGTGCTATCGGTCGCCAACCTGGCCATGGTCACGGGTAACGTCGGAAAAGAATCTACCGGCGTAAACCCGCTCAGGGGCCAGAACAACGTCCAGGGTGCTTGCGACCTTGGAGCTTTGCCGAATGTTTATCCAGGCTACCAGAACGTCGACGTCGCGGAAAACCAGAAAAAGTTCGAGGAAGCCTGGGGCGTTGATCAGTCACCGGAACCTGGCTTAACGGTGGTTGAGATGATGAACGCCGCCGGAGAAGGTGACGTACGCGGCATGTACATAATGGGAGAAAACCCGATGGTCAGCGATCCCGACATAGGCCACGTCGAGGAAGCCCTGGAAGAACTTGACTTCCTTGCCGTCCAGGATATCTTTCTGACGGAAACGGCTGAATACGCAGACGTCGTTCTTCCCGCCGCCAGTTTCCTGGAATCGGAAGGCACTTTTACGAACTCCGAGAGAAGGATACAGAAGCTAAACCAGGCAATAGAGCCAAAAGGCAATACCCGAACGGACTGGGAAATCATCTCCGAACTGAGCACCAGGATGGGTTACCCGATGGACTACGACTCGGCCATGGAGATAACCGACGAGATAACGGAGGTCACGCCGATCTACGGCGGAATTACTTCCGACAGGGTCAAGGACAAGGAAGGCCTACAGTGGCCGTGCCGCGACGAGGACGATCCCGGAACCAAGTTCCTCCACGAAGGGGAGTTCAGCCGGGGCAAGGGCAAGTTCCACGCGATCAGTTACCGAGAACCGGCCGAGACCCCGGACGAAGACTATCCGATGATTCTGACCACCGGAAGGATGTACTATCACTTCCACACGCGCTCGATGACGGGCCGCTCCAGAGGTCTGGACGAACTGGTACCGGAAGCCTACGTGGAAGTCAACCCGGCCGACGCGGGCTCCCTCGCAGTCGAGGAAGGGGACGAAGTGAAGGTAAGTTCCCGGAGAGGCGAGATAGAAATAAAGACCAAAATTACGGACAGAGTACCGGAAGGGACCGTCTTTATCCCGTTCCACTTCGCGGAAGCAGCGGCAAACCGCCTAACCAATTCCGTGCTGGATCCGATCGCCAAGATTCCAGAACTAAAGGTAGCCGCAGTTGACGTGGAAAAAGTAGAGTAAACTTCAGCAAGCTCAAAAACTTAAAAGCCCTCCCCGCTTCTGGGGAGGGCAATCTTTTTTCGGTCAATGCAAGTCCGGATTCAATCGGCATTGATCTTTTCCAGGTCCTTTTTTGTATTTACGTTGTAAAAACAGTACTGGGATATACTCTTTTCTTCCTGTAGTTGCTCGATCGAAACTTCCCTGACTCCCTCCAGCGAATCGAGAAATTCCGTTATTTTACGCGTTCCCTGGTTTAGCAGTTCTTCCAGAGTAGGCAAAACGTCGCGATGGTAAAGCGCCGTAAGCGGCTCCAGGTAACCGCTTTCCCATTTTGGAATTACTGCCAAAGTTCCATTTCCCGCTTCGGCAGAAAGTTCTTCCACGAGATCGGGGTCCAGCAATGGTAAATCACAGGCGGAGACGAATAACCACTCGTGGCGGGAATGGGTCAGGGCGGAATAAATTCCTCCAAGCGGACCTCCCTCGATCAAATCGGGATTAGCTGGAAGGTCGTACTCGTCGTCGGGTGCAGTCTGCAAAAAGATATCGTCACTTTTCGGCTGAAGCTTGTTCCAGGTACGAACGTAGAGTGGCACTCCGTCGAATTTTGCCCTGGTTTTGTCGGAGCCAAACCTGCTGGAATCCCCGCCGCAGAGAACCGCTATCGAAACTTTTGTCATTGCCCGTTTCAGGAGGTAAATAAGACCTCGCCGGCTCCCTCCCTCGGATGCAAACCAGGAACGTCTTCTAGAAGTTCCTGAAATCTTTTCCCGGCAAGCGCCTCGCGAAATTCCTCCCCGAATTCCGTTTCCAGCCCCTCCTGACGGCAGAGGAAATCGAACTCTTCTCGCTGCAATTCCAGGAAGTCAAGTCCCTTGGACTCAGCTACAGTTTTAATACCAAGGCCTGCTCCGGCTTTACCGTCCCTGACCGCAGCTGCGACCGCATTATGTGTCGATAATTCGACCTCGTAACCAGGTATATCCCGCTTCAACTCCGACAATTCCTTGCCCAGTTCTCCCGCGGCCCGGCCGAGCAGGTGATCAAACAGAATCCTGGTACCGGATCCCGCAGTCCTGTTTACTATCCTAACCCGCCTTTCCACCAGGTCTTTCAGGGATTCTATCCCCTGAGGGTTATCTGGCGGTAGCACTAAACCCTGAACTCGTTCGTAACCACGAAGCAGGCTGACTCCTGCAAAACCACGATCCTCGAGAACGGGAATGTTGTAACCGTCCTTGTTCCAGACGTGGATACCGGCCACGTCAGCCAGCTGATTGGATATCGCCTCCAGTCCCCCCATGGAACCACGACTGAGCGACCTGGTTTTGAAGGGTAAAAGTTCGAGCAGACGATTCAATCCGACACAGTTGCTACCAATGAATAACAGCTTCGGCAAGTCCGGCTCTTCCGTCAGCAGGGTTACTTCTACCTGCTCCCCTTTTTCCAGGTAATTGGCTCCCTCGGGAATGGTCAGGTAACCGTCCGCCTGCGAGAGCAACGTGACCGCACCGCTTACCTTGTTGATCGGGTAAGCCCGCCTTCCGCCTGCCCGCTCAACTATCCCGACGAACTTTTGTTCTATTCGCCCCCCTTCCGAAGTGGTTCTCTCAGTCAATTCGGCCGGTAGAGCAGGATTTTCCGTCTTCCGTTTCCCGGCAAGCCGTCTTATCAGCGGTGAGACGAAGTTCATAAAAATTACGTAAGCAGAAGAAGGATTCCCCGGAAGTCCGAAAAACGGGGTTCCGTTTAGATCAGCCAGTACCGTCGGTTTGCCCGGCTTTATCTTTACGCCGTGTGCCAAAACCTCACCCCGATCCTCAAGCACGTCGTAAACCATGTCGTGCGGTCCGGCACTCGTGCTCCCGGTGGAGAGCAGCAGGTCGTACTGTTCTTTACCCCGCACGATCAGTTCTTCCATCGCTTCGGCGTCGTCGTTTACTATGCCCATTGCGTGCGGTTCTCCCCCGGCTTCCCTGACGCCGGCAGTTAACAGGGAAGAATTGACGTCGTATATCATCGATTCCGGTAATTCTCCCCCGGGCGGAACCAGCTCCGGGCCGGTGGAGATTATACCGACCTCGGGTTCACCGTAAACTTCTACGGATTCGAGACCGGAGGCTGCCAGCTTGGCCACGTCCATCGGGGAAAGTTCGTTACCCTCCCGGACGATTAAATCACCAGTGGCGATATCGGTACCCGCTGAAAGCACGTTTTCTCCGGGGACGACGGGTGACCGCACCAGTAAATCGCCTTCCGATTTATCCGTATCTTCCACCATTACCACTGCGTTTGCCCCGGCCGGTATCCCGGCTCCCGTGGGTATTTCCAGCGCTTCTCCCGGCCCCAGCGTTGCCGAAGCAGGTTGACCGATTTTTACCTCGCCTTTGATCTCCAGCCGTTCCGGATTTTCCTCATCCACCCCATACGTATCGGAAGCGACAACGGCGTAACCATCCATGAGCGATCTGCTGAAAGGCGGCACGTCGGACCGCGCGTAAACGTTCTCGGCAGTTACCTCCCCCAGGGCCCGATCCAGTGAGACGGTTTCTTTTTTGCCGGGAAGCGTAAACCCTTCTATTAGCTCCCTGAACTCCCGGACTCCGATGAGATCTCTAAATTCTTTTCTCATTCTTACCTCCAATCGTGCAACTCAACTTCTTCCCCCGCAGCTATTCCCTCGGAATCCTCCGGAACCAGAACGAAACCATCACTGCGGGTGACGCTCGACAGGACCCCGGAACCGGATACTCGAACGGGAGTGGCTTCACCGTCCTCGACCTCCACGCGGACCAGACTCAACTTGCCGAGTTTCGAGTGTATCTTTCGGTCAAGCTTCACTTTAACGGTACTATCTTCCGTTTTTCGCCGGTTCAAGTGGGCCAAAAGCGGCCGCAGGAAGAAATAAGCATCCGCCAGGGTCGCCACCGGATAACCCGGCAAAGCAATAACCGGAGTACCTTCAACCAGCGCCAGTGCAACTGGCTTTCCGGGCTGGATTGCCACTCCATGGGTCAGGATCTCACCACGGCCCTCAAGTACTTCAACTATCCGATCCCTGCGACCGACGGAACTACCACCGGTAAACACTACGACGTCTTTACCGTTTAGCCCCCAATCCAGTCCCCGCGCCAGCTCCGAGGGCTCGTCACTCAGTAACTCCTTCTCCTCCGGGAGGCCTCCCCAGGTTCGCACTGCATCAGCCACCATTATTCCGTTTGACTGGACTGTCTGTCCCGGTCCCGGTTCCTGACCAGGCGGTACAAGTTCTTCCCCGGTCGGCAGTACGCCAACCGTGGGCTTTCCCAGGACCTGAATCGTTTCCACTCCGAGAGAGCGCAAGAGGCCGAGATGGGCCGGCTGGACTTCTTCGCCCTTTTCTATCAGCATATCTCCCTGTTCGACGTCCTCTCCCACCGGGCTCACGTTATCCCCGGGAGCCAGAGAAGAATAAACCGCCAGCTTATCCCCTTCCTTTCTGGTATCTTCGATTTTCAGTACGGCATTCGCCTCGTCCGGAACGAACCCCCCGGTATGCACGGGAATAGCCGTACCCTGCTTAACGCTGTCGGCTAGATTTATCCTGTTCGGAGAGGACTCAGTAGCACCAAAGGTATCCGAGGCCCTGACGGCAAAACCATCCATCGCCGCCCTGCGGTAGTGCGGGGCCGGCCTCGGTGCAGTTACCGCGCCGGCAGCTATCCTGCCACCCGATTCGGCCAGCGGTACTTTCTCCACCCTGTCTAACGGATCTACTTTTGCTAGAAAGGATTCTAGGGCATCATCGACCCGAGTAAGTTCCTTGAACCCTTTTTTCTTCATGCTCAACCACCTATTTCAGACATTTCACCGGAAGTCGCCTTCTCCTCCTCCCAGCGGTGCCCATGCGGTTTTTCGACGATTACCCCCTTTAACTGATCCTGGAGCGCTTCGACCGTAGTACTTTCTTCAATATCAAGCTCGTACTGCTCGTCCCGGGCGAGGCAGGGGCGGACGTTGCCCCGTGAGGTTACCCTGATCCTGTTACAGTTATCGCAGAAGTTATGACTGATCGGAAAGATGAAACCAATCCTGCCTGCCTCACTTCCCCGCTTTACCCGGTAATACTCCGCCGGACCGTTACCCCTGGGACCGGAGACCTTTTCCAGTTTCCACTCACTTTCTACTTCGTGTTTAACTTCGTCAAGCGGGGTTGGGTCCACTGCCAGATCGGCGGCTTCACCCATCGGCATCAGTTCGATAAACCGCAGCACCACATCTTGACTCACGGCGTACTCGACCAGAGAATTCACCTCTGAATCGTTTACCCCTCTAATGATTACAGAATTCAACTTCACCGGATGAAGGTCCGCAGCTCTCGCCGCCTCTACCCCGGAGAGGACGGAATCAAGGTCACCACCACGAGTAATCTCCTCGAAAAGTACCGGGTCCACGGAATCCAGACTTATATTGACGCGATCGAGACCGGCTTCAGCCAGATCGTCAGCAAATTCAGCCAATCGGGAGCCATTTGTCGTCATTGAGAGGTCATCTACCCCCTCTACTTCGGAAATCATCTCAACCAGATCGGGAAGACCCTTCCGGGTCAGCGGTTCGCCCCCGGTCAACCTGACTTTATCTATTCCCAGATTTGCCGCGGCCTTTATCAGCTTCAGTATTTCTTCGTAGGTCAGAATGTCGTCGTGGGCCACCTTTTCTATTCCTTCCTCGGGCATACAGTACTGACAGCGGAAGTTGCACCGATCCGTCACTGAAAGGCGCAGGTAGTTTATCTCTCTGCCGAAGCTATCCTGCATCCCCTACCTCCTTGTCAATTTCGTAAAGGGCGTGGCCAATAACGGGTAGAATAAGCTGCTCCATGGCCAGTTCGACGGCGGCCGGAGAGCCGGGCAGGGCAAAAACCAGCGTGTCATCCACCAGAGCAGCCCGGGCACGCGACAGAATCGCTCGAGGACCGATATCCGCAAAACTCAAATCTCGAAACTTCTCTCCAAAACCGGGAAGCTCCTTGTCCTGCAGGCGGGCGAGCACGTCGACAGTTTGGTCCCTCAAGGAAAGGCCGGTACCACCGGTTAGAATGACCACTCTTGAACGTCCCGACACACCATCGCGTATTTCAACTTCAACTTCTTCCGGTTCATCAGGAACGACGGTTCGACTTACAACCGGATGGTCGTCTGCTGCGAGCAAATTTTCAATAATACCGCCGCTTCTGTCGGACTCCTCCGTACGGCTACTGCTAACCGTAACGACTTTACATCTTATTTTGGATTTTACTTTCTCTTCGTGCCCCAACTCAATCAGCCCCGTTTACCGGTTCAATCGGGTCACCAGGCGTCAATCTTCCCCCCTGCAGGACTCGGAAAAATAGCCCCTTCTCCGGCATTATGCATTCCCCCGTCTTTTCCTTGACGACACAGTCCTCGTGGCAGGTCTTTCCGATTTGAGATACTTCCAGGAGTACTGCTTCCCCGACGCGCAACCTATCACCAACGGCAAAGTCATCCATGTCCAGACCGCTGGAAGTCAGGTTTTCGGCGAAGTCACCAGGGTTTAACTCAACTCCCGTTCTATCCTCCATTGCCCGTATTTCCGAATCGTCGAGCAGGCTCACCTGCTTTACCGACGAACCAGCGTGTACGTCCCCGGCAATTCCGTGATCCTCTTTCAATTCCGCCTCATCCACCGGACGCTTGATCTCACCTTTAACCTGACTCGTATTTATCGAAACCAGAACCCCGGCTTCTTTTTCATCTTTTCCAGTGTCCACTGCGACCTCCCGATTTCTCCATTAACTTGACTTCCCTAACAACCATGCCCCTCTCCTCGTTTTTCACCATATCGTATATCGTTAGCAAGGCAACTGAACAGCCCGTCAGGGCCTCCATTTCCACTCCGGTTTTACCGCGATAATTTACGCTGACCTCGACGGAAAGACCGTAATCACCGGACTCTATATCTACTTCTACGTTGTTGATTGGTAGCGGGTGACACAGAGGCAAGAGATCCGAGGTCCGTTTGGCCGCCATAATTCCGGCGGTGCGAGCGACGGATAGCACGTTACCTTTCACCAGCTCACCGTTCAGAACCTTTTCTCTGGTCTCGTCCTCCATCTCGATCGATCCGACGGCGACCGCTTCCCGATTAGTGTCATCCTTGTCACCTACATCAATCATCCTTACGTCCTCTTGGCTCATATTCTCCACCCTTTCTATTGATTGTCTTCTACGAATGCGAATTACTACTTCTGTTTTTGGTAACCGTTCGACAAACCACGGGCAATTTCCCCGGCGAGGAAATCACTCCATCTTTGGCTTAAACTAATTATCGGCAGCATCGCTAGACATATCAATTAAAACTGGCACCCCCGAGAACCGGAGGTGCCAGGTAACGGTAGATAAGATATTTGGACTGGTTAAGTTCAGCTATCTTCCGGGGGTTCGATTCCGGCTTTCTCAGACGCGTGATCGCGACCGAGCCAGTAATTGAGCCAGGAGGAGGTATGACGTAGCTCCCAGTAATTCGGCGGTACCTGTTCCTTGAGCTGCTCCTGGTCGCCGTATTCCTTCAACCTGTTGTAGGTCCTAACGTAGATACACTGTTTTTCGGGATAGACCTCACACATTCCGTCCCGGCTGCCGCCACAAGGTCCGTTCCGCTGTTCTTTCGGACACTGGGACATCGGACAGACGTAGGCGAGCTCGGTTAAAGCGCAGTCGCCGCATTCCTGGCAGTCGTTCGTGACCGTCTTGATAATTCTCTCGAAGGACTGGAACGGCTCTTCCAGAGCAGTACCGTCTATCCACTGCAATAACTTCTGCATCGGAGTAAAGAATAAACCGTTGGGCTCGAATAACTGGTTGTGTGCCAGTCGAAAGGCCGCATTCACCAAACCTTTGCGGGGTTTGGGGGCGAGGTCCGCTTGACTATCCTTATTCAATCCCGTATCCGGGTCCTTTTCGTAATAGTAAAAGCCGTCCTCCATCGGGAAATCGAACTCGGAAACGAACTCCTTCCAGTCCGAAGTCAGTTCTTCACCCTTGTTTACCACGAACTCGACGTCTTCGTAGCTTATTCCATGACCGCCTATGTGGACGCCGTCGTAACCCATTCCCTTGAGAAAGGCATACATCTTGGCGCCCCGCATCAGCCTGGCCTGCTTGCCGCCGTCCTCGGCTTCCTTCTCCTCGGATAGTTCATCAACCAGGTCGTCCGTAACTACGCAGCCCGGTATATCTCCCCGGTTCATCGCCCTGCTGGCACCGTAGGAAAGCAGGTAGAGGTTACCAATTAGCGGTACGTCGAAATTGGCGTTCTCAACGTACTGTTTGAGTTCGTGGAACTTACGGGCGTCGTAGCCCAGCTGGGTAATTATATAATTGGCCCCGGACTCCACCTTCTTTTCCAGCTTGTAGTACTGAGTCATAATCTCCGCTTCTTCGCTCTTGAACGGAGAAACGACGGCTCCAGGGAAGAAATGAGTCTCCTTTAGTTCCTGTGACCTCCCAAAATCGTCCGTATACTGCAGCCCTTCGTTCAGGGAATTTACCAGTTCCAGCATATGGGTCGAGTCAAGGTCAAAAACCGGTTTCGACTGCCCCTCGTAGCCCTCGTTTGGGAAATCCCCAGTCATCAGAAGCAGGTTCTCCACATCTTCCCTTTCCAGGGAGTATAGAAAGCTCTCCATTTCGTTCCTGCTCTTATCTTTTGCAGTAAAGTGGACCAGAGGTTCTAGCCCCATTTCCTTCAGCTTCATCCCGAGGTACTCCGCCGAAATGGCAGGATTGCCGCTGGGGTTATCCGTAAGCGATATAGCGTCAATCATATCGCTTCCGGAAGCCTCTTCCGCCTTTTCAAATATTTCTTCCTGGTTCTGTTCTTCCGCACCTCTACCCGGGACTAACTCCCAGGTAATGGTAAAATCGTCCTCGGCCTGAATCGAATCCTTAAAGGTATTTGACATCAAATACTCCTCCTCCAGTTAAATCAGGTCATTATCACTTTCACAAGAAATTTTTATAATATTAGATCGGTCCCTGGTAAGTTACAAGTAATTCAGCTGGAACCATTCATCTATGACGATCGATCACAGCTCAGCCAGGATTAGACTCGGACTTCATCGTACTGGCTGACCGAAAAACTTTCCCGAAAGCTTTTAGTAAAGGCCTTTCTCACCAAATAAACTCCCTGTAACCGGGACGAGAGAACTTTTTCTACCGAGTCCGCCAGACCGAGACCTTTGAGCTCCATCCTTCCTACTTCGTCAATAAAAACGATATCGGCTTCATCCACCCCTCGGGAAATCGCGGCACCGGCAAAATCCATCCCTCCTGACCTAAGGTAAAACCTTCCTATCCTTCTTTTTCCGGGTGGCTGAGCACGGAGAAACTCCCTTCTTTCTCCGGATTTCAGGTCTATCACGTCGTACCCGACGGTAGCACCAGATTCCATTAACCTCGGCGAAAGGATTCCGCCGATTTCGTAACCTTCGGCTTTAACCCCTGCAATGATTTGCGAGCACGCCCGGGTCTTACCTGACCCCACGTTCCCGGTTACCAGTATGGGAAAGTTATCCCCTCGGTCTAAATGAGCCAGGATGATACGAAGAAGATGGTTAACCATAGGGCGGATCCGGATGCAAGAGTACCTGGTTTCAATTTCGGGTAAATCTTAAACGGCAAGAGACCAACAGTTAGACCGCCGATACCCGCCGCAATCACCGAATAGATCAGTGAAGACGACCCAAAATTAATCAGCCCGGAAATTGATTTCGCCCAGTAGGGAAATTTGGTTCCCAGCTCATTGATAACTTCCATAGGAGGATAAACTGCCAATCCCACCCCGGCGACCAGTCCGGCAAATATGAAAGAATAGGAGGCTCCGGCACCCGCTCCGGCAGTGAGAAACTTTACGGATTTCGGTAAAGTCAATTTGTGAACTATCAACGCAACCAGAGAAAAACCCAGACCCTGTGCCAGAATTGCAAAAGCGGGATTTAATATAACCGGAGCATTTACCGGCATCTGGAATACCACCGCAGAAAACAGCTTTAACGGCGCGGCAATCAAAGCTATAGCTACCGGCATCCAGGGTTTACCCGTCTTTTTATACGACCAGGCCATTATTCCAATTGCCAGGAAGATCATGAACTTGCCGGGAATCGTCGGAGGTAATATATAGTGCAGCAAGCCCCCAATCAAAGCCTCAACAGCTCCCCAGAGGCTCCCAAACCACAGCACCAGCAACAATAAATTAATAGTATCGTCTTTTGTTCCGCTTTGGTTTTCGGACAGTGAACCCAATCTCATCACCTCTTGGCAAAGTTTAGTAAGTAAACAGTTCTGCTGCAATTTATTTTAGGGGTTGGACCAAAAAGGAGCACGAACTGTAACCGGTACTTTTCTCCCCCGAGTTACGCGGTAACCCGGTCTTCCAGCTTGAGCCGATTGATTTGACTTTTACCACGTTTTATCGTTATCATGGAACCCGAATTTGTTCGTTTCAAGGCTTAACCGGGGTTCGTTTGTCCGTTCCTAATGGGGGTAAAATGAAATACTTTTTAAAAGGTGGCAAAGTCTGGACCAACGACGAAGAACTGCTTGACGAAGGGACGCTGGTCATAGAAGGAAACCAAATAATCGAGGCAGATGAATCCGGTGAAGTTGATTTAACTCCGGATGAGGGCGACGAAGTGATCGACTGTTCCGATAAACTGGTTATTCCGGGAACAGTAAATGGCCACACTCATCTTTACAGCACTCTGGCCCGGGGGCTAAACCTGCCAAACTACTCCCCGGAGAACCTATCCGAGGTCCTTACGGGTCTATGGTGGAAACTGGACAGAAATTTAAATAGAGAAGCCATAAAAGCCAGCGCCCTCATAGGCGGAATTGAGCTGATAAAAAACGGCGTGACAACTATATTTGACCACCATTCCAGCCCCAATCACGTGGAAGGTAGCCTTGGCTTAATCGAAGAAATGGTGGTCGACAAACTCGGACTTAGGAGCTCGCTTTGCTACGAGGTCACCGATCGGAACGGTGAGGAAGGCGCCCACCAGGGGATAAGCGAAAACATCGACTGGTTGAGCCGGGTCAGTAACAGAGAGGACGACCTCGTGGCCGGTCAGTTTGGCCTCCATGCTTCATTTACCCTCTCATCGGAAACGCTCGAGGAGGTTGCCAGCTACCTGGAGGATCTGGGTACGGGTATTCACATACATCTCGCCGAAGGGCGCGAGGACCAGGAGGACTCGCTCGATAATTATGGTACCCGCGTGGTAAACCGTCTCGACAATTTCGGGTTGATCGACGAGCGGGCGATACTGGCGCACGGTTTGCATCTGTCCGAGCCGGAGAAGGAAATACTGGTTGAGCGCAACCCTTTCTTGATCAATAACCCGCGGTCCAATATGAACAACGGCGCCGGGGTGGCGGATGTCAAAGGTTTACTGGATCGAGGAGTACGGGTCGGCCTGGGCAACGACGGTTTTGGCTTTAACATGATCGACGAGTTCCGGGATGCTTTACTTCTACAAAAAATTTACCACGGATCGTCGAGTGCCATGGGGTTAGAAGACGTCAGCCAAATGGCCTTTGCACATAATTACGAGCTGGCCGAATCTGCATTTGGCGTCAGGCTTGGAAAGCTGGTTTCTGGCTACCGGGCGGACCTGGCAGTTCTCGATTACCCGACCCCTACCCCCTTACGGGAGGACAACTTCCTCGGCCACCTTTACTTCGGACTGAACGGAAATAACTACGACGTCGACACAGTGTTTATCGACGGCTCGCCGGTAATGCGTGATTCGGAAATAGTCGGGGTCGACGAGAAAGAAGCCTACAGGGAAGCCAGGCAAACCACCGAAAAGCTGTGGCGGAGAATTTCGAGCTAAACTCCCTAAAGCTTAAAACCCGCCTTGTCCGGCGGGGTGACCTTTTCCGTTAGAAAGTTCTTACTATTTGATCGTTAAATAAAAGGAGGAAAAATGGACTTATCCACCGAAATTGCAGGACTGGAACTCGAAAACCCGCTGATGCCCGCTGCAGGACCGCTGACGGGAAGCCCCAGTACTATTGAAAGAGTTACCGATCGTGGAGTCGGGGCGGTAGTGACAAAGACGGTTTCTACCGAGGCCGCAGAGGTACCGAAACCGGCAATTGCAAGGCTGGACGGCGGGGTTCTGAACTGTGAGAAGTGGGCCGAAGAACCGCCGGAAAAGTGGATCGATGATTACTATCCGGAAATTAACCAGATAACAGGAGTACCAATCATAGTCAGTCTCGGTTACGAGCCGGAACAGGTGAAGGAACTAATACCAGAAATAGAGCCCTTCGCGGACGCCTTCGAGCTCTCCTCACATTACCTCGGCCGGGACCCGGAACCGATAAGGAGGATTGCGGCAGCAGCAACCGAAGTCACCGAAAAACCCGTATTCGTCAAACTTTCTCCCCACGTTCCCGACCTGGGAGAGTTTGCCTCCGCCGCGGTCGATGGGGGCGCCGCCGGAATAGTTGCCATCAACTCGGTCGGCCCGGGACTGGATATCGACCTGGAAGAGTTAAACTCCCCTCTGGGAAGCGAGGACGGCTACGGCTGGCTCTCCGGCCCTCCGATAAAACCCCTGGCGCTTCAGGCAGTGAACGAAATCTATAATTCCGTCGACGTCCCGGTAATCGGAGTTGGCGGAATCGCTTCGGCGCGAGACTTGCTCCAGTTCGTCGCTGCAGGAGCTTCGGCAACCCAGATGCTATCGAGTGCTATTTCAAACGGGGTCGATAGGTACTCGGCAATACTAAAAGACCTGTCCAAAGAGATGGAAAAGGTCGGGATCGAAGAGATCACTTCTCTCGTTGGAAAGTACGACAATTCACGGTAAGGCCAGATGATAAAATCGGAGAGGATCGAGCGGTTAAATGGGGAAAGTCAAAAGGACCGAGATTTCGTTCTTTACTGGATGCAGGCCTCCCAGAGGCCGGAGGACAACAAGGCGTTAAATCTGGCAATTGAAAAAGCCAACGAGGCCAACCTCCCCGTGGTCACCTACTTCGGGATCACGGACGACTTCCCCGGGGCCAATCTGCGACACTACCATTTCATGGTTGAAGGTCTGACCGAAACGATCAAAAAGCTCGAAGAAAGAGGTATCAAAACCGTAGTCGAGGGTCGAGAGCCACCGGAGGGTGTTATTGAACTCGCAGAAAGCGCCTCTGTCGTTGTAGTAGACCGCGGCTACCTGCGAATTCAGAAACGGTGGCGCCGCAAAGTTGCCGAGGAGATCGACGTCGAGCTGCTCCAGGTGGAAGGAGACGTGGTAGTGCCGGTTGAAGCAGCCAGCGAAAAGGAAGAATACGCCGCCCGAACCATCAGGCCAAAAATAAACGAACAACTGGACGACTTCCTGAACGAAGAGGAACATTCGGTACCGGGGGTGTCGTCGCTCGACCTCGAACTGCCAGTCGAACCCCAAAGCCCGAAAAGCATTCTGGACGACCTTGAAGTGGACCGGAGCGTGGGGCCCGCCCCGGGTTTTACCGGCGGAACCAGCGAGGCAAAACAGCTCCTGGACGATTTCATAGCGGACAAACTGGATGAGTACGGCGAAATGAGCAACGACCCAACCGCGGACTCCCTGTCCAAGATGAGCCCTTACCTGCATTTCGGCCAGATCTCTCCTCTATATATTGCAAGCAGGATTAAAGAAGCAGATAGCCCAGGCGGGGAGGACTACCTGGAACAGCTAATAGTCCGACGGGAGCTCAGCATTAACTTCGTTCACTACAACGAGAACTACGATGACTTTGGCTCGATTCTCCCGGATTGGGCGTACGAGACGTTGATGGAGCATGA
>Ga0207797_1001163_pt1 | contig 19425 bp, 11 predicted proteins | sample PRCRCaboRojoPR_6_FD_187275 | JGI IMG/M metagenome (GOLD analysis project Ga0207797, IMG submission 187275) | Marine sediment microbial community from Cabo Rojo, Puerto Rico - PR CR 10% Liquid 1 (SPAdes) | ecosystem: Environmental > Aquatic > Marine > Coastal > Sediment | place: Cabo Rojo, Puerto...
CGGATGATGAGCCGCTCCCGCTCTCCGGCCCCGTCTGCCAGGCGCATGGCCCGTTGGAGGTGCTTCAGCCCTTCCCCGGTCCCCCGGGGCATGAGACTCCGCCCGGCATAGAACGCCGCCATGGCAAAGGTGGTGTCCTCCCGGAGGGCAGCCTTGAACAGGGCCGCACCTCGCTCCCGGTCGCCTCGGTAGTAGGCCTGGAGCCCCTTCTCGTAGTAGCGGTAGGCCTCCAGGGAATTCGTGGTGACCTGGGCCAAACGCAGAGGGGGTGGAGTCAGGCCCAGGCTTTCCGCAATCTCGTGGGTGGCCCGATCCACCAGGCTGAACACCTCCTCACCCTCCACGGTCACCACATCCTGCACCAACCCGTCAGCCAGGTGGATCCGCTGAAGGTCCAGGCGCCAGAGGCCCCCGGGGGTTTGCTGGAGGGTCCCTTCCAGCACTTCGTCGGCGCCGGCGGTCCGGGCAGCCCGGGTGATTCTCGCCCCGGCTTCCGGGCCCAGGCCCTCCCGGCCGGCAAGCTCGTAGATCCTGGAGGTGCTGAGGACTCTCAGGTCCTCCACACGGGCCAGATTCGTGCTCAGCATGTCCGGCAGGGCCGACGCCATGGGAGGATCCGAACTCTCGGCGTAGCCCCGGATCTCTCCGATGGCGATGAGGGGCAGATCCCCCTCCGATCCCACGTCGCCGGCGGTGATCCAGGCAACGAGAAGAACCAGGATTGCCGCTATCCCCGCCGCCACCTTCCACCAGGGACGGGGAGAGGAGGGGGAGCACAGAGGCTCCCCGGCCCGCTCCCGATGATACCGACAAGCTTCGGCCACCAGGTCACCCGTTTCCCTCCGAGAGTCCAGCAACCCGGCGGCTCTCCGGTGGAGATGGGCTCTCCCATGGGGCGGGACCTCCTCGTAGGCCACCCGGCGCAGGAGCTCATGGGAGAACCGATAGCTCCCCGGGATCTCCATACCCGTTCTCAGGAGACGTCGGGAGAGGAGCTCATCCAGTCCGGCGGAGACCCTGTCCTCCTCCAATTCCGCCGCATCCCGGAGGATCTCCGCGGTAATCAGAGGCCACAGGACCGCAGCAGCCTTCACCGTTTCCCTGGCTCCTGGACTCAGCCGGGCCAACCGACGACGAACGGCATCGGACACGGACACCGGAAGAGGAAGGACTTCCTCCTCCAGGTCTCCGGCCGTCTTCCAGAGCCCCCGGTGGTCCGTTCTCAGGTGCCCCTCGTCCACCAGGGTGGCCACCATCTCCTCGAAGTAGAAAGGGTTTCCTCCGGACTCCCGGTAGAGAAGTCCGGTAAGGGCTTGCCGGGTCCCACTCCGCATGGGAAGCATGGACGCCAGCATTTCCTCGCACTCCGCCGGTCCCAGGGGTTCCAGGGGAAGCACCTGGACCCCTGATGCCTGGCACTCTTCCGCAGCACTCCCCTCCGGCTCGTCCTCGGAGCGGGCAGCCAGAAGGAGCAGGCAGGAGGGAGGAAGGTGACGGGCCAGGGCCAGGAGAAGACATCGGCTGGGGGAATCTGCCAGGTGGAGGTCGTCCAGAAAGAGGACCAGGGGAACCTCCACGGCGATCTCCTCCACGACCCGTCGCACCCCTTCGGTGAGAGCCTCCACCCGCCGGGTGGGACGGGGAAGACCCGGATACCGCTCCCGTAGGGCCGGGACCAGGGTCGAGACCTCCGCCAACGCCGAATCCGGAGCCGCTGAGAGACCGGGAGCCCGCAGGACCCCCCGGAGGAGGGAAGCCGCTGCAGAAAAGGGCTGAGTGGCTTCGGCCTGGAAGGCCTGGCCCCGAAGCACCAGGGCATCACCCTGGGCCGGGAGCCATTCCAGAAACTCCCCGGCCAGCCGGGTCTTCCCCGTGCCCTGCTCACCTCTGAGGAGGATGGCCCTGCCGCCCTCCTTCAGGACCACCTGCCAGGCGCCCACCAGCTCCGAGAAGCTCTTCTCCCGTCCGACCATGTCCGGGGTGAAGACGGCGGCCGAGCTCACGCCGGGCCGGACGGGAGACAACTCGGTTCCCGAGCTTACGGGCACCTCGACCTCAGGAAGCTCCGGCTCCGTGCCCAGCTCTTCCCGGAAGCGTTCCCGGACCATGGCCGCGTACTCCACTGCTTCCCCCGGGCGACCGGCAAAGCGAAGGAGCCGGACGAGAGTGGCCTGGGGAGCCTGGTCCAGGGGTGCCGTCTCTGCCCAGCGGCGGGCCCAGGTGACCGCCTGGTTCCATTCCCCACGTTCCTCGGCACTCCGAACCAGCCTTCCCAGACTCTCGGAAATCATGCCCTCCAGGACCCGGCGCTCTCCCTCCACCCAACTCCGGAATTCGCTGGTCCCCACGTCGTCCATCTCCGGAAGGAACTCACCATCCCAGAGCTGCACAGCCTCTTCGAATCGGCCCGCCTCCAGGGCCGCCTCCATCTCGTTCAGGTCCAGGCTGATGGCTTCGGGACGAAGGGAGACGACCCGGCGATCCGTCTCCAGGGCGGGCCCCAGGGCACCACGAAGCTGGAAGAGGGCCTCCCGGAGAGAGCTCATGGCTCTGGACTCCGGCCGGTCTCCCCACAGGAGAGCAGCCAGCCGGCTCCGGGGAACCGTCCCGTATCCCTTCCGGACCAGGTAAGCCAGGAGAGCCAGGATCTTCCTCCTGCCCCGGAGAAGCTCTCCCGAGGCCCCCCTCAACTCCACGCGTCCCAGTGTCTTCAGCCGGAAGGACGCCGCAGCGCCAACATCTTTATCTATCACGATTTAACGGTGCTTTTCACGTCCGTTTTTCATAGCCCCCCCATTGTACTGAATGCGAGGACCGGCGGCCACCACGGCCTCCTCCACCGGTGCGACTCGAGACGGGGAAGAGCGAAACGGATGTCAGGCGACCAGAACCCCAACGCCACCACCGGCTACTTCGATTACTTCATGGTCCGCAGCCGACGTCCGGCAGAAGCCGCCTCCACGACCCTGTCCGGGGTCATCGAGCGCCTGCGGACCGGAGAAAAGAGGCCCTTCGGGAGCTCCCAGGAGCTCCTGCACCTACTGGAGGGATGGGCAGGCGTGGCCCTTCCTCCGGAGGCACCCGGCCGGGTCCCGGACCAGGACCTCCCCGGCGACGAAGGACCTCCCGGAGAGGATTCCCCTTCTCCGGATGAAGGCTCCGGACTCGCCGATTCCTGATAGCAGACCGCGAACCCACCCGCCCGAGGAAGATCGGAATGCGACCCATCCCTGGATTGTCGGCCCTGACCCTGATCCTCGCCCTTCTCATCGCCCCATGCTCCCCGGCGGGAGCCGGGGACGACGGCACCACGGCAGAGGCCTCCTCGAACGAAAACGCCCCGTTCACGTCAGAACCGGAGACCTCGGAGATCCTGATTCCCCCACCTCCCGGCGCCAGGTACCAGGCCGAGGCCTCGGCCCTGGAGAGCGAGAGCCCCGGGGGAGGCCCCTCCAGGTACGGAAGCAGCGGTCACTTCGAGGCAGAACGCTCCGTGGCCTACGTCTACGCCACGGACGAGTCCCTGGAAGAGGTGGCCCGCTACTACCTGGACCTCCAGGAAGAGCCACCTCACTACCTGAACCTGGAGGAGATGGTGGACTGGGATCAGGGACCCGAAACCCTGAACATCGAAGAGGAGCCCGCCGCTCCCCTCCCCCCTGACGACATGGAAGCCACCGTCCAGCAGTACCGGGAACAGGGATACATGGACGAGGACGAGGCCCGGGAGATGCTGGCCCACATGGACATCTACCGGAAGATGTATCCCCAGCTCCAGGACGTCGTTCTTTCCACCGTGGTCTTCGATATCGAGGAAGCCCCGGAGAACGACGATCCCCAGAGCCGGACAGGATACCGCTACGTGGAAGTGGAGATCACCCGTCCCTACGTGGATGAGGTGAATCTGGAGGTCCGGGACCAGACGGCAATCACGTACATCGTTCACCACATGAAGCTCCAGGGCTCCTGAGGGCTCCACCCGGCCACGCCCCGGCAGTGTCCAGCCGGGTCTACGGGAATGGGCCATCTCCCTCCCCCCGGGAGCTGCCATGGGCACGGAATCCGATCCAGCGAAGGAGTACTCATGCGTCTGACACAGAACCGCACCCCCGGGACCACCAGACGGTGGCAGAACATCGGATGGCGCCGCTCCGTCGGGACCCTGGCGTTCCTCATGGTCGGGCCGGGCAGCTCGCTCTGGGCCCAATCCCCGGACCTGGTGGCCCCCCTCTACCCCGGGGCCGTTTCAGCCGGTGATCCCGGAGTCTACCTCACCCATGACCCGCCGGAGGAGGTCCGGGCCTTCTACGAGGCCAGCCTGGGAGCCGGAACGGAGCACGATGGCCGGGTCATGAAGACCCTGGGGCCGGGGATCCGTCCCCGGGACGGTGACGTCTACTGGACCGTCGTGAGCCGTGAGGAGGCCCTGGACATCACCGGAGAGCCCTTGAACGAGGCTCTGCAGACCAGCGCAGCCGGTGTCGTGCTTCGGGGCCCGCTACCCCCGACGCCCCGGCCGCCGGAGATGGAGCTGGGAAGCGTCCGGGCCGTGGGCACCTACTTCGAGCGCCTCGCCTACCTGGCTCGGATGGGCTCCCTGGAGCCCACGGATGTGGAACCCCTCATCCAGGAATACCTCCCCTTGGCCAGGATGCACTACCGGATGGTGGAGACTGGCGACGGCCGGAGAGTGCCCTTCTACGAGGACCAGGCCGTCCGGTGCTCCGAAGAGGTCACGGCGGGTCGGGTCCTGGGAGACGTGGAGGCGGAATCCACGCCGGAGGACCTGGAATCCATGACCGGCCGTCTCCAGGAGCTCTTTGCCCAGGGGAAGATCCAGGAGGCCATGGCCCTCCAGCAGAAGATCACGGAGCAGGCCATGGCGGGGCAGATGGAGGAGGCCATGGCCGAGGACGAGGAGGGACTCCTGCCCACAGCCAGCTCCCAGGAGGTCCTGGAAGGGCTGCGGGGCTGTCTCCGGGAACTGGCATCGGAAGGGTACTCCACCCGCATCCTCATCAGCACCCACCCCTCGGCGTGGGAGTTGGACCGCTGGTGGGAGGGTGGCAATGACTGAAGGCCCGAGGCCCACCCGTGCCGGCCGGTGTGCAGAAGGAAGCCGGATGCTGGCTGTGCTCCTCCTGTTGTGCCTGGCCTCGCCGGCGGAGGGCCAGATCCTCGACCGGATCCGGCGAAAGGCCACCGAAACCCTGGACCGGGTTCCCCGGCTCCTGGCCATCCTGGAGAAGCCCCCGGGAGTCACCACCAGCATCCACGGGGCCCGGACGGAACTGCCCTTTCTGGATGACCACGATCCCACCGGATCCGGAGACATGGCCTTTCTCCCTCGGGACTCCCGGAATGCCTTCATGGCGCCCCCCGGGCTGTACGAGATGAGAGCCCGGAGCTACTGCATCCACGCCGGCACCTATGGACCCACCCGGGGCGACGGGTACTCCCTCGCACCTCTTCAGGGAGACCTGGCGCCCCTCCTGGGATCTCTGGTTCGCCGGACGGCGGGCCACCCGGGGGTGGCCCAGCCCCTGGTTCAACGCCTTATCTGGGCCATCCAGGCGGACACTCCCATGGACGAGCTTCCGGCTCCCCTCCGGCGCACTGCTCGGACCCTCCTCACACCGGAGGAGATGGCAGGGCTCTCACGGGACGCCGTGGATCTGGGCAAAGAGCAGCTTCTGGAGGAGGCCCTGGAACGGGTCCCCGAGTCCGTCCGGGAGGTGGCGGAGCTGGAGGCCGAGATCCGGGACAAAATCCGCAAGGGGGTGGCCTTCGACGAGCTGGAGGCGGTGGCGGTCCTGACTGGTCTGCCCCGACCGGAAGACCGGGTGAGGGAGATCCCGAACCTCCGCTGGAGTTACCACCCGGACGGCTACTTCATCCGTTTCGATCCCCAAGGCTACAACGAGACCTGGGTCCAGACCTATGTCCCCGAACCCTACCGGGTGGATCGGGACTCCCGGGGCCGGGTCAAGGCCCTGGCGGGGCCCCACGGGATCCGGGTGGTCCTGGAGTACGGCGCGGATTCCGAAGAGCGCCGGTCACACCTGGCCCTCCTCCGGGGGGTCACGGTGGAGGGCGGAGGCCCGATTCCCAGCTCAACCCGGGGGACGTGGGAGGTGGACGGGTGGACCCTGGTGGGTGACGTCCTGGCCCTGGACGCACCCGGCGGCGTGGCGGAGCAGGTGGAGCTGGCCCGGCGACTGAAGGAGGCCCGGGACCGAAGGCGGGAGGTCCGCCAGGTCCTGGCCGCAGTCCGGGGTGAGAACGGGACGGAAGCGGGACCCGACCTGACGGACCTGGCCCATCTCCGGGTGGGACTGAAACGGGCCGGAGACCCCGGGACGGAGGCAGTCCTCTCCCACCTGGCCCGAGCCTGGATGTACACCCTTTGCGTGAAGGCCGGAGGATGCCAGCCGCCCCGGATGGCGTGGTGGACGTCGGACCCGGGGCCCTGGGTACTTCCCGATCCCTGGCAACCCCGGGGCAGGAAGGTCGGGCTCTCCGGCCAGGACCGCTCCGGGGAACCCACCCGTCCTCCCCTCACCAAGCGGGCTCCCCCCCCGGCCCCAGAAGGGACCAGGCCGCCTCCGGCCACACTCTGCGCACAGGTGGGAGGGGGAGCGTCCATCGATGCCGGCGGCAACGTGGCCACCCCCGGAAATACCGGCAAGCAGATGCTCCTCCAGTCCGGCACCTCCATCGTGGACCAGGCCGAGGAGGCCATGGGGGTCCTGGGTCTTCTCCTGGGACTCGCGGACGTGGCCACCGCCGGGAGCCTGGGTATGGCCGCCTACAACGCCCTTGGTCTCGCCGGGATCCCCGTGGGACCCACCGGTATTCCCATGGCTCTGGCCGGGGCCATGATCAGTCAGGTCATGGGCCTCTGGACCACTGCGGCCAACGCCCTGGCCGGGGCCGGCGACGTGGATCCCTCCTCCCCCGGAGGGAGCGGCGCAGGGGGAGCCGCAGGTGCCGGCGGTGGGGTAGGCAGCCCGGGCACCTCCGGGGGGAACACCGGCTCCGGCGGCACAGACACCACCGGTGATCCCGGACCTGCCGGGGATACCGGCGGCGCCACGGGAAGCGGAAACACCGGAGATCCCGGCGCAGGAGATCCCGGCGGCGGGGCCGGGGCCGGCGAAGACCCTGGAGGTGACGGCGGCACCGACGCCTCGGGAGGCACAGGCGGAAGCGGGACAGGAGGGGGAGAAGGGACTGACCCCGGCGTCACGGGAGACACCGGGACCCGGACCGCCCGCCGCTCCACCGGAGAAGACTACACCGGCTCGCCGCCGACCAGCCCACCGAGGAACCCGGAACCGGTCCAGGCCGGGGACGGCGTTTCCCAGGAGCGGGCGGAGGCCGCCAACGCCTGGACCGATGCCCTCCTTCGGGTGCTGCACCACATCCAGGCCATGACAGACTCGGAGGACCGCCGGGACGCGGCGTCGGAAGCCGGGGAGCCGGAGTGGGCCTCTCGGCAGGCGGCCCTGGTGGCTCACCACCGACGACAGGCCGGGGTGGCAGCCCTGGAAGCGGCCCGAAGACTGGACCGGGTCCTGGTACTGGCAAGGAGGGAAGGGGCGGTGGGTGATCCTGTGGCGGAACGCCACGGGTTGGAGGCGGTCCAGGAGCGGCTCCGGGCCGGTGGATGGACCCCAGAGGAGCTCAGAGTGGCTCAGCTCCTGGGCATTACTCCCAGGGAGATGGAAGCCCTCAGGCACGATCTCCTTTCCCTGGACCCGAGCCGTGAAGAGAAGGAGATGAAGGAGTCCGTGGAGATCTGGATGAGAAGGCTCCGGACCCGGGGCGCCCTGTGGTCAGCGGGGCTCCGAACCGGAAACACCACATCGGAAGGAGGAGGCCAGTGAAAGACCAGGAGCATTTCGCTCAAGAAACCACCGCATCCGGGACACCGGGCGCCGCCTCGGCGGATCGGTCCGGCAACGGGCCGGAAAACAAGTCCAAGGCCGACCTGGGAAAGCGGTTCCTCGCCGCCCTCATCGACGGCGGGCTGACCATGGTGGTGGGATTCATCCCCGTCATCGGATGGCTGGCAGGGGCCGCGTACTGGCTGGTTCGGGACGGTCTGGCCCTGGACTTCATGGATCACCGATCGGTGGGGAAGAAGATCATGGGGCTGAGACCCGTGACCCTGGACGGCGCTCCCATGGATCTGGTGGCCTCGGCGAAGCGAAACTGGACCCTGGCTCTCGGGGGTGTGGCCTCCTTCCTGGTGGCCATTCCCTTCCTGGGTTGGCTCATCGCCATCCCCGTGGCCCTGTTGGCCCTGGCCGTGGGCCTGGCGGAGATGGTCATGGTCATGGTGGATCCCCAGGGTCGCAGGCTGGGAGACAGGACAGGCAGGAGCCTGGTCATCCAGGTCTGAGCTCCCGAACACCGACGACCATCCGCAGGGTTGCTCAACACCCTTGTGAATCCCGGCCACGCCGGGAATGTCACCGAAAGGAATGGACATGCGAAATCGAACATCCTTGGTCGGAGCCCTGGCCCTGGGATTCATGACGGCCCTGGCCGTCACTCCCCTCCAGGGCCAGGACGTGACGTATCGCTTCCGAAGCGAGATGAAGACCGGTGGTGCCATAGACAAGATCATGGCCTTCGCCGGGAAGATCGGCGGGGACGAGGGACAGACTCGCACAGAGTACCTGAAGGGACGACAGCTCCGGACCGACGAGGGAACCCAGACCTCCACCATCGTCCGAGTGGACGAGAAGAGGATGTATTTCCTCCACCATGACCAGAAGAGCTACGTCTCCCTTTCCCTGGACTCCCTGGGAGCCGGTGTCGCCGCCATGGCTCAGGGAATCCAAGAGGCCGAGATGAATCCGGAGGCGGACGGCGGCGAGGAGGGGCCTTCGGTGACCTTCCGGGTGGAGGTGGACCGGACCGGGGAAAAGAAGGACATGGCCGGATACCCGGCGGAGCAGGTCTTCATCACCCTGGAGGGCGAAAGGGTCGCTGAAGACACCCCCGCCGCCGGTGAGGAGCCTGCCTCCCGCCTGGTCCTTCTCATGGAGCTCTGGATGAGCGATGAAGTGCCGGGGTACCGGGAGCTACAGGCCCTCCAGGAGGAGTATGGGTCCCAGATCGCTCCGGGGGAGAGCGGGGAGGCCATGGGAGAGGCCCTCCTGGAGATGTTCACGAAGACGCCGGGGACCAGGGAGGCCCTGGAGCGTGCCGGTGAGGAGATGATGAAGCTGGAGGGTATGGCGGTGCGGTCCGACACCTACATCGTCACCGTGCCGCCGGGAGAACCCTTTCGCAGGGAGCGGGTCCTGGACCCGCCGGACGAGGGAGGAAGCCGGACGGAGGACGTGAAGAAGATGGCCGGGAACATGTTGGGAGGCCTCTTCGGGGGCGGGAAGAAGGAGGAGACCCCGGAGGAGGAGGCCGCCGAAGAGACCCCGGTGCAGAAAACCGTCCTCACCCTCACGGAGGAGCTGGTGGAGGTGCGAACCGATCCCCTTCCCGAGGATCTGTTCCGGGTGCCCGGGGAGTATACCGAAACCCGGGGATCGGGGGAGGCCGGATAGAGGGCCCCTCACACCAGGCGCCGGGGGATGGTCTCGTCCCAGATCCGGGTGAAGACCCGCTTCTCGTGCTCCCAGGCGTCCAGGGTGGCCTCGATGTAGAAGTTGTCCTCATCCGACGTCAGGAGGGTCCGGGTGGTGGTCTTGATGTGCCAGTCGTCCCGTTCCATCTCGGCATTCCAGATGGCTTCCCCCTGGACGCTGCCCAGATCACCGTCCCGGACCCTGTAGTACTCTTCGGCCCGGGTCCGGAGGACCGTACCGATGTCGTCGAGGCGTTTGCTCCCCTCGTCCTTGACAACCTCCAGCACCCATTCGTCCTGGACGAGGTCGTGGGTGACCTTCCAGCGGTTCTCCCCGGCGTCGTAGACGGTGGCGGGCCCCCGGGGTGCGGCGGCGGGCTCCTGGAACCCGATGTTCGCGTCTTCGGGTCGCGGGGTGCGTACCGGAAGCAGGAACCGGCTCTCTCCCGTGTACACCTTCATCTCCACCAGCTCTGGCGGCAGCCAGGCCAGGGGCCAGTAGGAGGTGGACACGGAGAGGCGGAGCTGATGCCCCCGTGGAAACCGCTGTGCGATCTCGTTCATCTTCACCCGGACGGTGTAGGCCTGGCCCGGCTCCAGGGGCTCCGGGTGCTCATGGTCGTTCCTGTGCGTCAGGTTCAGGACCCCGTAGCTCACCCGGGTGACCTTGTTGTCCGGATGCACGTCGGAGAGACGCACGGCCACCATGGCCACGGGTCGATCCACCTCCAGGCTCAGCTCCACCTCCGGACGGCCCACCACGTCCAGGGTCTCCCGAAGGGGCGGGGTTTCGAAGATCAGGGCCCCGCCGTCCTCGTGGCGCTGGTCTCCGGGGAGATCCGGACCCGCCGAGTAGGAGCACCACTTCCCGGCGAAGAGGCCCACGTTGAAGGGTGAGCTCAGCACCAGGCCCTGAACGGGGATCCGGGTGCCCCCGGCCTCCACCTCTCCCACGGCCTCGGCCTCCGGCTCCACTCCGGCGCCGGTGCCGTCCCCCACGACCCTGTCTTCTCGAACCAGCTCCCGGAAAGCCAGGGTGTAGCTCACCTCCCGCACGTTCGGACTCGGCCACTGGTCTTCTCCGATCCAGCGACCCGGCCGGCCTTCGTAGGCGGTGGAAGGGGGCATGGAATCCTGCTGATAGGCCCTGAGCATGGGCTCATCCATGATCCCGTTGCTCTCGTCCCCCTTCAACCAGCGGTCCCACCAGCGGCGGGCTTCCTGGAGGAAGCCGATGGCCGGGCCGGGACGGCCCCGATGGGGATAGATGTGGGACCAGGGCCCCACCAGACCCTGCCGGGGAACCTCCAGGTGCTCCAGGAGCCGGAAGACGGCGTTCGAGTACCCGTCGGCCCAACCCGAGACCGCCATGACCGGACACTGGATGGCGGACCAGTCCTCCCCCACGCTACCGTGCTTCCAGAACCCGTCCCGGTGCTGGTGCAAGAGCCAGTTCTTCAGCCACAGCCCGCTGCCCCGGAGACGCTGGTGCCACATCTCCCGCCACTCCTCTCCCACGATTTCGGGATCCGGGGGGAGGCTGTTGTGGGAGAACATGGTGGAAGCCCAGGAGAGGTTGTCTCCCAGCAGGCATCCTCCCATGTAGTGGACATCGTCGGCGTACCGGTCGTCCGTGGAGCACACGGTGATGATGGCCTTCAGGGCAGGGGGCCGCATGGCGGCGATCTGGAGACCGTTGAACCCTCCCCAGGAGATGCCCATCATCCCTACCTTGCCGTCGCACCAGGGCTGGGCCACGAGCCAGTCGATGACAGCCACGCCGTCATTCAGCTCCTGCTCCAGGTACTCGTCTTTCAGGACGCCGTCGCTGTCCCCGCTGCCCCGGAGGTCCACTCGGGCCGAGGCATAGCCGTGGCCGGCGAAATAGTGGTGGATCTCCTGGTCTCGACCTCGCTTCCGGTCCCGCTTCCGGTAGGGGATGTACTCCAGGATGGCAGGCACCGGCCGTTCCCCGGCGTCTTCCGGCATCCAGATGCGAGCCGCCAGCCGGGCCCCGTCGGGCATGGGAATGAAGACGTTCTCCAGGGTCCGGACGCTCCGGGGGAATTCGGTGACCGTGTTCATCTCACTCCTCGAACTCGTAGCCGGCCTCGTCCATGACACGCTGGAACTTGTCCAGGAGCTCCTCCTGGCTGTCGGCGGCGATGTAGACCCGGGCCAGACGGTAGCTGTAGGGATCCTGGTTCGGCATCTCCCTCAGGCGCTGGCCCTCCTGGGCTTCCGGGAGGAACTCCACGTCGGGATACGTTTCCCGGAGGCGGGCCAGGTCCTGCTGCGAGGGAGCCCGAACGACCCGGCGATCCTCGAACACACGGGGGTGGAACTTCGCCGCCACGGCATAGTCCCCTTTGTTCCGGGGCATGTGGGGGGCCACGCCCAGGGCCGCCTCCACCAGGACCTGGTGGTTCGAGACCCCGTCCACCTGCTGATACAGGTAGGTGTGAGACTGGGAGATCCGGGTGTTCAACTCCAGCATCCAGATCTGGTCATCCTCCTCGTGGTAGTAGAACTCCATGTTGAAGGGCGACTGATCGAAGTCCATGGCCTGGATGATCTTCCGGGCGATCTCCACCATCCGGTCCTGGACGGCCTCCGGCAGCCGGGACGGGTACTGGTAGCGGAAGAAGGAAGAGGAGTCGGGGTAGTTGATGGAGTCCACCACGCCGTAGGTGTGCATCTCCCCATCGTGCATGAACCCCGAGAGGGTACACTGCCACCCGCCGATGACTCCCTCGGCGATGCACCACTCTCCCCCGACGGCGCACACCGCCTGGTCGGTGCAGATCCGGCCCAGGAAATCGTTGTAGGGGCCCGCGAAGCGATCGAGCTCCTTTCGGATCTCCTCCAGGGCCTGCCGGTAGCTCTCCCCGTCCTCCACCCGGAAGGCCAGCTGGCCCCCGTAGGCCACCACCGGCTTCAGCCAGAAGGGGAAGTCCACCTTCAGGTCCCGGGGATCCCCGGGTTTGCCCGGGTGGACCAGGTCGAAGGACGGGTTGTGCTCCGGGGCCGCGGCGCTGGCCGCCTCCCGGCTGAAGTACTTGTGCTCCGCCCGGATGACGCTCTCGATCCCGGGACCCGGGAGGCCCTGCCGGGCCGCCAGGTAGGGGGCCATGAGACTCACCGGGAAATCCCAGAATCCGATGATGGCATCGATGGAGCCTTCGAAGGCCTGGAGGTGGGCCTCCGCCCGGTCCAGAAGATCCACAAGGGGCAAGTCCTCCTGCTTCACCTCCGGGAGCTCCAGCAACTCGTGGAAACGATAGCGATGGGCGTTCTCGATGGAGCGCAGCTTGTCGTAGTTGAACTCGTCGATACCAACCACGAAGATGTTCTTCTTCTCCATAGTGTCGGCCCCAAGGGGGTTCAGGGAATCGGCCAGCGACTATCCCGGCGTACCCTGAGGCCGGAAGGAGGGTCGGCGGCGACCGATGGACATCGGGGGGGCCGTCCGACCACCCTCTTCTCCCCCTGAGAAACGGGGCCGGCCCCGCCTTCAGGACCGACCCCGCCTCCTTCTCCGAACTTTCTCTACGGAGAGGGATCCGTCGTCAGTACTCCGGGTTCTGGGTCATGTTGGGAGCCACGTCCAGCTCGGCCTGGGGGATGGGATACATGGCCTGATAGGCCTGGATTCCCAGCACGTCCACCGACCGGCCCGTCCGCCTCAGGTCCGAGAACCGGTCTCCCTCGAAGGCCAACTCCAGCCGGCGCTCGTGCCAGATGGCTTCCAGGACCTCCTGCCTCGTGGACACGTCCTCTTCGAACACGTGGGGCGGGAGCTCCGCCCGCACCCGGACCCGGTTGTACTCCGTAACGGCATCCTCCAACTGGCCCTGCTGGGCCAGGGCTTCGGCCTTGGTGAGGATCACCTCCGCGAAGCGGATCACATGTGGGTCCTCCGCCCCTGCAGTGGTGGGATACTTGGTGCCGTGGGCAGTCCCCTCCACGTCTCCGTAGATGGACCACTGGCCCCGGGCGTCCGCCGGCTGGAAGGCGTCGATGATGCTCTGCTGCGGGCCCACTTCGCCCCGACCACCGAAGCCGCTGGAGATGTAGTAGTAGCCGAGCTGATTCCACTGCACCGCCGTGAAGAGCACACGGAAGATGTCCTCCGGGGTCTCGCCCCCTTCCGGTGGGAAGAGGGAGGAGTAGTCCTCCGCCAGGGTATAGCCCATAGCCTCCGCCGCCTCGGCCGCAGTCTGGGCCTGCCCCCACTCCTCCAGGTACAGGTGCACCCTGGCCGAGAGGGCGTGGGCCGCCCCCAGGGTGGCCCGTCGGGTGTCGCCCCCGGAGGGAAGACCGGCCTTGGCCGTCTCCAGGTCGGAGAGGATCAGAGCGTAGACGTCCTCCACCGGCGCCCGCTCCACCTGGGAGGCTTCCTCCGCGCTGGCAATGGGCGCTTCCCGAAGGGGGACGTCGCCCCACAGCCGAACCAGGTTGTGATAGTGCAGGGCCCGGAGGAAATGGGCCTGGGCGAGGATCTCGTCCCGTTCCTGTGCCGAGAGATCGTCGATGTCCGGAACCCGGATGATGAGCTGATTCGTTCTGTTGATGGCCTCGTAGATGGCATTCCAGATATCCGCCACCGAGGAATTCTCGGGCCGGAGCTCGTTCCGGGAGGCATCGGCGTAGGAGTGGTAGGTCCCCGTATGAACTGCGTTGTCGGCGGACAGATCGTTGAAGAACACGAACGTACCGCCGTAGTAGTCCGTGCTCTGAAGTGCCTGATAGGCCCCTGTCATGGCCGCCCGGGCCCCCCGGGCGTCGGAGATGGCAATCTCCTCGGTGAGCTCGTCCACCGGCTCCAGGTCGAGGAGATCGTCCTCGCATGCCGTAAGGGCCCCAAGCAGCAGGAGCGGCGTGAGAAAGGTCCTGATCCTCATCGATGCCTCCGTTCTATCCACGGTAAATCGTCGCATGCCTGGCCACCCTTACCATGTTCCCCGGACCCCGATGGTCAGGGAGCGGGGGATGGGGTACGCGTAGAAGTCGGTGCCGAGACTGAGGTTGGCACTCGATCCGTCGCTGTTCACGTCAGGGGTGAAGCCCATGTAGTCGGTGAACGTGTACAGGTTCTGTCCGGAGACGTAGAGGCGCACCGAAGACGCCCCCATCCTGCCGGCAAGATCCGAAGGAAGGGTGTAACCCAGGGTGACTTCCTGGATGCGAAGGTAGGAGCCGTCCTCGATGAAGCGGCTGGAAAGCTCCCTGGCCCCGGAGGCTCCGTTGAAGCTGGCCCTGGGCACGTTCGTCTGGTCCCCGGGCTCCTGCCAACGGTTCAGGACGTGTTCGAACTGGTTGTCCAGGTACCATCCCCCGGCATCGGCGAAGAGGCGCATGGCGTTGAAGATCTCGGCGCCGTAGCTGAACTGGAGGAAGGTGTTCAGGTCGAAGCCCTTCCACTGGATGGAGTTGTTGAGCCCACCGGTGAAGTCCGGGTGCGGGCTTCCCACGATCTCCCGGTCCTCACTGAACGTGGCATTGCCGGTTTCCGGGTCCACGCCCAGGAAGCGCAGCATGTGGAAGGCTCCCAGGGGCTCCCCCACCTCCACCCGGTTCACATTCCGACGGCCAGCGTTGAAGGGCTCGTCGTTGAAGAGGGACACCACCTCGTTCTCGTTGAAGGAGATGTTGAAGTCGCTGCTCCAGCCGAAGTCTCCGGTGCCCCGGGGCTGCACGTTGATGGTGTTGATCCGGAGCTCCACGCCCCGGTTCTCGATTCCCCCGACGTTGGCGAACACGCTGGTGAAGCCACTGGTGCCGGTGATGGGGCGACTCAGGAGTAGATCGTCCGTCTTCTTCAGATAGTAGTCTGCTTCCAGCCCTATTCGTCCCCTGAAGAAGGAGGCATCCAGGCCCACGTTGAACTCCCGGGTCCGCTCCCACTTCAGGTTCTCGTTGGCCAACGTGCTGGGGGCGAGACCGGGCTCCGAGCCGTAGTTCGCGCTTCCGAAGAGCCCCTGGAAAGGATAGTCGCTGATGGCCTGGTTCCCCGTGATTCCGTAATTGAGTCGGAATCTCAGCTCGTTCACCAGACCTTCGGTGGGGAAGAACCCTTCCTCGCTGACCAACCACACGAAGGAAGCGCCGGGGAAGAGTCCCCAGCGGTTCTCGGGGCCGAACCGGGAGGACGCATCAGCCCGGAAATTCCCCGTGAGGAAGTACTTCCCATTCAGGGAGTAGTCGACCCTGGAGAAGACTCCCACCAGGTTGTTGCTGGTCTCGGAGGCATCGGCCACGATGGGGTTCGCCGCATTGCGAGCCCTGTTGAAGTGGAGATTGCTGAAGCCCTCGCCCCGGACGAAGCTGTTCTCCCGGTCCGTGAGCTCGGCGGTTCCGCCCACTTCCACAGTGAGGCTCTGGTCTCCCACCTCCGGCTCGAAGGTGAGGTAGGAGTCCATGACGAAGCGATCCCCCGTGCTGAAGCCGGTCTTGGCGATGCCCTCGGCACTGGCGGCGTAGATGCCCTCCACCCGGGGGTCCTCCCACTGGTTCTCTCGCATGGTGAGGATGTCGAAGCCGGCCCGAGTGGTGAGGCTCAGAGCCTGGGCGAACTGGAACTGTCCCTCCACGTTCCCGATGGCTCGCTTCGTGCGGGTCTCGGCCCAGTTGTAGGTGGCCATGGCCACGGCGTTGGGGTAGCTCAGGCCGTCGGGAGGCCATTGGGTGCGCAGGCCCTGGAAGGAGCCGTCCTCCAGCCTCACCGGGTAGATGGGCTGGGCCGCCACACCCATGGGCACGACGCCTGTCAGGCTCCAATCCCCCTCCAGCCGGTCGATGGTCTCCCAGCTGAATCCCAGGGATCCCTTCAGGGACACCCGCTCGTGGGCGTTGACGTCGAGGTTGGCCCGGACGTTGAAGCGGTCGTAGCCCGACCCCATCACGACCCCGTTCTGATCGAAGTAGCTCCCGGAGAGCCGGTAGTTGACCCGGTCCTGGCCGCCGGACACGCTCAGGTCCACGTTCCTGACGGGAGCCGTCCGGAAGAGAGCCTCCTGCCAGTCGGTGTTGATGCGGTCGTCCACGCCGACGGTGCCGTAGTAGTCCTCCCGGTAGCCGTCGTTGGTGGCGCTCTCGTTGAAGTACTCCAGGTACTCCGTGCTATTCAACAGGTCCAGGCGGTTGGGGACGTCCTGGACGCCCAGGGAGGTGCCGATGGTGAAGCGGGGCGCGCCCCGGGCTCCTCGTTTGGTCCGGACCAGGACCACACCGTTCGATCCCCGGGATCCGTAGAGGGCCGTGGCCGCCGCATCCTTCAGGATGTCGATGGACTCGATGTCGTTGGGGCTGAGCCCCGTGACGCCGGAAAGATCTTGCCCTCCCATGCCCAACTGGGAGAAGTCTCCGTCGAAGATGGGCACGCCGTCGATAACCCAGAGGGGTTGATTGCTGGCCGAGACCGAAGAGGATCCCCGGATGCGGATCGTCATACCCGACCCGGGATTCCCGGCATTCTGGACGATCTGGACCCCGGAAGCCTTCCCCTGAATGGCGCCGTCCACCCGGGCCAGGGGAACGTCCGCCAGGCGGTCCCCGGTCACGGAGGAGATGCTGGCCCCGATCTCCCGACGCGTGCGTTCGCCGTAGGCCACGGCCACCACCTCGTCCATCTTGATGGCCGAGATGGTGAGCTCGAAGTCCACCGTCAGGGTCTGGCCGGGCCGCAGGGTGACATCCTGCTGGTCGGGGCTATACCCAAGCCCCTCCGCCCGCACCGCCAGGTCCCCGGCCGGGACGCCCTCAATCCGGTACCGGCCCTGTTCATTGGTGAGGGCGCCTCTGTCCGTGTCCACGATAAGGACCTGGACGCCGGAGAGGGGGCGACCGCTCTCCTCCTCCGTCACCTGGCCCTGAACAATGCCTGTGCTTTGAGCTTTGACCTCGAGCGATCCCCAGGGGATGCACCCGAGGAGAATTCCTACCAGGAGTCGTCTCATTGTCGTTCCAACCGTTCGTTTGTGATCGTCCATTCCTGTCCTGACCTTCCTTCTGCGCACGCGTTGTTCGATCCTGCCGGGGGCCGCGTGCGGCCTTCGCCCCCTCCTGGATTCATGCGTGTGATGCCTCGCCTCCCCCGCCGGGAGCACCTCTCCGAAGCGCCTGGCAGATACCCCCTGCCACACCGGGTCCGGGAATAGGGTCCCGGCGCCCGGGGCAAGGAGGCGTACCGATTCCTTCGGCGCTTCGGAGCTGTCTACCGCAAAGCGTGTTGTGGGTGGGGGAGCCTTCGGGTTGGGCCTCCGGCTTGCGGACGTTCCGCTCTCCCGACGGTCAAAAGCCGGAGCCCTTCGGGAGGGAATCAACACCTAGCCTGAGGGCCGGGGGATCCGTTGTCAAATGGACCACTCCCCCCCTCCCCACTGGACGCGCATTCCTGTCCTGGTACTTTCATCACGTAGACCCGGTTTGCGCTGTCTGTCGGATTTCAGGAACGGGGGGAAGTCATGGAAAGCCTTCGCGGCAAATTGCTTATCTCCAGCGGCGGCCTCTACGACCCCAACTTCCGTCACACCGTCGTGCTCATGGGGGAGCACAACGAAGACGGCGCCCTGGGCGTGGTGCTGAACCGGGCCCTGGATGTCACGGTGTCCGACGCCGTCCCTGCCCTGAGCGCCCTGGTCCCCCCAGGCTCCCCTCTCTTCCAGGGCGGCCCCGTTCAGCCCAGGAGCCCCGTTCTCCTGGCCCGGTTCACCCGGCCCGAGGCGGCGGACCTCCTGATCTTCGGCACCATCGGCTTCCTCACGGGAGACGTGCCCGCCGAGGTGAAGTCGGAGATCGTCACGGCCCGGGTCTACGCCGGATACTCGGGGTGGGCCCCGGGCCAGTTGGAGGCGGAGATGGAGGAGGATGCGTGGATCGTGGATCCGGCCCGGGAAGAGGACGTCTTCACGGACAAGCCGGAGCTCCTCTGGCACCGGATCCTGCAGCGGAAGGGGCCCGAATACCAACGACTGTCCCGTATGCCGTACGATCCGAGCATGAACTAGGGGGCAGGGGCTGGGCCCTACCCCTCCATGGGAGATCCCTCCAGCACCTGGAACGTGCGGGTCCCCCCCAGCGTGTGCATCTCGATGGTGCCCACGGCGGTCCCGCCTTCCTGCCCGTCAGCCGTCGGGGCCTGGGCCGATCCACGGGAGGGGCCGGCGAGGGCCAGGCCAAGGAAGACGAAGAAGAGGTGCGACGTGAAGGGACAACTCAATCTTCGATTCCGAGGACCGACGCTCACCCCATCCTGCCCAGCCGCTCCAGGAGGAACTCGTGGATCCGTTCGGCTCGGGCGTCCCAGGTGAGACCTCCGGCCGTCCGGGCCGCACCCCGGGCCAGGCGCGCCCTCAGCTCCTCGTCGGCCAGCAGCTCGGTGAGGGCCGCTGTGGCCGCCCCGGCATCCCCCGGCGGAACCAGGATGGCATTCTCCCGGTCCACCAGCAGCTCCCTCACATCCGGAGACGCACCGGCGAGAATGGGGCGCCCGGCGGCCAGATAGGCGAAGAGCTTCATGGGAAGGACCGTGTGCCCCTTTTCCAGGAGGGGCTCTTCGCTGGGGGGCACGAGAAGGACGTCGGCTGCGTAGAGCCAGGCAGACAGCTCGTCGAAGGGCTTCCAGGAAATGAGCTCCATGTTGGGAACCGCCCGGCATTCCTCCTCGAAAGGATCGCGGCCCGTGGCGCCCACGAAGAGGAAGCGAACGCCGGGGCACCGGCGAGCCGTCTCCAGCACCACGTCCAGACCCTTGTCCCCGCCGATACGACCGGCGTAGACAACCGTGGGCCGGCCCGGATCCAGACCCAACTTCTCCCGGGCCTCTTTGG
>Ga0207797_1001164_pt1 | contig 19413 bp, 16 predicted proteins | sample PRCRCaboRojoPR_6_FD_187275 | JGI IMG/M metagenome (GOLD analysis project Ga0207797, IMG submission 187275) | Marine sediment microbial community from Cabo Rojo, Puerto Rico - PR CR 10% Liquid 1 (SPAdes) | ecosystem: Environmental > Aquatic > Marine > Coastal > Sediment | place: Cabo Rojo, Puerto...
CGGCGAGAGGAGGTCGGCGGCCACGAACTCGGGGTCGGCGGTCTCGTCGGCCAACACGCCGATCTCGCTGGGCCCGGCCACCGAGTCGATCCCCACGCGCCCGAACACCTTCTTCTTCGCGGCGGCCACGTACGCGTTGCCCGGTCCCACGATCGTATCGACGGCGGGAACCGTGTCGGTGCCGTAGGCGAGGGCCCCCACGGCCTGCGCCCCACCGACGGCGTAAATGTGCTCCAGCCCGAGGACCGCAGCGGTGGCCAGGACGAGTGGGTGTGGGCGTCCGTCCTCTTGTGGAGGGGACACGAGGTGGATCTCCTCGACGCCCGCCACCTGCGCCGGGATCGCGTTCATCAGCAGGCTGGACGGGTAGAAGGCCGTGCCGCCCGGCACGTAGAGCCCGGCCCGCGCCATCGGCACTACGCGCTGCCCCAGCATCACGCCGTCGCCGTCCTCGGTAAACCACGACTCGCGCACCTGCTTCTCGTGGAAGCGGCGGATGTTGGCCTCTGCCTCTTCGAGTGCGGCTCGGAGATCGTCGTCGAGCGCATCGGCCGCCCCGTCGAGGAGTGACGCAGGGACCTTCACTGGATCCGGCTGCACACCGTCGTATTTCTCGGTCAGGTCGAGCAGCGCCGTGTCGCCCTCGTCCCGGATCTGTGTCAGGATGTCGTCGACGGTCGCATCGACCTCGTCGCTAAAGGTGCCGCCCCGGCTCATGATGGCGTCGAGGCGGGCGGTGTCGTCGGGCGTGATGAGTGGGATCATCGATGTCGGATGTGTGTGGCGTTCGGATCAGGCGAGTAGATCTATTTTCGAGCGGGGGGAATGTTTTCAGACATTCGTTGGAAGGTTGGAACGTTGAACGTTGGAAGGTGAAAGGTTCGAAGTTGGAGGGGGCGGATAACAGGCTGGAGACGGCTCTCCATGAGTCATTGCCGAAACGTCCGGCTCGGGCGCGGCGTTCGCCCTCCGGCTGGTGCTACGGCAGGCCCGACGGGGGTTGAGGCGCCTCATCACTTTCCATTCCACAGATCGAGCGCCGGTTGATGTCGCAACTCGAATACCTCACGGTGCTGGTCTCGATCATCGTAGGCCTCGGGGTGACCGACCTCGCGAAAAGCGTTCGGGACCTCCTCCACCCCGACCAGCCGGTGCGCTGGCACTGGCTGCCGCTGACATGGGCGCTCGCGGCCATCCTGATGGTCGTGGGGGCGTGGTGGGGACTGTACCGGTTCTTGCAGGCGGACGTGTGGACCCAGCCGGCTGCCTTTCTGCTGATTCTCTTCATGTCGCTGTGTCTGTACCTGCTCTGCGCCTTTGCCCTACCGGAGTTGGACGGGCCACCTGAGACCGACGACCCGGACCTCGTCGACCTCGAAGCATTCTACTTTTCCCCGGCGCATCGCCGCTCCTTCTTCGGCATCTCCATTCTCTACTGGGTCTCGTTGAATGCCATTGCATTTATCTGGAAGGTGTCCACGGGAACGGGAGACGCCACGGTCCTCAGTGGAGTACAGAATGTCTTGATAAATGGGCTCATCCTCGGTATTCCACTTGGGCTTATGATCCTAACGGAGCGGAAGTGGGTTCACGTTTTCCTCACGATTGTTGGGTTCCTGCTCGTCGTCTGGCTTCTCTTGGAGTTCGCGCCCTTCCTGACCGCTGGATAAACGGTGGCGAGACGCATGCCCCGAAACGAGTTCCGAAGCACCGGCGTTCGTACCTTTGATATGCCTGATGTCAAGACTGCTTCCCATACCGTTGGCACTGTCGGAGACCGCGTAGACCTGAAGACCATGGACCGCGCGGCCCTGAAGGACTTCGTCGCCGAACACGGCGCGCCCCGCTACCGCGGCGACCAGCTCTTCAACTGGATCTACGGGAAGGGCGTGTCCGATTTCGATCGGATGTCGAGCCTGCCGAAGCGGATGCGCCGCGGCCTGCAGCGAGACGCGACGGTGGAGGACATCGAGATCGTCGACCAGCAGCAGGCGGCGGATCAGACCATCAAAGCGCTCTTCGAGTTGCCGTCGGGCCGGGAGGCGGAGACGGTGCTCATCCCCGACATCGACGAGCGGGGGGAGGCGCGTCGCCTTACGGTCTGCGTGTCGAGCGAGGTGGGCTGCGCGATGGGGTGCGAGTTCTGCGCCACCGGCCTCATGGGCTTCCGCGAGAACCTGACGCCCGGGGCCATCTTCGACCAGGTGTGGCACATGAACGAGGTGGCCCACGAGCGCTTCGGGCGGCCCGTGACGAACGTCGTGTTCATGGGGATGGGCGAGCCGCTCCTCAACTACGACGCGGTCCTCGACAGCATCAGCATCCTCACCGACGAGGACAGCCTCAACCTCTCGGCCCAGAAAATCACCGTCTCCACCGTCGGCCTTGCGCGCCGCATCAAGGACCTGGCCGACGACCAGCTCCGCACCAACCTCGCGGTGTCGCTCCACGCCCCGGACAACGAGACGCGCAGCAGCATCATGCCGGTCAACGAGGCGGAAAAGACGAGTCTCCCGGCGCTGAAAGAGGCGCTCCAGTATTACTCGCGCAAGACCGGCCGCCAGATTACCTACGAGTACTGCCTGTTCAAGGGTGTAAACGACAGCGAGGCCGACGCGCGCAACCTCGCCGAGGTGACCCGCTGGGCGCCGAGCAAGGTCAACCTGTTGATGTACAATCCGGTGGAGGGGCTCAATTTCGAGCGCACCTCCGAAGAGCAGCTCGATCGCTTCGTGCAGGTGCTCGTGCAGGAGGGCGTGACCGTGACCGTGCGACGGAGTCGAGGGCAGGACATTGACGCAGCCTGTGGGCAGTTGGCAAACGATGAGGGGTGAGGGGCGACGGGCGAGAGGCGAAAGGTGAGGATCGAGCACTCACCATTGAGAGACAAGACGCCCCTCGCCCTTCGCCTCTCTCCTATCGATTCTCGATCCTCGACTCTCCAGAATGGTTCTCTAAAGTCACCGCACATCCGTTCCGTTCATTTCCGCTTCTGAACCATGGCTTTCTCCGCCTCCGACACCCCCGACTGGCTCACCCGACTCGTCCAGGGCCTGCTTGGCATCCTCGGCTTCTACGCCGCCGTCCGACTCCTCCCGAGCGTGCTCCGCAGCATGACCCGTCGCTTCCTCTTCGGACTCATCGGCGAGATTCTGCTCGTCGCCCTGGGCCTCTTCCTGACGCGCCGCGCCACGGAGCGCCCGGCTCGACCCGCGCCCGCCGAGGAAAACGGAACGAGCCCGCGGCCTAATGCCTCCCGTCGCAGCGAATGATCTCCCTGACGCGCTTTCTCGTCACGCCTCTCCGCCATGTTTGAGGACACGAACTTCCGCTCCGAGCACCTCGGTGTCATCACCCACGGCTCGCTGAACGAGGGGATCGAGATGAAGCTCGACCCGGGCGAGTCGGTAGAAGACGTGGTGGCGGGGACATTTGTGGTGATCCAGGGCGAGCAGTTCGACTTCTTCTGCATGATCACAGACGTGGAGATCGAGGCGGCCAACGAGCAGATTCTTCTCAACCCGCCCGGTCCGTCCGACGACCTGCTACGCGAGGTGATGCAGGGCAGCGGCACCTACGTCACGGTGCAGCTGAAGCCGATGCTCATGATGCCGAACGACGACCATCCAGAGCTGACGGAGGAGGAGCCGAAATCCGTGAAGACCATCCCGGCACACTTCTCGCCGGTGGCGCAGGCCGAGGCCGACGACGTGGCGCGCGTGTTTGGCGACGAGACGTGGGAGGACGGGCGGACCTATTTTCACGTGGGTCACCCCATCGGGATGGAAGAGAGCCCGGTGTGCGTGGACCTTGCGAAGTTTGCCGAGCGCTCAAACGCCATCTTCGGCAAGACGGGGACGGGCAAGACGTTCCTCACGCGGCTGTTGCTGGCGGGGACGATCGTGACGGGGCGGGCCGTCAACCTCGTGTTCGACATGCATTCGGAGTACGGCTACGGGAGTCAGGCGGAGGGCGAAGACGGGCAGGCGCAGTTCGTGAAGGGGCTGCGCGACCTCTTTCCGAGCCGGGTGAGCCTCTTCTCGCTCGACCCGTCCACCACCCGCGAGCGCGGTCACACGCCGGACCACGACGTGCACCTGCACGCCGACCAGATCCAGCCGGCCGACATCCTCCCGCTCCGCGACACGCTCAACCTCAACGCCACCGCTGCCGAGAGCAGCTACCTCCTCAAGAACCAGTACGGCGACCAGTGGCTCACCACGCTCCTGGAGGCGCAGAGCGGCGACGACTTTGAGCGGCTGGCCGACGAGACGGGGGCACACAAGAACTCCGTCGAGGCGCTACGCCGCAAGCTCGCGCCGTTTCAGGAGTATGACTTCTTTACGACGAAGCCCTCGTCCGACGACTATGACGTGCTCGATGCCCTCCTCGAAAACCTGGGGAGCGGCAAGTCGGTGGTGCTGGAGTTTGGGCAGTACGACGACCTGCGCGTGTACCTGCTGGTGGCCAACGCCCTTACGCGCCGCATCCGGCGGGCCTACGAGGAAAAGACGAACCGCTACCGGCAGACGCAGAACGAGGCCGACAAGCCGCAGCCCCTCATGATTACGATTGAGGAGGCGCACAAATTCCTCTCGCCGGACATCGCGCACGAGACGCCGTTCGGCAAGATTGCGCGCGAGATGCGGAAGTTCTTCGTGAGCCTGCTGGTGGTGGACCAGCGCCCGAGCGCGATCGACGAGGAGGTGCTCAGCCAGATCGGGACCAAGATGGTGGCCAAGCTGAGCGACGACAAAGACATCGGCGCCGCCCTCGTGGGCACGAGCGACGCCTCCTCGCTCCGCGAGATCCTCGCCTCCCTCGATGCGAAGCAACAGGCGCTCCTGCTGGGCCACGCGGTGCCCATGCCCATCGTCGTGAAGACGCGCACCTACGACCAGGACTTCTACGACGCGCTCCGTGCCCACCCGGCAACGACCGGAAGCACCGACGGGGAGGCCGATCCAGACGAAGAAATGAAGAATCTTTTCTATTGACGCACGTTTTTTTACCGGCCAAATAAGGTGGAGTCCCTCATCCGTCTGAGTTTGTCGCCTGCGATCCTGCGGTGTTGCCCTGCGTCACCATTCAGGCCCTCGACAGAGCAAGGGCAGAAGGCAGGTCACTGTGGTGTACGTTGAGGGGTCAATATGGTTGCTCACCAGGAGCTCCCAGCCAAGCCCGTCTCTCCCGTTTGTCGGGTGAGCAGTCCGGTCTACGCCTGTGGAGCGACCGTGCTGGAGCCGGCGGCAACGGCGCGATGCACCGTTGGCCCGGCCTCATTGCGGTCGTTCGAGGAATCGTCGGGCATCGCGTCGGAAAGGGCATCCTGAAAGCTTTGGAGGAGAAGGGCCGCGTAGAGGCTGCGGTACGGACGGCGCTCGCGAGCCTCTTTGGACGGGGAAAGGGTCGTGTCAGTCATGACGAAGGGCAGGTCTTGTGGGTGAGAAAGGTGAGTCCCGGCACGTCAGGCTCCCCGCCGAACCGACGGGTGAAACGTGTTGCCACAAATCATATGCCAGGCTCAAATGTGGGGCGGGAATTCCCCGTGGTCGAAGGGACCAAGTGCTTGGCTCGGACCGTCGTTTCCCGCCGAGTGCGGTCGTCTGTGGCGTCTCTGCGATCCAGTCGGGTCCCACTGTAGACGAAGCTTGACCCCATTGAGCGGTTGACAGAAACACAGAGACGTCCCTGACTCGGCAAAGTGACCGGTGCGTCACGGATGCGGAGTTTGGGCGAAATCGAGATCGGGGATTGCTCGGGGTTGAAACGCCCAAGCGGCCCCTGTACGTTCGGTATCCCTGCCCCTTCTAGTGCACAGGGCTGCCCTCCATTTCCCACACGACGCATCCCCTCCCCACCCATGGCCAATTCACCCGACACAACGCCCACGAGCGATCCCTCCTACGACGTCCTCGCCGCCCGCCGCCAGCCGCTCGACGCCATCTTCAATCCCGACAACGTGGCGGTGATCGGTGCCAGCGAGACGCCTGGCAGCGTAGGCCGCACGCTGCTGTGGAATCTGGTCAGTAACCCGTTCGGTGGCACCATCTTCCCGGTCAATCCGAAGCGGGACAGCGTCCTGGGCATCAGGGCGTACGACGGCATCGGGGACGTGGAGGCGGACGTGGATCTCGCCGTTATTGCGACGCCCGCTCCCACGGTGCCCAGCATCGTCGAGGAGTGCGGCGAAGCCGGGGTGGAGGGCCTCATCATCGTGTCGGCCGGCTTCCGGGAGGTGGGAGAGGAGGGAGCCGAGCTTGAGCGCGAGATCAAGAAGATCGCCCGCGACTACGACATCCGCATCGTGGGGCCGAATTGCCTCGGCGTCATGCGCCCGCCGAACGGGCTCAACGCCACCTTCGCCGGCTCGATGGCGAACGACGGCGACGTGGCGTTCGTCAGCCAAAGCGGCGCGCTCCTCACGTCCATCCTCGACTGGAGCTTCCGCGAGAATGTGGGCTTCAGTTCGTTTGTGTCGATCGGGTCGATGCTCGACGTGGATTGGGGCGACATGATCACCTACCTGGGCGACGACCCGAAGACCGAGAGCATCGTCCTGTACATGGAGTCGATCGGGAATGCGCGCTCGTTTCTGTCCGCAGCGCGAGACGTGGCGCAAAGCAAGCCGATCATCGTCATTAAGGCCGGACGCACCGAAGCAGCGGCTGAGGCCGCTGCGTCCCACACCGGCACCCTCACTGGCAGCGATGCAGTGCTGGACGCCGCCTTCCGTCGCAGCGGCGTTCTGCGGGTGGACGACATCAACGACCTCTTCTACATGGCCGAGGTGCTCAGCAAGCAGCCCCGGCCCAAGGGCCGCAACCTCACCATCCTCACGAACGCGGGCGGGCCCGGTGTGCTGGCCACCGACGCCCTCATCGGGGGCGGCGGCGAACTGACGCCCATTTCCGACGAGGCGATGGAGGAGTTCGACGAGATCCTGCCCCCGGCCTGGAGTCACGGCAACCCCGTCGACATCCTGGGGGACGCCGATCCGGAGCGCTACGCGAAATCGCTCCAGGTGGCGGCCAACGACGAGAACAGCGACGGGCTGCTCGTCGTCCTCACCCCGCAGGCCATGACTGAGCCCACCAAGACGGCCGAGCACCTGCGCCCCTACGCCCGCGACAACGACAAGCCCATCCTGGCCAGCTGGATGGGGGGCGACGCCGTAGCCAACGGGGAAAAGATCCTCAACGAGAGTGGTTTGCCTACCTTCGCCTATCCGGACACCGCGGCGCGCGTGTTCAACCACATGTGGCGCTACAGCTACAACCTGCGCGCCCTCTACGAGACGCCCAGCCTGCCACGCGATGAGGAGGGACTTCCCGACCGCGACGCGGCCGCCGAGATTGTAGAAGCCACGCACGAGTCCGGTCGCGTGCTGATGACGGAGCACGCCTCAAAGGACTTGCTGGCGTCCTACGGCATCCCCACCGTTGCAACCCGCATCGCCGAGACGCCGAGCGAAGCGGTGGCCGCGGCGCAGGACATCGGATATCCCGTAGCGGTGAAGCTTCACTCCACCTCCATCACGCACAAGTCCGACGTGGGCGGTGTGCAACTCGGTCTGAACTCGGACGAGGCGGTGGAAAAGGCCTTCCGGATGATCGACGAGAACGTCACCGGGGAGGGCTTCGACGGCGTCACCGTGCAGCCCATGATCGACCGCAGCGACGGGTATGAGCTCATCATCGGCAGCAGCATGGACGAGCAGTTCGGGCCCGTGCTCCTCTTCGGCTCCGGCGGGCAACTGGTGGAGGTGTACCAGGATCGCGCCCTCGGCCTACCCCCGCTCAACCGCACCCTGGCCCGCCGCATGATGGAGCAGACCAAAATCTACGAGGCCCTCCAGGGCGTGCGGGGCCGCGAGCCGGTGGACCTTGAGGCGCTGGAGACGCTGCTCGTACGCTTCAGTCAGCTGGTGGTGGAGCAGCCGCGCGTGAAGGAGATCGACGTGAATCCGCTCCTGGCCCAGCCCGGCGATGAAGGACTTCTGGCCCTGGATGCACGCGTCGTGCTCCACCCCTACACGACGGACGAGGACGACCTGCCGGCGTCCGCCATCCGTCCCTACCCGCGGCAGTACGTGAGCACCCACACGATGCTGGAGGGGGAGGACGTGACGATCCGTCCCATCCGGCCCGAGGACGAGCCGAAGCTGGTCACTTTCCACGAGCGCCTCTCTGAACGGAGCGTCTACCTGCGGTACGCCAACCTCATGAAGCTGGAGCAGCGGGTGGCCCACGAGCGCCTCTCCCGCATCTGCTTCATCGACTATGACCGCGAGATGGCCCTCGTGGCCGAGCGGCCCAATGCTGACGGTGAGGACCAGATCATTGGCGTGGGACGCCTCACCAAGCAGCCGGGTCGGAACGAGGCCGAGTTCGCCATGCTCGTGATCGACGAGTTTCAGGGTGAGGGCATCGGGACCGAGCTGCTGCGTCGCCTCGTGGAGGTGGGCGAGGCCGAGGGGCTCGACCGCATCACGGCCGACATCCTGCAGCAGAACCGGGCCATGCAGCGCGTCTGCGAGAAGCTCGGCTTCGACCTCGTGCGCGGTGACGGGCGGGAGATGGTGAAGGCTGTGAAGCCACTCGCGGAGTAATCCGAACTCCGCATGCTCCGTTCGCGCATGGAAGTCTGGAAGAGCGGATGTGTGGACGCATCTTGCCTCCTCACTTCCTCGCGTCCATACCCACACGAGGCCGTAGGCCGACTAACGCAGTAAATCCTGCAAACGGATTCGGTACAACTCTGCGTTCGGGGAGAATGCGTGATCGTTGACGGGCCGAGCGCGAGCATGTCTCCTACAAATAAAAAAGGCTGCCCCTCCCGAGTGGGAAGGGCAGCCTTTTTCGTAGCGTAGTGCTCGTGGGCACGTCCCGACAGTCGTCGGGGCGCGTCGCACGGAGCGGCTGGGTTACATCATGCCACCCATGCCACCCATGCCACCCATGCCGCCGGCACCGCCAGCAGGCATGCCGCCGCCGGCACCGCCGCCACCACCGCCGCCGTCGTCATCGTCCTCGTCGTCGAGGTCAGCGATGACCGACTCGGTGGTCAGCAGCATGCCGCCCACGGACGCCGCGTTTTCGAGCGCCGAGCGCGTGACCTTGGTCGGGTCGAGCACGCCGTCGTCGAGGAGCGGACCGTACTCCTCAGTGCGGGCGTTGAAGCCGAAGTCATCCTCGCCGTCCTTAACCTTCTGGACCACGATGGATCCTTCTTCGCCCGTGTTCTCGGCGATCTGGCGCAGCGGGGCCTCCAAGGCCTCCTTCACAATGCCGACGCCAATCTGCTGGTCGTCGTTCTCGACGTCGACGTCGTCGAGGGCCTCAAGGGCGCGGAGATAGGCAACACCGCCACCCGTGAGCACGCCTTCGTCCACGGCCGCGCGGGTCGCGCTGAGGGCGTCCTCGACGAGAGCCTTCTTGGCCTTCATCTCGGGCTCGGTGGCCGCGCCGACGTTCAGCACAGCGACACCGCCCGCGAGCTTGGCGAGGCGCTCCTGCAGCTTCTCCTGGTCGTAGTCGGAGGTCGAGTTCTGGATCTGCTGCCGGATCTGGTTGACCCGGGCCTCGATCTCCTCCTGCGAGCCTTCGCCGCCCACCATCGTGGTGGTGTCCTGGTCGATGGTGATGCGGTCGGCCTTGCCGAGGTAGTCGAGCGTGGCGTTTTCGAGGCGGTAGCCCTTCTCCTCGCTGATAACCGTTCCGCCGGTGAGCACGGCGATGTCTTCGAGCATGGCCTGGCGACGATCGCCGAAGCCGGGCGCCTTCACGGCGGCCACCTTCAGCGTGCCGCGCATCTTGTTCACCACGAGCGTGGCGAGCGCTTCGCCCTCCACGTCCTCGGCGATGATCAGCAGCGGGTCGTTCGTCTGGCTGACCTTCTCCAGGACCGGAAGGAGGTCCTGCATGTTGCCGATCGAGTCGTCATAGATCAGCACGTAGGCGTCTTCGAGCACCGCCTCCATCTCCTCGGAGTCGGTCACGAAGTAGGGGCTCTGGTAGCCGCGGTCAAACTGCATGCCCTCGACCACGTCGAGGTACGTCTCAATGCCACGGGCCTCTTCCACGGTGATCACACCGTCCTGGCCGACCTTCTCAAAGGCATCGGCAATGAGGGAGCCCACCGAATCGTCGTTGTTCGCCGAGATCGTGGCGACCTGCTGAATGCGCTCCTTGCCCGTGACCGGGTTGCTCTGCGTGCGGAGGTGCTCTACCACGTGCTTCGCGGCGGCGTCAATTCCACGCTTCACGTCCATCGGGTTCGCACCGGCGGTCACGCTCTTCAGGCCGGCGTTGATGATGGACTGCGCGAGCACGGTAGCCGTGGTGGTGCCGTCACCAGCGGCGTCGTTGGTCTTCGACGCGGCTTCCTTGAGGAGCTGAGCACCGACGTTCGGAAGCTTCTTCTCGAGCTCAATTTCCTTGGCGACGGTAACGCCGTCCTTCGTGATCGTGGGGGATCCGAAGGACTTGTCAAGGACGACGTTTCGGCCCTTGGGGCCGAGCGTCACCTTGACGGCTTTCGCCATCTGCTCAACGCCATCCTTCAGGGCGTTGCGCGCTTCGGAGTCAAATTTAATTTGCTTCGCCATGGTTATGGTCTAAAAAGGTTCGTTCGTATATCTTTCGGGAGTGGGAGGTCGGTCGTGCAACCGCGACGTCGTGCGCCGCGAGGACGGCCGGGAATTATCCTTCGACAATGCCGAAGATGTCGCTCTCGCGCATGATGAGGTACTCCTCACCATCGAGCGTCACCTCGGTGCCGGCGTACTTGCCGTAGAGGACGTCATCGTCCTCTTCCACCGTCATCTCAATCCGGGTGCCGTCTTCAACGCGGCCCGGACCGATCGCGACGACCGTCCCCTCCTGGGGCTTCTCTTTGGCCGAATCCGGAATGTAGAGACCACTTTCGGTCTTTTCGTCGGCCGGTTTCGGCTTGACGACGACGCGGTCGCCGAGGGGTTTGATGCTCGTCATAATGCGTTCGGAATGCCTTGTGAATGATGTGTGGGTGAGACTTCTGCTGTTGTTATCACTCACCAATGGCGAGTGATAACAAGTCGTGCGATCCAACATGAGGGTCCATTCTGTGTTCCGGGGCGGGACAGGGACTTAGGGTGAAGATCCTTTAGCCTCGTTCGTGGGGATCCATCCCGCCAATCGGGTCGGTGGCCGAACCTTCGCCAGCGATCGGAAGTTGGCACGAAACGACCGTGAGGCCCTGGTCCGGCCCGCTCACTTCCATTCGCGCCCGTCCCCATGTTCGGACTGTCTCGCGTGCGCATTATCTGGTACGGCCTGCTGGCGAGTACGAGCGGATTGCTCCTTCTCGCGTTGCTTCCGCCGTTCCTGCCTGCCGAGTTGCAGGGCGTGGTGCGGGGATGCTTTGCGTCGGTCTGTCACCAGATGCCGAGCCGTTCTCTGCACGTCGGCGGCGTGCCGGTTGCGATCTGCGATCGGTGCAGCGGCATCTATCTCGGGGTCGTGCTCGGCGTGGCCGTAACGGGTTGGGGGCGAAGCCTGTGGGCAGCGCTCGGGAAACAGGGTCGCTACCTGTTGCTCGGGTCGCTCGTCCCACTCGGCGTGGACTGGATCGCGCCGTTCCTGGGCCTGTGGCAAAACAGTCCGGTCAGCCGGGCACTCACAGGACTTCTGTTCGGAATTGTCGCGGCCAGTTACGTAACGGATCGGTTGCTCCGCCGGGTCGCACGGGCCGCCGCCCCCGAGGGTCCCTCATAGAAGCGCGCCTGTTTTCGGTTGGGGACGTTCTTGCCTATTTTCGTGCGATCGTCCTCTCAGGCGTGCAGGGTCTTCACACGCCCGTCTGCGTATCTCCGCTCACCCAGGTGTTCAATTCTCCATGACGCCCCGCCAGCAGTCGATCCTCATCGGTGCCGTCGTCACCGGCATCCTCAGCACTTCGTACCTCTTCTTTATTAACATTCTCTGCTGTCTCGGGGTGATCATCGGCGGGGCGGTGGCGACGCAGCAGTACACCCGCCGGACGGGGGGCGCGATCGAGTCGGGCGAAGGGGCGGTGCTCGGCGCGCTGGCCGGTGCGGGCGGAGCGGTCCTTCAACCCCTGCTGAACTGGGCGCTTCGGCCGTTCGGGCTCGGGGTTCGGGACATCTCCATGAGCATGATGGAAGGGATGCAGGGACAACCGGGCATGTCGCCGGAGATGATGCAGCAGATGCAGAGCGATCCGGGCATGGGGGCCATCCTCTTCAATTTAGTGGTCGGTGTGGTCGTCTATGCCATCTTCGGGGCGATCGGGGGAGCGATTGGGACGGCCATCTTTGGCGACGAAGGACAAGGGGCCGACACGCCGCCCGGAGGTCCTCAGCCTGGAAGTCCCCAGTCCGGTGGGCCTGAGATGGGCGGAACGGAGCCTGGAGGCACTCCGCCGGGAGCGTCGGAGGGCCCTCACGACGAATCCGCGGGCGGCTCCGAATCGAACAGGGAGGGCTCGGTCTGACGCCGTTCGAGTTCCTCGATGAGGCGACGGTTGGCACGCGGGAAGGCGTAATCGTCGAGCTCGTCGACGGTCACCCGCCGGAACGGCTGGTCCTCGCGCGCCTCGGGGGGGCCATCCGCGAGGCGGCCCCGGAAGGCGTGGAGGGTGATTTTGAAGTGGGAGTAGGCGTGGGAGAGGGTGTAGAACGGTTCCACGTCTTCCACCTCGATCCCGAGCTCTTCCCGGACTTCGCGCCGGCACGCTGTTTCCATTGATTCCCCTTCCTCCTGCTTCCCACCCGGAAACTCCCAGAGTCCGCCGAGCAGTCCCTCGTCGGGGCGGCGCTGGATGAGAAGGCGGTCCTCGTCGTCAAACACGAGCCCCACGGCGATGTCGTGGTGGGGCACCGGCTCCGACTCGGGCGTGATGGGGTAATCCTCCTCCGTCCCGGCGTCGTGGGCGCGGCACACCTCGTTGAGCGGGCAGCGGTCGCAGAGGGGCGTGCTGGGGGTGCACACGAGCGCGCCGAGCTCCATCATCGCCTGGTTGAAGTCGCCAGGGCGGTCACGGTCGAGCAGGTCGTTGGCGAGCTGGCGGAGCTGGCGCTGGGCCGTGCTCGTGGTGGCGTCCTCCTCCACGGCGAAGACGCGGGTCAGCACGCGGGTCACGTTGCCGTCGAGGACGGCGTGGGGCTTCTCGTAGGCGATCGATAGCACCGCCGCCGCGGTGTAGGGGCCCACGCCCTTCAGGTCCTTGATGGCGTCCATCGTGTCGGGGACGGTGCCGTCGTACTTGTCGACGACGTGCTGGGCGGCCTCGTGGAGGTGACGGGCCCGCGCGTAAAAGCCGAGGCCCTCCCAGTGCTTCAGCACCTCGTCGCGCTCGGCCGCTGCGAGGGCTTCCACGGTCGGAAACGCCTCTAGAAATCGGGGATAGTAGTCGCGCACCGTGTCGACCCGCGTCTGCTGCAGCATGATCTCCGCGACCCAGATGCGGTAGGGGTCGTCCGTTTCGCGCCAGGGCATCGACCGCTTGTGTTCGTCGTACCAGTCGAGCAGGTCCTGGCGGAAGGCCGTGCGCTGGCGGTCGGTGGGGGCGAGGGGGAGTTCGGGAATGGGGAGCGTTTGGGGTTGAGGGTTGAGAGTTGAGGGTTGAGGGTTTGGGGACGGGAACGTGAGGCCGTGCGGTCCGAATTTCGCTTGCTACGCTACACTACGCAATACGGACTACTCAGGATTGGAGGTCAATCCGGACCACGAGGGTATCCGCTGGGGCGTCTGGAGACTGCGCCTGCAGGAGGGCATCATGCGTGCCCGGTGTGGTGCCCTCCGGGATCCAAGTAAACGAGCGACCCGCGACGCCGCTCAGGGTCGGCCCCCGCAGGAGAGCGTAGCGCTCGACGGAGCGTCCGTTCAGCTCTGCCGGGAGCGTAAGGATGAGGGGGGTGCCCGGCTCGGCCGAGGCCCGCAGCGTGTCTGGTAGTGCCGCAAGCGTCGCTGCAACCCGTGGCCCCGTGGTGGGTTCGAAAGATCCTGTGGACGTAACGTCTCCGTTTCTCGACAGGCCCAAGAGGCTGAGGGCCACAAGGGAAAGGGCGGCGCGCTGGATAAGCGTCATCACGCGGAGCAGCATCATGAGCGGTCACCGACGACATGTCGTATACCCGACGGTCGGGGCGGTGTTGCTCGTCCTGGCGGGCCTTCTGGGCAGCGGCGGAATTCAGCCCGCCGCAGCACAAACCGCTGCGGCCCGATCGAGCCCGGAGACCGCGGAGATGCAGTGGCAACTCGTGCTCGGTGGGAAGCGCGCCGCGTGGCCGGACACGGTGTCAACCGCTCCTATCGAAAACCTGCCGAGTGTGGGGCAACGTGTTCTCCGCCATCTGCGCCAACAGGGCTACTACTACGCAACGCTCGACTCCGCCACGGTCGACACGAGCGCCACCCCACCCTTCGTCCGCCTCTACGTCCACCGCGGGCCGCAGGTGCGAATTGGCACGCTGCGCATCGAGGGGGACAGTGCGGTTTCTGCGGACGAACTGCGCGCGCTGATGGAGACGGAAGAAGGCGATCCGCTCCGTCCGGCTCGACTCGAAGCCGACATCCAGGCCCTCCTGGACCGGTACGAGAGGGCGGGTCGTCCGCTCGCCCAAATTCGCGTGGCCGAGACGCGCCTCTCGACGGAGGGAATGCCAACCCTCCGGGTGACGCTGCGGATCAACGAGGGGCCCGCGCTGTGGCTCAAGCGCATCGAGGTGCCGGACGACGCCCGCACGTCGCCGGAGCTGTTGGCGCACCTGGCGGACTTGGAGATGGGCGCGCCCCTGCGCGACTACGATCCGAAGGCCCTTCGGCGACGCCTGGAAGCACACGAGATGTTTCAGGCGGTCGGGGCCCCGCAGCTGCGCGTCGCGGCCGACGGCGGCACCGTGGTGCGGATTCCGGTCGAGGAGGCCGCGCCCGGCGCCTTCGATTTCGTGCTCGGGTACCTCCCGCCGTCCCAGACCCGCGACTCGGGGCAACTCGTGGGCACCGGCCACCTGCTCCTGAAACACCTGTTCGGGGGCGGACGCACGGCCGAGTTCACGCTCGACCGTCGGCCCGGACGCACGAGCATCTTTGACGTGTCGCTCTCGGATCCGTACCTGTTCGGCCTGCCGCTGCGAGTTGGGGGGCACTTTCGGGGCGAGCAGCGCGACTCGACGTACGGCGAGCGGGTCTATGCGCTCAACGGCGGATACCGGCTGGGCAACGGCCTGGAACTCACCGCGACCCTGAGTCGCGAGGTGGTGCGGCCGGGGCCGGCGGGCACGCAGTTCCTCGACAATCGCCAACAGATCCCGCGCTCCACGACCCTTTTCTATGGCGCGGGCGTACGCTACGAGCAGGTGGACCGGCCCCAAAATCCCCGCCGCGGCCTCTCGGTGGACATCCAGTTTTCTCAGGGCCGCAAGGAGCGCCGCCTCCGCCGCATCACGGCCACTGGCGACACGACGCGGATTTCCGACTCCTTCCGGCAGGAGCGCCTCCAGGGGCGCGTTCGGGCATACCTGCCGCTGTTTGATCGGCAGGTGCTCGCCGTGGGCGGCGACGGCTCGGTGCTCCTCAGCCGCGACTACGACCGGAGCGACCTGTTTCGGCTCGGCGGCGCCACGTCGCTCCGCGGCTACGACGAGGATCGGTTTCTGGGAAACGTCGTGGCGCGGGGGCTCGTCGAGTACCGGCTACAACTCGACCGCGCCTCGTACGCCCACGCGTTTATCGACCTCGGCTACGTCGCCCGTCCCGCCCTGGAGGCCACATCGGCCACGCAGGGCTGGCACCCGGGCTACGGCCTCGGCGTACGCCTGCAGACGGCGATCGGGCGCATCTCGGCCACCTACGCGCTCAATCCCGAAGTGCAAAGCCCGGCCAACGGGCGCGTGCACCTGGGGCTGTCCGTAGGGCTGTGACGGCAGTATCCTGGGCGACGGGGCCATAAGTAAAACCACTGGTGTACCCCAGCGTGACCGATCACGGTATGCGTCGTATCGACAGCACCTTGGGCGTCTGGAAGGATGGGCAGGAAAAAACTCCAGGAATAGGCAGGAGAGCGGCTGGCGATCACTCGCCTTCGATCACTCGCCTTCAGAAACGCGGGCAGTCCATTCGCCCAGTGCCACGAGGTACTTGGCCAGGTATTCACGGGTCTTTTCGTCGGTCAGCCGACCCGCCTCGTCGAACTTCTCGTGGGCACGGGCGACCAGAATTTCCGGCTGTGGCATGCAGTAGGAGTTGGTGAACTCGAACGCCTGCCGGAGTTGGCTCTGCCCCCGCGCCGAGCCTCCCATGCCGGGCGACGCCCCGACGATGCCCACCGGCTTTTCGCCGAGCGGTGAGTTCCGCGGTGGGCGCGACGCCCAGTCGACGGCGTTCTTGCTTACGGCCGCCACGCCGTGGTTGTATTCGGGGGTGGCAATGAGCACGGCGTCGGCCGTCCGGATGCCGTCCTTGAGTGCCGTCACGCGCTCGGGATCGCCCTCGGCCTCGACGTCCGCATTGTAGAGCGGGACGCCCTCAAGGTCGAAAATCTCGATGGACATGCCGTTGGGGGCGACCTCCTGGGCGGCCCGGAGGAGTGCGCGGTTGTAGGAGCCATCTCGAAGGCTTCCGGCAAACGCGAATACGTGGGTCGTAGGCATCGGTCTTGTCTTTCTGTAGAAAAGAGAGAGGATGTGGGAGGGGTCGGGTCAGGCAGGGGTGGCCTCGCCCTCCAGCGCGTCGCGTTCCCAGTCCGCGAGGTCGGCGGCGGCCTCGTAGGTGGTCTGGAGGAATTCCAGGAGCGTCGCGTCGGGATCCTCGGCCGTCCGCACCGCCTCGTACGGCAGGACGAACTCGCCCATGTCGTCGAGGTAGTAGGCCGCCTCCGGCTCAATCTCGCGCTCGCGGTAGCTGTCCGGTTCCGGATAGGCGTACGAGTAGAACGCGGCCTCGCCCAGCCCCGTCCCCGGCCAGAAGCCCGCGCTCGACAGCTCCTTCGAGTAGGCCTCCTCCATCACCCAGTCGGCACAGTTTGGGACGCCACCCGGGTGCCGCGGCGCATCCCGCCCCGAGAAGCGCGTCACGGCCAGGTCGAAGGCGCCCCAGAAGAAGTGCACCGGACTCACCTTTCCGGTAAAGCGGGCGCGAAACGCCGTGAAGACGCGATCGGCCTGCACGAGCGCCCGCCAGAAGCGATGGACGGCCTCGGCGTCGTAGCTCGCGTGCGTCTCGTCCTCGGGAAACGGCTGAATGGGATCGGGAATTTCGACCGGCTTCGGATAAATCTCCACCTCGATCCCAAGATCACTGAGGGCATCCATGATCCGCCGGTAGAAGGTGGCAACCGACATCGGTGCCAGGTCGAAGGCGCGCTCCTCGCCAGTAGAGGTGCTGATCCGCAGCGCATGCTCGGTAAAGTCGAGGTCAATCGCGAAGGTTTGCTTCTCGTAGGGAATCGGCGAGGTCGTCAGGCCCCGCGTCGTCACGTAGAGCGCCGAGCCCCACGAGTGGTTGATCCAGGGGGCATGCTCCAGTCGGATCTTGCCCACGATCTGTGTCCACAGGTGGACCGTCTCGAAGGTGTCCTGCCAGTCGTCGAGCGGTGGCAATTCGGGCCAGACGTCGGTGCGAGCGGGAGGCTGCGGGGTCGTTGTCATTGTCCAATCTGCTGTTTTGTAGAGGAGAAGTGAGGAGGACGATCGGGATTACACCGTCGGATGAGAAGTGTCGAGCGGCGGGAGGTTGGCTTCGATCTGGTCGCGCTGATCCTCCATCGACGGGGGCAGCACGAGGGATGTGCCCAGGTCCTCCCGGTCTTCGTCTACCGTAAAGCCCGGTCCGTCGGTCGCCAGTTCGAAGAGGACACCGCCCGGCTCTCGGAAGTAGACCGATTTGAACCAAAAGCGGTCGATCTGCGGCGTGGGCTGGAGGCCGACCCGCTCGATGAAATCGCGCAACTCGTTTTGTTCGTCGGACTCATGCATCCGCCAGGCGGCGTGATGAACTCCGCCGGTTCCAGAGACAGGATCTCGCATCCGAGAGACGCGGTCCACGACCTTCACCTCGGCGAAGGTCCCGGAACTGTCCCCGCCCGTACCGTAACGGTGCCATCCATCCGCGGCCCCGATCTTGTCGAGGCCCAACACGTCCGTGAGGAGCGTCTCGGTGGGCTCCAGCTCGCGCTCCCAGAGCCGCACCGCGTGCAGGCCCCGCACCTGATGCTCGGCGGGGACGGGACTGTGCGTCCAGGGCACGAACGTGCGATCGGCGTCGGTCTCGACGAGGGCCAGGGACAGGCCATGCGGATCCTCGAACGGCAGCGTCCGCTCGCCGAATCGCGTCTCCACGTCGCCCGTCGTCACGTCGTGCTCCGCGAGGTGCTCCTGCCAGTACGCGAGGCTGCCCGGAGGCACCGCGAGGGGGACCTCCACGATTTGACCAGCACTGGGCTGCGCCTGCGGCAGGTCCGGCCACGGGAAAAACGTGAGGTCCGTCCCTGGCGTCCCCACGCCGTCGGCGTAGAAGAGGTGGTACGTGTCCGGCGCGTCCTGATTGACGCTCTTCTTGACCAGGCGCATCCCCAGCACGCGGGTGTAGAAGTCGACATTCTCCTGTGGGTCGCCGGCAATGGCCGTGACGTGGTGCAGGCCGTGGACCGTCGGTCGTGGTTCGGCAGTGTTCATCGGTCTCTGCGTGGTTGGGAGGAAAAAACGAGGGTACCGATCCGTCGGAGCATCGGGGACGGCTCGCACTTTTGGTCCGGGCTCAGGAGTTCTATGAGATCTCCAATGAGTCCGGCGTGACTCCGGGTCCCACTCCGGAAGAATGAGACGATATATCGGAGAGATGTGTGCATCATATGGCAGTAGACGAGGGAGTTTCGGTATAAAAATCTGGCCGCCACATTTGATCTACGCACGAGTGTTCCGTACGATACAGTTAGGTCGATAATGTAAGGAGTTAGAACCTGAATTATTTCGTCGACTGGCTTCTTTTTTTCCAATCGATATAAGCCGGTTCTGAGCATCCTCTCCCTCGCACACCACTCAGAAAAAACAAGATCTGTCATGCAGATGCTAGAAGGCTTCGACGTCAACAGTCTCGTGCCACTTCTTCTGGACGTGGCCGGTGCCATCGTTCTTCTCATCATTACCTTCATCGTGGCGGGTTGGGCCAAGCGTGCCACGCGCCGGTCGATGGAACGGTCGGACCTGGACACCACGCTGCGGCGGTTCTTTTCGAGTCTCGCCCGCTACACCGTACTCATTCTGGGTGGCCTGGCCGTATTGGGTGTCTTCGGCATTTCCGTGGCGAGCTTCGCCGCAATCCTGGCCGCAGCGGGCTTTGCCGTGGGCATGGCCTTGCAGGGGACCCTTTCGCACTTTGCGTCGGGCATCATGCTTTTGGTCTTCCGCCCCTT
>Ga0207797_1001165_pt1 | contig 19405 bp, 18 predicted proteins | sample PRCRCaboRojoPR_6_FD_187275 | JGI IMG/M metagenome (GOLD analysis project Ga0207797, IMG submission 187275) | Marine sediment microbial community from Cabo Rojo, Puerto Rico - PR CR 10% Liquid 1 (SPAdes) | ecosystem: Environmental > Aquatic > Marine > Coastal > Sediment | place: Cabo Rojo, Puerto...
GTCGTGATGGGGACGCATGGCCGCACGGGTCTGGATCGATATCTCTTGGGCAGCGTCACCGAGAAAGTCGTCCGGCTCTCGGACGCGCCGGTGTTGACGGTTCGGCTGCCAGCTGAATCCTCCGATGACCCTTCCTAATCAGGCGAGCACCCTTCTCACGGGGTGGAAATAAGACGTGTTGATAAGGCCATACTATTTGACAGTAGGCCCGGTGTCGAGTAATGACTCCTGATTCATCGACGAGCTTCGAGAAGACTACAGAACTGGGGGCTAAGTCACCGACGCTCATTGAAGGACTTCCAGGATTGGGCTTAGTGGCGGCGATTGCTGTCGATCAAGTCACGAATCAACTCGACCTGGACCAGCACGGGACCATCGTCTCCGACGATTTTCCATCGGTTGCGGCGTTCGATGACGGCCGAGTGCGTGACCCAGTACGAGTCTACGCAGGGGAGAATCCAGCGGTAATGACACTCCAAAGTGATATTCCGATTCCACCCGATGCAGTTGGTTCTCTAAGCCAGTGTATCCTGAACGATCTGGCGGACGAATTCGAACAGGCAATTTTCCTAGCCGGGGCTCCCGCGGAGTCCGAAGAGGACATCGGTGAGGTCGTCGGCGTTGCCACGACGGATAGTCTCGAGACCGCTCTCACCGATGCAGGGATTGCCCTCGCTGATGGCTCTGGTGTCGTCGGTGGCGTGACCGGCGCACTATTGGCCGATTGTTACCACGACGATATTCCAGCGGCAGTACTCATAGTCCGTTCAAACCCGTATATCCCTGATCCAACAGCTGCCCGGGCGGTGATCGAGGAGGCGCTCGAACCGCTCGTCGAGTTCGACATCGACACACAGGAACTGCTTGAGCAGGCCGAGAAAATCCAGAAGCAGAAACAACGAATCGCAGAGCAACTACAGCAGTATCAACAACAGGACCAGCAATCGCCGATGACAGGCATGTATCAATAGGGACCTGTCTCAGGCTCTACGAACTGAGGAAGTCCGCTCGGTCGTATTCGGTTCAGAGGGAACGGTGAGGCAACCCCTACCAGCTGGTCCTGGCGATGAAACGACCGGTCGCACTCGGCCTACTCTGCCCTCTTCGGGACGATAGTTTCTCATCCGACTGGAAATGCCGACGGATCCTATTCTGAGCTGACTCAATCGAAGCACAATGGCCCTCGTACTCCAGACGGGACATCGGCACCGTATTGATGCAACCTCGTTTGGACGAACCGCCGTTCAGGGTAGAGCGATATGACGGGGGATGTTCTCGTCCCGGTCGACGGCTCGCCGCTGTCGCGAAGAGCGCTTCGTTATGCGCTGGAAAAGTTTCCGGGTGCGTCGATTACTGTGCTTCACGTCGTCGACCTATTCGAGCCCGGCTACGGTGCTCATCCTGACTTCGAAACGTCCTATGAACCCTTGATGGGATCCGAAGAGTGGTACGACCGAGCTAAGGAGGTCTCGGAGGAACTGTTCGAGGAGGCTCGAGAACTCGCGGAGGAGTACGACCGCGACGTATCCACTACATCCGAGTTCGGTGACCCAGAGCGAATCATCCTGGATTTCGCCGAACAAGAGGATATCGATCACATCGTCCTCGGGGCGCACGGCCGCACCAGAGAATCACGACCCGTATTCGGTAGCGTCGCCGAAATCGTGGCACGCCGGGCGACGGTTCCTGTAACACTCATCCGATGAGAGAACTCGTAACTCGGTAAGCTCGACATGGGGGCCGTCGTCAGTCTCGGGAGCATCAACGTTGACAAAATCAATCGCGTGTCAGCTCCCGAAATCGCAGAGCTCAGAGGCCGATACGATTGGTTCCCTGACCGTGGCCAGACGGTCGAAGTCGATGATATCCCGACGGACTTCCCGACGGATCCCGACCGTATCCGTCATGGTGGGAAAGGTGCGAACCAAGCCGTCGCTGCGGCGAGGGCGGGGGCACAGACCGAGATGCTCGGGAAAGTAGGACCCGATCACAACGCATTCGGTGTACTCGAGCACCTCACGACCTCCGGTGTCAGTACCAATCAGGTCGGGATTTCGTCAAAACCGACCGGAACGGCCACCGTGTTCGTCAATCCAGAGGGGGACAACTGGATTGTCGTCCAGTCAGGAGCGAACGGTACGATTGACGAGGCATACATCTACGAACGGTACGACACGATCCTGTCGGCTGAGTGCCTCCTTCTGCAGAACGAAATTCCGATCGAGCCGGTGTCGGTATTGCTTTCGGATCTCGCTACCGAGCCGGATCGACCGATCATAATCCTCGATCCAGCACCCGCAGAAGACGTCGAAGAGTTGCTTTCCCACGACGTGATCGACTATCTGACCCCAAACGAGACCGAATATCGGGCGCTTAAGCCATTCCTCGGTGAATTCGATGGCGTACTCGTGCGCAAGCGTGGCGGCGACGACGTCATCGTCGAAAACGAACGACGGTTCACCTCGTCGCCGCCGACAGTCCAAGCGACCGATACGACCGGTGCGGGCGATGTGTTGAATGGGTTCGTTGCGGCACACCTCGCCCGCGGAGCACCGCTACAGGAGGCCATTGAAATCGGGACAATTGCTGGATCACTCTCCACACGTACGGAGGGGGCGCGAACCGGTATCCCGACGATCGAAGATGTTCGGACGTATCGAGCATCCGGCGACGCCGGCGTGTGACCTGTGACGTCTGGCTCACCGGTATCGGTGTCCGATAGCGCTACCGTCGCGGGAATACCCTTACACCCAGCCCGGCCCCGAGCGCGGTGGGCTCGTATCGCTCACCTCCGGATCCGTCTCGCCGCTATCGTGGAACCGGGTGTCGATTCTTAGAGGGTGGACCGTACTCTCCGATCGGCTCGGATACACACGTATAATCCATTTCGACCTCCCCGTCAACCCAGATGTTGATGGTTCGGTATGCGACCTGACCACGTCATCGTTAGAGTCCCCAGAATACCGCGATTCCGAGGGTCGTTACGACAGCCAGGATCAACTGAAGCGGTCCGCCGACGCGAGCGTAGTCCCTGAACTCGTATCCACCAGGACCATACACGAAGAGGTTAGTCTGGTACCCGACAGGCGACAGAAACGCCGTACTGGCCGCGAACGTGACTGCGAGGACGAACGCGAACGCTCTCGCGTTCAACTGGGCGGCTGCGTCGACAGCGACGGGTATGAGCAACACGACGCTGGCCTGGTTGCTGATGAGGTTGGTCATCGCGACGGTCAGCAGATAGAACAGGCCGAGAACGGCGACCGCAGGCAGGAAGTCAGCCGTCGTAACGATGATCGAACCGAGTAGATTGGCACCGCCCGTCTCCGACAATGCCCTCCCGAGGGGGATGACGCCGGCCAAAAGGAAAATGACGTCCCACTGGACGGCCTCGTAGGCTTCCGCCGGTTTGACGATCCCGGTCACGAGCATCACCATGACGCCGGCAAGTGCTGCGACCATGATCGGCAGGAGACCGAGTGCTGCCGCTCCGACGACCGAGAGAACGATGCCGACTGCGATCGGGAGTTTCGACGACCGAAACTGCTGGAGGGCGAGTTCGCCAGCCACGATCACGTTTGGATCGTCCGCGAGTCGGTCGACGGTGCCCGGTTCGGACTCGATGAGGAGCAGGTCACCCGGACGGATGCGATACTCTGTTAGGCGTTCGTAGGCGGTCTCACCGCCACGGCGGATGGCCAGGACGGCGGTCTGATACTGCTCCTGAAACCGTGACGACTCGACCGTCTCGCCGATGAGATCGGATCCGGCGGTGACGACGATTTCGCTGAGCGTTTGCCCAGGACCGAGCGCATCGAGACCACCTGTCGGCATAACTTCCGGAAGGAACTCGATTCCCTCTATCTCGTGTAGCGTCCGTAACGCATCCTCCGTGAGCCGGATCGTGAAGGTATCCCCCTCCCGTATCGTCGTCGACAGTCTCGGCTCGCGATGATAGCCATCATCACGAATAAGTTGGGTGACGTTCGCTTCGAAATCCACCTCCTCGAGCGCTTCCCGAATCGTCGAGTTGACGAATGGTGATTCTTCGCTCACGATCACCTCGGTGAGAAACTCCTCCTTTTGTGTTGTTTCGAGCTTACTGCGGGGCGTTACATGAGACGGAGCAAGCCAGTATCCGATTGTAAGGAGGTACACCCCGGTGACGAGAAAGACCACGAGGCCGAGGTGGGTGAACTCGAACATCGAGAACGCGTGCAAGGAGGGATGGTCGGGAGCGAGTCGGCTTGCCACGTCGCTGGCCAGAAGATTCGTCGACGTTCCGATGAGCGTGAGCATCCCACCAGCCATCGACGCGTAGGACAGCGGAATGAGCAGCTTCGATGGCGAGGTCCCGTTCTCGTGAGCAAGATCGCTCACCATCGGCAGCAGGACGGCGACGGCAGCGGTATTGTTGATGATACCCGAGAGCGGACCGACGAGTCCGATTGTTGCGCCGAGTTGTTTGTGTTCGCTCTCGCCCGTGTAGGCGGCCACCGTCTTCTCAAGACGCTGAATCGCACCTGTCCGACGGACGCCTTCGCTCAGAATCATCATCGCGAGGATGGTGATCGTTGCGGGGTTCGAGAAACCGGAGATCCCCTCGCGCGGCGAAATTCCGGTCCACGGACCGAGTATCATAAGCGTGACCATGATTCCGATCGCCGTGACGTCGATCGGGACGGGCTCGGTGACGAACAGAACTAGAGCGACGAGAATGAGCAAGAAAACGAGGACCGTTCCGACAGTCACTGCAAACATCGATACATGCTGACATCATAACGGGAGTTGGTTGTACTGGGCAACGATTACTATCGAGCGGGAATAGCTGTCCGGGTATCTCTATATCACCGACGAGCGAGAAGGCGGTGAAGCAGAGCCCCCCGTTATGACCTCCACGCTCGAAATCAGCGATGGCCTCCAAACAACGACTGGACGATGATCACGAGGAGGGCCAATCGTACGGCAAACCCAGTACGGAGCTGGCCTCCCTGTACGAGGCTGGAGGCGTACTTTTTCAAGAAGGTATTCGGAGTGAGTCGCCGTTGGAGGTGAATCGCCGCTATGGAAGAACACGTCTCCGGCTTTCGTGTCCGCGGATCGTGGGACGAGGTCGTCGGACACGGTGAACGAATCACCCGAGCGTTGCGAGAGAGCGACGTCGATGAGGAACTACTCGCCGAGTGGGACGACTGGCGGCCGAAAGCTCACGAAGAACTCGGTGAGGAAGTGAGCGAGAAGACCGTCGAACAGGCTCGCATTGAAAAGGGTGCTGGCGAACAGGCCGGACAGGCACCTAAAGAGGACCTCAAGCGGGCGAGCGAGCGGGCTCTCGAATCGATCGAGAAGACCGAAGGGGATGGCCCCGAAGACGTGCTCGACAAGTGGGAAGACGCCATCGGACATGGGCTTCGTGCCGTCGACACGACCACCAGAAAGGCCATCCGCACGTTCGAGACGGTGGTCTACGAGCAGGTCATGACCCGGTTTACGCCGTTTTACTTCGATAACGAGCTCATTAGTGCGAACATTCGAGAAACGGCGGGATTGAAAAACGGTACCGAGTTCATCTTCGAAGTGAACGTCAACGACGATCACCTCAAACAAGAAGTCAGCCAGCGACTCAGCACGGCAGGAAACACCGAGCGTGAGAACTCGTGAGCCTAACAGACCGCACATCGTGGACTGAGCCGGATGACATCGAGACGGCCGTCGAAGATATCCGTTCTCGAACACATGAACTGGAACACTCAGAGGATCTGGATCGCCTTGTCGAACGGTTCGGGGATCGAACGTACGTATTGCTCGGCGAGGCCACCCACGGAACGTCGGAGTACTACCGGTGGCGTTCGCGATTGACAGCGCGACTGATCCAAGAGAAAGACTTCTCGTTCGTCGCCGTCGAGGGGGACTGGACGGACTGTTACGAGATCAATCGGTGCGTCAAGGGACTCCCCGAGTCTCACGAAACGATTCGCGATGCGCTCGAGACGTTCGAACGGTGGCCGACGTGGCTGTGGGCGAACTGGGAGACCCTCGAATTCCTCGACTGGTTAGAGATCCACAACCAGACCCTCGACGAAGTGGAACGGGTCGGGTTCTACGGCCTCGACGTGTACAGCCTATTCGAGTCTATGGAGGCGGTCGTGGACTATCTCGAGGACATCGACCCGGACGCGGCAGCTGAGGCTAGGGCTGCCTATCGGTGCTTCGAACCGTACGGTGACGACGCCCAGGAGTACGCGCGAGCGCTCCGGATGGTCCCCGAAACCTGCGAGGAGGAGGTGGTGGAGATGTTGGCTCGGCTCCGCGAACAGGTCGCGGCGTACGATCACTGCCGCGAGGACTATTTTAATGCCGAACAGAACGCCCTGGTGGCGAAAAACGCTGAACAGTACTACCGTGAGATGGTCCAGGGCGACGTCGACTCCTGGAACATCCGTGACCGGCACATGGTCGAGACGTTGGAGCGCCTGCAGGACCACTATGGATCGGGGGCGAAGTGCATCGTCTGGGCACACAACACCCACGTCGGCGACGCTAGAGCGACCGATATGGAGGCGCGAGGACGACTCAATGTTGGCCAGCTTGTTCGCGAGCGCAAGGCCAGATCCGACGTGGCACTGGTTGGTATGGGGGCACACCGAGGCAGTGCGATCGCCGCGGACTCGTGGGGCGCTCGGCTGGAAGAGATGACAGTCCCACCTGCACAAGAGGGGAGCTATGAAGACATCTTCGAGCGGGCTGGTGGACTCGACCGCATCCTCGTGACTGAGGACCTCCCTGAGGATTCGCCGCTCGCCCGACCTCGGGGCCATCGCGCGATCGGCGTTGTGTACCACCCTGCTCACGAATCCGGGAACTACGTCCCAACGGTTCTCCCTGACCGGTATGACGCATTTATCCATCTAAGTGTGACAAGCGCCCTCCACCCACTCAACATCCATGTGGACCGTGAAGTGGTCCCGGACCTGTATCCGTGGGGACTCTGAGGGTCGTCGGCACCCACGGGCGAACGGGCTCTGACCGATACGTCCTCACGATCTTCACCGAGCACCTCGTTCGCAGGTCGCCGGGGCCGGTACTGACGGTCCGATCCCTCAATCCAGAATCGGTCGTTCACGGAGCGTACAGCATACGAGGTGTGCTCGTCGAGAGCGTTACGAATATCACCTCTATTTCGTCGCGTGCCTGTGACACGCGGCGGATCGGAATAACACGGATGCAAAATCGAACCGAGCCGTGTGCGGTGTCCCGCAACAGAAGGCTGCCCACAGTATGACTCGCTCCGATTCGGACACGACCCGCTCGGAAGCCTGGCATGTGACGCCGACTGACGACATCTTCTCGACGTTAGGGACTGCCGAAACGGGGCTCTCCTCCGACCAAGCAGATCACAGAGTATCGGAGTACGGTACGAACGATATCCACGACGCTGAACGGACATCGGTTCTCGATTTGCTTGTCTCGCAGTTCCGCGACCCGCTCATCTATCTCCTCGTCGTGGCAGCACTCTTGTCGCTCGGCGTTGGGCTCATTCCCGGTGGTCACCCCAATTACACCGAGGCGGCGTTCATCGCTCTCATCATCGGTGCCAACGGGTTGTTCGGGTTCGTTCAGGATTATCAGGCCACCCGATCGATCGAAGCCCTTCGAGAACTCGCAAGTCCGGATGCGACCGTGGTCCGCGATGGCCGAAACCAGGTCATTGATGCAGAACAGGTCGTCCCGGGTGACATCATTCGCCTCGAACAGGGAGACGCGGTTCCGGCCGATGCTCGAGTCCTCAACGCTGACGAACTGCGGACGAACGAGTCACCACTCACTGGAGAGAGCACGCCCGTCGAGAAGACGGCCGGGACTGTCGACGACGACACGCCGCTGGCCGAGCGTCACAACATGCTCTACAAGAACACGACCGTCGTGAAAGGCCGCGGAAGCGCGGTCGTCGTCGAAACCGGCATGGAGACCGAGGTCGGTGGAACCGCGACCCAACTCGATGAGGCTGACGACCACCAGACGCCGTTTCAAGCCGAGGTCGAACAGCTCGGCAAACAAATCGGTGGACTGGTCGTCGCGCTGATCGTCTTGATCGTCGCTGTTCAATTTCTGTTCACCGCGACGGAGCCAGTTGCGATCCTCCTCGTTGGAATCACGCTCGCCGTTGCGGGAGTGCCGGAGGGATTGCCAGCTGTCGTGACGTTCACACTGGCGCTGGGCGCGCGAGAGATGGTCGACCGGAACGCACTCGTCAGACGGCTCCCGGTCGTCGAAAGTCTCGGCTCGGTTGAAATCATCGTTACGGACAAGACGGGGACGGTCACCGAAAACCGAATGACAGTGACGCGACTCTACGCTTCTGGCTCCGTCGTGAATCTGTCCGACTCGCCTGTGCAATCAGGAGACGGAGTTCTCGAAGACCGCCGAATCGCTACTGACGGTAACGAACGTACTCAGCCAGGAGTTGCCCCGCTGTTACGATGTGCGGCGCTCTGCAACAACGTCGACCGGACGGACGACGAGTATCGAGGTGATCCGACTGAGATTGCGCTCCAGCGGCTAGCGGACGAGGCAGGTATCGGGTCAACCGGAGAGCGGATCCGCGAAATCCAGTTCTCCTCGGAACGGAAGCGGATGACCGTACTTGTCGACGATAGAGAGCTGACTGCGTACATGAAAGGGGCACCAGAAGCCGTTGTGGAGCGATGTGACTCCGTCCTCGAAGATGGCGAGGTGCACGAACTCACCGACGACAAACGCCAGGAAATCCTCAATCAAACGACGTCCTTCGCAGAGGACGCGCTTCGGGTGCTGGGCTTCGCGTCGAAAACTATCGACGATTCATCGGCCGACCCCGATCGGATCGAGGACGAGATGGTGTTTCTCGGTCTGCAGGGGATGATCGATCCGCCCCGAGAGGAAGTCGAGGAAGCAATCGCTGACTGTCACTCGGCTGGGATCCGGACTGTACTGGCGACGGGTGATAACCTCACCACGGCCGAGGCCGTCGGCGAGCAGATCGGGCTTGACCCTGATGGTGCGCTCAGGGGTAGTGACGTCGCCGAACAGTCGGACGACCAACTCACGCGAACGGTCGAAGACGTCGATGTCTTTGCCCGAGTGACGCCAGATCACAAGGTCCGTCTTCTAAACGCGCTCCAAGATAACGGACACACCGTCGTGATGACTGGGGACGGTGTCAACGACGCGCCCGCCCTCACGCAGGCGGATGTCGGGGTGGCGATGGGACAGCGCGGCACCGATGTCGCGCGGCAGGCGTCCGATATGATTCTGCGGGACGACAACTTCGCGACGATTCGTGACGCGATTCGGGAGGGACGGGGGATCTTCGAGAACGTGCGCAAGTTCGTCAACTACCTCGTCTCGACTAACACTGGCGAGGTACTGGTGGTGTTCCTCGGCGTGTTGCTCGGGAGTCTGCTCTTCTCGGCCCAGTTTTCGGCGACATCGGAGGCATTGATTTTAACGCCGATCCTGATTCTCTGGATCAACCTCGTTGCGGATACGCTCCCCGCGCTCGCGTTGGGTGCGGATCCTCACGCGGACGGCCTCATGGATCGCCCCCCTCGGCCCACTGACGAAGGGGTGATCGATAACCGTGTACTCGTGTCAATACTGACAATCGCCATCCTGTTAGCAGCGGTTGGCTTGGGCATCTTCTTTTACGCCCTTGACCGCACGGGCTCGCTCCTCCGCGCTCAGTCGCTGCTGTTCACTTTCATCGTCGTTGTCGAGCTGATCCGGATTCAGGTCATCCGCTCGCGGTACGACCAGACGCTTCGTTCAAATCTGTGGCTCGTTGGGGCGATAGGCGTGTCGCTACTCGTCCATCTCGCAGTCCTGTATACACCGCTGCATGATTTCTTCCAGGTCGTTCCCCTCGCTCCTGTCGAGTGGGCGTGGATCGCTGTCGGATTCGTGGTGTTCCTGCTCCTCAATATGATCGTATCACGGCTGAACACCCGGATATTCGAGTCTTGAACGCCCGAACAATCAGGGACCTTCGGATAGCCATGAGCCACATCGCCGGAACTGGCAACATGGTAGGTCTGACCGTGGAACAAGTGTACTCACGAGGGGCATGATAACCTGCGCGTGATAGGCCGCCTGAGACCAATCCGCCTCCTCAAGTGTTGCTACGCTATTCGCTGAACGACCCCCTTCTGAACTGATGTCGAGATGGAACCTGTGGAGATCACGGCGCGTTCGCAATCACGGCTCGTACTCCATCAGACGCGGTGGGAGTGGGATTCGAACCCACGAGGCCTCTCGGCCACCTGCTTTCCAGGCAGGCACAATAGTCCGCTCTGTCATCCCACCACTCACAGTGATTGTGAGGGCCGAGTACGTGAGCTGACGCCCTTGCCTCGTCTCTTCGGATATCGGAACAGAGACGGTCGCGAGCGCGGTTGGGCTCCCGAGACAGCGTCAATCCCTCGATTGAGCTGGCCCGCTCCCGTTCCCGTCTCCGCTCCGACCCGTCACCTCGGGCTGGGGGCCGCCACCCGTTTGCGCCTCCACGGCCTCGCTCCATCCTCCGCTATCGACAATCTCGAACAGTTGGCGCCAGTCCTCGTCGTCTTCGCTTTCGGGAAGCGAATCGCGAAGCTGCTGGAAGTCCGACTCGGGGACCAGCGTCCGGACGAAGTCGACAATGACGCGTGCGTGGTAGGCTGCGTCGGCCGCGTCAGCCTGTTCGATTTCACTCACACGCGAGACGAACTCCTGCCAGTCGAAGCGCTGACCGTGTTCCTGCACTGCTCCGGTCAGGTACCATTTGATCTCCATGGGGAGTGACGCAGCGAGGTCCTCGGCGTTGCCCTCCGGGAGACGCTGGCCCAACGTCGACAGTGTTGCCCGGATTGCTCGTACCGTCTCGCCGGTGCCCGGCAGTTCGAGTCGGTGCTGAATCTCGCCGGTGAATTCATCGAAATCCATACAACTATTCTGTTGTAGGGACCCGGTATCAGCCACATCGCCTGTTCCCAGAGAGTAGAAACCGGGTATGGGAACCCGGCTACTCCACCAGTAGCGAGTGGTCGAACTGGCGCCTGGGGCGCTCGATCTCTGAACACGCTGTAACTCTCAACCAGACTGATCAGACGCGTTACAGAGGCTTTCCTCCGCAGTCAGTTCGCATTGACGCAACTGCTGGGATACGACTCCGTCCGAAACTAAGACGGCTCCTGGGTGGAGTGTGGGAACATGATCGGGATACCCATCAAGCGCGGGACCTGAAGCTGCTCGATCGACAACCCACAGCGAGTTCGGTCGCTGTCGTGGAGTCCGAAATCGTCCGCCGAAGCGTCCACGCCCCGGGGGAGTGATCGGAGGGACACGCGGCTCATGATGGGTCGGGTCACAGGAACTTCATCGGGAGTTCGCTGACGCCTGGAACTCACAGAATGCCCCCACGTTCTCACCGTTTCGGGAAGGAGAGTATACTTATAAGACAACACGAAATACGGAATACGATGAAGGGCCAAGGGGGTGGGACCTTCGTTTTTACTTGTCCCGAGTGTAAAGAAGCCTTAGAAATAAACGACCCGATGAAAAACACGCTCATCAAAAAGGGATGCGTCATCTGTGGGACCCCTGTGACTGAAGAGGCATTCACCGAAGACTCGTCTCTCGACTCGTCGTAGTCGGTTACACTCCCGTCTCCATCAGAAATAGCGGTTTAATCAGGGCCCCAGGCTCCGATAGCTCCTCCTCGGATACTCCGGTGCGATATTCAGGGAGATCAGAGGGGTCCAGAACTGGCGCCCCTCTTTCACGCACTATCGTAACTCTCGGAGTAAATACTAAGACTTGCTCCGCTGAACCGTATAGAATAGACAATGCTACTAGATGAAGAGACACGACTCTCTGACGGTGAGGTCGATTCCTTCCTCGGTCGGCACGAAACGGGGGTTATATCTCTGGCTCAAGAGGGAAAATCGTACGCCGTCCCGATCTCATACGGATACGACAGCAGCCGTCGCCGATTCTATCTGCGCCTAGTTTCGAATCCCGAAAGCGAGAAGCGGGAGTTCTTGAAATCAACACCACACACCCGGCTCGTCGTGTACGAAGAGAACGACCCCCTCTACACGAGTGTTGTTGCGACCGGAACCCTTGACGAGATCAGAAGAGATGACCTGACCGTCGAACATATCGAGCAATACGGCGAGGCCAAACGCCCGCTCTTCGAGGTCTGGGGGGAGTCTCTCCCTGCTCTCAACGTCAGGCTCTATCGACTCGATCCGGACGAATTGACCGGACGAAGAGCCGAAATGGAACGACATCGCGACGCCACCTGAGCGAGGGTTTTCGCTGACGACCACCCAAGATAATGGCATGAGTTCTACACAGACCGTAGTGAGCGTTGACTCAGATGGTATCCGACGGGGCCGCGCTGGTAGCCTCTGTTTCGGGGGGCACCTGTATACTGAAGTGCCCACATATGTTACTTCTTCACAGCTTCATGCCGCCAGGAATTCAGGCTAAAGTAGAGTTCGATACCCTGGACATCTGTCCGATTGTCGAACTCTCAGCGGCGGCTGAAACGACGATCGACACGGTGTCGACAAACGTCTGTCCCTCGGATTGTGCAGAGAGCGTGACGGAGTTTCTAATGCATTCAGATGGTGACTTCGAGGGGGATATGTCCCCGATGTTCTCACAGGGGTCATCGGATCGCTACCGGCTTTCCCACGATGCCGGTACGGACTGTCCGTGTGAGTGTCTTGGCCGATTCGGATGTCCCGTCGCCCGGTACGCGGCTCAGGATGGGACATTGACGATCGTGTTTCACGCGGTCGATTACGACCAACTACAGGAGGTGATAGGCGAACTGCGTGACCAGTTTCCCGATATGGATGTCAAGCGACTCGTCCAGTCTACGACCAGGGAGCAAGCCAAGGATAGTGTATTCGTAGACCGAAATAAACTGACACACCGTCAGCTCGAGATATTGGAAACCGCCTACGAGAAGGGATACTTCGACCGCCCACGGCAGTCCAACGCGACGGAAATCGCAGCGGAACTCGATATCAACCCCTCCACCTTCAGAGAACACCTCTCGGCGGCTGAATCGAAGATTCTTGAAGACATTCTCTAGAACAGGGGGTTGCCCCGATCGTCGTTCCGTTCACTCATGCGTTGTCTGGCTCTCCCTGATTCGAACCGGAAGAATCCGAAGGCAGTCAGCTCACAGTTATAAACCTGCCCGAGTAGTGTGGCTATGCGTTACTCCGTGTTGCCGGTGGAACAACTCGTATGGCTCAGTCATCCGTGACGTCCACGACCGTCCGTACATCCGAACAGACGTCGAAGGATGTGCACACCATTGCTGGTGAAAGCTCCGTTCAATCGCTCCTCGATGTGCTTGATGACACCGACTGCCGTGCTATTCTCGATGGGACACACGAAGAAGCATTAACGGCGAAAGAGGTCTCAGAAGATTACGATATTCCACTTTCGACGACGTATCGCAAACTCGATCTTCTCACCGAGGCCGGTCTCCTCGAAGAGCGAACCCGTATTCGCCGGGGCGGGAGACACGCCAGCGAATACATCCGACAGGTCGACGACATCACTATTTCACTCGGCCCTCCGGGGGACACGGAAGCGTTGCTGTCAGAAAAACGGTCTGAGCAGACCAAAGCACCCGCTTCGATAGTGGACGGCTGAGAAACACAGAAACTCATCTCGGTCGGAGCAGGTATCTCGCGACCCTGTTCGAAGCTTTGACTGGCCAGTTGGCGCTCACTGAGCAGCAGACCGAGATCCCGGTCCGATACGACGAGTATCAAGAATGGATAGACGTCTCGGGCTGTCTTATTGCGGTAGCAACAGCTCGGGGGCCGACGATGTCGGTGGAAGGCCCGAGATGTACTGCTTCTGTCGTGGATAGAGTGAACCTTCGAAGGTTCTCGATTTCACGGCACTGTTCGCAATGAATACTGGATCACCCTCACGTTCGATCCTCCGACTGCGTGTCACCGAGACGTGACACGCAGTCGGTACACAAGCCGGTATCTTCGTCATAGTGGGCAGTACATACCAGCGCACCACACCGCCGACACTGGTGCTCGGCAGGTGCCGATTCACAGATCTGGCAGAGCGTCTCCACGCTCATAGAGATTACGCGGTCGTGAGCACTGGCACGTCGGAACGCCTGATTACGCGAGCAGTCGTACTCCCGAGAAGCCGGTCTGTGTCCGCAGTTCGACCGCGAGTCCCCATCGCAATCACGTCGGCGTCAACACCCGATGCGTACTCGAGGACCCTCTCATAGGGGACGCCACGGAGAATGTCAGTTGTCACCGGAAGGTTCAATTCGCGAGCATCTGCCGCGATTTCCTCGACAGCGTTCTGCCCGCCCTGTTTGAGCAGACCGACGATACTCCGGGGAGCGCCTTCGAACCCATAGGTCGTCGTGTCGACGACGTAGAGCACGTGGACATCGGCGCCGTACCGTTCGGCGATGCCAAGCGCGTGATCAGCAGCGCGTTCGGCGGCATCGCTCCCGTCAGTAGTAATCACGACGTGGTCGTACATCTCGTATCCCGATTCGGTGAGGGCCGCATCCTCAGCTAAGCGGACGGCCATAACAGGTACGTCGGCGTACGTAATCACGCGTTGGGTGGTACTGCCGAGACGGACTCGTTCATCTTCGGTCCGGCCGCTCGTCCCCATCACTACCAGGTCGATCTCGTTCTCATCAATGTACCCGAGTATCGCCCGATACGGAACTCCCTCATGGACGGCCCGGACAGCATCAAGCCCGAGGTTTGTCGCCCGGTCTTGAATCCGTACAGTCGCCTCCCGTCCGCGCTTTTCCGATTGTTGTCGCACTCCTTCGAGCTCTGCCGAATCCAGTTCGCTTGAGGGCAAGCCGGGAGCGATGACGTGAAGTACGTGGATGGTCGCGTCGCCGGTTCGAGCGAGATCGAAGGCACGGGCAGTCGCGTGTTCGGCTTTCGAACTACCATCGGTTGGAAGAAGGATGTTGTCGTACATGCGGATGTGTTTGGGCGCGGTTGGGACGTGAGTAAACTGCCCGTGGCCAGAACCTGATGTCCCGGGCCACTTATACTAGAACCTCATTACGATGTTCTCGGAACGCGGGACGTCGCGAGGTGGTGGTGAACTATCGGATGGACCCGCTTGCGCCAATCTCCTTACGAGGGGCATTGTTATAAACGCACGAGCGACGGATAACGAGGACAACCGACTTGCGATGACGACGACCTCCGAAGACCCAACCCCGATGTTGTCTGTCGAGATGGTCGTCTCCCGGAACGGACTTTTCGAATGTGCGAACTTTCGCTCGATGGGCCTCATGTAGTACCACGAATCCGAATGACAGCAGCCTCAGCATGCTGGACGACGCGCAGAGTCACGCTGCCCGAAATGTAGCGCTTCAGTTCAGTCCGGCCGGTCGCGCTCAACGTGAGCATATCAATATCGTGCTCGGCGAGGTGTTCGCCGACTATCGGGGATGGCTGCCCCCTTTCGAGAACTGCAGTCGTCACGGTATCCCGCCCCGCTTGAGACGGGTGACCCCGTCTCGATGGCCGCTTCGTCCTTCTCATGCTAGTGATCGAGGTATGCCTGGTCGGGGTAACCCCCTCTAACAGCGAAGGCCCCTGTAGCATCTCGAATATTTACAACATTGAACATGCGAACCGCTGCATCGGCCAGTTGCGCGTGGTAGCGTCCGTCGGCAGCGCGACCGGAGCGGCCACTCCCGGTAGTCGGCATGAGAGTACTCCCTGGCGACTGCGCGAGTACCTCATATTCCCCGTCTTGCCGATTCGGAGGCGTTATGCTCCAACCGCCGTCGTTCACCAGCCCACGCTATCGAGGGCCTGTACTGAGTGTCCCGGAAAATCCAATCTATCCGGAAAGTGCTTCGTGTTATATGTAGTGGCTCGTCGGCGATCTAAACGGAGGGAAAAGCCATGCCAATTCAAGACCTTGCGCGAGAGGAGGTCGTCAGTGCCGGGCCAGAGACCTCAGTCCCCGAACTCGCCCGACGGATGCGAGATGAGAACGTCGGGAGCGTCGTCATCGCGAACGAGAACACTCCGACTGGCATCGTCACCGATCGCGACCTGACGACCCGGGTGCTCGCCGAAGAGACCGCTCCGACCGACCCGGTCGCCGAGGATGTCATGTCGACGGACCTGTGTGCAGTTGATCCCGACGCGGGCTTTTACGAGGCCGCACAGGTGATGAGCGAGAACGGCGTGCGTCGTCTCCCTGTCTGCAACGAGAACGACGAACTCGTCGGGATCATCACCGCCGACGACCTGACCGAACTACTCGCCGATGAGAACCAGCAACTGGCGTCGGTCATCCAGGCACAACGATCGGAGTATTGACTGCGGCCTCCGAACCGGAGACTGAGAACCGCCCCTGCTTTTTGTACCGGGGGACAGCCGGGAGGTGCTCTGAAAGGCTGATTTTGTGGTATAAGCGTGTTACACAACGGTTCACACACCCACGGGCAAAGACACAACCCTGTGTTACTCGAGCTCCGGCCTGACCAGCTTCATGGAACCGATACCGGAGTCGCTTCTCACTCGGATGCTAAACACGTTGGTCACCGTTCTATGACGCACAGTTCGTGTGATAGCTGGTGTAGCTCGGGGAGGTCAGACTGAGCGACACGGCATCGCGAAGCGAAACGTGCTCCGGAAGGTCTGATACGGACATACGGTGAAATCACACTACACCAGACTATATCCGGGGATGCGCATTGCGACAGCGGGTGTGATCTCGTCGGAGCACCTGAGCGGGTGACCCCTGTCGCTACCGGACGGGTGATTCCGAGGCCGATCAAGCCGTTGATCGGGCCATAGACTGGAGCACGGGACTCAAACAAACGGTGATTCACGCACCCCCGGGTCCTTGTGGGCGTTATCTATCGGACGGTGAGTACGGGAACCTCACTCGTTCGGACGGTACGTTCGGTCACGCTGCCGATGAGGTAACGTTCGAGACCGGTCCGGCCGTGCGTTCCCATCGAGATGAGGTCGATTCCTTCGTTGTCGACGTACGTTCGAATCGCCCGGTACGGAGTTCCCTGGACGATATCCGCCACGACGTTCACGTCGCGGTTCTCACACTCGCCTTCGACTGCCGCGACAGCCCGCTCACAGCCCTCTTCGAGGCTATCGAGTATATCGGGGAGGCCCGGGCCAGCATCGTAGGCGCCCGCGGCGGCACTGGCATCGACGACTGAGAGCGCGTGGACCGTCGCATCGAACCGCTCGGCAATAGCGATCGCGTGGTCGATCGCTGCAGTCGCAGACTCGCTACCGTCTGTCGGAATCAAGATACGATCGTAGCTTGAACGGTCGTCAGACTCGTGTCGGGTCGTGAGGACGGGCGCATCACTCGTTCGAACGACGCGCTCTGTCACGCTCCCGAGCAGCAATCGGTCGAGGCCAGTTCGTCCGTGGGTCCCCATCGACACGAGGTCGATGTCGTGTTCCGCGACGTAGGACTGAACCGCTTCGTGGGGGATTCCGTGTTGGTCTGCCGTGTGAGACGTGACGGAGGAATCCGAGAGGAGCGCCTCAAGACGGTCGACAGCCTCAGCCGCCTGTTGTTCGAACACTTCTCGTTGCTCTCCGACCGCCGGGCCGAGGTCGGTCAGCGCACTGCTGTACGACCGGTGGTCGACGACACTCAGGAGATGAATCTGGCTACCGAATGCCGTCGCGAGATTCAGCCCGTGTCGCGCCGCAGCTTCGGCTTCTTCACTACCGTCGGTTGGAACGAGTATGGTGTCGTACATTCAGGGGTGTCCTCTCGTAGTATCCGAGCACGGTTCCCGCAAAGCGATACCAAATCGTTTGAAAGACCATTCCTGAAAACTGCTCACTGTTCCGTCTGTTCGATTTTCAGGCCTCCTTCTTCGGCTGTCTGCGCTTCTCGCCACCACACCAGCTCGAATTCGATGCTCTGTTTGGCCTCCGTATCGCCCTCGGCCCAATCCGATTCGCCTTCGAGTTTGAACGTGATCGGATTAACGGGATCGAGGTCCACGCGCTGCTGTCCGAGTTCGAGCGTTACAGCGCCGCCTCCGTCGAGCTGATCGGCTAACCGGCGGAGATACGAGGCGACTTCGGTTCGGGTTTTTTGCTCTTCTGTTTCAAGCTCTCCCATGGACCGACATACCGCAAATGCTCTGTTAAACAACGCTGACAAATCCCATATTCCGGGAGCACCGGCGGGACACGGTGATCGAAGATGAGCAGGACTTCGAATGAACCTGACATCGGCGAAGAGTGCTGTCGGAACTACTAATCAGTCGGTTTCTAGCCAGAGTTGCCAGAGAGAGCATTACCCGAGGTCCTACGACCCCTTTTCGAGTCCGTGTTGTGTCATCGACTCCCATTGCACTGTAACTGCCACAGGAGCATTTGCAAACGCCACTGTACATTCACATGCGAGAGCCGATGGCTTCCGGACGATGTGTTTCGACCCATCCGGAAGGATGAAATCGGACAGACTGGGGGCAACACAGAGCGTGCTATGGCCAGAACGGACACTGAGGACCTCGACGGCGCCGAAGACGTCAGCGAGGACAACCCGTACATCGTTGAGCCGGACACCGAGTTCAAGCCTATCGACGAACTGACCGAGGACGAAGCGACACGGCAGGTTGAGTCCCTTCGGGAAGCGATTCGGTTTCACGACTATCGCTACTACGTGCTGAACGACCCCGTCATCGCGGATCCTACCTACGACGAGCTCTTCGATCGCCTCCGAACACTTGAAGAGAGGTTCGATCTCCAAACGGACAGCAGCCCGACACAGCGGGTCGGGGGGGACCCCGTCGACGAGCTCGATACCGTTGAGCATGTCGTCGAGATGCTGTCGATTGATTCGAGCGCCGACGAGGATGATCTCCGCGAGTTCGACGAACGCGTTCGTGGCAGGGTCACTGAAGATGTTCAGTACGTTTGTGAACCTAAGTTCGATGGGCTCTCCGTCGAGGTCATCTACGAGGACGGAGAGTACCAGCGCGCGGCGACCCGTGGTGACGGCACCACCGGTGATGACGTCACGCAGAACGTGCGAACCATTGGGAGCGTGCCGAGTCAACTGCGAGGGGACTATCCTGACTTCCTCGCGGTCCGCGGCGAGGTGTACATGCCAAAGGACGCGTTCCAAGAATACAACAAAGAACGCGTCCGGGAGAATGAAGACCCGTTCGCGAACCCGCGGAACGCGGCAGCGGGGACGCTCCGACAGCTCGACCCGTCGGTGACTGCCGAGCGTCCGCTCGAATGTTTCTTCTACGACGTGCTCGCCGCCGGTGAGGGGCAAGACGCACTCGGCACGTCGAACGCCTCGCGCGGGGGCCGTGGATTCGACGCCC
>Ga0207797_1001166_pt1 | contig 19385 bp, 17 predicted proteins | sample PRCRCaboRojoPR_6_FD_187275 | JGI IMG/M metagenome (GOLD analysis project Ga0207797, IMG submission 187275) | Marine sediment microbial community from Cabo Rojo, Puerto Rico - PR CR 10% Liquid 1 (SPAdes) | ecosystem: Environmental > Aquatic > Marine > Coastal > Sediment | place: Cabo Rojo, Puerto...
CCGGATTCGTTGGCTTCAGGACCGGGACTTTCTGGATTGGGACGGAGCTTTCCCACCAGCGGACCGGATCTGGTTCACTCCGGCAAACTCTCTTCTCCACGTACTCCCGGTACAGGTTTGGTGACGGTGTGATGCCATTTGTCCGGATAGACTGGAACGACAGCCGTGTTGGCGAAGATATGCAGGTAATGAGTGGGCTTGAGATCGCACCGTACAACGGGGTGAGAATCGCCCCGAATATCAAGCTTGCTGATTTGCAGGATGATACCATGTTCTCATTCCGGCTGAGCAGTGAATTCCGGTGGTAATTCCTGTAAGACATTGATGTGAGAAATCGGATGGATAATCGTTTTTACAATCAGTTTGACATTGAAACCTACGCCGGCCGGTCTAAAGAAGATTACCGGACGGAGTTCGAGCGGGATCGGGACCGGTTGATCTACTGCTCCGCTTTCCGGCGTCTCCAGGGAAAGACGCAGGTGTTTATGTCCGGGGAATATGATTTCTACCGCACCCGGCTCACTCATTCTATCGAGGTGGCACAGATCGGACGGTCCATTGCCAACTATCTGAATAAAACCTCGGGATTGTTCACCAGAGATTACTATCTCGATCCTCCTCTGATTGAAGTCATTTGTCTGGCGCATGATATCGGGCATCCTCCGTTCGGCCATGGCGGCGAGAAAATTCTCAATGATATGATGCGGGAGTACGGTGGCTTCGAAGGGAATGCGCAAACGCTCCGGATTCTCATGGAAATCTTCTACGATTCCAGAGATGGAAGAACCGGCATGAAACCCACCCGGGCGCTGATGGACGGGGTGATGAAGTATAAAATTTTTGAGCGTGACAAAACGTCACCCAAACAAAAATTTCTGTACAACAGTCAGGAACCCTATCTGCAGTATGTCAGTGACGAGAGGGCGTTCGAGCCGGCATTGCAGTCAAAGAGCATAGAGTGCCAGATTATGGACTGGGCGGATGATACGGCCTACTCCCTGAATGATCTGTTGGACGGATACAAAGCAGGCTTTCTCACCCGTCCCGTCGTGGAGGAGTGGGCAGCCACCCAACAGCTGAGTGATGAGGACGAGTTCGTCCTGCAACATCTTCTGGAAGAACTGACCAACGAAGCTGATTTCGAGATTTTCATCGCCAACAAGGTCGGCGAGTTTATTGAATCCGTGTCCATTGAGCGGACGGCAGAACATACCCGGACCAACCGGTACAATTATGCACTGCGTCCGGATCCGGCCCGTGAGCGGGAAAGCAGGTTATACAAACAGCTGGCATTCGACGTGATATTCCAGAGCCCGCAGATCCAGCAGCTGGAATCCAAAGGGGCCAGAATTCTCCGGCGCCTGTTTGAAGCCTTTGCGGATCGGTATATTCATCAGGTGAACGAATACCAGTTACTACCCGCCAAAGTTGCCAATACGATTATCGCAGCACAGTCCTCCCGCCGGAAAGCCCGGCTGATCTGTGACCGCATTGCCGGAATGACCGACTCCTACGCTATCCGGATCTACAAACGTATCTTCGATCCCGATTTCGGAAGTATTGTAGATCTGATTTAATCTTTCTCTGCAGAAACCAGTTTACTCTATATTCATCTGCGTGCTATTCGCTTTTCCGTTACGATGAGAATCCCTATGTTTCCGGACTATGGATACCACCCGCAAAACGGAGATAGTTGACGGGCCGTTATTTCCGGCAATTGTGCGCCTGGCTATTCCGCTGGTCCTCGCCAATCTCATGCAGACCGCCTATAACATTATCGATACTTATTGGGTGGGGCGGTTGGGAGAGGAGGCAATCGCGGCGGTTTCACTTGCCTTCCCGGTGATTTTCCTCATCATTTCGTTTGGCGGAGGCTTAACGATTGCCGGGACGGTATTGGTTGCCCAGTACACCGGGAAGGGTGATCAAAAACGGGTGGATCTGGTTGCCGGCCAAACCATCATCCTTCTGGTAAACGTTTCGCTGGGAATTACTGCTGTCGGGTTACTCGCGGCAAGGCCACTGCTCATGTATATGGGGGCATCTCCCGAGGTGCTTCCGGACGCGGTATCCTATCTGCATATCCTCTTCAGTGGTGCGGTGTTCTTTTTTATGTTCTTCGTGTTCCAATCGCTGATGCGAGGGTGGGGAGATACCAAAACCCCGATGTGGGTGATGTTCTGGTCTGTGTTGGCCAATACCCTACTTGATCCGTTCCTGATTCTTGGAATCGGACCTTTCCCGCAGCTGGGCGTGGCCGGAGCCGCCTGGGCGACGTTGATCTCCCGCGGTGCGGCAGCGCTGGTGGGGCTCTGGATTCTCTTCAGTGGCAGGTTAACCCTGCATATTAAACGACATCATCTCTGGCCGGACTGGGCACTGCAATGGCGGCTGATTAAACTGGGTGTGCCTGCCTCAGTGGAGCAATCTATAACCGCGCTGGGGTTGACGGCAATGATGTTCATCGTTGCTGATTTCGGAACCACCATCGTGGCGGCGTATGGCATTGGTGCCCGGATTCTGTCATTCGTGATTGTCCCGGCATTTGCGTTGTCCATGGCCACCTCAACGGCGCTGGGACAGAACTATGGTGCCGGTAAGCTCGACCGGGCCGAACGGGCCGGATGGATCGGCGCCCGAACAGGTTTCCTGGGCCTGACTCTCTTCGGGTTGCTGATATTCTTCTTCGCAGAATCGGTTGCCGGCGTTTTTATCAAACAGAATCCGGATGTGGTGCAGGCCACCACGGAGTTTTTACGGATTATGGCACCGACGTTTGGTTTCCTGGGGCTCCGTATCGTGTTTAACGGCGCGTTCAGGGGTGCAGGCAGAACCACCGTAGCCATGGTCATGGCGTTTGTCGCATTCTGGGGAACCCGAATTCCCCTGGCATACATTTTTGCGCACTGGCTGGGGATGGGGCCAACAGGAATCTGGTGGGCATTCCCCGTCAGTCTTGCTTTCATGGGGATTTTAACCACAGTCTGGTTCCGGCTTGGGTATTGGAAGAGTGGTGCACCGGAACGGGAAGAACCCCTAAAACGACAGGTGATCCGGGAAACGGTTGTGGATGAGGGAGTCGCTGACTGATTATCCGGAACCTGATGCCGGAGTTTTTTCTTGACGTTTCCTGCGTAAGCGTTGAAATTAAACGTGCAGGTAACAATACATCACTCCTGCACTTCATCCATTTCCAGTCAGATTGTAATATCCCAAACACGGAGGAATTATACATGATAGTAAGTGACATCCTCAGTAAGAAGGAAGATCAACTCCTCACCACAACTCCGGATACACAGCTGAATGACGCAATAGACCTGCTGAATACCCATAACATCGGGTCATTACTGGTCCTGGAAGACGACACACTGGTTGGGATTATCACCGAACGGGATATTCTGCGGGCTACCGGAGAGAATATGGACCGGCTCAGCTCGCTGAAAGTCCGGGATCTGATGACTACCGATCTGGTAATATGTTCTCCGGAAATGGCCCTGGCGAAAGTTGAGGTATTGATGACCGGTGAACGTATCCGGCATCTCCCGGTAATGCAGGACGAGAAGCTGGTCGGATTAATCTCCATTGGGGATGTGGTGAAAGCCCGGCTGCAGGAATCTGAGGCAGAGGCGGAAGAGTTAAAGAATTACATTCGCACCGGACGATGACGCCTGGAGTGCTGCTGCTGCGACATCCGGGTCTACCCGGATAGTAGTATCTTCTGTCCACCAAAAACAGGTAATTCTGTGTTTCACGGGAGTGGTCGTGAAAACTCACACCTACCTCTTCAATCTGCGGGTAGCCACCCGGTGCTGCCGGGATCTCCGGCCCCAGCTATGACCTGATCCTTCCGTGTATTCAGACAGATCAGTTGGTTGTCTATACCCATTCATACCGATAAATCAAACCATATCAGGTATTTCAGCATAGTGTGCATCAGGTACCAATACGGGTCTCTCCCGTCGTTTCCGGTTTTTTGTTAGACGGTCAGGTACATTTGTATTAACTTACAGGTTCTGTGAAAACCTGTATCAGCAAGGAAATACTGTAGTGAATATGGTTATCGAGCGCGAAATCCCGATAAATCTTGTCAGACCCGATGCCCCGATTACGGGCAGAGTAGTGGATTCAACATCTCTGACACCCGATACTGACCGGAATTTCTGTCGGCATCTGGTGATAGATGTGGAGGGAACACCGCTTGAACGGAATTTTGAGGTTGGTCAATCCTTTGGTGTTATCCCCCGATGGAACTGGAACCGGCGTGATAACCAGTTACGGCTTTACTCGATTGCCTCACCGAGCTGGGGAGAATACGGTGAAGGGAAAGCGCTGGCGACGACGGTGAAGCGGATCATCGGTGAAAAAGAACAGACGCATGAGCTGGTGATGGGGACGGCATCGAACTACCTCTGCGATCTGCCGGTCGGCGGGGAGGTCCAACTCACCGGTCCTACCGGAAAACAGATGCTGTTGCCGGACGCGGACACCCGCGGAGGCCACAATTATGTTCTCCTGGCTACTGGTACGGGCATTGCTCCATTTCGCGGGATGATTATGGAATTAATGCACTCGGGCATTGCCGGGGAAATCCATCTGATCTTCGGTGTTCCATTCAGCACTGACTTGTATTACAGCGACTTTTTGCGGGAATACGATCAGCGGTATCCCAACTTCCACTTTTATACTGCTCTCAGCCGGGAAGAACATACATCCTCGGGTGAACGAATGTATGTTCAACACCGGATGCGAAGCATATGGGACCGGCTGGAACGGGTCCTCCACGACGAGAACACGTTGATGTATATATGTGGAATGGCCGGGATGGAGGCGGGAATTTACGAGCTGCTTCTGCAGCGGGGATGTTACCAGTATTTCAGAAATCTTCCCGAAGAACTGACAAATGGAAAATCCCGGACTCCGGTCAAATCGGGAAATGTGGAGCATATCCTCCGCCCAAACCCGAAGCGCCTTCGGGTTGAAGTGTATTAACGAAACAATAGATACTCATTGTGTCAGAACTCTATTTCTCACATCAAACGGAGAGAGCACAAGGAACTGAACATGGCTGAACGCAAGCGGTTGCTTACCGGTGACCGGCCGACCGGCCGGATGCATCTCGGACACTACGTCGGGACGCTGCAAAACAGGGTCAAGCTGCAGGAGGACTATGACTGTTATCTCCTGATTGCCGACCTGCATATGCTGACCACGAAACCCCAAAAGGAACATATTCAGGCATTGCGGAAAAACATCCGGGAAATGGTCCTCGATTATCTCGCGGTCGGGATCGATCCGGAAAAATCCACAATCTATCTTCAATCCGCAGTGCCCGCTGTGTACGAGATGAATCTTATTTTTGAGATGCTGGTGACCCTTCCGCGGCTGTCCCGGCTTCCGAGTATTAAGGAAATGGCCAAGGCCGCTTCTCTGGATGAAGAGGCAATTCCGTTTGGCCTTATCGGATATCCGGTATTACAGGCGGCGGACATTCTGATGCCCAGGGCCCATCTGGTTCCGGTGGGCAAGGATAATGAATCTCATGTGGAGATATCACGAGAAATTGCCCGGCGCTTTAACTCGTATTACGGGGAAGTACTCCCCGTTCCGGAAACAATGATCGGAGACGTGCCCACTCTGGTGGGAACCGATGGCAGTGCGAAAATGAGCAAGAGTCTGAATAATGCCATCTTCCTCTCCGATGATGAGGAAACCGTGCAGGAAAAAGTCTTTAAGATGTACACCGATCCGAACCGGGTCCGGGCAGACATTCCGGGGCGTGTGGAGGGTAATCCGGTGTTCATATACCACGATGCATTTAATCCGGATACGGAGGAGGTTGAAGACCTGAAAGCCCGGTACCGCCAGGGAAAGGTCGGTGATGTGGAAGTGAAAAAGAAACTGGCCCGCGCGGTAAACGGATTTTTGGAACCCATGCGGGAACGTCGCCGGGAATATGCCGCCAGAGAAGGGTATATCGAGGAAATTTTACATGAAGGGACCCTTGAAGCGCGGGAGATCGCCAATGAAACCCTGAGGATGATGAAAGAGGCGATGGGGCTTGCCGATGTCTGGGACTGGATTGCCGGGGGGATTCCTGCGGACTCCTGAGATTCTCCCCTTCCGGAATATCCAACACAAGGAACTGTTCATGAAAATTGCGATCGGATCTGATCACGCCGGATATCAGTATAAACAGGAAATCATCGAATTTCTGCGGAAACAGGGCCATGAGGTGCAGGACTATGGCACGTACTCTGAGGAATCGGCAGATTATCCCGTATTTATCCGGCCGGTTGCCAAGGCGGTTGCACGGGGAGAATATGACCGGGGTATTGTACTTGGCGGATCCGGGAATGGTGAGGCTATCGTGGCGAACAGGATTCCGGGTGTCAGATGTACGCTCTGCTGGAATGCGGAGTCTGCCCGGTTTGCCCGAAAGCATAACGACGCCAACTGTCTGGCTATCGGCCAGCGAATGATGGATCTGGATACCGCTCTGGATGTGGTGAAAATCTGGCTTGAAACGGAGTTTGACGGAGGCCGGCATGCCAGGCGTATCAAGCAGATTGACGAACACCTTTCCTGACCAGACACCGGGAAACGATTCCGGATTCAGTTCCTTTACTAGTGAAAAATTAAACACTTATTTCCAATCGTGAGCCCTTCAAGTGCAGAAAAATTCAAAATATTGTTTTGAATCCCCGGATTTTTCTCAATAAATTTCAACGATTTTGAGTGAATGATGATACCAGACTGTTGAGTTGAATTCTGTGTTGGCACCGGAGGGTAGTTGTTGAAATTGACACAAGGTATCGAACCGGTTAGAGTTAACCGAATGTCAGCTCCCAAAGGAGTTCACTCTTGAACACCCCCTCACCTGAAACTGTCTCTTATTGGCCGTTTATCATCTACGTACTCGGTGTGCTTTTCATGGTCGGATTCATGGTTGGGTTATCGTATCTCCTGGGTGAGCGCCACAAGGGGAAAGACACAGATCTGCCGTTTGAATCCGGCGTTCAATCCACCGGATCAGCCCGGGTGCGGTTTTCGGCGAAATTTTATCTGGTAGCCATGTTATTTGTCATTTTTGATCTGGAAGTGGTGTTTATTTTCGCCTGGGCTATAGGCGCCAAAGCACTTGGCTGGCCCGCCTATCTTGTCTTACTGGTATTTGTACTGGTTCTGGCGGTCGGCCTGATTTACGAATGGCGCGTTGGGGCCCTTGATTGGGTAAGTACAAAAGAGAGATTCCGGGAACGCCAGGAAGGAACGGTGTAAATAACTTATGCGATGGTATAAAGGACGTGACGACGGAACACAGCCTGCTGAAGCCGCGGATAGTTCCTTTCAGGAGGCAATTCAGCAGAGTGTAGTCCTTTCCCGGTTACAGGATTTACTGGCCTGGGGGAGGAAAAACTCTATCTGGCCGTTCAGCTTCGGCCTGTCCTGCTGTTTTGTGGAAATGGCGACCAGTCTGACCAGCCGGTTTGATATCGCCAGGTTCGGGTCCGAGGTGATCCGGGGGACGCCGAGAGAAGCGGATCTTATGGTGATCGCCGGTACCCCGTTCATCAAGATGGCACCTATTATCCGGCGGTTATATGATCAGATGATGGAGCCGCGCTGGGTCATTTCCATGGGATCATGCTCAAATTCCGGCGGAATGTACGATATATACAGCGTAGTTCAGGGCGTCGATAAGATTATGCCTGTGGATCTGTATGTGCCGGGCTGTCCACCACGACCGGAAACGTTTATGGAAGGACTCGTACTGTTGCAGGAAGCCGCAGGCAGCGAAAAACGTCCCCTCAGCTGGGTGGTCGGTCCCGAGGGAGTAGAGAAGATGGAAAAGAAATCCATGCGGGACCAAAAGCGGGAAGAACGGCAGCGTGCCACTGATCTGCGGACACCAGACCATGTATAGGAATTGCGTCCGCAGATACCTGCCGTAGAGTACTGCATCACTATGGAAACCGGTGGACTGAAGGAGAGAGCAGACAAGCGGTTATGACTGACGGAGCCACGTTGACAGCTGAACTGGAAAACGCATTTCCGGATGCGATAATTTCCCGGCAGGAAACCCGGGATGAGGTTCCGACTCTTTGGGTACACCGGGATCATATCGTTGGGATGTTACGTCATCTGAAGACCGAAGTCCGGGACCCTTACCGGCTCCTGTACGATCTTTCCGCTATCGATGAACGGGACCGGGAACACCGGAACGGTCAACCGCAGAGTCAATTCACAGTATTTTATCATCTGATATCTCTTGAAAGAAATTCCGACATCCGTTTGAAAGTGCCTCTGAATGAGGAGTCACTTGAGCTGCCCAGTATCACCGGACTCTGGCCGGCCGCCAACTGGTATGAGCGGGAAGTCTGGGATATGTTCGGGATCACCTTCGACGGACACCCGAATCTCCGCCGTATTCTCATGCCTCCCACCTGGAATGGCCATCCGCTTCGGAAAGAACATCCGGCACGGGCCACGGAAATGGAACCGTTCGGCCTGTCGGATGACCGGCATGACCGGGAACAGGAAGCGCTGGAGTTCAAGCCGGAAGAATGGGGACTGGAGCGCAGGGGAGAAGAAACGGATTTCATGTTCTTAAATCTCGGTCCTCAACATCCTGGGACTCACGGCGTCTTGCGGGTGATCCTCCAGCTGGACGGCGAGCAGATAGTCGATGCCGTCCCGGATATCGGATTCCATCATCGCGGGGCGGAGAAAATGGGGGAACGGCAATCCTGGCACACGTACATCCCCTACACCGATCGGGTGGAGTATCTCGGTGGTGTGATGAATAACTTCCCCTATGTTATGGCCATCGAAACACTGGCCGGAATCGAAATCCCTGATCGCGCCAAGGTCATCCGCATTATGATGGCGGAGTTGTACCGCATTGCCAGCCATTTGGTCTGGTATGGCACTTTTGCTCAGGACGTGGGGGCGCTTTCTCCGGTATTCTACATGTTTAATGATCGGGAGCGTATTTTTAAGATCACCGAGGCTATTTGCGGAGATCGGATGCATCCCAACTGGTTCCGGATTGGGGGCGTTGCTCAGGATCTTCCCGAAGGCTGGGATGATATGGTCCGGAGTTTTCTGGACTATATGCCCAAACAACTAAAAGAGTATGATTCGCTGGTCATGAAGAACCGCATCTTCAAGGGCCGGACGGTGGGCGTCGGCCAGTATAACACTGATGAGGCGATTGAATGGGGCGTGACCGGTCCCGGATTGCGGGCGACCGGGTTGGAGTGGGATCTCCGCAAAAAACGTCCATATTCCGGGTATGATCAGTTTGAGTTCGATATCCCCACTGCAACCAATGGAGATGCCTACGATCGCGGCGTGGTCCGGGTGGAAGAGATGCGCCAGTCGCTACGGATTATCGAGCAGTGTGTGGAGAATATGCCGCCGGGACACCACAAGTCAGACCACCCGAAAACAACACCTCCGCGGAAAGAACAAACCATGCACCACATCGAAACGCTCATTGATCATTTTCTGAGTGTGAGCTGGGGGCCCGTTATTCCGTCGGGTGAGGCGATTGCGAATGTGGAAGCAACGAAAGGCTGGAACGGCTACTATCTGATAAGTGACGGCAGTACCCGCTCGTACCGGACCCGTATCAGAACCCCCAGTTTCCCGCATATCCAGATGGTCCAGCTGATCAGCCGCGGGGAAACGGTTGCGGATTTATTGTCAATACTGGGCAGTATCGATTTTGTGCTGTCGGATGTAGATCGATGAGTCAGGAGATGAGCAGAGAAGAGCAGGGGATGTTGACACCGGAAGAAAAACGCGCCATCGATGAAGAGATCCATCATATGCCCACGCGGAAGAGCGCGTGTATTGAGGCCCTGAAGATTGTCCAGCGGCATCGGCGGTGGATTTCCGATGAAAGTCTCCACGCAATTGCCGAGTATCTGGAAATGTCACCGGATGAACTGGACAGCGTGGCAACTTTTTATAATCTCATTTTCCGGAAGCCGGTGGGTGAGCATATAATATTTATTTGTGATAGCGTCAGTTGCTGGCTGACCGGATATAATGAGATCAAAGATACCATCACGGAGGAATTGGGGATTTCCTTTGGAGAAACTACGAAAGATGGGTTGTTTACCTTTTTACCTATCCAGTGCCTGGGTACCTGTGACCGGGCACCGGCCATGATGATTGATGAGGAACTATACCGGGATCTGACCCCGGAAAAAGTGAAAGAGATTCTTGGAAGCTACGCTGAGAAACGCTGACCATGGATAAACCGCTTACCCAGCATGTGAATGTGGAGTCACCTCCGGATCTGAAAGCCTACGAGCAGGCCGGCGGGTATCAGTCCGTCCGGAAGATGCTCAAAGAGATGGCACCGGAGGAAGTGACCGAACTGGTGAAGAACGCCAATCTGAAAGGACGGGGCGGAGCCGGCTTCAACACCGGATTGAAATGGAGCTTCGTGCCTATGGGGGAGGATGCGCCACAGCCGAAATACCTGGTGGCCAATGCGGACGAAATGGAACCGGGCACATTCAAAGATCGGGTGTTGATGGAAGGCAACCCGCATCTGATGATCGAAGGGATGATTAACGCTGCTTACGCTATCCGGGCGTCCGAAGCGTACATATTCATCAGGAATGCATACAAGCTGTCCGAGAAACGTCTGAATCAGGCTATAGCCGAAGCCTATGAGAAGAATTATCTGGGTGAGAACATACAGGGTTCCGGTTACAATCTTGAAATGAAGATCCATGTGAGTGCCGGCCGCTACATGTGCGGTGAAGAGACCGGGCTGCTGAACGCCCTGGAAGGTAAACGGGCAACACCGAGAGCGAAACCGCCGTATCCGCAACTCAGCGGTCTGTTCGGTAAACCCACCATCGTGCAGAACGTGGAGACGCTCTGCAATATCCCGGGCATCATCGTCAATGGTGTCGAGTGGTTTAAGGGACTCAGTCTCACCGATGAAGGCGGAACGAAATTATACGGTGCCAGCGGGAAAGTGAAGAATCCCGGTTGCTGGGAACTGCCTATGGGGACCACCGCCCGGGAAATTCTGGAGGAACATGCCGGGGGAATGCAGGAGGACCTGCAATTCCGCGGACTACTTCCCGGCGGTGCTTCCACGGATTTCATCATTGAAGAGCATCTGGATACACCCATGGATTATGCATCCATCATGGAGGTGGGAAGCCGGATGGGGACAGGGACCATGATCATCCTGGACGACCAGACCTGTCCGGTGGCCATGCTGGAAAACCTGGAGCACTTTTTCGCACAGGAATCGTGCGGCTGGTGTACCCCCTGCCGCGATGGGCTTCCCTGGGCAGAGAAATTATTACATGCCATCGATATCGGTGAAGGGAAACCTGAGGATATTGAGAAACTGGAATCCACCAGCAAATGGCTGGGGCCGGGGAACACCTTCTGTGCACTGGCTCCGGGCGCGGTTGAACCCCTGCAGAGCGGGATTAAGTATTTTCGGGAAGATTTCGAAAGACACATTAAAGAGAAACGCTGCCCCTGGAGATAGATTTTATGCCAACGATTTATATAGATGACAAACCCTATGAGGTTAAAGCGGGCCAGAATCTGCTGAATGCCGTCTTATCCCTGGGAATGGATCTGCCGTATTTTTGCTGGCATCCGGCCATGGGGTCAATCGGGGCATGCCGGCAGTGTGCCGTAAAACAGTATCAGGACGAAAATGACAAGCAGGGACGTATCGTCATGGCCTGCATGACACCGGCCGCCGACGGCACCCGCATTTCCATAGATGACCCCGAGGTGCAGCAATTCCGCGCGAATGTCATCGAGTGGCTGATGGTGAACCATCCCCACGATTGTCCGGTTTGCGATGAGGGTGGTGAATGCCACCTCCAGGATATGACGGTGATGACGGGTCACAACTACCGTGAATTCCGGTTTAAAAAGCGCACCCATCGGAATCAGGATCTCGGCCCGTTCATTAATCACGAGATGAACCGGTGTATTGCCTGTTATCGGTGTGTGCGGTTTTACGATGATTATGCCGGCGGAGACGATTTGCAGGCGTTTGCGGCCCATGATCACGTCTATTTCGGACGGCATGAGGACGGTGTGCTGGAAAGCGAATTCAGTGGGAATCTGGTGGAGGTATGTCCCACCGGTGTGTTTACGGATAAGACGTTACAGCGGCACTATACCAGGAAATGGGATCTGCAGAGCGCGCCTTCGGTGTGTCACCATTGTGGACTCGGATGCAATACCCTTGCCGGTGAACGGTACGGGACACTCCGACGCATCCTGAACCGGTATAACCGTGCAGTCAACGGCTACTTCCTCTGCGACCGGGGCAGGTTTGGCTACGAATTTGTGAACAGCGACGACCGAATCCGGGTTCCGCAACTGCGGTATCGTGGAGATAAGGATACGGAGGAGATCTCCCGGGATGATGCCATGCGGCAGGCTGCGGAAATGCTTGATACGAGTTCCGGCCTCGTGGGCATCGGATCGCCCCGGGCTTCCCTGGAATCGAATTATGCGCTGCGGAAGCTGGTAGGCAAAGACCGGTTTTTCACCGGAATGTCTGAAAACGAGAATCATCTGGTAAGTGAGGTTTTTGATATTCTGCGAAACGGGCCTGCCCGGTCCGCTTCTCTGGACGATATTCGGAAAGCGGATGCGGTATTCGTCCTTGGTGAAGATGTTCTCAATACCGCCCCGATGGCCGGACTCAACATCCGGCAGGCGATCCGGAATCAGCCCATGGAAGGGGTTGAAGAGATGGGGATCCCCGAGTGGCATGATGCGGCGGTGCGTGAGGTGGTTCAGGGGGAGCACGGGCCGCTTTATCTGGCGACTCTTACCGGTACCAAGCTGGATCGGGAAGCCACGGACACCTATCATGCGGCGCCGGAAGATATTGCCCGGCTCGGGTTTGCCGTGGCCCATGAACTCAACGATGATGTGCCGGCAGTGGCCGATCTGGATCAGGATGTGCAGCAGCTGGCTGAGGCGATTGCGAGAGCACTGCAAAACGCAAAGCGGCCCCTGGTGATCTCCGGAGTGAGCCTCGGAAGTGAAGAGGTTATCCGGGCGGCGGCAAATATAGCCTGGAGTCTTTCAACTGCAGAAACCCCTGCGGATATCCATTATATCGTCTCCGAAGCAAACACCTTGGGGCTTGGCTTTTTCGAAAGCGGAGGACTGGATTCCGCCCTGGAGATGGTGGAATCCGGTGAAGCGGATACGGCTGTTATTCTTGAGAATGACATCTGGCACAGAGCAGCTCCGGAAGCTGTTGAATCGTTTTTTGATACCTGTAAACAGGTAATTGTGCTGGACCATCTGGAAACCGGAACGGTTGCTGCAGCGGATCTGCTGCTGCCGGCGGCGACATTTGCCGAAGGTGACGGAACGGTCATCAATAACGAAGGCAGGGCACAGCGGTTTTTCCAGGTGTTTGCTCCCGAAGAGCCTCTGCAGGAAAGCTGGCGCTGGCTCGGGGAAATGTGTAAGCAGCAGGGCAACGATCCCCGGTGGAATTCTCACGATGATGTAAGCAATATGCTGTTCCAGGATATACGTACTTTTGCGGGCCTGGTGCATGTGGCTCCCGATTCCGAATTCCGGCTGAACAACCAGCGGGTCCCGCGGTCACCGTTCCGCTACAGCGGACGCACGGCCATGTTTGCCGACCGGGATGTACACGAACCCCAGCCGCCGGAGGATCCGGACTCGCCGCTCCACTTTTCTATGGAAGGAACATCGAAACAGCAGCCGTCCGGTCTGACCACTTTCTTCTGGGCGCCGGGATGGAATTCTGTGCAGGCCACCAATAAGTATCAGAGCGAGATCGGAGGCTCCTTACGGGGTGGTGATCCCGGAGTAAGACTTATCGAACCCAGCAAGGGGGCAACACCAGAATACTTCACCGATATTCCGGAGCAATTCTCCCGGGACGCAACCGAATGGGTTGCCGCACCGGTGCATCATATCTTCGGCAGCGAGGAACTCAGCGCCAGGGCGGAGGGGGTCTCACAACTGGTGCCGGACTCGTATGTGGTGTTGAATCCCGCTGATGCGAAGCGGTTCGGTGATGGCGAGGAAATCACTGTCGCCCTGGAAATTGGGAGCAGTATCTATACCGAACGGGTAAAGACTGATTCTACACTCCCGGAAGGCATAGTGGGTGTTCCCGTGAATATTGAAGAGCTTTCCAAAATCCAGTTGCCGGATCGGGCGAACATAACCGAGGCGGAATCTGTATGATAACTACTGCGTATTCGATTATATCCACAATCGGGATTCTTCTGGCGGCCGTGACTATCGCTGCCGGGAATATCTGGATCGAACGCCGGCTGCTTGCGCTCTGGCAGGACCGGTACGGACCAAACCGGGCCGGACCGTTCGGCCTGCTGCAGGTCGTGGCGGATATGATCAAGATTTTCACCAAAGAAGACTGGATCCCCCCGTTCGCCGACAAGACGGTTTTCGTGATCGCACCGGGCATCATTATGGTTACGGTGCTCATGTCCTTTGTGGTGGTTCCGGTGGCTCCGGGTATCGGCGTAGTGGATATGAACATCGGATTACTGTTCTTCCTTGCCATGTCATCGATGGGGGCATATAGTCTGGTACTGGGTGCCTGGGCATCGAACAATAAATATTCTCTGCTCGGCGGGATGCGCGGGGCTGCCCAGATGATCAGTTACGAGGTCTTTCTCGGGCTTTCGCTGCTTGGGGTTGTGGCTCTGAGCGGAACCTTTAATCTCCGGGAGATTGTGGAGGCTCAGCGGGGGATGTGGAACGTAATCCCACAGTTTGTCGGATTCATCGTTTTTCTGATTGCAGGCGTGGCGGAATCCCATAGACTGCCCCTGGATATCCCGGAAGCAGAAAGTGAGCTGATTGCGGGTTTCCACTCCGAGTACTCAGGAATGAAATTCGGGATGTTTTTCGTCGGGGAGTACCTGGGGGTCACCTTGATCTCTGCCATGATCACCACCCTGTTTTTCGGTGGCTGGCTCGGACCGGTGCTGCCGCCTGTGGTCTGGTTTCTGATAAAGACATTTGCGTTTATAATCTTTTTCGTTCTGTTGCGCGCGTCGTTGCCCCGGCCGCGATATGATCAGTTGCTAAGTTACGGATGGAAAGTTATGCTGCCGCTGGCACTGCTGAATCTGGTGGTCACCGGCGGTATCATGCTGGCAGTGAGCTAAGGAGACAGATAATATGCTCAGTTGGCTGCGAAGTATCTGGATTGTGTTCACACATATGTTCCGGAAGCGGGAGACCGTGCAGTATCCGGAAGAAAAGCCGTATCTTGCACCCCGGTACCGCGGCCGGATTATTCTCTCCAGAGATCCGGATGGCGGTGAACGGTGCGTTGCCTGTTATCTCTGTGCCGTTGCCTGCCCGGTAGACTGCATTTCGCTGCAGGCCACGGAAGACGAACAGGGACGCAGATACCCGGAATTCTTCCGCATCAATTTCTCCCGCTGTATATACTGCGGCTTGTGCGAAGAAGCGTGTCCCACCTATGCGATCCAGCTGACGCCGGATTTCGAAATGGGAGAGTATGATCGCACTAACCTGGTATATGAGAAAGAGAACCTGTTGATCAGCGGTGAAGGGAAGTATCCGGGTTATCACTACTACAAGGTGGCGGGGCTGTCTATCGGTGGCAAAGATAAAGGTGAAGCGGAGAACGAAGAAGAACCCATAGATGTGCATAGTCTGATTCCATAGAATGGGAGACCACTGAACTCGAATTATGGAACTTGCATTTTATCTGGCATCGATAGTGGCAATTGCGGCAACCATCATGGTGATTACCAGGGTAAATGCCGTCCACGCACTCCTCTACCTTGTGGTATCACTGCTGGCCGTGGCGGTGATCTTCTACACGCTGGGAGCTCCGTTTATCGCTGCGTTGGAGGTGATCATCTATGCCGGGGCTATTATGGTGCTGTTCATATTTGTGATCATGATGCTCAACCTTGGAAAGGAATCTGAGCAGCAGGAGCGGAAATTGCTTAAGCCGCGGATGTGGATTGGTCCGGTAATTCTGGTGGTGATTCTGGCGGTGGAATTTCTGTTTATGGTTACCAGCGGTAGTCCGGAGATGACTGCGGCCAGACCGGTTGAACCGGTGGAGGTGGGGAAATCGCTCTACACCACCTATCTCATTGGAGTGGAACTGGCCGCCATGTTACTCCTGGCCGGACTGGTCGGAGCGTTTCATTTGGGAAGAAAACTCCGCTGATTCTATGAAAGATTCAGATACAGGGATAATATCGAAACTGAGATTACACGGATTTCTATGGCATCAATACCGATAGAACATGGATTAATGCTGGCCGGAGTGCTTTTCTCTCTGGGAGTCGTGGGATTACTGGTCCGCCGGAATATCATATTTATGCTGCTGTCCATTGAGATTATGCTGAATTCGGCCGGACTGGCATTTATCGTAGCCGGGGCACGCTGGGGGCAGCCGGATGGCCAGGTGATGTTCATGTTCATCCTTGCCATGGCCGCCGCAGAGGTGGCTGTAGGGCTGGCGCTGGTCTTGCTCCTGTATCGCCAGTTCAAGACATTGGATGTTGACTCCGCAAGCAAGATGAGAGGTTGACGTGTTAGATCTCCTGTGGCTTGTCCCGACAATTCCGTTTCTGAGCTTCCTATTCCTGGCGCTGTTTGGCGCCCGGGTTTCGAGACGTGTCGTGCAGCTGTTCGGTGTCGGCAGTGTTGGTGTGTCAGCACTGCTGACTATCCTGATCAGTCTCTCATTTATAGGCGCCCCCCCGGAAGGACACGCCTATACCCAGACACTCTGGACGTGGATTGGTGTTGGCGAGTTTTCCCCCGGTGTTGCCTTCCATCTGGACGCACTCTCCATCCTGATGATGCTTGTGGTCACCGTAGTGGGATTTTTTATCCATCTGTATTCTGTGGAGTATATGGCGGACGATGAGGGATACAGCAGGTTCTTCGCCTATATGAACCTGTTCGTCGGTATGATGCTGATGCTGGTTATGGGCGACAATTTACTGTTGCTCTACCTCGGATGGGAGGGCGTTGGGTTATGTTCCTATCTCCTGATCGGTTTCTGGTATAAAGATCCGGTGAACGGGCGGGCAGCGCGAAAGGCCTTTGTGGTGACACGTATCGGTGATACTGCGATGGCCATCGGGCTGTTTCTCCTCTTTACTCAGTTCGGAACACTCAATATTCAGGCGATACTGCAGAAAGCTTCGCTGCAATGGGCTTCCGGATCCGGATATGCAGTGGCTGCGGCCGCATTGCTCCTGGGGGGCGCTGTCGGGAAATCGGCTCAGCTGCCGTTGCAAACCTGGTTGCCTGACGCCATGGCCGGTCCCACACCTGTCTCCGCTCTCATCCACGCGGCGACCATGGTGACCGCCGGGGTATACCTGATCGCCCGGACCAATGTAATTTTCACGCTGGCGCCGACAGTGCAGGCGATCGTGGCCGTCATTGGTGTATTGACTCTGCTCATTGCCGGTTTTACCGCACTGACTCAACGTGATATCAAGCGAGTCCTGGCGTACTCTACCATCAGCCAGATTGGCTATATGTTCCTGGGACTGGGTGTGGGAGCATACACCGCGGCCATGTTTCACTTTATGACACACGCATTCTTCAAAGCCCTGCTCTTTTTGGGTGCGGGAGCGGTGATCCTGGCGCAGCACCACGAACAGGATATGTTTGAAATGGGCGGGCTGAAAGATAAACTGCCGGTTACATTCTGGACCTTCCTGGCAGGGAGTGCTGCCCTCGCTGCAGTACCGCTGATTACGGCCGGATTTTACAGCAAAGACGCAATTCTCTGGTATTCGTTGACTTCAAAAGCCGGGAGCACCTGGTTATGGATCGGTGGCATCCTCGGGGCGTTTATCACCGGACTTTACACCTTCCGGATGGTGTTTATCACCTTTTACGGTGAACAGAAGATGGAGGTGGAACATCACCCCACAAACACTATTAAAATTCCCCTGATCGTATTAGGTGCGCTGTCACTGATTGGCGGCTTTGTCGAAATGCCGCATTCCCTGGGCGGCTTTGCGCCACTGGGACATTTTCTGCATTCGGCGCTTCCGGAAGTGCAGGCATTTCATCATGGAATCGGGACTGAACTGCTGTTCCAGCTGATTGCCGCGGTGGTTTCCCTGTCGGGGATCTATCTTGCGTATCAGTTCTATTATAAGCCCTCCGACGTACCTGCCTCGGTGGCAGAGTCGGCGGTTGGTGGTGGGTTTCAACGGTTTTTCTTCTCAGGCTGGGGTTTTGACAGACTGTATGACATTCTCTTTGTGAAGCCGCTGCTCTGGTTCTCCCGAGTGAATAAACGGGATGCGGTTGATGCCATATATCGTATGATAGCCTATATCACGCAGGGTTTTAATTTCTTCTTCAGCCGGACCCAGACCGGAAAAGTCCGGTTTTACGCAGCAGGAATCGCTATCGGGGCCGTAATAACAATAGCAATTGTGGTGTTCTTATGATACTTCTCTGGCTCATATTACTCCCGTTGATTGGCGGACTGGTTGCGTGGCCTCTGGGGAAACGTACACCCAGGGCCACCCGGTGGATTTCTTTACTGGTGATGCTGGCGGATCTGGCACTCATCGTGACGTTCTGGATACAGTCAGCAGGGAATGTTGCCCTGCTGGAACGTGGAGAATGGCTGGCTCAGTTACAGTATAATTGGGTACCCCAGCTCGGTATTAGTTTCTATCTGGGCATGGATGGTCTCAGCCTGCTGATGATTGTTCTCACCGCCTTTATCGGAGTATTATCCGTGCTAGCCTCCTGGAATGAAATCCATGACCGGGTTGGTTTTTTCCATTTCAATCTGCTCTGGATACTATCGGGGATTATCGGCGTGTTTTTAGCGCTGGACCTCTTCCTGTTCTATTTCTTCTGGGAAATGATGCTCATTCCCATGTATTTTCTCATTGGTATCTGGGGTTACGAAAACCGGATTTACAGCGCAATTAAGTTCTTCATATTCACCCAGGCCAGCGGGTTGCTGATGCTGCTTTCTATCCTGGGAATTTATTTCGTACATCATGCCAATACCGGGGTATATACATTCAACTACATGGAGCTGCTCGGAACCTCGATTGCACCCACCGTTGCCATGTGGTTGATGTTGGGGTTCTTTGCTGCGTTTGTGGTCAAGCTGCCTGTGGTGCCGGTCCACACCTGGCTCCCTGATGCCCATACCGAAGCACCCACTGCCGGTAGTGTAATCCTTGCCGCCCTGATGCTGAAAACCGGGGCATACGGGTTATTACGCTTCGTGCTTCCGCTGTTTCCATCTGCCGCGGAAAAGATCGCTCCGATTGCCATGTTGCTGGGTGTAATTGGAATTATCT
>Ga0207797_1001167_pt1 | contig 19370 bp, 14 predicted proteins | sample PRCRCaboRojoPR_6_FD_187275 | JGI IMG/M metagenome (GOLD analysis project Ga0207797, IMG submission 187275) | Marine sediment microbial community from Cabo Rojo, Puerto Rico - PR CR 10% Liquid 1 (SPAdes) | ecosystem: Environmental > Aquatic > Marine > Coastal > Sediment | place: Cabo Rojo, Puerto...
AGGCGGGGGAGGAAGGGTGGGTCGTTCGCGGCGTGGACCAGGTCGAACCCCTGTCAGCCCCGCCGGCCTCTCCAGAAGATCAGACTGCCGAGGAGGCGTCGGAGGGCGCGAGCAGCTGAAGGAGATGGCGTGCGGCGTCGTCCATTGACAGGTTCTCGAGGTCGTCCCGGTCCTTCGGCAGGAGGGTGACGGTGCGGTAGCGCCCCTGTCCCTCGTCGCCCAGGTGCTCACGGACCCGTACGCCCAGGCACGAGCCATCGTACGCCACGAGGCCTGTAACCGTGTTGGGACGGTTTGGGAAGGGATCGCCCTCGGGCAGGGCATCGGCCACTGTGTGGAGTGCAGTCCGGGCTGCTTCGAGAGTAGGCGTGTCCAGCCGTACAAACAGCTTCACCGTGAAGTCGCGGTCGAAGGTGACCTTTACTCGGCTGAAGTTGGGGTTCATGGGTCGCCAGTGGAGGTCCACATGCCCGCAGCCCTCCGTAAGCTCATCCACTGCAGCGAGGAGTTCCGGAAAGCGGTCTTCCAGCGCGTTCATCATGCGCATGTAGCCCTGCATTTCTCCCTGCATCCCCGACACGCCCCCAAGCCCTTCCGCGGCCTCCATCGAGGCGTCGTGGAGCCAGTTCTGCACCACCTCGGTGCGCGTGATGGCGTCGCTCACCTCGCGGAGTGAGGTCGATAAGTATGGTTGGATACGGGTTTTCCAGTCCTCTTTGGTGGAGGGGGGGGGCATGGACACGCAGCGCACGGTGAACGGAAATACAACGAAGCGGGGCACAAGAGAAGGAACAAAAATAGTCCTTCAACATGCAAGAATAGCTCAATACTTTTCCAATCTCTCTGGATTCCTATTGTGCCTGATCGACCCACCACTTCGCGGCAGCCGAAGGCGATGCCGCTGGATGAGCTGTCGGAACACCTTCAAATTTCGAAGCAAACCCTCGTTCGCTGGACCGATCGTCACCTGATTGACGCGGATCTGTACTGGTCCTTGTCCGATACGAACGAGGAGATCCGCATGATCGATGTCACGGACGAGACGCTCGACTTTCTCGAAGACTTCGCCGCCGACTACCGGGATGATGTCGTGAGCCGGACGGAGGCGCGGCGGATCCTCAAGCAGATTGACCGGAAGAAGATCAAGAAGCTGATCCGTGCGGGCGACGTGGAGGACGTGGAGGTCGACGAGGAAACCCGCGTCGTCGTGGGGAGCCTGGAGGACTATTTGATGGAGCGGGAACGCGAAGAGGAGGAGGGCGAGGAGGAAGACGACGAATAACGACCTGAGTGTCAGGTCGTGCCGGCGGCCGCCCCGCTTTCGTCGAGCATCTTCTGAAGCGTGGGCTTCATCTCGTCGGTGGGAAAAATGCCGACGACACGCTTCGTCATCTGGCCGTCTGGGGTCACGATGATGGTCGTAGGGAGGCCGGGGATGGGGCCGAAGGCGGCCTCGGCCGAGCCCTCGTTGTCGATGACGATCGGATAGTTGATCTCCAGCTTCTTGGCAAAGGGGGCCACCACCTCACGGCCCTGGCGGTCCAGGGCAACGCCGATCACGGTTAGCCCTTCCTCGCCGAGATCCGAATGGAGGGCCTTCAGGTCGGGGATTTCCTCGCGGCAGGGCGCACACCAGGTGGCCCAAAAGTTGACGAGGAGCACGCGTCCTTCTTGCGCCTGCAGGTCGATCGACTCGCCCTCCATCGTTTCAAGCGTGAGGTCCGGCACCGGCTCGGGCTTCACGTCGCGCACCTTTCCGGGAATCGGACCGGATGTCGTGGCGGACGAGGAGGACGAGGACTGCTCCGGGTCCTCGCCACCGCCACACGCGACGAGGGCAAGGGCAAGGCTGAGGCTACAAAATAGAATCCACGGGGAACGCATGGCGCTACGGGCTTATTGGGCGGCGCGAAGGGCCTCGCGCACGGTGTCGGCGGTGACGTCGAAGTGGGACGTGTCGAAGACGGGTTCCTTCTGATCGAGAACGATAGCCTGGGGCGTTTCGTGCCGCACGCCGAGCGTTTCGGCAATCTCGTCGGAGAGGGCCCGGCTTCTCTGCACCACGAGTTTGTAGACGGGCAGGTTCGTCTCCTCGGCCAGCGTCTGCATCTCCTGGTCGGCAGAGCCGCTCACCGGACACGCCGAACTGTGCTTGAACAGAAGCACCGGCTGCTCCTCTGAGCGGGAGCGGGCGTCGGTCCAGTCGGCGGTACTAGAGAGGGGCTGGAACGGGTCGTCAGGCATCGGTGTTGAGGGACGTTCGGAGAGCGAAATACTGCTGTGTGTCCGTACCGCGAGGCGGGGACCGTGATACAGGGTGGGGGTGAACAATCGGTCAATACCGGGCGGGCGTCTGCGTGGGTCGGGGCCGCCCCTACCATCCTCACGGGGCGCATCTCATTTGTTGAATCAATTCCTCTGCACACATGCCCACTCCAGAGACCGGAGCGGACGACGTCCGCTGGACCCTTGAAGACTTGCACGCCGATCCCGAGGTCCTGAAAGACGACCTCGCCGAGGTGAAGGCCGACGCGGAAGCATTTGCCGATCGGTACCGCGGTCGCATCGGCGACCTCGGTGCCGAGGCGCTGGCGGACGCCCTCGATACGCTCGGCTCGATTCATGACCGCCTCGGCCGAGCGCAGGCCTACGCCTACTTGCACTGGACCGCCGACACGAACGACCCCGAGCGCGGGGCGCTCCGCCAGGAGGTGCAAGAGACGGTCGACCGCATCCAGCAGCAGCTTGTCTTTGTGGAGACCGAATGGGTCGCCGTGCCGGAGGAGCGGGTGGAGGACCTCCTGTCGCACGACGCCCTTGCCGACTACCGGCACTACCTGGAGACCGAGCACCTGCGGAAAGAGCACGTGCTCAGTGAGGTGGAGGAGAAAGTCCTCTCCGAGAAAAACATCACTGGGAAGAACGCCTGGACCCGGTTCTTCGACGAGACCCTCGGCGCTGCCCGGTACGAGCTCGACGGCGAGTCGCTCACGCAGGAGGAGATCCTTTCGAAGCTCTACGAGCCGAATCGGACGCTGCGGCGGGAGGCGGCGCTCTCGTTCACCGAGGGCCTGAAGGAGCATCGCCGCACCCTTACGTTCGTCTTCAACACGCTGCTCGCGGACAAGGCCTCCACCGACCGCCTTCGCGACTACGACCACTGGCTGGAACAGCGCAACCTCGCCAACGAGGTGGACGACGAGACGGTAGAGACCCTGATCGATGCCGTGACGGGTCGCTACGACCTCGTCGCGCGCTTCTACCGGCTCAAGAAGCGACTCCTGGGCGTCGACGAGCTGTACGACTACGACCGGTACGCCCCGGTGCGGGAGGCGGACTCGACCTACGAGTGGGACGAGGCCCGGTCTCTGGTGCTGGACGCCTACGACGACTTTCACCCGGACATGGCGCAGACGGCCCGCCGTTTCTTCGACGATAACTGGATCGACGCTGCGCTGGAACCCGGGAAACGGAGCGGGGCCTTTAGTCACGGCACGGTGCCGAGCGCCCACCCCTACGTTCTCCTCAACTACACGGGCAAGGCCCGCGACGTGCAGACCCTCGCCCACGAACTGGGCCACGGCGTGCACCAGTCTCTTGCTCGCGAGCAGACCATCTTCCACCACGGCACGCCCCTCACGACCGCCGAGATGGCGTCGGTCTTCGGCGAAATGCTCGTCTTCCAGCGCCTGATGCGCCGTGAGGACGATCCGGCCAACCGGTTGGCCCTGCTCATGTCCAAGATCGACGACACGATCGCGACGGTCTTCCGTCAGGTGGCCATGAACCGGTTCGAGGCGCGCATCCACACGGATCGGCGTCAGAGCGGTGAGCTCCAATCGGATCAGTTTGCCGAGCACTGGATGGAAACGCAGAGGGCCATGTTCGAGGGGAGCGTGACTCTTGGCGATCACTACCAGCACTGGTGGAGCTACGTCCCCCACTTCCTCCACACGCCCGGCTACGTCTACGCCTACGCCTTCGGCGAGCTGCTCGTCCTGGCCCTCTACGCCCGCTATGAAGAGAGCGACGGCGGCTTCGCCGATCAGTACCTCGACCTGCTTCGGGCCGGCGGGTCCGACTGGCCCCACGAACTGGTGGGCCGGATGGGCGTGGATCTGGAAGACGAAGACTTTTGGCAGAACGGCCTCTCCCACATCGAGGGACTCATCGAGCAGGCCGAAATGCTCGCCGACCAGACGGCCGTTGAGCGGCCGGCTCGGGGCGACGGCGCTCCCACTTCTTGACGCAACATCTCCCGCATCATGCCCGATGCCGACGAATGATTTCGGCCGGATCACCTCAACGGCAACCACGACCGGATGGGGGCCGAGTACGGCCGACCACATGGTGCCGGTGGACGAGGTGCGTGCGGCGTTTTCAGGCGACGAGATTCTCCGGTGTGCTTCTTCGACATCCACCTTCGCGAGGGGCCGCTCCTGAAGGGCAACGCCGCCGTCCTTCGGGGACTGCTCCGCAGGACCGGCGATTGAGAAAGCGTCTGAGGGGCAGTGGTGTGGGGATACGTGCCACGGAACGCTCCAACATTCCCTGAGCGATCGGGAGGGAGAACGCCGTGTGGACATTCACGACAGCGAGAGATAGGTTTGCATCCCCACTGGTTGGCCTTTCGGACCAACTGTCGTCTCTTCCGCCACATTCACCTCACCGTGCCCATGCTCTCGATTGACGATTTGCTGGTCGCTCGCGACTACTCGTCGGTGTCCGACCGCGCTTTCCGCTATGCTCTCGACCTGGCCGCCCGCACCGGCGCCACCCTGCACGTCCTCTACGCCGATGTCCTGCACGAGGCTGATTCGGACAGCCAGAGAGATCGCTCGCCGGCCGGAGACTTGGACACGTTCCGCGAGGAGCTGAAACAGGCCGGGGCCGTTTCTGCGGACGCCCTCGACGCGGTCTCAATCACGGAAGAAGTGCGCCGCGACGTGTCGCCCGGTCCCGCGATCCTGAGCTACGCCGCCGAGGCGGGCGTCGATCTGATCGCTCTTGGCACCCACGGCCGTCGCGGGCCGAGTCGCATCCTGCTGGGCAGCGTCGCCGAGGAGGTGGTTCGCCGGGCCGATCGGCCGGTGTTTACCGTCCGCGGGGAGGAAGAAGATCGTCCCGCCCCGTCGCCGGAGGCCATCGAGCGCATTCTCGTTCCCGTCGATTTTTCCGACTTCTCGCGCGAGGCCCTGCGGGCCGCCAAGGAATGGGCCACCCTCTACGACGCCACGATCGACACACTCCACGTGATCGCTGAGGCCCTCCATCCGGCCTACTACATGGGCGGGGTGGAGTCGATCTACGACATGCACCCCGACATCGAAGAGACGGTGCAGCAGCGGCTCGACGCCTTCGAGTCCGAGACGAGCGGGCCGGAGGTCGAGGTGCGGTCACACGTGCGGGTCGGAAACGCGGCCCCGGACATCGTTGAGTTCGTCGACGAGGAGGGCATCGACCTCGTGACGATGTCCACCCACGGCCGTACGGGCCTGGACCGGTTCCTGCTGGGTAGCGTAGCGGAGAAGATCGTCCGGCACGTCCGGTGTCCCGTGGTCACGATGAAGGCCTTTGGTCGCTCTGTGACGGTTCCCGCGGCCTCCGCCACGGACACTGCTGAGAGCTAAGCATCCCCCATTTGTTCCTGGTCATTTCCTCCCAGTCCCGCTATGATTCACGTTGATCGCGTTCTTTTCCCTACCGATGGGTCTGAGTGTGCGGAGCGCGCCCGTCGCCACGCCATGCACCTCGCTGACCATTTCGATGCGTCGCTTCACGTGATCCACGTGGAGGAACGGGACGTAGAGCTTACCGACGTGGTCGAGATCAGCGAGGCCGATCTTTTGGCGGAGTTACACGACATGATTGGGGACCGGTCGCCCCTCGCCGAGGCCCGCGTACAGGAGCGAACCGTGGCGTACCCGAATGCTGCGCGGGGCATTCTCACGTATGCCGTCGAGCACGACGTGGATCTCGTGGTGCTGGGCACCCACGGCCATCGGGGCGTGCGCCGGCTCATGCTGGGCAGCGTCGCCGAAGAAGTGGTGCGGCACGTGCCGTGTCCCGTCGTCACGGTGGGGCGCGGCGCCGTGGCCCCCGAGGCCATGGAGGGCGGGACCATGCTGGTGCCGGTCGATTTTTCCGAACACCGGTCTCGCCTCCTGGCCCATGCCCGCGAGATCGCCCCGGTCTACGACATGGACGTAACGGTGCTGCACGTGGTGGAGGTCAAGGGGGTGCCCGATGCGTACGGATTGTACTCGTCGCTCCCGGATCCGGGCAAGCTGGCAGAGCAGGCCAAAGATGCCCTCGCCGAAGACATCGAGGCGATGAAGGCAGCGGGGGTGGACGTTTCGGTGGCGGTCCGCTCCGGTCACCCAGCCGATCAAATCCTCACCGCCGCGGACGAAACCGACGCGGCGTTCATCGCCATCGCCACGCACGGTCGAACGGGTCTGGAGCGGATGCTCATGGGAAGCGTAGCTGAGAAGGTCATTCGCCAAGCACCCTGTCCCGTCTGTACCGTGAAATCATTCGGCCAATCGCTCGTCGAGGAGGACGAGTCCGAGGAAGAAGGCCCGGCGTAATCGCGTCTCCCGACGTGCTGACTGCGGACCGCCGTCGACCGACCGTGGCTCTCTTTCCCTTCGACGAAAAGCTGCTTTTCTCTCATACAGCGGCCTTGCCCCAGCACCCCGATGCCCGCCCCAAAATCTCAAGATGGCCTTGTGCTTCTTTGGAGCGGCGGGAAGGATGCCACGCTCGCCCTCGACGTCCTCCACAGCCAGTCGCCGCGACGGATTGGGGCGCTGCTTACGACGGTCGTGGAGGATACAGAGCGTGTCACGATGCACGGCACGCCCCTGCAGCTCATCGAGCAGCAGGCCGATGCGCTCGGCCTTCCGCTGCACGTGATGCGGGTGCCGGAACTGCCCCCGAACGAGGTGTACGAAGTCCGGCTGGAGGCCGCCTTGTCGCCGCTTCTGGAGGAGGGATTTTCGACCGTCGTGGCGGGCGATATCTTTCTAGAGGACGTGCGCGACTATCGGCAACAGGCAATCGAGGCCCTCGGCGCCACGGGCCTGTTTCCGCTGTGGCAGCGCGACACCGAGTGGCTCGCTCGTCGCTTTCAGGAGCGCGGCTACCGCGCCGTCGTCACCGCCGTCGACACCACGCAACTCGATACCTCGTTTGTCGGGCGGACCTACGACGAGGCGTTTCTCGACGACCTGCCCGACGATGTCGATCCCTGTGGCGAGCACGGGGCCTTCCACACGTTCGTCACTGACGGGCCAGCGTTTCGCCAGCCGGTGCCCATCACCGTTGGGGCGGTAGAGGAGGGGGAGCGCATGAGCACCGTTCAACTCGCCCCCGCGGATGAACACCCGTCAGGCTGAGTAGGGCGGGGCCAAAGAAAAAACCCCTCCGTTCGGGGGGTGAACGGAGGGGCAGACTCAGAGAAAAGTAGGCGGCGTCAGTCTTCCTCGGTCGCCGCGGAGGTGCCTCCGGATCCATTCTCGTCGGTAGAAGCTCCGCCCGCCACCTCTTCGGTGGACACCTCGGGCTCGCCGTTCGCAGTGCTTTCCGTCTCGGCCGTCGGCTCCTCGGTGGGCGCCTCGCCCTTCTTCACCTCGAAGGAAAGCTCTTCGGATTCCCCATCGTGGGTGATGATCACCGTGTCGCCCTCCGTGATCTCGTCGTGGAGGATGTCCTCGGCCATTGGGTCCTCCACGTACTTCTGGAGAGCGCGGCGGAGCGGCCGGGCACCGTACTTCTGGTCAAAGCCCTTGTCCGTCAGGAATTCCTTGGCAGGCTCGTCGAACTCAAGCTCCAGACCAAGCTCCTCGGCCCGCTCGAAGAGGTCCTCCGACATGATGTCGATGATGTCGAAGATGTTGTCCTTGTCGAGCGGATTGAAGACGATGACGTCGTCGATCCGGTTCAGGAACTCCGGGTTGAAGACATTCTTGAGGGCGTCCTCGACGGTCGACTTCATGGACGTGTAATCCATCTCGTCGCTGCCCTCCGTCTGGTCGAAGCCAATGCCCTGTCCGAAGGACTTGATGTCCTGCGTGCCAATGTTCGAGGTCATGATGAGAATGGTATTCCGGAAGTCGACCCGGCGCCCCATGCCGTCGGTCAAGATGCCGTCGTCCAGCACCTGGAGCAGGATGTTGAACACGTCCGGGTGCGCCTTCTCAATCTCGTCGAGCAACACCACCGAGTACGGCTTTCGTCGGACCTTCTCAGTCAACTGGCCACCTTCTTCGTGGCCCACGTATCCCGGCGGGGCCCCCACGAGCCGACTCACGGAGAATTTCTCCATGTACTCGCTCATGTCGATGCGGATGAGCGACTCTTGCGACTCGAAGAGGTACTCGGTCAGCACCTTCGCGAGCTCCGTTTTGCCCACACCGGTGGGGCCGAGGAAGATGAACGAGCCGATTGGCTTCTCGGGATCCTTCAAGCCAGCACGGGTGCGGCGTATGGCCTTCGATAGCTTCTCGATGGCCTCGTCCTGACCCACAACGCGCTCCTTGAGCGACTCCTCCATCTTGAGGAGCTTCTTCTGCTCCGGCTCGCTGATCTTGTCGACCGGAATGCCGGTCATCATCGCCACGACCTCGGCAATCTCTTCGGAGGTGACGTCGTGGACTTCGGTCTCGGCCTGCTCGTGCCACTCCTTCTTGGCCTGCTCCAGCTCTTCCTGGAGGGTCTTCTCCTTGTCACGGAGTCGGGCGGCCTCTTCGAAGCGCTGGCTCTTGACGACCTGATTCTTCTCTTCCTGGACGTCCTCGATCTTCTCCTCGAGCTCCAAGATTTCGGGGGGCACCTTGATATTAGAGAGGTGCACGCGGGCCCCCGCCTCGTCCATCACATCGATGGCCTTGTCCGGCAGGAAGCGATCGGTAATGTACCGGTCGCTGAGCTGCACGGCCAGATTGATGGCCTCCTCGGAGTACCGGACGTTGTGGTGATCCTCGTAGTACGACTTGATATTGGAGAGGATGTTGATCGTCTCCTCCGGCGTCGACGGATCGACGATGATCTTCTGGAAGCGGCGATCGAGCGCACCATCCTTCTCAATGTTCTGGCGGTACTCGTCGAGCGTGGTGGCCCCGATGCACTGGAGGTCGCCCCGGGCGAGGGCGGGTTTGAACATGTTCGACGCGTCAAGGCTGCCGGACGCGCCGCCCGCACCGACGATCGTGTGGATCTCGTCGATGAAGAGGATGATGTCCTCGTTGTTCTCCAGTTCCTTCATCACGGCCTTCATTCGCTCCTCGAACTGGCCACGGTACTTGGTGCCGGCCACCAGCGAGGCGAGATCCAGCGTCACGATGCGTTTGTCGTAGAGCACGCGGCTCACCTTGCGCTCCACGATCCGCGCGGCGAGGCCCTCGGCGATGGCGGTCTTGCCGACCCCCGGTTCGCCGATGAGCACCGGATTGTTCTTCTTCCGGCGGCTCAACACCTGGGCCACTCGCTTAATTTCCTGCTCGCGGCCGATGATGGGATCCAGTTCGTCGTTCTCCGCCAGTTCGGTGAGGTCGCGGCCAAAGTTGTCGAGGACCGGGGTCTTGCTCTTCTCCGACTCGCTGCTCTCCTGGCCGTAGCCGGAGGAGAGGCGACCGCCGGAGCCGCCACCACTGGAGGAGGACGCTTTGCCACTAATAATGGAGTCTAGTTCGTTTCTCACGGCGTCGTATGTGACTGAAAATCCTTGTTGCAGAATTTGCGCGGCGATGTTTTCGTCGTCCCGGAGCAAGCTCAGCAAGAGGTGCTCCGTCCCGATGACGTCGCTCTTGTAGAGCTTGGCTTCCAGGTAGGTGATCTTCAGCACCTTCTCGGCCTGCTTGGTCAGCGGAATATTCCCGACCGAGGTGGAGCTACTGGTGCTTCGGACTGTGTCTTCCACAGACTCCTTGAGCTCCAACAAATCGCAGCCGAGATTGCGGAGAATCTTGACGGCAATCCCCTCACCTTCGCGGATGAGGCCGAGCAAAAGATGCTCCGTGCCAATGTAATCGTGGCCGAGTCGGACCGCCTCTTCGCGGCTGTACGAAATCACATCTCGGACACGATTTGAAAAGTTGCCTTCCATACCTAGTGGGTTGAACGATCAAAAGCGCCGCGTCGGCGCCCTACACGGCGGGGAAGAGACAAGGGTGTGGGAACGAAGCTCCCCTGCTCAGTATTGCCCCGCGTGAAGCACGTGGCTTGATGGGATAACCAAGCATCGTGGTAACCATGCATCCACGTGCTCTGTTCCCCTGTCTCAGCGGTCTGCTTCTTAGGATTTCAATACTCCAGGAGCGTTACAATGCGGCGGGGCGTTCGAATCCAGCGTTAGGCGCTCCTCAGATATGAAGCCGCAGGGACATCGCGGGGGATGGGAGAGACGACCAGAGGGAGGAGAAGAGAGCGCTAGGCCGCAAAGCTCGCCCCGCAGCCACAGGTTTCTGTCGCATTGGGGTTTTCGAATGTGAACCCGCGCGCATCTAGGCCGTCGTGATAGTTGATGGTGGTCCCCATGAGGTAAAGTCCGTGTCGTTTGTCCATGTAAACGGTAATCCCATCGATGTCAAAGACACGGTCCTTCTCGCGCTCCTTGTCGAACCCGAGCACATAGCTCATCCCCGAACATCCGCCTCCCTTGACGCCGACGCGGAGGCCATATCCATCCGGAATATTTTTCTTGCGTATGATCTTCCGGATCTCCTTCGCCGCATTCGGGCTGATCTGAATCGGGGAGTCTTTGGTGGAAGGCTCCGTGGCTGTGTCGGGCATAAGTGGAGAGACCGGTTGCGCACAACATATGTCGGGACCCTGCTTAACGACCGGAGAAAATAGCCTGTTCCCTGCGAGAGCGGAGGCCTGGGGGTCGAAAAGACGCCTATATCCGTTCTGTTGGATTCTTCGTTGGAAGGCGGACAGTCTTCGCCGGACGTTGTGTCGCAAGCACTCCTGGACTCAGTTCAGCGGCCGGGCCACGACCACTGTCTCTTTGAGTTGCGTGATCGTTCCGCCCTCGGTCCGCACCGCTTCGAAGAGCACCACGTAGGGCCCAATCCGAACGCGGTCGCCAGCATCGTCGCGCCCGTTCCACACGAACTCTCCGCTGCGCCCAGCGAGGCGCGCTTGCTCCAAGGTGCGTACCTTACGGCCTCGGGCGTCGTAAATACGAACCCGCACGAGATTGGGCACGTCGCTGAGTGTGTACCGGATGCGAGTGGCTCCGTCGCGAGTGATGGAGAAGGGGTCGGGCCGAATGCGCAGGCCCGCGGCCTCGGGGGCGTCGTCTGTCGGTTCGAGCGACACCGCGTTGGGGGCGCCAGGCGTCCCGCCCGCCGGGGCGGTGCTGCTCGTCCAGTTGTCGGCGGCGTTGGCGTCGGCGGTGGGGCTAATGCGCTCCAGCGCCGTGCCTTTCGTCTCCGCAAGGCCCGCGGCGTGCCAGTCGGGCACGTAGTCGACCGCGGCCACAACGGTGCGATCGCGGCGGTGGACTCGCACGAGGTCGCCGTCGTTGCGGAGGCCGAGTTGATTGGCGTCGATGGGGAGGTAGGCCACCGAGTCTGAGGAAAGGGGCGCGTCCGGGAAGGCGGCGGCAAGCTGCGATTGCTGGACCGTCGTCGCGCCGTCGGGCGCCGCGGCCACCACGGCGAATCCACCCGGTGACACCGCGCGTCGCCGCCCGGCCCGTATGGTGTCTGCCGTGCCTTCTTCGGTGGGGCGGTCGGTCAAGACGAGCCCGTTCAGCGTGACGGGGTACTCGGCGAGATTGTGGAGCTCGACGTACTCGACTTGATTGGGTCGGTCGTCGAAGTCGTCCGCGAGCGGATCGAATAAGATCTCGTTGATCACGAGCGCACTGGGCGTGGGCCGGCGGGCGAGGGGTACGGTTGCTTCGTCAAGCTGATTGTCGACGAGGTCGCGGACACCGGTCACGACTACGGAAGAGGCCGTGGGTCGCTCCGATAATGACAGACGGGCGATGCTATCCGCCCGGAGTGCCGCCTGTGTGACCGTCGATTCCTCAAGTTGAAACGCGCTAGGGCGGATGCTCGCTGCCTGAACGGCCTCGGCGAAGAACACCCGTGCGACCAGCGAGTCGGCCTGTTCGGCGAACGTGGGTCGGGGGGGAGTGGTGTCGCGGGCGAAGCGGCTATTTTGGGCGCCGGGCGTGGCTCCCGCGGGAGCCGTCGACGACGCAAAGTTCGACGCCCGGTCCGAAGGCCCACGCGGGTCAATCCGTTCCAGCGAGCGGCCCTCATCGCCGCCCCAGGACGGATCGTACGGCACCGCATCAATGTCGCTACTGGAGGGGGCGTGCCGCAGCACAACCGTGTCCCCGCCGTTGTTGAGGGCGTCCCATTTCTCCGGAGAGAAATAGTCGACCGTCGGAAACGCGGATTCAAACGCGTCTCCGTCCCGCACCACCACGACGTACTCCTCCGGCGCCAGCAGTGTCAAGGGCGGTGCGAAAGAGGTGAAGTCCCGGTCCGCATCAGCGATCCGCAGCGTTCCTAGATCGATCGTCTTTCCGGAGCGGTTGTGGAGCTCAACAAACTCGGTTGACGTCGCAGGGGGCGCGTACATGATCTCCGAGACGACGACATCCTTCGGGGCGGGCGTTTCCGGCACGAAATACGAGAAGGAGACTTGGCCTTCGTCCAAGACATTGCCGCGCCGATCGGCCACGCCGGAGACGACGAGCGTGTAGTCAGCGGTCGAGAGGGGGGAGTCCAACGCGCAGCGAACCCGGCGTGGAGCCGAGTCGTCCACTTGGGCCGTTGTGATCGACGGCGCGTCCGCGGCCTCGAATTGAAAGGCGCTGGCCGAGACGGTGGTGGCGGCGACCGGCTCGGAGAAGACGACGGTGAGTGAGTCTCCGTCCCGAGACGGGGTGACCGAGGCGAGAATGGGTGGCGTCTCGTCCGGGTCGTACACACTGTTTTGGACGCCCGGCGTCGCTCCCGAATCGGCCTCCGATGTGGAAAAATTGGCGGCCCTGTCGGACGGGCCCGCCGGATCGATGCGCTCCAGCGAGTTCCCGTCGCTCCCACCCCATGACGGATCGTAGGGGACCGAATCGACCACCGTCCCCGAAGGGGTGTGTCGCAAATATACGGTATCTCCGCCGTTGTTGTAGGCCGCCCAGCCGTCCGGGGCGAGGAACAGGGCGGACGGGAAGGCAGACTCGAACTCTTCGGGTTCTCGCACGAGCACGACGTAATCGCCGGGGGCGAGCGTGGTGTCGGCCATTGTCACCGGCTCGTATTCCCGGTTGGCGTCCGCAAATCCCAGATCGTTCAGGGCCACCGCCGTGTTGGCCCGGTTATAGAGCTCAAGAAATTCGTTCGTCGACGGCGACGGGGCGTACATGATCTCGTTGATGATCACGTCCCCCGGCTCGGGTTGCCCAAAGGAAGGAAGGGGAAGAAGGGCAATGAGAAGTATTCCAATTGCGGACCGAGGCATGGACGACTGCGGATCACGCCGCGGAAAGGACGTATTATTCGTTACTAACAAAACAAAAGTAATGTGCGCGGAGAACTGCGTCAAGCCTGTCTCCGATGGCGGGGACTACTGCGGATCCTTGGTCGTGCCGTTGTCGGATGCAGCGAAGTCGTGACGAGGCGCCTCTCCGTTTTCGGTGAGATTGCGGTCGAGGTGGTTCATGAGCGTCCGGGCCATGAGGCGGGACGTGGGCGCAAGCGGGGTCTCGTCGAGGTCGAATCGGTGGTGGTGAAGGGGATAACTCGTCTCTGGGCCCGAGGCGGTGCCGACCCGCACGAATGCCCCGGGAACGTGCTTCAGATAATGCGCGAAGTCCTCCCCGCCCATGCTCGACCGCTCAATGCTGTGGACGGCCTGATCACCAAACATCTGCCGGATTGTGGCCTCGACGTTCTCGATTGTAGCCTCGTCGTTGATGACCGGCGGCGATCCGTCTTCGAAATCGAGTTCGATATGCGCCCCGTGCAGGTTCTCCATCCGCTGCGCTGCCTGGCGCATGTAGTCGCGGATCGTCTCGCGGTCGTTCGGCGAGACGGTGCGAAGCGTACCGCCCAATGAGGCCTGTTCAGGGATGACGTTGTGCGCCTCGCTTCCGTCGAGCATCGTGATTGTGAGGACACTCGCGTCGCGGGTGTCGGTCACCCGTCCGGCGATCTGGTAGAATTGGTTCATGAGCTGGGAGGCCACCCAAACCGTGTCGACCCCTTCGTGCGGGCGGGCCGAGTGCCCGGTGCCTTCCTGCCGAATCTTGAGCTCAAACCGGTCAGACGAGGCCGTTGCAGCCCCGGCGATGAGTCCATACCGTCCCACCTCTAGCGTCGGATCGACATGCACCGCGTACACGGCATCGAGCCCCTCCAGGATGCCAGCCCGGATCATGAGCGGGGCCCCGCTCGGGAGGCCTTCTTCGTTGGGCTGGAAAAAGACGCGGGCCCGGCCGCGAAGGTCAGCGCGATTGTTCTGGAGCACCAACGCCACTCCAATAGCGATGGCCGTATGGGCGTCGTGACCGCAGAGATGGGCCACGTTGGGCGTCTGCGAGCGATACGGGACACGCTTCTGGTCCTGCGTCGGAAGCGCGTCGATGTCGGCCCGGTATCCGACCGTGCTACCTGGCGCCTCGCCTTCAATGTCAACGTACAGTCCGGTACCGGCGATGGGGCCGTGCACGTCCAGTCCGTAGCTCTCCAGCGTCTGCCGAATGAAGCGCGCCGTGTCGTGCTCGTCCATTCCCACCTCCGGATGCCGGTGGAGGTGACGACGTATGCCGATGAGCACCTGGGCGAGAGACTGCGTCTCGCCCGCAATGTCCGTGATCGAGTCTGGCAGGTGAGAGGGGTTTTGCGGGGTTATGCTGGAGAGCATGCGGAGCAAAGAACCTCATTCGCGGCGGACGACGCTCCGGCAAATGCAATAGCCGGAAGAGCACTATACGAGTCGACCCGCTGAGAGATTCGCACTTCCCTGTCTATACGAGATCTACGAAGTCGTGTCGCCTCAGGTGAGGCCGAGATACTTTCGGAGCGTCCACTCGCTCGCCAGCAGGACCAGGATGGCGATCAGGAAGAGCGACGTGCGCCACAGCTCCGCCTCGGTGGACTGCTGCACGACCTCACTCGAAAACGAGGCACGTTGGGCCAAATCTTCGGGGAGTTGGTTCGCGGTCTTTGTCGTGTACGTCGTGCCGCCCGACCGCGCGGCGATCTGCCGCATGAGGACCGGATCGGCGCGGGGCGCCTGGTATTCGAGGCGGAGGGGCGACACCGAAAATTCGCCTTGATCGGTGCCCAGTTCGGTTCCCTCCAGCTGGGCCGCCGCGGTGTAGCGGTAGCGCCCTTCGGGCAGCGTTCCTACGTCGAGCGTGTACCGGCCCTGTCCGACCGGTTCCATCGTGTACGGGTAATCCGTGCCGGTCGAGTCCGTCACGGTCACCTCGACGGTAGCGTCCGAGACGGGCTGCATGCTCTCGTCGTACACCTGCCCGGTAAAGGAGACCGGCTCGCCGCCGTCGAACGTGGAGGCCACGGGCCGCACGCGAACGGGCGAATCGTCGGCCTCGGTGCTCACCCAGCGGAGCAGATTAGACGCGAGCCCAGGCCACAGCGGGTCGGCAGGCGCTAGCTGCGATGGCAGGAGGGCCCACCGCCACACCCCCGTGCCCAGGAAAGCCCCCGTCCGGAGTCCGGCCCGACTTCGAACGACGAGGAGGGGGGCAGACGCAGAGTCATTGGGCCGCGTCGCGGTGGCGAGCACGCGGGCGTCCGGCGTGGACGTCCACTGAATGTCGCTCCCCTGCACCGGTGGGAGGCGGTCGAACAGGGTCAACTCTGCATCCTCGATTCGGAAGATGGGATGCTGGCGCTCACTGTCGACGATGTTGAGCGAGACCTGAGTGAAACCCGTGTTCGCCGCGCCCGGCGTAGCCGGGAGGAACGGCTCAAAGTGTTCGGCCCAGGCGCCGAGGTCCGTCTGCTGGTCGAGGAAAAACAGCGCCGGGGTGCCGTCCTCGATCAGGGTGGCGATACGCTCCACCACCTCCTCGGGCACCGGATCGCTCGGGAAGCCCGCACACACCACCACGTCGTAGGTGGAGAGATCCTCCGGCAATGGGCCGCCGAGGAAGGAGCCGTCCCGCTGCGGGATGCGCGAGGTAACCTCCGTGTCCGCATTGCGCTCGTAGACACGGCGTATTGCCGTGAGGTTGGGCGACGGGGCGGCGCCGAGGAGGAGGACCTGCCGCTTGCTTTCGAGCACGCGCAGGGAGACCGTCTGCACATTGTTGCGGGTCGTCACCTCGCCGGACACCTCCGAGGCGCGAACGGTGAGTTGCTGAAGGCCGGCCTCCGTGGGTTCGAACGTCAGGTCGACCGACACCTCGCCCGTCCCGGTCGGCAGCCGGACCTCGCTCTGATCCAGTGTCTGACCGTCCTGTTCGAGGGTGACCGTGACTGCCTCGCCTTTTCCGCCCGTAGTGGTGAGGGTGGCCTGCACCGGGACTCTCGAATCGAGGTAGGCGCGCTCGTTCGTCGCCACGCTGCGGAGGCGGAGGTCGCGGCGCCGGGTAGTGTCGCCCACCGTAACGGTGTGAATGGGGACGGGTGATCGGTCCGCCACGCGGAGCGGGTTCTGGCCGGTGTTGTACTGGCCGTCGGAGACGAGCACGATTCCCTTCAGGTTTTCGCCCTGAAGCTCCTCGGGCACGGCCTGGAGCGCGCTCGCGAGGTTCGTGCGGGCGCCGTCGAAGCGGAGCGAATCGGCAATCGGGCCTGGGAGGGCGCGAAGGGGCTGATTGGCGCCGAAAAACCGAACCGCCCCCGGCCCCGCCTCGCTGCCCAGTGTTTCTACAATGGACCGGACCGAGTCGCGGGCCGTCGCGGCGCTGGGGGACTGGTCGCCCGCCGTCACCACGCGCATGCTCTCACTCTCGTCCACGAGTACGGCCAGTACGGGGGGCCGCTCGGTCGACTGAATCTGGCGCAGGACCGGCTCGAAGAGCAGGAAGCAGATGAGCGCCAGCGCCAGGAAGCGGAGGCTACCCATCAGCCCCCGCCAGCCCGCGCTCAGCGACGGGACGGTGGAGCGGTACGTCCAGTACGTGAGGCCCCCCGCCACCGCCACGCAGAGGAGAAGCAGCCAGGGATTGTAGCCGAACGAAAAGGCCATCGAGCAGGCGGTTGCGTGTTTTGCGTTTTGGGGTGAGCGTTGGGCGGTCCGTCAGGTCATTACTCGGAAAGTGTAACGGCGCCCGTGATGCGGTGTCCTGCATCGGTTTCGACCGTGTAACGGTACCGCCCCGGCGGGAGGGGAGACACGTCCAGTGTGATCCAATTAGGACCCGGGTGACCTGCCCGCTTCATGTGACGCACCTCGTGCCCCAGGGGTGTAGTGAGAGACACGCGAAGCGCAGCAGTGTGCGGAGGGGCCAATACCGGGACCACGAGGGACGGATCGGCCACGGACCGGTATGGCGGAGCAACATCAAGGACTTGCGGCGCCGATTGGCGCGCCAACCATTCGGCGGTCCGGACGGCCGTCTCGGCATTCACGATGCCCCAGCCGCGGGTCGTGTCGGGGGCGTGGGCCTGCGAGGCCGTCTGTCGCAGGAGATGCCGCACCTCGATGGGACCGAGCGACGGGTTCACCTGAAGCATCTGCGCCACAATGCCCGTCACCTGCGGGCTCGCAAACGAGGTGCCCCCTACCTGCGCGTACTGGCCGTCGTCCCAGGCAGCCGGCACCTGCTGCCCCTGCACCAGCACGTCCGGCTTTCGGCGACCGTCGGCGGTGGGGCCGCGGGCACTGAACGAGGCGAGTGACGAGTCCGGGGCGATAGCTCCTACCGCGATGGCCGAGTCGGCGTCGGCGGGGGTGTTTACGTAGAACCAGCACGAGTCCGGTTCGGCACAGCCGCTGTTGCCCGCGCTCACCACCACCGTCACACCTAGTTGCGCGGCCCGGTCCACCGCTCGCGTCGTGAGGGCCGTGTCCCCGTCCAGATCCGCAGGCGAGTAGCTGCGCTGTCCTTCGTCGAACGTCGTGTAGCCGATCGAGACGTTCACCACGTCCGCGCCCTGCCGGTAGAGCCACTCCAGGCCCGCCACGAAATTGTCCTCTTCCACGTTGCGCTCGAACTGCGTGTACTCGGTGGTGGCCCCCAGCACGGTTGCTCCATAGGCGGGTCCCAGAAGCGTCCCCGGAGCATACCCGGCGGCCACGGACACCACGCCCAGCCCGTGATTCCCGCCCTGCAATCCGCCCGTGAACGTCCGGAGAGCCGCGAGGCGTCCGTCGGCCCGGAGGGTTGAGAAGGCCGGGTGGCGAAGGCCGGCGAAGTGCGCATCCAGAAAGCCGATCCGTACGCCGCGGCCGTTAAGCCCCCGTTTTAGAGGAGGCCGTGCATGGATTCGGGAGAGCGGCCCTTCGGATTTGCCGAGCGCCGGCGTAGCCGGTGGGGGAGCGGGGGCATCTCGCGTCTGGCTCTGGAACCGGCTCCCGTCCGGTCCCTCGGAGGTTGACGCCGGGGACAGAGAGGCGACGGGCCGGGTGCGCCGGACGAAGGGGAGTGCTGTGATCTCTGCTCGCTCCCCCTCCGAGAGGTGCGCGCTCACGGCGTGGAACCAGCGGCTTCGCACGAGGGGGCGCACCCCGAGGGCACGCAGGCGGTTGAGGTAGGCAGAAGCCACCGGGCGCGTCCACGGAGCATGGGCACTGGGGAGGGAGGGGCCCGGGCGGGCTTCCAGAAAAATCCAGTACTTCTGGGTCGCTGCGGGGGTATCGAGGGACGAGACGTCGGCGTGCCCGGGTTGGAGTGCCACGAGGAATCCCAGGAGGAGCAACAGGCCCCCGAGGGGGCGCCCCCGTCCGAGAAACGGGAAGCCTTGGGGCCCCGTCCACGCGGACCCCGCGGAGCGACCGTTGCCATGGAAACAAAATGATCGAATCATGGAAGTAAGCACAATTCAGGGCCCCGGACATTCCCCGACTCTTCTCCCGACACCGTTCAGCGTGTGCCCCTAACCGAGCGTGAACGTCAGAGGGAGCAGGGCGCAATCATGCAGAGCTAGACGTACAGGAAAACCATGTACCCCACGAAGCAAGCCACCATGAACGCGCCCTCGGCCCGAGAGATCTCGTGATTCGTCCAGGTAATGGGCACAATCATGGCACAGAAGCCGATCATCACGGGGAAGTGGAGGCGGATCGTTTCGGCGTCCACCGTGATCGGCTCAGCGATGGAGAGCGTTCCGACCACGAACAGCACGTTCAGGAGGTTGCTTCCCAGCACGTTGCCCACCGTCATGCTGGCCTCCTTCTTGAGCGTTCCCACCATGGAAGCCGCAAGCTCG
>Ga0207797_1001168_pt1 | contig 19367 bp, 15 predicted proteins | sample PRCRCaboRojoPR_6_FD_187275 | JGI IMG/M metagenome (GOLD analysis project Ga0207797, IMG submission 187275) | Marine sediment microbial community from Cabo Rojo, Puerto Rico - PR CR 10% Liquid 1 (SPAdes) | ecosystem: Environmental > Aquatic > Marine > Coastal > Sediment | place: Cabo Rojo, Puerto...
GGCCGTTGTCTGGGCAGCAGCAGGTCGTTCACCGCCTACTACATCGCAGCCGACACGCCTCATCCCGAAGCGTGCTGGACGTGGTTACGTTTTCTTTCCAAACGTGCCTCTCAACCGCCCGTCAGCCTGCCCCCGCGCCGTTCCCTGCTGGCCTCCGATGCGTTTCGCGAACGAGTGGGAGCTGATGCCCAGGCGGCGTACGCGGAAATGCTGGCTTGTGAAGGGCCGAGTAACCTGGTTGAGCTCGAGTGGGAGAAGCCGTCCCTTTGGAGTACGGTCGAAGGGTGGCTGATACCTGCACTGGAGAAGGTGATCTGGCACGGCGCCGACGCCCAGGCGGAATTGAGCGAGGCGCAGCGCAAGGCCGACGCCTACCTGGAGTGTCTGCACCAGCGGGACGATCCCGAGGACGAGGCCAGCGCTCAAGCTTGCTTCGAGCAGGTGGACGCGCAGTGAGTACTCCCCCGTCAAGCTTCATCTCTCCCAACACAAGAGCCAACCAAACCTTAAAATCCCGCCGCCGGGTGTGATACTTTTCGAAAAACACAGTATATATGGATAGAGCACACACAGAGACACGTAGAGCGATTACCCATCATTGCTCCGAAGGAAAACCGTGCTGAAAGATGAACGAGCTCTGGTCGAGGCCGCACGGCAGGATGCGGAGGCTTTCATCCAACTCTACCACGCCTACATGCCCCGCATCTACCGCTACTTCTCCTTCCGCCTGCAGGATCGCCAAAGGGCCGAGGATCTCACCGCCGCCGTCTTCGAGCGAGCGCTGAAGGGCCTACACACCTTCCGTCCAGAGAAGGGATCCTTCGCAGCCTGGCTGTTCGGCATCGCCCGCAACGCACTCAGCGATGCCTACCGCCGCCTCGAAAGAAGGGGAGAGACGGTCAGCCTGGAGGAGGCCGCGCCGCTCGCTGCGCGGGAGAAGACACCGGAGGAGAGGTTGCTGCGGCGAGAGCAGATGGCGAGGTTGGAATCCTGCCTCACCGCCTTGCCCGAGCGGGAGCAACAGATCATCGCCCTCAAGTTCGGCGCCGGTTTCACCAACCGGCGTATCGCCGAGGTGATGGGGCTCAGCGAGACCAACGTCGGCACCATCCTGTACCGGACGGTGCGCAAGCTCAAGGAGCGATTGCTGGAGATGGAGGAGCTATGAGAGCAGACGAGCGAGATAGGGATCGGGAAACGCCCAGGTGGGAGAGCGAGAAGGTCAGGATCTTCTCCGAGTACGTCGACCGGCTGATGGAGGAGCGGGGAGAGGTACCGGAGGAGTTGGGCGGGATGATGACGGTGGCGGCCTGGCTGGCAGAGCGCGGGGAGGAGCCAGAGCCTCCCTTTACCCGCCGGCTGGAGGATTCGCTGCACCAGCAGTGGACGGCTCAGCACGGCGCCCCGCGTGCTCCCCGGAGGGGATGGTGGCCGTGGCCCAGATTTGGGAGAGCGAGATGGCGAGCGCTGGCTGCTGCCCTGGCTGCTTTGCTCTTGCTCGGCTCGGTCTCGCTGCTTTCGCCCCGGATGCGGAGCGTGGTGGCCCGCACGGTGGAAGACGGCATAGAGATCGTGCTGGAGCGAGCGAGTGTGCGGGAGATGAAACCTCAACGGCAGTGGGAGCTACCGCCTTCCGAGATTCCCACCTACGCCAGCGTGAGGGAGGCACAGGAGCGGGTGGACTTTCACATTCGCGAGCCGGCCTACCTGCCGCCCGGCTTACGGCTGGAAGGGGTGCAGGTGGCGGACGGTTCCGCCGTGTTGGTGGGATACCGCCGGGAGAGGGAGGGGCAGGGGATAGAGCTTCTTTACATCTCGCAGTCACCGGTGATGGAGGGAGAGGACGTATCTATCGGCTGTGTAGGGAAGATCCAGGAGATTGACCTGCGGGAGCATCGCGCCGTTTGGTGCAGGGACAGACGGCGAAGGAATTCTCTTTTCTGGCAGGACGGCGACCTGCTCTTTGGGATGTACGGCACGCTGCCGCCGGAGGAAATGGAAGCCGTGGCCGTTTCGTTATTCGAGGAATGAGTGAATAGAGGAGTGATGATGAACGAGAAAAGGACTCTATGGCTGCTGGTTGGGCTGTTCATTCTCTCCCTGACGATCACATCCGCGCTGGCTGTGAAGGTGGAGGCGGGAAGGATTGAACCGGACACGACCTGCTCGTGGGAGTGGCGCGGGGCGTACGGAGGGCGAGAGTATTGGTGCTACCACTGCTGCAACCATCCGGACTGCCTGCCCGACGTCTGTTGTGATCTCTATTGCGAATGGCGTTGAGGGACAACCAGCCTGGGTGATGGGTAATCCAGATGCTCACCTATTTCAAAGGCCAGTACAACCGCTATGGCCCTCCCGACGGCCAGGGCTACACCCTCAACGAGTACTTCACCTATCGCCTGGATGCCGATCACATCCTGCTCACCACCCGTCACCGCGCCTGGGTCATCCTCGAGCCGCGAGAGTACGAGCTCTTCCTGTGCCACCGGGTCGAGGAGCGGCCGGCGTTGTACGCCCTGCTGGAGGACCTGGGGCTGATCCTGACCCCGCGCAACGCCGAGGACATCGCCACTATGCACTGCCAGCGCTACGCCTTTCTGCACCGGCCGCCCTCTCTGTTCATCATGGTGCCCACCAATCGCTGTAATATGGCTTGCGTCTACTGCCACGCCCAGGCCCAAGCGGTCTCGCGCAAAGAATGGGACATGACAGACGAGGTGCTCCACAAGACGGTGGACTTCTTCTTCTCCGTCCCCCATCGAGGCCGCGCTGAGATGCGTATTGAGTTTCAGGGAGGGGAACCGTTGCTGCGCTACGACCTGGTGCAGAAGGCAATGGACTATGCGATGGAGCGAGCTGAGGCCGAAGGGGTAACGATGCGCTTCGCCATCATCTCCAACTTGACGTTGATGACCAACGATATCGCCCGAGACATCAAAGAACGGGGCAACGTGGATCTGTGCTCGTCGCTTGATGGTCCGCCAATCGTGCACGACAAACAGCGCGTTTATCCAGGGGGCAAGGGTACCTATGCCGACATCGTCCATTGGGCGGAGAAGCTCAAGGAAGAATACGAGATCAATGTACCGTTCCTGCCTACTTTCACTGTCAACGGGCTGGGACACGAGAAGGAAATTGTTGACGAATACATCGCCCGCGGGGTCGACAACGTGTATCTGCGCTACGTGAACTACACGGGTCGGGCCTACGAGAGCGGCTACGATGTTGGCGTGACGCCGAAACAGTTCATCAGGGCCTGGAAACGCACGCTGGACTACGTGTTGGAGGAGAATCGCGAGAGCCAGGACTTCCGTGAGGGCAAGACAGCTTATCTCTTGGGAAACATGCTAAATCCTGCTCACGCTTACATGTGTCTACGTCGGCCCTGCGGCTGCGGTATCTCCCAGGTCACTGTCGGTCACGATGGCACGATTCACGGCTGCGACGGTGGCCGCAGCGTGCCGATGTTGATTATGGGGAACGTCTTGACCGACACCTACGATGAAGTCTTTACTTCGGGTACAGCGATGGCCCTGCGCACTCTGGCCGCCGAGGCGTTGCCGGAGTGCCAGACCTGCCCCTTCGGCCCATATTGCGGTTATTGCGTGGCGCGGGGCATCAATCAGCACGATAGTCCTATACCCAACGTGCCGCCTGATTTCGAGTGCCAGATATACCGGGAGATGGTTCCTCATCTATTCGAGAAACTCCTCAGCCGCGAGAAGGCGGCCATTCTCAACAGTTGGGTTTAACACAAATAGGAGGTGATGTCTATTGGAAGTTGCTTGGTCAGAAAGGGGCTTGTTACATTCGGTTAGGTAAATCGACGGAAGAGTTGCAAGGAGGTAGATCATGAAACTGGACAAGAAGGTCACCGATTTCATCAAGCTCGAAGAGGGCAACATTGGGCGCAAGTCGGCTGTGGTGACGGGGGCGGTGCTGGCCTCCACAGTGCTGGGAGCTGTTCTGACCTCTCCAGCCGAGGCAGGTCTTCACTGTGATTACCAAGCACACAACGACTACTGGTACTCGACGTGCAACGGTAGTTGTTGGCTGCATCATAACGCTTACGATGGCGCCCATACCGATGGTCCCTGCTGAAAGTCGACTTCACAAGGGAAGGCTCTCCTGTGAGGGTCGTCGGCCTGGCGCTCACAAGGGAGCTTTTCCCCCTTTCCTAATTATGCCGATGGAGGATCGCTATGCAAGCGAGAAACAGAATCTGGCACTATCTCCTGACACTGCTCATTTTGATCTCCCTGCTGGTCGCCTGCCAGGGCGGGGAAGGCGAAAAACCGACCTCACCGTCAGTGACGATCACCTTCGCCTGTCCCGAGTATCATGAGAGCACCTACCGCGATCTGGCCGACCGGTTTGAGGCCGCCAACCCCGACGTGCGCGTGCAGGTGGAGGCGCTGGCGCCCCGATCGGACCTGAACCAGATCGTCACTCAGGCCGATACACTGCTTATGCCGGCCTTCTCCCCCACGCTTATGCGTCCCAGCCTCCTGCGCGACCTGACGCCCTTCATCGAGAGCGACAAGAACCTCCGGGTCGAGGATTACTATCCCGTCGTCTGGGAGAGCCTAGGGCGAGACGGAGGCATCTGGGCTCTGCCGGCCGACGTCAACTTCCACCTCATCTTTTACGATAAAGAGGCCTTCGACGACGCCGGCGTGCCGTACCCGGAACCGGGTTGGACTTGGGAGGACTTGCTGACCAAAGCCCAGGCGCTGACCGAGCGAGAAGGGGAAGAGGTGACACGCTGGGGCTTTGCCTGGCGGGGCGATCCGCTGCCTTTCGTCCGCGGGCGAGCTGGGGCATTGTTGGACACCTCCGTCGAGCCTGCGGTACCTCTGCTGGATCGGCCCGAGGTGGCAGAGAGCGTGCGCTGGCTCACCGATCTGGCATTGACACACCAGGTGATGCCGGTGGACGACAGCCCGGCGGCTATGTGGATCGCCAGTACGCGGAATTGGCCCAACCAGAGCTCAAAAGTGGGTATGGCTCCTATGCCCGTCGACGCACCTGACTCAATCACGACCCCGATCTCGGTCAGGCCTTACGTTATGAGCGCCGGCACGGCTCATCCGGAGGAAAGCTGGCGCTGGCTAGCCTTCCTGAGCCGGCAGATCACCACCGACGGCATGCCGCCGGCGCGCTCGGCGAGCGATTATTGGGAAAATCTGGACCAGGAAGTGGGGGCCACCTATCGCTTCGCGCTGGAGCACGGGTTTTCCCTGGTGGAGACAGCCTGGGTGGAACCGGCCTTGAGCAGCGCGGTGGAGTCGGTTCTGCAAGGGGAACAGACGCTCGAAGAGGCGCTGGCCGGGGCGCAGACGGCTGCCTTGACTTGCATCGAAAGCGAATTGGATGCCGCTACAGTGGAGGGTTCATTCGCGGTGCCCACGCCGGTGCCATCCGATAGCAGGGAGGCCGAGGTCATCACCTTTCTCGCCACTCGAACCTATCACAGGAAGAAGGACGTTTACGAGGCGCTCGCCGAGCGATTTCACGAGGTACATCCTGAATTGACAGTAGAGATTGAACAGCCCGAGTTCCCGCCTGAGACCAGCGAAGTGACCTTAGAATACATAGCCGCTCAAGGAGATTGTCTGGAAACCTTTGCCGAGTTTTTAGGAGCTGACGATAGTGCACTCATAAGCCTCGACCCGTTCATAGAAGCTGAGGCCACCTTTCCTCTGGATGATTTTTACCCCTCTTTCCTGGAGCCTTTTCGTCACCAGGGCCGACTCTGGGCTTTGCCTGCGGAAGGGTATCCCCGGGTTATGTACTACAACCAGGAACTGTTCGGCGCAGCGGACTTGACCTATCCCTCTCAGGACTGGACGTTGGACGACCTCCTGATCTTAGCGGAGGCCCTGACGTCAGGTGGAAAAGGGCAGCATGGCTACCTCTTGCATCCCGACCCCTTCACCGAGCCCATATTCTTCGTAGAGCAACAAGGAGCGCGACTGGTGAACGACAGTGGCGGACAGATTGCCTACACGCTCGATACTCCGGCTATGGCAAAGGCTGTTCGCTGGTACGTCGACCTGGCTCGCCGATATGGGGTCACCCTTAATCTTGAGGACGCCAACAATCCTGAAGCCTCTCTTCAGCACTATAAGCTACGGCTCGGCCTCATACGAGATGGAAAAGCAGCTATGTGGTCTATGTATCCACTGGAGGCCTCTAACGTTTGGAAGAGAGAGCTAAATTGGGGAGCGACCTCTATGCCTCGGGGGCCCGGTCAGGTCAACGACTTGACCTTGGTCGGATACAGCATCTCGGCCGCGTCGGAGTACCCCCAAGCCTGCTGGGAGTGGTTCAAGTTCCTCCTAGAGCAACCGGAACTGGTTCAGGGCGTGCCGACCCGCCGCTCCATTGCCGAGTCCGACGCCTACCGCCAGGGGGTAGATGCGAATTTGGCCGATGCCTATTTTTCCATAATGGAACAGGATGACTGGACGCTCATCTCTACCAAGCAGTTGCGAACCAGGCGCGACAGCTTCGTCCTGGGTCAATTCCGGCAAGCGCTAGAAGCGGCTCTGAATGGGGAAGATGTGGAACAGGCATTGGGCGAGGCACAACACAGGGTGGATGAATACCTCCTCTGCCTGGAGACCACGACCGGCTACGAAGACGAAGGTGAATTGATTGATGTTTGTGCTGCTCAAGCCGAACAGGCCAGGCCGTAGAGTTTCTGGGTAAGGCAAGTAGAAGATGTCTCTTTTCGAAATCTCTGTTATCGCCACTGTTCTCTTCTGCTGCCTCTACGTCAGCTACACCGACGCCAAATTCAGGAAGATCGGCAACCTCTACACCTACGGCCTGGTGGCCTTCGGGCTGGCCTGTCAGGGGGTCTTCGTCTACCTGGGAATCACCACTTTCCCTCGCCTGCTCTGGCTCCTGCTGGGCGGGCTGACCGTGGCCTTCCTGATGTATTACCTGGGCATCTGGTCGCCGGGCGACTCCAAACTCTTCTGGGGCGTCTCCGTGGCCCTGCCGCCCACCCTCTACTCCCTAGGCCGCTGGCGCTACCCGCCCTTCGTCGTCGCCGTCAACACCTTCGTGCCCTACTTCCTGGCGACGATGGTCTACATCCTGGCCAGGACCTCCTGGCGGCAAAAGGCGCAGGTTTTGCGAGCCACCTTCGCGCCCAGGTTTCTCCTGCGCTTCGCCCTCTCCCTCGTCTCCTTCACCGGCCTCTCGGCCATCATCAACCGCTTCTTGCCCTTCAACCTGGACTACTTCTCGGCTATCATCCTCTTCGTCGCCATCTTCTCCCTTTTCGACCGCTTCGTGGCGCAGGAGAGACAACTCTACTTCCTGCTCCCCTTCTCCGCCGTCTCCGTCCTTCTGGCCCTGAACAATCCCTCGTATTTCCTGACCACAATGGCCATCACCGCTGCGCTCTTCCTCTTCCTGCGTTTCTTCGTGGCCACCCTGGGCGACTTCGTCTTCGTGCAGGAAGTGGACGTCCGCGACCTAGAGAAGGGGGCTGTGCCGGCCAACGTCGTCGTCAAGGACCACGAGGGGAAGTACACAGCCCAAGAGATCCCCTTCACCAGCTTTGTCTCCATCGCCTCCCGTCCCAGGGACGTCGAGGTAGTGATGGACATCACCCCGGAGGGGCTATCGGAGGAGAAGGTGGTGGAACTGAAGCAGTTGGCCGCAGCAGGGCACTTTGCCGCCTTCGGCGACAAGGTGAAGGTCCAGCAGGCCATGCCCTTCGCGCCCATTATGACGAGCGGTGTCATCCTCACCGTGCTCTGCCAGGGGGTCTTCATCGAGCGATTGCTGGAACTCATCATCTGGTGAAAGCAGGCGTATTGCGTAGTGGGAGGAGGCATATATGGCAAGCGAGATAGTCAAAGAAGTCGTGGTTGACCTGGGGATATTTCCCTTGCCCATCGTCGAAAGCGCCCTCTACGTGCTGAGTGAGCGCATCGCCGGGCGCATCGGCGCGGAGGCGAACGGCAAGATCACCGTCACTCTCGCTCCCCTCGAAGAGGGGTTGGCCCCCACTGCGATGGAACGGGCCTTCAACCGGGCGCTGATCGCGGCCAGCGTCAACGAACGAGCCTTCCAGGCTGCCGCGCCCATCCGCAACTGCCTGGCCCAGACCGCTCTCTCCATCACCACCGAGAGCCAGCAGACCATCCAGGAGTTCGCCGCCAGCCTGGGGAACGTGCGGGGAGACGAGCACGCAGGAGCCCCTGCCTGCCACGTGGACATATCAGCGCCGGAAGAGCAGGCCGACTCAACGGCGACCGGCGTTCAACTGACTGTGGATGATGAGAACGGGCGCGTCCTCCTGCGGCTCGACGGGCGCAAATACCTCCTGCCGGATGCCTTGTGGGCAGCCCACGAAATGAGAGACGCTTGCACCTGCTCGATCAGCAGCCTGCCCCACGGTCAATTGCTAGTCCTGCTCGAGCCGAAGGACGAAGAAGCGGATTTGAACACGCTGGGTGAGCGCTTCGAACATTGGCTTGAGGTGGCCCTCGAGCGGTCTCAATGAGCAGATCATACTGGGCCTTCCCACTATCTCTGATAGCTTCGATTGTCGTCGTCGCTCTTTGCCTGAGCAGTTGCCAACTCCGGCTCCTACCAGCCAGGCAGAGTACTTTCACCTTGCTCTACACCGGCGACGTGGAGGGTTACGTGGAGCCCTGCGGTTGAAAGGCCAATCCCATCGGGGGACTGGCCCGGCGGGCCAGCTACGTGAAGTCGGTCAGGGCGCGAGAAGCCAACGTCATCCTCCTCGACGTCGGCAATGTCTTCGGCGGCGGCGGCGAGGAGGGACGCCGCAAGGCCAAAGCGACCATCAAGGCGATGGAGCTGATGGGCTACGACGCTCTCAACCTGGGGGCAGGCGAGTTCCGCTTTGGTCGCCCGTTCCTGGAGGAGCAGCGCCGGCGGGTGAGTTTCCCTTTCCTGTCGGCCAACCTGGTCGATCCTGACTCTGGGGAACGTCCTTACGCCGCCTACGCCGTCGAGGAGGCGGGGCACCTCAAGGTGGGCGTCATCGGATTGGTGTCGCCGAAACGCTTTCAAGGTCGCGAACTAGCCGTCCAAGACCCGCTGTCAGCGTTGCAGGCCATCCTGCCGGAGGTCGAGCGAAAAGCCCACCTGCTGATCATGCTGGCTCAGATGAGCCGAGCAGAGGCCACCGAGTTGCTCCGGCGCGTCGAGAGCGTCGACGTGATGGTGCTCGGCGGTGGGACAGGGCCAGCGAGCGCTCCACTGGAGGTGAAGGACGCCCTTCTCGTGCAATGCGTCCATTGGGGCATGGCCGCGGGTGAGTTGCAGATCACGGGCAACACGGATGGGCAGGTCGTGGACTACCGATGGAGAAGCAGCGTTCTGGACGAGCGGGTTGCCGACGACCCGCAGGTGGTAGAACTGATGCAGCGTTATGGAGAATAGCGATCGGACGTTTGTTTACCGCGTCCCCCTGCACCACTGCGAGGAGCTTACGCTTGACGGGCGACCCACCTGTGGCATAAATTGGGACACCGTGGAGGTGTAACCATGCAGCTTATCCGAATTCGATATCTCTTGCTTCTCATATTGCTCACTCTGGCGACCGCCTGCCGCGCTGGCTCTCCCGGCGGCGCGAATGGCCCTTCGACTTCGCTCAGGACAGGCCCCACGCCCACCCCCGTTCCCCCCGAGCCCGGCGTCGAGCAGCCCACCTACACTGTCCAGCGCGGCACGGTGGCCCGCAAGCTGGAGTTCACCGCCCGCGTGGCTCCCGTTCAGCAGGCCGACCTCTTCTTCCGCGCCGACGGCCACCTAGCCCGCCTGCTCGTCCAGCGCGATCAAAACGTGCAAGAGGGCGACGTCCTGGCCGAACTGGAGATGGCCGACCTGCAGAGAGAGCTGGAAGCTGCCCAGCTCGACTGGCAGCAGGCCCAGATCGAGAGCCGCCGCCAGATCAGTCGCACCCACATGGCACTCCAGGAGGCCGAGCTGGCCCTGCAGCGGGCCACGGCCCTCGACGCGGCCGTCGTACAGGCCCGTGCCGAGCTGGAGCGCAGCCAGGACGCGCTGGCCCGCGCCCAGAAGGCCTACGACCAAGCCTGGGACCCCGCCCGGGATTGGGAACTGCAAATAGCGTGGCGGGCCAGACAGTTGGAGGCCGAGCGAGAATCAACCGAACGCGCCCTGAAGGACGCTCAGCGCAGCCTGGAGGTGGCCGAGGCCAACTACGATGACGCCATCCAGGGGCGGTCCTACGAACTGCGCCAACTGGAGCTGGACGTGACCAAGGCCAGGCTGGACTACGAGGCCGCTCTGGACGGCCCCAACCCCCGGCTGGAGCAGAAGGTGCAACAGTTGGAGGCCCGGGCGGCCGAGCATCGCATCGTGGCCCCCTTCGACGGGGTGGTGCTGAGCCTCTCTGCCACATCCGGGGATAGCATCTCCGCCTACCAAACGGTGCTCGCCGTCGGCGATCCGTCGGAGCTGGAGCTGCGGGCCGATCTCTCGGCCGAGCAGGTGAGCGACCTGACCGTGGGGATGACGGTCACGCTGGCCCCGGCCGACTATCCGGGCCAGACCTTCGCCGGCGAGGTGCGCCAGCTCCCCTATGGCTGGGGCCAGGAGGCGGAGGAGACCGACCGCGCTACCCACATCACGCTGCCTCCCGACGTGTCGGATCTCGAACTGGGCGCGCTGGTTCGGGCCACCATCGTGCTGGAGGAGAGGGAGGACGTCCTCTGGCTGCCGCCGGCCGCCCTCCAGACCTTCCAAGGCCGCACCTTCGTCATCACCGAGGAGCCGGGTGGTGCCCAGCGCCGCGTGGACGTGACCACCGGCATCGAGGGCGAGGAGCGGGTCGAGATCGTCTCCGGCTTGGAGGAGGGACAGACCGTTGTCGGGCCGTGACCAGGACAGAGCGTCCAGCGTACAGGACCAAGAAGGTAGAAGGGGCGAGAGAACCCCTTTCGCTGCCGCGTCGTCTCTTCCCTCGCTCCTCTCGCTTCTGCTCAAGCGGGTGTTGGCCAACCCCGGCCTGAGCGCCGGCATCGCCGCTGGGCTGACCGTGGCCGTGGCCCTGGCGACCTGTGTGCCCCTCTACGCCGACGGCGTCGGGCATCGCATGTTGATGGAGCAGCTCTCCGGCGATGGGGATGAACAGCATCCCCAGACCCGCCCGCCCTTCGCCTTCCTCTTTCGCTACGTGGGCGCCTGGCACGGCGCGCTGGAGTGGGAGGATATTCAGGCCGCCGATGACTACCTGACCACGCGCGCGACCGACGACCTGGGCTTGCCCCTGGCCGCGTCGCCGGTGCGCCACGTGCGCACGGTTAAGTGGCGCCTCTTCCCCGCCGACGAGGCGGCCTACGCCGGCACCCGCGAGCCGCTGGAATGGCTCGCGCTGGGCTTCCTGGACGACCTGGACGCTCACGCCGAGGTGATTGAGGGCCGGCCATTGCCGGACTCGGCATCGGCGGACGAGGTGCCGGTGTTGGTCAGCCAATCCCTGGCCAACAGATTGGGCCTGCAGGTGGGAGAGATCTACACCCTCTTCGAGCCCTCCGGCACGGGGAGCTCTCTATCCGTTCGCATCGCCGGCGTCTGGCGGCCGGCCGACCAGGACACGGCCTACTGGCTCTATCCGCCCCGCTCCTTCGACGAGGTGCTCCTGACGAGCGAGGATGCCTTCCGCGAGCTCGTGGCTCCGGCCGTGAGGGGCGAGGTGGACCAGGCCGCCTGGTATCTCGTGGCCGACGGCTCCCGCGTCACCAGCGGCGACGTACCCGGGCTGCTGGGCCGCATCGCCGCCGTGCGGGCCAAATTGGACGGTCTGCTGCCCAACGCCACCCTCGACGCGTCGCCTGAGGAGGCCCTGCAGGCCTACCGTCAGGCCACCGGCCGGCTGACGCTCTTGTTCTTCGCCTTCAGCGTGCCCATCTTGGGGTTGGTCTTCTACTTCATCACCCTGGTGGCCGGCATGCTGACCCGTCGCCAACAAAGGGAGACGGTTGTGCTGCGCAGCCGGGGAACGACCCGCGCCCAGGTCGTGGGGTTGTACCTGTTGCAGGGGCTGCTGCTGAGCCTGCTGGCCCTGGCGCTGGGCTGGCCGTTGGGCCGGGGCGCTGCCGCCCTGATGGCCCATACTCGTTCCTTTCTCACCTTCTCCTCCCTCTCCACCATCCCTGATTCTCCGTTCGCTATGCTCTCTTCGCGGGCAGCGACCTGGCCCTTCTCCCTGATGACCTGGTCCGCGATGCGCTTCGGCGTCCTGGCCGTGGCACTCTCGATCCTGGCCGTCGTCCTGCCAGCGCTGAGCATCGCCCGCCACACCATCGTCACCCACCAAGCGGAGCTGGCCCAGGCGCTGCGCCGCCCCTGGTGGCAGCGCATCTTCCTCGACCTGGCCCTCCTCGTTCCGGCCATGTACGGCTACTTCCTTCTCCGCGGTCCAGCGGCTCTCCCCGCTCCGCTGTCCTCCATCCTCACCCCTCTCTCCTCTCTTACCGAGGGCGACCTGTTTAGCAACCCCTTGCTATTCCTGGTGCCAGCGCTCTTCATCTTCGCCTGGGCTTTGATCCTCTTGCGACTCCTGCCCCACCTGATGCGCGCTCTGGCCCAGCTAAGCCGTCGGATGCGAGGCGCGGTCCCGCTCTTGATCTTCCACGACCTCTCCCGCCAGGCCGGGCGCGTCGCCGGACCGCTGCTGCTTCTGGTGCTGACCACGGCCCTGTCTACCTTCTCTGCCTCGGTGGCGCTGACGTTGGATCACCACCTGCAGGATCGGGTCTACTACCAGGTGGGCAGCGACCTGCGGCTGGCCGAGCAGGGGGAGACCATGGCTGAATTCTCAGCCGGCGGCGCCCCCTCGACGTTCGGTGAACCCACCAGCGCCGAAGGGGGGACGGAAGACGAGGAATGGGTCTTTCTGCCCATCGCCGAGCACCTGGAGCTGCCCGGCGTGCGGGCCGCCGCCCGCGTCGGCGACTACGCTGCCACGGCCAACCTGGGCGGGCAGGTGGAGCACGGTCGCTTCGTGGGCCTGGATCGACTGGATTTCACCGGCGTGGCCTTCTTCCGCGCCGATTTCGCGCCCCAGTCGCTGGGGGCATTGATGAACGCGCTGGCCTCCGAGCGCCGCGCCATGCTGGTGCAGCGGGCCTTTATGGCTCGCCACGATCTGCAGATTGGCGACCCGCTGAACCTGACGGTGGACGTGCTGGGGGAGCGAGCCCGGGTCGAGTTCGTCGTGGTCGGCGCACTGGACCTCTTTCCCACCCTCTACCCGCAGGATGGACCGTTCTTCGTCGGCAACCTGCGCTACCTCTTCGAGCGGCTGGGGGGGCTCTACCCCTACGACGTCTGGCTGGCGACCGCGCCCGATACCACCGAGGCCATCGTCACGGCCTTGAACGAGCGCGGCGTCCCGGTGGTCAGCGCCTGGGACGCCCGCCAGATCATCGCCGAGGAACAGCATCGCCCTCAACGCCAGGGGCTGTTCGGCCTGCTCACGCTGGGCTTCCTGGCCGCCGGGCTGCTCACTGTGGTGGGGTTGACGCTCCACGCCCTGCTCGCCTTCCGCGAGCACACCATCGAGCTGGGCGTGCTGCGCGCGCTGGGCTTCTCGCGGCGCCAGATGCGGCTCTACCTGAGCGGCACGCAGGTGATCTTGCTCCTGGTCGGCCTGCTGTCAGGCACTGCCTTGGGGCTGGCCACCGGGCGGTTCTTCATTCCCTTCCTGCGGGCCGAGGCCGGGCTGCACCCGGGCACGCCCCCCTTCATCGTGCGCACAGCCTGGAATGACGTGGCCTTCATCTACGGCCTGTTCGCCGTCACCGCCGCCGTCAGCATCGGACTGACGCTCTTCTTGCTGCGCCGCATGCGGGTTTACGAGGCGATCAAGATGGGAGAGGGGGAGTAGGATGGAGAATGGAGAGCCGATGATCGCGTGTGAGGGACTGGTGAAGATCTATCGCGTCGCCGAGCGGGAGGTGGTGGCCCTGCAGGGCCTGGAGCTGACGGTGGCGGTCGGGGAAATGCTGGGTATCGTGGGGCCGTCGGGGGCCGGAAAGAGCACGCTCCTCAACGTCATCGGTGGGTTGGACCGTCCCTCGGCCGGACGGGTGCTGGTGGAGGGAGAGAACCTCGCCGAGCTCTCCGACGCCGCCCTGGATCGCCACCGACGCGAGCGGACGGGCTTCGTCTGGCAGATACCGGGTCGAAACCTGATCCCCTATCTGACGGCCCGCGAGAACGTCGAGCTGCCGATGATCGTCGCGCGCCGGCCCGCTCGAGAGCGACGCAAGCGCTCCACCGACCTGCTGAAAGCTGTGGGCCTCGCCGATCGCACCCACCACGTTCCGGCACAGCTTTCCGGTGGCGAGCAGCAGCGGGTGGCCATCGCCGTGGCGCTGGCCAATGAGCCCCGCTTGCTCCTGGCGGACGAGCCCACCGGCGAGCTCGACTCGGCCACGGCGCGGACCGTCTATGAGACGCTCCAGCGGCTGAATGTCGCCCTTGGCCTGACCACCCTCATCGTCACCCACGACCCGAACGTGGCCCCTATGGTGGACCGGGTCGTGTCGATCCGCGATGGCCGAGTGTCCACGGAACAGAGAACACAGAGGCGAGAGAAGAGAGCGGAAAGCGGAGAAGGGAGAGAAGACGGATCTGCTCTCTCGTCTCCTGAATCCGAGGAGTTAGTAGTCGTCGATTCGGCAGGCCGACTCCAGATCCCAGAGGGATATCGGGAGCAGTACGGGATCGGTGGACGGGTGCGGCTGGAGCCGACGGGCGAAGGCCTGTTGATTCGACCAGCCGACAGTCGGAAGAGGTCTGTGCGCCTGGACGAGGAGGATCAAGATGAAGACAGGACGCGGTAGATGGTGGCTCGGCTTGCGGTTGACGTGGATCATCCTCGCGTTGCTGCTGACCGCTTGCACGGCACCGCGGGCACCCACCGCGACCGTCGAGCCCGTGGTCATCAGCTTCGCCTGTTACGATTGGCAGAAGGCCGCCTACGAAGCAGCAGCCGAGGCGTTCCACGAAGCCAACCCCGACATCGTTGTACACATCGTCTCCATCGAGGAGTTGCTCGGACTTGATCAGAAGGAGCCAAGCCTGCCGACAGGTTTCACGCAGCGACTGGCCTCCGCCGCCGACACGTTGGCTTGGGCGGTCAACCCACCCGCAACCCGTCAGGGACTGTTCCGCGATCTGCAGCCCTTCATCGAAGCCGATTCGCACTTCCGGCCCGAGGACTTCTATCCGGGAGCGCTGGAGAGCCTCCAGTGGGATGGCGGCACCTGGGGCGTCCCGGCCCAGATCCGGGTTCATCTGATCTTCTATGACAAGCAGGCATTCGACGCAGCCGGCGTAGACTACCCCACGGCTGATTGGACGTGGAACGAGTTCCTGGAGAAAGCTCTGGCGCTCACCGAGCGAGAGGGCGACGCGGTCACCCGCTGGGGCTACGTCGAAGCCCAATCCAACCCCATTCCCTTCCTCGCAGGGCGGGTCGACTCGCTGGTGGATCGCTCCGTGGCGACCGTGAGCCCATCGCTGGACCGACCCGAGGTGGCCGAGGCGCTGCACTGGTACGCCGACCTGCACCGGAAGCACCACGTTATGCCGCATCTGAAACGGCCAGATGGTGCCTCACAACCGCCCGAGATGAACCTGATCGCGGAGGGAAAGGCCGCCATGTGGTCGGACGTGTCCGAAAGCTTCGGATGGCGGAACCGCGAGAGGGAGGTGGGGATGGTCCCCTACCCGGTGGAAGACCAGAACGACACGACCACGCCTATCTGGCCGTGGCCAGTCTACGCGATGAGCGCCGGCACTGCCTATCCGCAGGAAGCGTGGCGCTGGTTGAGCTTCCTCAGCCGCCACCAGGGAGTAGGTGACTTCGACGTGTCCTACCTACCGCCTCGCCGCTCGATGGCCGAGGAGATCGACTACTGGGAGGGTCTTGACGAGGACGTAGCAGCAACGTACCGTTATGCCCTAGATCACGCGCTGATCCAGAAGCCACTTCATGACGTGACGTACCTGCTGAACGATGCCGTGGAAGTCGTGCTGAACGGCGAGGCGGACGCAGAAAGCGCCCTGGCAGAGGCGCAGGCAGAGGCCGTTCTGGCATCAGGCGCGGGCCAGACACAGACGACGCCATCACCCGTCTTAGTCAATACGCCGCAGCCCGACCCCGCCGGGGACGTGCTCATCGACTTCGCCGCCTCCCACGCCGATCTTCCGACGTATCGGTCCCTAGCCGAGAGCTTCCAGGAGGCTCACCCAAAGATCTCTGTCGAGGTGATGATGCCCTCCTTCGAGGAGGGGTTCAATCTGAGGGAGACCGCCTCCTCCAGTGACTGCTTTGAATGGTCGAGATCAGGGATACACGAGAGCGACCTCGAATACGTCCTCAATCTCGCACCCCTCATCGCAGCCGAGCCCGCTTTCCCGTTGGACGACTTCTACCCGCCGACACTGGAAATCTTTCGCTGGCGAGGAGACTTGTGGGCCCTCCCCTCCGGCATCGGAACCACGGTGCTTCACTACAACAAGGACCTGTTCGATGCTGCCGAGATGCCTTACCCGCCAGCAGTCACTTCCAACAGGTCCAAAGGGGTATGGGATCTGGACGACTTCGTCAGAACCGCCAAGGCCTTGACCATGGGAGAGGACGACGAGAAACAGCACGGGTATCTCGCTCTCAGCAACTCCCCTGACAGCGCGGCCACGTTCGTGGGACTGAAGGGGGCCTCTCTGTTCGATGAGTCGACCGACCCTTTCTGGCCTCGATTCGATGCTCAAGACGTCGTCGAGACTATGGCCTGGTACGCAGACCTGGCGGCGGACGGCTTGAGCATCCCCTTCCCTGAGGACGCCTCTCAGGCCGACGTGAGTGGCTGGCAGAGGCGATGGTCCCTCATCCGCGACGGCCGGGTCGCTATGTGGGTTGCGACCGGGGGCGACAGCAGCAGTCTCGACTTGCCCGAGGACTTCCGGCTCGGTGTGGCGGCGCTCCCCTTCGGGAGCAAGGCGTTCAGAAGCTGGAGCGCTGGGGGCTACTTCATCTCCAAGGAGTCGCCCCACCCTCAGGCCTGCTGGCAATGGCTCAGATTCCTATCCCATCATGCCATGGAGATCAGGAAAGGACTCCCGGCTCGACGTTCGGCAGCCGAATCCCCGACGTTCCGCGCCGCGGTCGGACCCGAGACAGTCGAGGCCTACCTCGCCTCCATGGATCACATCGCGAGGCCTTACAGCTGGACCTTCGAGTTCTGGCTCATGCCGAGTTACACCTGGCTCTCGCAGGCGTTCTCCAGCATGGTCGACGGTGCCAAACCGGAGACGGCACTGGGAGAGGCACAGCGCAAGGCTGAGACCTACATCGCGTGCCTCCAGCGGGAAGGGGGGTTCGAAAACAGGGAAACTCAGATGTCCTGTGCGAAGGAGGCCGACCCAGGCTATCAGAACTAGCAGAGTAAGGGGATGGTGACAGCCATGACTGAAACACTGATACGCACGGTCGACCTTGGCCGTACATATCGCGTCGGCAGCAGCGAAGTCCAGGCACTCGCCTCCGTCGACCTCAGCGTCTCGTCAGGCGTTTTCCTCGCCGTAACCGGGCGCTCCGGCTCGGGCAAGACGACGCTTCTGAACCTCATCGGCGGCCTGGATCGCCCCACTAGCGGCGAGATCACCCTTGCTGGACAGCCACTCGGAACCCTTTCAGAGAGCGAGCTGACTGAACTGCGCCGGCGCGATATCGGTTTCGTCTTCCAGTCCTTCGCCCTGCTGTCCACGCTGAGCACCTTCGACAACGTGGCTCTGCCCCTGCGCATCGTCGGGATGACGGGCAGAGAACGGGACGCGCGGGTGCGGCACTGTTTGGCGTTGGTCGGCCTGGCGGAGTGGGCGTCCCATCGACCCTACCAGCTCTCGGGCGGCCAGCAGCAGCGTGTCACGATCGCCCGGGCGCTGGTGCACGAGCCTCAGCTCATCCTCGCCGACGAGCCCACGGGAGACTTGGACAGCGAGACGGCACGGCGAATCTTCGCGCTCTTCCGGCGTCTGGTGGACGACGAGGACGTGACCGTCGTCGTGGCCTCCCACGATCCCCTGGTCGAGGAGTATGCTGACCTGACCGTTCCTCTGCGCGATGGGCGCATTGAGGCTTAAGGCACACTCTGTTGTGCGTGTTCGCTCGGTTCGTGTTGGCAGAGCGGACCGTAGGGACACACGTAGCCAGGGACCCCAATAGCGCCAGTGCCGTGGACAGCCTGTTCAGTGCTGACAGGGAAGCATCATATGGGCACCATCTATGCGAAACTGAACGCGAGGTCCCGAGCGGAGGCCGTGGCCTGGGCCCGGCAGCAGGGCTTGATCGACGGAGCGGGCTGACACGCAGACGTCGACGACGACCTCCGGTTAAGGCTCACAGCAGCTCCCACCCCACACAATCCCCCGACGGATATGTGCAGCCGCGACGAACGTGGAATATGAGTCCAGGCATATGCAAAGCCACTCGGGCTACGATAGTATGATGGATGGCGCGATGAGAAGCGCTGCATTCGGCTGTTATCTTGGCTTTGGGGGTCCTGGCCCTTCGACGAACCGGAGAGCTTGTTCGTCATCTCGGCCAGTTCAACCCTTTGATGTTACGTTTTGCGCTTCGCCGCGATATACTACATGTAAGGAACGCTCAGCGAGGCAGCTAGAAAGCGTATCGCGAGAATCCAACAGATTGGATTCGCACCGCGACAGATAGAATTACGAGACGGGACCCAGCATATGCACCAAACCTATGCTACAGCGCCCGCCAGAGAGAAGAGCCGAGCGGAGGACGCCGAGCTCGCGCAAGCCGCCAAGCGGGACCGAAGCGCCTTCGCCGCCCTCTACCGGCGGTACGTCGACCGCATCTACTGGTTGGATGCCCACACGAAGGGAGTGTATTGACACCCCCAATCAGATGACGTCTCAATGGAACAGATACCACCTGCCCGCGCGTCATGACGTTGAACACGAACTAGAGATGAGACGAGGAGGATAGCCTATGGATAGACTCAGCGAAACCCTGATCCGCGCTCTCTGCCTCGCAACGTGCACGATCTCGATCAGCATACTCATATCGTTCCCTGCTATGGCCGACGTGGGGCCAGTGTGGACCGCCCAGGGGGCCGGCGTCGCTCCCGGCGAGAAGCCGACCCAGGTGCAGATGGTCTCCGAGACCGTCACGATCACGGTCGAGCCCCTGGAACCTCCGGCCGACGAGTCCTGGATCCGGATGGATCACCTGGTCGCGACCCACGTGGACGCCACGTTCCAGATGAGGAACCAGGGAAGTGAGGCCGAAACGGTGGAGGTCTGGTTCC